>Ga0179591_1264632_pt1 | contig 10109 bp, 12 predicted proteins | sample CZOMad2_1_08_16f_FD_182891 | JGI IMG/M metagenome (GOLD analysis project Ga0179591, IMG submission 182891) | Vadose zone soil fungal communities from Angelo Coast Range Reserve, California, USA - CZOMad2_1_08_16fungal (PacBio error correction) | ecosystem: Environmental > Terrestrial > Soil >... | reverse complement strand
CTGTTTTGCCTGCTTATCTTTTCTACGGGTGATCTTCTTCCTTGTCCGATTTTGCCACTTCCGAAAAGCTCTCTCCTTTTTTTTTGCCACCCTCCGACCCAAAAAAACCTTTTCCTCTTCGATCCAGGACAAGTTTTCCCGGTTTGAGAACGCAACCCCCACCGGTGTGTTTTTTTTTAGTATGATGATCATCAGAATTTTTCTACCGTCGGAAAGATCCCCCCCTGCTCGTCCATTCCTCTCTTCCCCCTATAAAAATTAAATGTGACACCTTTTCGGTAAGTCCTTTCTTCTATTTGTTTCATTGTTCTGACGCCACTAGCCCTCCAGCCAAGTGTCAGACAAAGTTAAGATCGAGCAAGATTGTCCCCCCCTCCAGATAACGACGAGCGTAACGACTTTTCCCTGCGGTTATCTTTTTCCCTCCCCTGTTTGCGACAGTCGGACGGCGACGATCCTCTCCTTCTCATGCGATTTTTTTTTTCCCAGCTGGGCGACTCCTCTTCAAGGCGATTTGCCCCCCCCAGCCCTGCGGCCGATACGACTTTTTTCCAGAACGTAACCAACCATCCCCCCCGATCTGTTTCGAATTACACAAAACATCCTTTTGCGTGGATGGTTTTTCCTCTTCTTCCAGCGTGTCGACCCGTCCGGGTTTCCACCAGCCCTCCTTCGCTTTCGATCACTTTCGATTTTTTGATAAAAGGACATTAGTAGGTGTGCGCCTTTTTGCCCCCCCCCCTTTTACCCCGCCCTTGAGCCGCTTGTTTGTTTTTCTCCTTTTTCGGACGGCGTGGTCCCTTACTCTGAATTCTCCACGCGTTGTTTCCCCCTTCGCCGTCCATTCAAAAAAAGTTCTTTACACCTATCCGGACTCATTTCTCCGGGGTTTATCTGAGTTCTTCCCCTTTCGATTGGTACCGTCAAAAGTGACCCTTATGCATGATGCCGCCCCGGAATTATTAAGTTTTTAATCATTTTCTTTCTTTCCTGATAATCCCCTCCCCCTTTCACTTCCCTTTAGAACTCTTCATCTCATATCCGTTTGTGTCTTTTTAGAGATCGAAGTGAGAGCGAAATTTCTTTAGTCTAATGGACTTTCCCCTCCATAACTTTCTTCACTGTTTGGCCGGCTCATAATATACAAACTTTCACGTTTGAGCCCGTTTTTCCACTACCCTTACTGTTTTCATTTCTCCTTAAGTACGGAGACTTAACGGAACAGGGAGCTCTTCCACCATGGTTTTGAAGGGACTGCTCCCTTTTGGAGACCTGCCCCGCTCGTGTGAAATCGTCCGACGGATTTGCCCCCCCCCCCCTCTGTCACCTTTGCGTGTCTGAGGGAAAAAATCCGTCCGAGTCTTCGCCCCCTAGAAGTGTCCTTTTTTTTTTCCCCGTGCTCCCCCTCCTCCCCCCTCTGGACCCTGGGACGTTCCTGCTGGTCCGTTTTATGATCTCCCATCAAACTCTCCTGCGTTCAGTAGTTTGGTGTACCTCCCTTTTTCTTTTGGTAATCTTCTTTTGTTTCTTTGCAGGAAGTTTTTTCCTTTGGGGCGTCCTCTCCCCGCGGACAGCCACTGGAATCGCAGTGTTCCCTTTTTTTGACGCCCAGAGGCACTGCTCGCCTCCTTCCCTTTTGGCGCGTAAGGATCGTCTTTTTTTTTATGGAACCCTTTCCCCCCGGAACGCAGTTCTACGCCCTGGCAGACGGACGCTCGTCGTATCTTTGATCCTCTATTGACGATTCTGCCGTGTGTCTTCACTTTCTAGGAAAATGTTCGTTCTTTTGTCCCCCCAATCTTATGCTTTATCGGTCATTTCCTTGAGCGTACGGTGTCCCCCAGGATGGTGACCTTCTTTTCTGAGAACGGGAGACCACCCCCCCCGGGTAGACCCATGACTTAGTCTCCCGTACTAATATTTAGACATAACCCTCTCTTCCCCGTGAGGCCTTTTTGTTAGAGCACTGGCCTCTTCACTCTCTAAGATGTGCCCTTTTTTGAGTTCTTTTGCGGTTATTGGCAAGATGATTCTTTCTGCTTCAACCCTTCATATATGTGCCTAGATAAGCCCCCTGCTCCGAGAAGGCCCCCTGTTTCCCCGAGGAAACTTTCCTCTCCCCTTCCCCTTTTTGCCGGGGCTGTTCTAGCAGCGTATGAGATCTTTCATGAGTCGTTCCCCCCTTTCTTCGGAAGCGACGTTATGTTAAATCTCCCCACAGTCTCGGAATACCCCCCGCTTTTTTTGTCTGCAGACTGATCCCCAATCGCATTCTGTCCTATTATGCGCGAACGGCTTTTCTTTCCTGCGTCACCAATCGCCTCCATTTTCTTTCTCCTAGTCTATCATGGCATCGATAACGAGTGCATCGACGCTGCGCTAGATCCCTTTCCGGTGGATGTCTAGATTCTCCTTCTGCGCGAGGACGCTGTAGTTCCCGCATCGGCTTTGTTCCGTTTACGGGAGTTGGTGCGCAAACCCCTGTCTCCCCGCCCTCAGAAAGACGCGTTCTCTCACGACTATTCCTTCCTCCCTTGTCTGTCAAAGCCCATGGGTGCGGTTTTTTTCCGACCCTTGATCTTTTCTTCCCTACCTGTTCATATTGAGCCGTCTGTGTTTTTTCCAAACTCGGACCCACCTTTAGAGCAAGTTTTTCCCTTTGCGCCGAGGCTGTCTGCCTGCCCCCAAAACACTCGTCACCTCCCCATTTTTCGTTTTTTCAAATAGACACCTTGGTAGGAGGTTCTACAGGCGGATCCTCTCCGCGATACGGCAAGGTTGCCGATGACTCCCTTTTTTTCAAGCTCATTGCCTACCCTTTTTTTCCCATTTTTTTTTTTAGATGACCCTTGCCTTTGCACCCTTGGTTTTTCTTTTGGAAAAGTTCTTTGAATGCAAGGTTTCCTCCCCATTAGAGTGTATGTCTGTGCTCTTCCCTCGTTCTCGATAAAATCTTTTTTTGCTATGGGGCGCGGCCCCATTTCCCCTTTTTTTGTTTTGTGTCTTATAGAAGGTTCTGCCGCCTTCCCCCCGTCTTATTCCGCATGTTTCTGCTCCCCTTGTCTGGAGCGAAAAAGAATCCTTTCACCATCCCCCCTTTTCTTCTCTTTCTTTCAAAAGGGAAATACATTCCTGGACCCATGTAGGTTTCCCCCCTATATAAAGGAGCGTCCCTTCAGAGAGGAGCTTTCAATATCGTTGTTGCCCTCTCCACACAGCCCAGGGACCCCGTGAGACTTTCTCATTCTGATATGTATGAAGACTTTTTTTCTTCCAGGTCTCTTCCCCCGCCCCTTTTTTTCCAACGTTTAGTGGAATCCCGTGGTAGGGACCTTGCACCGCAGGATCTTCCAAGAGGGGTCTTCCTTCTCAGTGTCCCCTTTTCCTTTTTTTTCCGAGTACGGTCGGCTGATGCCCTCCCTTTTCACGAGATCGCCTTTTCCCCCCTACGGATCGCTCTCCCTTTGGTGGTCACGTTGAAATCTCTCAGCACTCCTTCAAGTTTTTTCGATCGCGGTGGGCCTGCCCTCCTGCAGACTCTCCTTTTTTGGCAACTGTCCTCCCATATGATTGGAAAACCCTTTTTTTTGATTCTTCCCCTTTTTTCTCCTCATCGGGGTCGCTTTTTTCCTCTTTTCCCGCAAGTTCTTTTTCCTCCCCCTTTACCCCCTATGCAAAAGACGGTCCTCCCCCAAATTGACCCAACTTTCTTCCCGGCACATCGTGTAGCGCGGTCCCTCTTCTGCAGTACGCTGATCTCATTCTTTAGAACCTTTTTTTCCTTTCCCCTTTGATTCTTTTTTTTTCCTCTTCTCTTTGATTTGGGGTGCATAACCGCTTGTTAAATTTTGCTTGCATGTCCACAGCTATTGGGAGTTTTTCTACGACGATTGGCCTTTTGTCTCCTCCCTATTCAGAGCAGAAGTTGATCGGTTCGCTTTTCAACCTTGTCAAGCGCCATTGGTGTTCAATAGGTCACCAGGATGGCTTTTTTTTTCCTTTCGCCCCCCCTCTCCTCTTCCCTCCCGACCCCTTCAATCCTAACTTGTTGTTGTTGAATAGCCTTGTCCGGAGGATGCCTTTTTTTCTCCCAAGCCTTGGGTCTCTTAAGAAACCGCCAGATTTTTTTGACTTTTTTTTTTTTCAGTTCATCTCCACTTTCGGCTCTAAGATTGTTTTCGCAAACACCGCACTTTTTTTGCCAATAGCGTCCTCGTGATTCCTTTTTTCTTAACTTTCCAAGCGGTCTTCCGAACGCAATCACCTTCCTGACGATATCACACCTAATTCTGTGAGTTCCTTTCCCGAAATGACCTTGCTTTATGCAGGACACTTCCTCTGAGACTTCCATAAGTAATCTCCCCCCTGTCACCTTTGGGTCCCTCTTTTTAACCTGCTTCCCCGGGTTTATCCGGCCCATTGCGCATTTTCCGCCTTTTCTTTTCCCCCCCTTTCCCCACTTTCGTCCGGCTCTCCCCGTCTCCCATACACCTTTCGGTTGGCCAAACCCCCAAATGCGAGTGCCAAACCTCTTGGGGCGGTTTCGGTCCCCACCCCTTTCTCCCATGAGCAACCCTTGTGACGGTCCATGATATAAGTGACCACCGATAGCCTCTTTCCTTCTTTTTTTTTGAGTAGCTCTTTCCGGATATTGCCCCTGCAGGCCGTCCGGTTAAAGACAAACTATTCCAAGCGCGCCGCCCCCTCCTTTTAAGCCCCCCAAAATGTTGAAGATAAGCTCCCCCCCTCCCCCCTTGGGATTGGCGCCTTTTTCTGGTCTCAATGAGCATCTAATAAGTTTTGTCTTCACATCAGGAAGTAATTTTGAGAAAGTAGACTCCCCAGTGGACCTCTTTTTTTCCCACCTTTTTTGCTTGAAGAAAGATCTCTTGACGATTTGCGTCATAGCTAGTTTTTTCCCCTTTCTTAATCCTGTCCTCCGGACCGACCATTTTCTTACTCAGGTGTTACAGAGGAGCATTCCTCCTGCACACGTCTTCCTGTGGACTTTCCTGTTCACCCTAAAAAAAGTCACAATAAGCCATTTCCCCCCTTTCTTGCTGCTGACTAGGGGATGGGAACCCCCTACTCTCCAAAAAGTTTTTTTTTTAGGAGAAAGGAACCCCCGGCAGCGCGGATCTACCGTCAAGATTCCCCTTCCCCCTTCATTACGCAAAAAGACGTGTTCCCCCGTTTTCCTCATCGGCACACTTTTTCCCCGGAAGCTCACGTCTCCAATCGCTTTGATTTATTTCCCTTTCAATCCATTCGTTTTGGAAGGTATTTCTTTCCCTTGCCGCTGAGCCATATTCAGATGATCCGATTTCACATACTCTTCTTTCCTGAGGGTTTGTCTTTCTTTTTTTTACTTTTTTCTGGTTTTTGGTACATGAACGTCTATTTTCCCGACATCAGACTCGGATCACCCCCCTCTCTTTTTTCTAGCCCTTGATCGAAGTGAATTCTTTTGGTCAACTCAGACATCGCTCAACTCTTTTTTCTTTATTTGTATGAAGATCAAGGGTCGGCCCCCCACGTCCAACCCGCACCCATGTATGGACAAGATCTCTCTCGTGGTCGATGGACAACCCGCGTTCCCCCTTCGGGGGTGTCGCGGCTGTTGGCGTCCCCTTTTTTTTGACATCGCCCCTTTTTTGATTTTCCTTCCCGAAACAGAAGACCTGCAGTCGTGCAACTCTTTCCTTTTCCGCCATCAACATTCGGCGGAATTTCTTTCTTTTTTGTACTCCTCCTTCGGATCGATATTTGCTCTGAATTTTCCCGACGCCACAGCAATGAATCTCTTCCGTTTTTGAATCCTTTAGCGCAGAATGTCTTCCTCCCGCATTCGAAAGCTTTTCGACGCCACCACCCACCTTCCTTTTCGTCACGCTCTGTTTTCTGGTGTCAAGAGACGTGGCAATGGCCTCTCTTCGCGTACGAGCACGGGACTCGCCAACAGACCTCCCCCTTTCCCTTTTGACTTTTTTCTGGCAGTCCCTGCCTTGAGGGTGTTGCCTTTTTCTCTTCGCTATGGAATACTTTTTTTTTGGCACCTATGCTTTCCCCCCGTCCTCACATCGGACATCAGACCGGATTCAAACAGGCCATTCGTACCCCCCCCCACCCAGCCAAATAGCTTTCCCAAGAGTTTCAATGACATCTCTCACTCCCCTTTCCCATCTCTTTGCGATCGAAAGATTCCTCATCGAATGTCCTTCGACCTGTTCGACAGCTTGATTGTCCCCCTCTTTTTTTACCCCCCTTTTGACACCTTACGGTACTTTTTACAGCTTCACGAGAGTGTCTTGACTCTCTCCCTTTTCAAGCCAATGAAGGCTTTTGACACTCCTTCTTCAGTCCCCTCTCCCCGATTTTGCCCCCTCTCGTACGACAGTCAATCCTTTCCCTTTTTAGCAACCTTCGGTATACCTTTGCTTTCCATCCCTCCTCCCCCTTTCCTGCTGTTTTTTGATTGTCCGGATTCATCGCGTTCGTGATGTCAGTGCACGTTGGTCCCAATTATTACCTTTTTCCCCCCAGAAAGGGATGCGCTGCCGCCCCCCCCCCGTCAGAGACGAAGGCGTCCCTAACTTTACCAACGATCATTTTCCCTACCCCCCGAATGACTTGATGGGGTGACTGCCAGGTGCCGTGCTCCCCTTTCTCCCTCTTGACACTTTTTAGTGTCAAAAAGCTGCCCGTTTTTCCCTTTTTCGATTTCACTGTCGAGTTTCTTCGTAGGTGTTGCCTCCCACGTAGGAAGGATTTTTTTTCCCGACAAGCCCCCTTTTCCTCCCTCTCATTCGACCGGCGGTAACGCGATGGCTGAGACCTGTCCGGTTCTCCAAGAGGTTTGTTTTCCGCAGTCATTCACACCGTTTCTCTTTTCCGCAGCTCCGTTACGTTACTACCTCCTTCGATGAAATTTTTTTCTTCCTTTATACGTGCGTCTCAACAGACCCTACTCTTTTTCACACTGTCCCCCCGCGACCTCCCTTGTCGGCCGCAAACTGATTCCTCTTTCTTTTTCATCAGACCGATTAGCGCTCCTTCAATAAATTGCGATCTCCTCGAATTCCTCCTGTGGTTAGAAATTCGAAGGAGAGTCGCCCTTTCTTTCCTTTCTTCTCGCCCATTATCCCCCGATAATTACAGGCGCATCAGTTTTTCCTTCCCCCCCTCACACCAGCGGGATGAGTGTCTTTTTTGCCGTAACAATCTAGGGTTTTTTCTCTCCCACTCCCTCGGTCAACGAATTTTCCTTCCCTTCGGCAGGTAGCCCGGGACCGGGCTCTTTCTTTTTTTTCATGGACTGACTACCACCTCCCCACCCTCGTTTGAAGACCTGAAGAGGTTTTCTTTTAGCGTGACCCCCACGCGTTCCCGTCCTTTTTTTTTTTCACGTCAATCTCGTGTCCCCCCCACGTTCCTTAGCGCTGCAACATCAGTTTTACTCTTTTCGCTGCAAACCTACGAATGTCTTTTTTTTAAGAACGTCGAATTCTCGTTCCCTCCCCCGGACTCTTTTTTAAACGAGCGGTCATCGCCTGTCTTCTTCTTGTATCCTCGCCACCTTTCCCCCACATCAACGCGCCCCCTTTGAGTTAATTAGTGTGGTGTTGGGTAAGTCTTCTTTTCTTTCCTTCTCTTAGTACGGACAGGTCGATTGTGGGGGCTTCCTTTTTTTTTCGCCCCCCCGGGATCTCCCTTTTTTTACCACGAGGTTTTCCCTCTTTGAAGCTCTTTGATTCCACGGATCGTCGCCCTCTCTTTGCGGCGGCTTGAACTTTTCTTGCCCCTTAAGTTTATAGCCCTGGCAGCTTTTCGTCGTGATCGTTTCCTTTGCCACCTTTCGCGTCATCTGGTCGGCAATTCTCTGCCTTCTCTTTGAGGTCAGAAAAATACCTCTTTCTTTATCAGGAATCCTCCCCTCCCCCCTTACCGTAATTTGCTCTTTTTTCCCTTTCATTGGTATAGATCTGGGGTTTGGCCGGTCTTTGCTCACCCCTTTGCCGATGATCAATCCCCCGCCTTTTTTCGCCCCCCCACTCGCCATACGTGAGTTGAACTGCCCCTTTTTTCCCTCGCAACCGCCCTCCGTTATTTTTTCTTTCTATTTTTGGGTTAACGATGGCCGTTTCTTCTCCCTCTTCCTCCGGCTCCCCTGTTATTAAGGCAAAGCTGACCTCCTTTGCCTCGACTCAGCCCGTATGCCATATCTCCCTTTTTCTACGGTATGTAGAGAAGTTTTCAGCTCCCCCCCTTCTTGCCTTTTCTTAGATTGAATTTCCCGTTTCTTCTTCCCTTGCGTCTTCCCCCTTGAGATCCGGAGCCCTTACACCATATGGTACAATCACCCCTCTTTTTTGCCGACCAGAGTTGATGAGACTGCTAAGCCCACACCCGAAATCTCATTACAGTTCCTCCGCTTGAGAACCCAGTCCTATTCCCCGTTTTTTCTAATTAGGGTCTTGGTTGAAGTGTAGTTTTTTCTCTATAAAGGGGAAATTTCACTCTTCCTCGACGTCCTTGTTAAGATTTCTGAATCGCACGAAATTACTTTCTTTTTAGAGACCAGTTCTTTGTCAGTCTGTCTCTCCCTCCGTTCGAGCAACCGGTCTTCCTAACGTCTTCTTTCTCTTTTGCCCCCGCACGAACTTAGAAAGCCCGTTTTTCCTCTCCCCTCGAATATACTGCTTTTTCTCCAGCAATTCCTGCCCTGGTTTCGTTTTTTCCCCTGTTTCCGAACTTGAATGGATAAAATTTCTCGGCCTTAATAGGATGCGTTTCTTTCCCCAGATGATGAGTTTTTTTCTTTTTGGTTTTTCAACCCCTCAACTATAGCAGGCGAAGGGAGCTCGTTTCTTGTCTGCGGGAGACTAAAGTCCCCCCCACCCTCCCCCATTCTGTTTTTTTTTACCAAATAGCCCTTTTAATTGGTCGATTTTCATGCGAATCGGCCCCATTTTTTTCCCGAAATACCTTTTCCGAAGGGCAAGATCCCCTCTCAATAGAGGTGGATTCTTTTTTTTTTGTGGGGTTGTAGCGGAAGCGGCTTTTTCTTCGAGGATTACTTGCAAGGGAGTTTCTAAAACAACTGACAATTCTCTTCCCCGTATCGTTCTCTCTCCCTGCCCGAGATTGGAGGCTTTTCCCCCTTCATTTTTCCCCCTTTTTCGGATAGTATCGGGATTACCCCTCCTTCCGTTTCTTCTTCGCACCATCCTTTCTCTGCACCTCTGTCCCTGAGAACAGAACGGTTTGCTCCGTCCTCTCCCCTCTCCTCCCATCGAGGTTTTGGCCCCCCTTGTCGGTTCACTTCTTCCCTGGATCGGAGTGCAAACGCCGGCTCCTGTCCCCCATCTGATGTCTTAAGCATAGAACAAATCCTTCCCCTCCCTTCCCGACTGTGCGTTTCTGAAGGCAACTGCTCTATCACTTTTTATTGCCCCTCGCGAATGGTCTTCCTCTCTTTTGGGCTTTTTTTTCGCGCTTCAGTGGGAGGAATGCGGCGCGCTCCTCTTCCCTCCTTTTCTGGAAACGCTTTCCTTTTCCTTGCACGAGCTAGCCCCCTTTCCCAAAAATACGGATCTTTCCCCCTTTTGAACTCTCATGGACCTCTTTTCAGTTTCGTGTCGAGTAAGGGTGGGGCCCCCCTCCCCCTCCCCCGCACCGAGTCCCTTTATGGAAACTCTTCCCACCTCAGGGTTTATTGGGACCACTTCCCTCTTTTTGCTTGCTAGGCCTGGGCCTGCCCCCTTTTTCTCTTGGCCGGGATCTTCCAAAATCGTGCTGTTACAAAGGACCCCCCGGCTTCCCCCTTCCCCCCTTGCGTGCACAAGCAAGTGTTTTTTTTTCCTTCATTTCTTCTCCCCGAATTATAATTTGATGATTCGACCGCACGCAGTCCCCCTTGCAAGTCTTATTCTCTTTTCCCAGCTCCGACTTTTTATAAGAGATTGGTACCTTCCTTCTTTTTTTTTTTTTTATGCCCTCCTACCCACATCCTTCATTCCATCCTTTTTATAGCGGTCGCTTTTCCAGCTCTGTCCTTTTTCCTCGGATGTTTTGACCTTTTCGAATTTCAGACGCGCATAGTCTCACGG
>Ga0179591_1343265_pt1 | contig 10111 bp, 10 predicted proteins | sample CZOMad2_1_08_16f_FD_182891 | JGI IMG/M metagenome (GOLD analysis project Ga0179591, IMG submission 182891) | Vadose zone soil fungal communities from Angelo Coast Range Reserve, California, USA - CZOMad2_1_08_16fungal (PacBio error correction) | ecosystem: Environmental > Terrestrial > Soil >... | reverse complement strand
CTGAGCGAGTCTTATTGAATTGCAAGTCGGCCCTCACTGGTCCCCCCAGGATAGTCCGAGTCTGTCTTGGCAAAAACTCTTCGCTAGAAAATGTGCTGTAATGATGGAGGAACCCCTCTTGTTGCTGTTGTTCTCCCTTAAGTTCGGAAGCAGACTTTCCACGTCATTCCTCCTCGCGAGACTACGGCAAGGTTCCCCGAATCCTGTCCACGGAATTCGCGTCTCAGTAGGGGATCCCAAAGGTTTTGTGAAGCCGTGCTTTAGTGTTTAATGAAGAGCCCCCCGGGTCGCCCTTCCCCCCCAACCTTTCTCTTGACCAGCTAAACAACAAACTAGGGTTCTGTACGGTGCTTCCCTTTTCTCTGCTCATGAGTGTTTCTCCACACTTCTCAGTAGGGCGAAGAGTACCATCTATAGCCCCCGTTGCTCTTGATCTCTGCAACGCGGCCCTCCGCATAGAGGTTTCAACTTCTGCCGGTTGCCCCCGCTTTGTTTTATGAGCTTGCTGATCCACTTGTGAAAAGAGCTTCCCGGGAGATTCCTTCCCCCTCTTTCATTCTGGTTCTTAGGGCTTTCCTCTTTTGCCCAGAAGGACGATCTAATCGATTCGCCATGGATTGGGACCCCCCCCTGTTCCTCTAACAGACCGGTCGAGACAAAACCATATTTTTGCTTTGTCGTCCTGATAAGAGCTCTCCTAGTCTTATATGTGTCCCCCCTTGATTGAAATGACTGACATGTTTGGACCCGCAGTGGTTGTAGTCGAGTAACACAATTATTCGGCTTCAACACAACCCAAAAACCCGTTCATATCCCCTTGCGCGCGCACCTCCTACGCTGACACGGGCTGGCATGGCCTGGTAGCATGCTCTTTGAACGCCCCCCCCCCTAAAGCCGTTTTTCTTTTTTTTTCTGCGTATGCCCCTTCGGCTCCCCACCACTGGCGAAACCTTTCCGAATGTGTCCCTCCCCCTATTTTTGCTCCCTACTATCTATGAAGGCCCCCCCTTCCCTGATGAAGGGTCGCGACGTGGGCTGCACCCAAACAGATCTTTTTCCTTGTCTCTCCCGTGTTTCTTTGTTCCGCTTTTTGCCAACGCTGCCTTTTTTTTTCAAGTTTCCCCCCCCATTCGAAGAAGCCTTCTCCCCAGCGACCCTGCGTCTTCCAGAGGAACTTCGTTTTCCCTGCTCCTTTTGCATCGGTTACTGTATAGACGTGAACTCTCTTTGGGCTAATCATAGTTTGATAACTTCTCTACCCCATTTTTTCTGACGTACCCCACCTGAATTTTCCAATGCTGTTTTTGTTCCTAAAAGAGCGCACGTGGGCAAAGGTTTCGCGAATTTTGAGCCGAGGCATAATCTCCGTCAAGCTTTTTCCCTTTTTCCCGGTACCCCCGTTGCGGAGTTGCTTGCCTCATTTTTAAGTGAGCAGGAAATTCCCTTTGTTCCCAACCCGACCAACTTCCGCGTCGTGAAAGCCCGGTCTGATCCTTACTTTCCTCTTGCCTGCCCCCACGTGACGAGGCCTACGATAGGCCGGTACGTTTGCATAATGAGCGTGTCGCGCCGTGCAGGACCCCGCTGGGCCCATTACCGAAGAATGCGTTGAGAAGGTCCTGTCTTCCGAATTTTCTTTTCCCAATATTTCATTTCTGTCCTTTCCGACGATTTGCCCTTCCGGCCCCGTCAATGAAATTGCCACGGCTTCCCATAATTGCCATGTTTGACCGGTAGAAGCAAGGGGACCGTTCCCAAGTTTTGCCCCCTGCGTTACCCGGCAGATCCTTCCACCTGCTTTTCCAGAAGCCGCCTGACACCGAGTGGCACGACATCACGCTCTAGGTCCCAACAGCTTCCCACTTCTGGTTCCCCCCCCCTGAGCCCCCCCTATAGACCCAATGTTTTCTTCGGTCTTCTATCCCCCTCCGAAGCCTTCGCGGCTCAGCATCGCGACGCGACCAAAAAGGTGACTCGACTACGCACGGCGCCTAAGGCAGGCCTTCTGCCCTATCGATAGATATTTTCTCCTTAATGCCAGTTGGATCTTTCCGCAATTCCGTCTTGCACCTTGTCAGCACGCGCCCAAAACTCATTACCCTTGACGCCCTAGAGATTTCCCCCCCTTGATCGCTAATTTCGTTTTCCTGATCGTGACGGAACTAAGGCTCTGGCGAAGCGCTGACCAGGGTCCTGAGAATTTAGCGGACTGGAGTTAAGGAAAGTCTTTCCTACCCCCCACCGCCGCTACTTGAGAGGAAAGCGATTCCACCACGCGCTACGGTCAGAGGTACTTCCTCTACTTCGCGCTCTTGGGAGTCTCAAAAACCTACCCTTCGGTTAGTTCCCACGCAAGCTGACCCGCTTTGAGTTCGCTAGTAGCGGGAAGCGGCGACACTTTGATTCTCAACCTTCCCCTGTTAAACTTTCCTTTTCGGCTGCCTTCACCGTCCCCTACAAGAATGAGAGAGTACGGTAATCCCGATCCCCCCCGTGCAAAGAACGTGTTCGCTCTCGCCCCCTTTGGCGAAGTTCTTTAGCGCGTCCTTGCGGCTGTATTTTTCGAGAAAGTAAGGACCCCCCCTTCTAGAAGCTGACAGCATTTCCCTTCAAGTTTTCCTGCAAGGTTCTTTTGGATCGATTCTGAGGGTTGATATAAACCCTCGTGTCTTCACCCGATTATTCCCTGAAAATTTAAGCCAGAATGACGCTATTGTTGTCTTTCTCTCTCATCCTTTCCCGGAAGCGTCGACGCCCCCCTGCTGTCTCTATAGAAGGTGAAGCCGGGATGCAGTTAGATTGCTGAAAGGCATCGTCTTCATAGTAAGCAGCTTTTTTTCCGCTCTCAAGACCCCTGTGACCTGAAGCTCCAGCTTGCTGGTATCTGCCCTCTTGACCGCATGTGCGCCGAAGCCTGACGAGCAGATCAACGGAACCCCTATTGGACTCATGACGCAGGCACTGCTGCAATTCTCCTCCCACTTTCATTAAAGATGCTTTTTTTTGTCTAAAAGAATATCGAATCGCTTTGGCGGCGTCATTCGCGACTCGACGTCCTCCCCCTTCCCCAGGAGAGAGAATTAGTCCCCTGATGCTGTCCCCACCGTTAAGAGCGTGCTTCGTCCAACGAGGCGGCGAGATTAGTCAGATGCACCCCCTCCGTCCTAGGCCCTCTCGCGGTAAAGGTCCGAGAACTGCTTCTATTGTTTACCTGCATTCCCGACGACTGCTGTTCCCGAGATGACGCTACAGGCACTAAACAATTTCGTAGGTGTACCATACCGAACGTCCCCTCTCTAATGAGAAGACCCCGGCATTTCCTGACGCTGTGTTGCTGCCATCCCCGTCCTCTCTCTTTCTCTACGTTGTGTGTTAGGATACGGCTTTTACCCCGCCAACGTTCAGATTCGTTTGCCCCTGTCTGATCAAGACTGACCCCCCCACCCACCCCCATAGAAGAGGTTTTTTTTTTTTAAGTCTTTCCGGTTTTCCTTCGTAAAACTCGAAATCTCTTGGGAGTAACTGTTCCTTTCAGTTCGAGTCCTACAGTACACGAAAAGTCCTTCCCTCGACCGTACTTCAATGAAAGTTAAGCGGGCTATCTATCAAGTGTGTTCTACCCCCTAGATTCGCCTCAGTTAGTGGCATCACCCACGCGCTGTGACTCCCTGTGTCGATCAGTTTTACTCCGTAGACGACTTCTCGATAGGTGCTCTTCCCAGTTTTGAGAATAAGATCCTAGCATTTACCCGCCACACCTGTTGCCAAGATATGAGTGTGCACCCCCACGGCTGTCTTTGTTGCTTAAGTTCTGAAGTAGACCTCTCCATAGTCCGCCCTTATTTTTGGTGACGGCGTAGTCTTCGACGGCACAATGCGGGTTTCGCATTTCGACCCCCTCTTCCCCCATACCTGAACTTTTATTTAGATCGAACCATCGATATCATTATCTTGTCCTCTCGCACTAACCTGTTCGTCTGCCGACGGTGCATAAGAAGAGAACTTCATCCGGCTTCATCGATCCCTCGCTTCAGTCTCGCTTCCGAAGTTTAAAGACCATATTCTGCTCCTTCTCCCCCTCCGATCGTCCTATCCCATTCCCTTCTGAAGGAGTTAATATCAAGCGTGGATTGATAACCCCCGACTCACCCCCAGCAAAAATGAACTTCAGATTTTCGTTGATAGGATTCTCTGACCTTGTCTATGAAGTGTCGAAACTTCCTAAAGACCAGACGGACTCGCCGATTTCTCGTAACTCGAATTACACTTGAAAGTGGCTTCCTTTCCCTGACCCGGGCCTGCACTGCGTGGTCTTTTTTTTTTTACCGGTACCCGGTCCCTCCCCCCGTCCCCCTCCTGCTTTTACTTGATGATCCCTTTTTCTGAAGCTTCCAGAGAATAGAGAATCAGCCGGTTCCATTAGGCCAGTTTACTTTCCATTAGGTGTGGCCTCGAACGCGCCGAATGGCCCTCCCTGGATCTCCCTTTCTTTAAACGTAGCGTTTTTTCCATCCTCTGTCCCACGTGTCTCCCGCTTGCCTCCCCCCACGCGCGCCTTTAGTCTACCGCCTTTCTGCATCATCTCCTCCCTGCCCTTAATCTTCAAAACATCCTGAGTAAAAGCTGTCTCGACGTTTCCGTGCATCCTGCGTCCTTCCTGTAGGTTGCTTCGTCACGTCATTGTTTTGCGTGGTCTCTGTGTCTTGTTTCCGAGATGAGTTTTTCGCACTGGTCCCCCCGCGTGAAATTATGCCTGCATTCCCGAGATCTACTTCATCCTCATGCCTGGCGTCTTCCCACTTAAACTTTTGGCTCGCGTCGCTGACGCCGATCCCCGCTCTTCTTACGATCCACTTTTTCCCTCACCCCGCTCCGAAAAAATTTTCTTCTAGTGTCTCTTTTCTTCGCCCTGTCCTCCTGCCCGTCTGCGGGGATTGTTTTTTCACCAAGGCTCGTGCAGGGAGCTTCTGCCAGCCTGTTTGTGCCCATCCTTTGGTAGATTCGTAGTACCTTGTTGCCAATGTCGGAACAGTATCTTAAGAGTCTAACGTTGTTTGAAGGGGACGCGTTTTTAAAGCAGTTGCTTGAGGCCTGCCGCCCCGTTCAGCTCCTTTTGGCCCCCACGAATTCTGGCCCAACCCCATTATTCTCGCTTCGTTCCGCCCCCCCAGCATGCGACAAACTGCCCGCGTGCATTTTCTTCCATTTCGATCGTTGTCTCACGGGTCTTTTCCGAAAACACAGTCGTTGATGGCGCTAGGTTTAGTTTCCCTCGGACCTCATGCTTTCAGGGCCTCGAGTAAGTCATAGATTTACTCCTCGGGGCCGTCGTCAGCGACCTTCGAAAGGCGGCTGAAAAGCACCCTCCTTCTCTTCACAAAATGAGGACTGCCCTCCCCCTCGCCCGCACTGTCCGGCAAGTCCTGTGTCGGTTCCTGGATGTAGTAGTCCTTCATCTCATCGTCGAAGTAACCTTTGCACACCTTTCGACCTGCTGTTGTCAGTCCCCCAGCCTTCCCCTCCTGTTGGTTGTCATCCGTGTAGCTCCCTGTTACAAAAGAGCGGTCGCCCAATCAATACTTACCGTAACCAAGCAGAGCCCTGCCGAACAGAAATCATTTCCATTGCGGTTTTTGTTAGTCAGCTGCAGGATTGCGCCGTGTTCTTGTTTCACGTTGGTCCACGACGCTGATTAGGTCAACCAGGTTTACCCGTGAAAACAACGTAGCTTCCCCGGGAAAAGGAGCTTAGTCTTGTTTCTTCTCTCCCTTCATTTCGACTTTCAGAGCAGCCTTTCGCCCTTCATCGCTTTTTAGCGATCATTCGGTGTCGGTCCGACTTTTTTTGCCTTACAACCTGACGCCGTGTTTCCCTCCTAGGACCGCAGTCAGCTTTAGTGGCTTTTTTTCCTTCTCGAATTCGGCACCCCCAGTCCTTTAACTCCTTTGTAGCTTATTGTTACGTGTGGCTCTCCTTCTTTTTCCGGATCGAGTTTTGCCTCGAAACTCCTTTTTTCCTCTGGTAAAAAAACTTTCCGGCCCCCACATTCTGCACTGATGAACAATCCTCTTTTTCCCTTCACTTGACCCCCAGGAGTCCCCGGTTATCAGACGCACGCCCGGAATATGTTGTCTGTGATAATGACGCCCCTTTTGTAGCCCCCCCATAATGGAGAAAAGAGCCGATAGTCCTCACCCGCTCAGATGTCACTGATTCGCTGTTCGGACCCCCCATCCTGACAGCGGTGTCCTGATCCTATAACTCCATGTCCTGCCCGCCATGATACGCTGGAAAACAGAGCGTGTCTGATGGGATAGTTTTCCCACCTCCCTCTCCGCGAGCATGGCGCATCAAAAGTTGATCTTCTGCTCCCCTTTAGGTGTGCGTAAACGGAGATCCTCGAGCCTTATCCCCCCGAGGACATGTGGGCTTTTTCTTTGTTTTTCTTTCTTTTTTTCGCCTGGTCACCGACACTATCCTTCCTTTCCTTTGTTGTCAGAGCTTTGGACCCGACTCTATGACCTCTGCGCGTGTTCGCGTCTAGGGAACCTTGCTATTATAGCTGAGGAGGTTAATTTGAAGGCTCCCGGTTAAGGATGTTCGTATCCCCATTCCTTTCTCAGGGCCTCTCTGATTCTTTAAGGGTCGTCTTGCAGTTTTTCAAGATCGGCGATTCCGCGGACCTTTTCGTCAGTCCTCACTTGCCCTTCCTAGAAGTTTTATATATTTCCTCTACGTGTCTACTGCTCTGCTGATGGCAGTCCGAACGGAACCCTTCCGGCCCCAATACTTCTTCGGCACCTCGTCCTCTGACGATATTTGCTGCAATCTGGACTGTACCGAGTTTGCGTTGAGATTTTGCCTCCTTTCGGAAATCCTTACCTCCTCCGAGAAGTCCCCTGCAAGGTTCCGGCCTTCCGAAGCGCGTCCAGCACTGTCTAGAGTAGCACCAGGCGCTGAACCACCACAACCCAGGTGAAGCCGGTCTTCTTTGTTAGCAGCGCTTTTTCCCCTTTGGTGTCTGCCTAAAAACAGTCCTTGCAGTACGGGTTTTCGCTTTGCTCCCATTCCTCGATCAAGTCTACGTACGCACCGTTGACTGCGGCGCCCAGCTGCTTCCCCCCTTGAGGAGATTCCTTTTCTTTAGCCTTGATACGATTCAAAGAGAGCCAGGCTGGTTAATTTTGCTTTTTGGCATTTTTCTGGCTTCTCAGGCCCCCCTCGCTTCCCTGGGAAACGGATTTGTCGAACCTCTACTCAGTCTTTCCCTGAGCGGGTTCTTTTTTCAACCATTCCGATGCTCTTGATTGCTAAAATGGGCCCTCCCTTTTTCCCTCTCACCTTCTTTGCTAAAATACCGGTGCGTGGCGTCTGCTTCCTAGCCGGGCTGGGAATTTTGGGCAGTACCATGGACCCACCGCTAGCATAGCTGATTTTTTCTTTTCAGCCGCCCCTGGTTTTCGATGACCCTAATCTTTCACCTCCGTCCGTGCATCGACTCTTCCCCAATGCCCCCTTTGCGCCACTCTTTGATACTCTGGACAACGGTGCTTTGTCCTTTTCATAATGTTTCTTTTACCCGTCCTCAATCATGCCTGTATGGCGTAATCTTCTGGCGCCCAAACACGTCGCCCAATTTTTAGCTGGGACGACGGACCGAGCAGCACTGGTGGTGCATCTTTTTGTCCGAGATCCTGTATCAATCCTTTGACTGTGTCGTCTTATCGTGCTTCCCCCCCAGCTCATCAGCGAGCCATCGTGGTCTTTCCATGACCGAGGCGTCGACTGTTGAACAGTGGCTCAAAGGGTCTCGTGGTCCCCCCTTGAAAACCTTCGCACGCCTTTTTGATAAGTTCCGCTTCGCTAAATTGTTTCGGCCATTCTTCTTACTCTTTGTACATGTTCTCATTACTTCTTTTTTTCTCCCGTCGTTTGGCTCCTCCTTCGAACAACAGGAGACGGAACCCACAAATGATTTTCCCACGAGTGTGACCTCCCCAACAGAGGAGGTGGACCCCAACTTTTTCCTTCTCAACTCCATTGGAGAGTAGGAATCCATCTGACGACCCCCTTCCAATGTTGAACGGCCACTGGATTTTCTCTGTTCGAGTTCTTTGACTCATGATTTGCTTTAAGCAGTCCTCCCTTCCTGCAGTCCAAACAAGCCCACACTGGCCCTGAGTCAGTGATTACCGCGGTTTCCCCCGGAAGTAGGCGTACTCTATTACCTCCCTTCGCCGAATTGTGCTGGAAGCTGGCACGACTCGGTCCAGGTGTCTTCATGAGATTTTAGTATCTTGCAGTACACTCTTTTAGAAAATGAAGAGTTCTGAGACTGCATGTCAGCCGACTCCTCACGCAAATACCCCTTTTTTTCCCGCTATTTTCCTTTACAAGCGGTTGGACGTTCACTTACTCAATCCCTGATTGCCAACGCCTTCCCCTTCATGTCAACTTCCTTCGAAAATTTCTTTTTCGGAAATCCTTTTTGTGCAAAAATGTTACTTTTCAGCCTTTCCACAGCAGTTCCCTCCTTTGAATGCCAGACTTGGCTACTCCTTTCCAGCGCGGACGGCAAATCTCTACGGCTGGCTGCCTCCCCATAGCACATCTCCCCTTCCTTTCTGGTACCCGGTAGGCGCTGATCGATCCTTCGGCTCCGCATCCGACTTAGCGAATTCCAGGCCTTGGCCGGCTTTCCCAGGTCAGTCAGGACCTGAGAATCGAGATGAATTCCCTTCCCGCGCTTTTCCCTGGTTTACGACACGCGCATCGCTAACAGATGGCAGGCCGCTACACCCAACTCAACTCCGACGTCGAACTCCTAAGAGTCATCTTTCGCCTCTGCGTTTGAAAGAGAGCGACGTCATTCTCTTTTTTTGCCGCTCCCGCCTGTGATGCGTCGGTCTCCTCCATACGAGGAGTGTGCATGAAAGCAATAAGCAGAATACGTTGCGCGTAAAGAAAATTCCCACCAGACTCTTTTCCCGCGACTAGTTCCCCGGTTCCCCTTTCGCGCTGAAAGGCTGCTGAACCCAGTCCAAGCTCGGTTCCGTCCCGCTACCAACATGTCTGAATAGGTTTTCCCTCTTCTCCCCTGATTCTAACCCCCCACAGTCCCCCCCCTTCCCGGCTTGCCGCTCTGGCCGGCACCCCCCCCTGCCCAAGACACGCATGATTCATTCCTCGTAGGATCCGAAGCCGGGTCCGGAAAGTTTCGCCCTTAGTTTTCTCATTCGAGAGGCCTTCTTCGGTAGGAAGGTAGACCAGGCGGACCCCCCGGCTATAATTCTCCCTCCACCAGTGGAAAATATCTGCCGCAGTAATTTGAGGCCAGGTGATGTGGTTCTATGAGGCGTTTTTGCTCTTCCCCAGGGATTTTTCTTTTACATCCATTCGACCTTGCCGGGAAATCCATGCTCGTTTTGTCTGGCCTCCGGCTGCAAGCATAGTTCTGTCACGCGGTTCGCGTCCTGGCACTATAAGGGAATTTTTTTTATCTGACCCCCAGTTAGAGCTTAGGCCCGAAAGTCTTCCTTCCGACGTCGCGTAGCGAAGCGGTGCTCCGATAGCGAAGGCGCTACTAAGCGGACTCCCTCCTAACGCTGCTGAAGCTTTATAGACCGGCTGACCTCTGGGGGCTGTACCGTAAGCTGACGTAGTCGAGTTCCGAAACTTTGCCCTTACTGGAATGGCCCGGGACTTGACTGTACAAAGAACAGTTCAGTCTGGGGTCCTCATATTTCCCTTCGTCAGGCGGCGTGATCCATTCTTCCGCGAGATTCCCCCCTCGCCACCGCCTCCCATGAGTGCTTAATTAGTCTCGGATTGAAAAAGAGCGGACCTCTTCCCCAGGCGTATTTGCCCTCACCTAGGGAGAGATAGTAATTCTATCGGAATACCCACTTTTCTTCGACTGCTCAGAGTACCGTTTCCCCTCCCTCCACGTGGATATTTTTTTTGGCATGCTTGTCTTTCGTTTAGAAACCCCCCGCTGCCGCTCAAGTAGCCAAAAACTTTCGAGGTGTACTGAGTCGTGGACCTCACGCCTTTTCCCGATCTGATCCAGAATGAAGGTTTTTCACGTTACTACCTCAGGTTTCCCCAGCCT
>Ga0179591_1316304_pt1 | contig 10111 bp, 12 predicted proteins | sample CZOMad2_1_08_16f_FD_182891 | JGI IMG/M metagenome (GOLD analysis project Ga0179591, IMG submission 182891) | Vadose zone soil fungal communities from Angelo Coast Range Reserve, California, USA - CZOMad2_1_08_16fungal (PacBio error correction) | ecosystem: Environmental > Terrestrial > Soil >... | reverse complement strand
CATTTCATTATTTCAATAAAGGCCTCCTTAACCTCGCCTTTCTGAGGGTTCCCCCCTGCCGACAGGTGCGTCCAATCTCTTCAAGGATCGTGTATGACTTTGTCCCCGGGTCATGAGGACCCCAGCGACCTCTTTCCTTACGATTATCAATTCTTAAACTCCCCCCCCTGGAGGGTCCTGTTGTTTTCCCGCTGCACGCCTCGTGGCGACTCCCAGTTCTTGTCCGTCCATGTTGCAACCTCTCTCTTTTGGTGAGTGGGCCCCCCAGATTGCAAATTTCCTGTGAATATGGGACTACCCAGTGCTTCTTATTTTTCCCTCCCCGCTTCCGGAGAAATTTCCTCTTTTTTGTCCGACCTTTACACCCACCGAAGTGGGTATTTGAAGTCCAACTCAAAATTTTCAGCCCCCCCCCCTGTATCCCTTTCTCGTTGTCGTGCCTATCCTCTTTAGTCACCCTGCGAGGAAGAAGTTTTCTTTTTTGTAATCCCCTTTTTTCAACGATGCCCACCCATAATTCCTCCCCATGGTCCATATGGGGCGTTAGCTCTGGATAGCGAGCCCTGTCTCATTTTGAAGGTCTTACCCTTCCTGTCGTCCTCCTCCCCTTTTTTCCCTTTCCCAGGTAACCCGTACCGGGATGTTTAGCATTTTGGTTCATTCTAGGAAACGGGAAGGCTCTCTTCTTCACGCCCCCCGAGGACAGAGGGCTACTCTTTTGGATTTTTGTACCGTGACCTCTCCTGACTAGGGCAACCGCCCCTCTTGTCTGCAACGCCTTACGCCTAGGCGTATGGAAAGGCTTCTCCCCACTCCATTTCTTTCCTGGTTCCACGCGGTTCACAATTTTTGGACCGGAAAACCTTCTGCTGAGTCTCCAAGTACTCAATTTCCAGAGGCACCCCAGTTGTCTTCCCCAGCCCGAGGTCCCCCCTGCTTTCCGTCCTACCCTGGCTGTAGTCCGATTTTGGCCCCTTATTCTTTTTGAACCGCACCTTTCTGACCGCTTTTTTTTGGTTTTTATATTGGCTTCTTCTGGCCACTTTCCTTCCCCCCTGCCTTTCCCCCCCTTAAACCCCCCCCCTTTTTCGCGCCATGATGTTTCCTGCATTTGTTTCCTCTCCGGACACACTTTATTTGCTTTCGGGTGTCATTTTGCCCCGTCATGAGAAACACCTACCTTGATTGCCGGGGACCAACCAGTCTCCTTTCGGCTGGCGACCTTGGTCCCAGGGAAAAGGGGACTGCCGATGATTTCCCACGTCTGATCATTCTTCTCACCGGTGTCAAGACGGTTTGGATTCCTTGCCCCCGGAGGGGCCTCTTAGCTCACTTTCGTGTGTCCCCAATGTCGAGCCCGATTTCGGGGTTTACCCCCGACAATAGTTCATTGTGCCATCGGAAACTCTTCCTTTCCTCCTTATACCAAGAAGTACACCCCATCTTGTTTTCCTAGCTCCTCCAGTCCCTCTTTTCTCTACGACAAAAGGAGTGTTACACACTACAGCTTCCCCGCTTCGGGATATTGTCTTCTGGGACACTTCTTTTCCAACATTTACTCGATGATCCCCTCATGGGAGCCCAACTTTGGTTAGTCCCCCCCCCCCCAGCCGTGGGTCAATCCGGTCAGATTGCTTGCTAGAATGGGTGTTTTCCCCTTTCATCCACTGGACACTTTAACAAGCTCGGGACAGCTTTGGGGACTCAGTATCCCCCCCATTTCGGTATCCCCCTCTGGTCGAGTTCCTTCCTTTGATAGTGTCCTCAGCGACCAAATGCCCCCTTCTTTTTCGTCCGTTTTGGTCAATATGATTTATCCCAAGCCATTAAGTGAGGACTTGTCCTTAACCTCTTTGAACCCAAATCATGGGGAAATTCCCGGCAAGTTATAGCCCCTCTCTTATTCACCCGATGGACCCCGGTCATTTTCAGCTACCATCTTTTTTTATCTTCTTCCCATTTCACGTTTTAACTCGACCGGATTCCCCTTTTCTATCCACTGGCAGATTTGAAATCACCCAGATCCTCTGGCTGCCGTACCCCCACCTGTGATTCTAACGACTCTTTTATACCCAGTCTTCTCTCTGACCCACCCCCACGTCCTAGGATGGATTACTGTACTGTCACCCGAGTCCTTACCTTTCTATAGTTGTGGTGCAGTATTTTTTCATCTGAAGTCTCTGGGGTTGCCCCAATCTTTTCCCCTTGCACCATTCTGTTTTTCCCAATCCTAATGAAATGTTTTTGTCCCCTTCGGCAAATTCCGTTGTAATACCTTCACCACCCTCCATGGGTCCGCTTTTCCTTTAGGCCCCCTTGCCACCCACCTACGGCCCTCTCAAGGTGGCTGTAGTAGTGCATGTAATTTCCCTTTCTTTCCTTCCTGGTAAGCTTTCCTCTTTTTAGGTCCTTCCTTTTCCTCTTCTTTCTGGGCTATTTTGCTTCTCCCTTTGGCACTTTGTAGAGTTATGTACGGTTCCCTCAAGTCAACCTTATTCACTTCCGTCCGGTTCATGCGGCACTTTCTGACTTTTGCTTTTCCCTCGCTTGTTCGGCACCCCGTCGTAAGTAAGGAGTCGTTAAGGTCGATCCGGTCCTGGTCTTTCTTTTGTCCTTTCTCCCCCCAGGTTTTACACCAGGGGGGCGTGGCCCTTTTGTTCCTGTAACAGGGTTCCCTCCCCCCAGCATCGGGTTCAATGAATACGGAAAACCTCCCTTGTATTACTTCGCAGGCGGCTTTCCCCCTGTTTATTACCCCCGATTCTTTCAGAAATTCCCCGGGGTCGGAGGGCGATGTTGCTTTTTTTGAAAGCCCACGATGCCTTCCCCCCGTAGGTTTCTTAATACCCTTCTGTTTACCAAAGGCCCCCTCCTCTAGTTTACGCGGGTCTACGTTCATAGTCCGGATATTGAGACTTTTTAATTTCCTTTTAAAGTGGGGAGTGGTTTTTCTTTATCGGTTGGAAAGGACGGAAGAGGGGGTTTGCTACGTGAAGCTACGATTTTTTGGCCCGTCGATTACCCCAGTGCAGCCCGATCCGACTTTCCTGAGAGGATTTTACTTCGTTGGTTGTTAATTGCCTGGCTGAAGTGAATCGGGGGGTCCCGGCACTTTTTTGTTTTTTCGTCCGTTTTTTCAGGTGTCGCGCGGGGGGAAGTTTTTGTGCTAACGGTGTTTGGTCTTGTCCTCCATTGACGGTTTCCCCTCCCAAGGATCATTACGAACATCTCTCCAGCAAAGTCCATTCCTGACCCCTGCGAAGGGAAATATCCCCCCCCTCTCGTCCCTCTTCGGATATACGTGTCCAGCCTCCCCCCGTTCTTTACTTCCAAGGACGTGCACACCGTGGGCGTGTTATGCTGAGCTGTATGATGGAATTTTTGATAGATGGATCCGGTGAGGAGGGATCCGGGACCTCCTGTGGGGGAAGTTCCTTGCCTTTTTCCTTTCACCTTTTGTGATAGCGGGTGGACACCTGATTTCTGTCGGGTTGGTTTGTGTTACGTCGCCCGTAAGAATGCGAACGGATTCTTTCCTCCCAGTCCACGGGAAAATGCAACCCCCTTTTCCCCTTCCTGTTGACCTGCAGGGCCTCACAGCCTGGCCGTCTGCGAGTCAGATGTTCGTTCGACCTTTTCCTTCCTGTTCTCTCGTTTGAAAGTTCCGGTCGTTGGTTCACCCCTCGGCCAGGGAGTAGGGAGACGGAGGGAACCTGGACGACAGTCTTTCCCTTTTTTCCATTTTTTTCCCCGTTTCCATGTTCGGATTATACCAAGGATAGCGTGACTGAGATTAGTCGTCTCCTTGCTTTTTTAACTTTCGAGGAATCAGCGTGGAACTCTTCTGCCATTTCGGATTGAATATCTGAACCTTGGGCTGGCCCCCTTCTGTGTGCATGATGCGTGATGCCACGGAATGTTTGCCGTCCCGGGATCATCCCATTTTTATTGTTCTCGGGCATGCGTGGGACGCAGTGTTCCCCGCTCTTGGAAACACAAATGGTGTTGTTTTCTTGTGGTCCTTGGGGAACCCTTCGACGCCCCTTCTTTCCCTCGCTCTGGTTAAGAATCTTGAGCCTGGGCACCGCCACCCCGACGTTTTTTTTTTGTCTCGTTCCCTTTCCCTGTCTGATCCTGCGCACCCGATTCATTCTGGTTCCATGCCCCGCTCACATTTCGGGTTCTTTTGCTTGGACAGGGGGAGGTCCAGCCCTTCACTCCGTCCCATCTGGATTGCTGTGATCACCCAATGTCTTTCTCCCTTTCTCCGCTTGGCGGGCACGGCCCGGGTTTATTCAAACGTGGTATGGATCTTTTACTCCCTTCGGTGCCGGGTTCCCGCGTCACCTGTTTAGGGGGGGGGACTACCGTGTCTTCTTTGTACAAGAGTCAGAGCACGGTTGTGTGCGGGTTGGAACCCTATGAGAGCTCTCGCCCGCAAGTCTCCCCGTTCACTTTTTGCCTGGGTGTGACCGCGATCCTCTTGAACGTTCTGCCCCATTCCAAGAGCTGGTGCCCGTTCTCGAACCTTTTTGACTTCTCCCTTTTTCGGTGGCTTTTGAAGGTGCGCTTGCATCCTACGACCATCCCGTGTTTCCACTTTTTTTTCCCTTCGGTCACCTTCGTGCCGTGGCGTAAGTCCTTTTTATGGGTTTCTGCTGCGACTTTGATTCCCCTGATCCCTGCTTGCCTTGTTCTTCCCTGTTCGACCCTGTTTCCGCTATCTCGCGGGGGCTCTACTTTTTTGTGTGGCGACCGTGTCTTTTCCGGGCTTTTTTCTTGGAAGGTTCTTTGGCGAGTTCCCTGTCCGTGTCCCATAATCTTTTTCCGCGGGGTGTTCGGGACCGTTCGGCAGCGTGGTGCTGGAATTCCCTTATCTTTTTTTTTTTCTCCTGGTGGTGGACACGTGCTCTTTTCCAAACGTGTGGTTAATTTCAGCGGGGTCTCCCTGTTTTTTCTCCCCTTTTTTTCTCATAAATTGGTCGACCGTTGGTGGGACAAGGGTTGAAATTTTTGGCAAGGACAGTCAGTTACGGCCTCCCGTGATTCATTTTTATTCCCCTTCTGTAACGGGGGGCTTTCGGGGAGAAGTTTAAGTCCCCCGGGAGGGTCTTCCCTTAACTTAAGTGATGATGAGACTGTTGAGTGCCCAGGAGCCCCAGTTCGCGTGAGTCTTTTTTCTCTTCTCTTATGTTATAATCCCTCCGTGAGGGAGAGATAGTGCGTCCTCTCAGTTATGGCTCTGGACTTGCACGCCACCACCCAGACCCCGGGGCGTCCCCGGCTTCATTTCTTTCTTTTTTTTCTCTTTCCTCCCTCCGCCGTACCCGGTGCGGTTACCTTGTGCCTTGGGGAGGTAGTCAAGGTTTTCATTTTTTTTTCCGCAGCCCCACGATGGTCTGTCACTCTTTGGTCTTCTTGAGAGGAGTCGTCTCAATCCAGTTCCTCCCTTTTTCTAAAGCCGAGAGTAGTGTGCACCCCGTGAACCAAACTACGGGAAGAACAGGCCAGGACTTCACAGCGCGTCGACTTTTTAACCCCCCCCTCCCAGGTGCCCATGAGGCCGCACGAGGTCGTTCCCTTTCCTTCTTGCCCTAACAGAGCTCGCCCACGCCCTTTGCGGATCTGTTCGGACCCCCTCCATCCCTTTTCGAGCCCCGGCCCTCATGAATGGGTTGAGTAACAAGGTGTAGATGGGTTTTTACCCTGCCTCGTTGAGGGGAAAGCCCGCCCCCGCTTTCTTGATCCATCCCCCCTTGAATTCGCCGCTCACTCGGACAATAATTTTTGACGCTTAGCTTACCCTTGATGTCCGGTCACTGGACGTGGGTTTTTTTCTCCTGCTGCCCACCTTCCCCTTTTCCTTCCGTTTGTGTAGAGGGGTCGGCGCCCGGGAGGCGGTATGGAAGTGTGCCTGCCCCTGAGGTTACTTCGATTCGCGGTTTCCCACTTTCGCGGGACATCCCTGTCGGCTTGAGTTTTGTTTTCCAATAGAGAGTTCTGTGGCCCCACCACGGAACAACCCCCCCTGGTGCTTCGCGGCCGCGGGACCACGATTTCCCCTATCCACGGGACCCTCGATGGACGGCCACATTCTTGGGACGTACATTATTTTTTCCTGAAAACGGGGCGGACTTTTTTTGGAGATCAAGCGTTCACCTTCTTTTTTTACCCCGCCTGAATACGCGCTAACGTACTCCTTCTTCTTTTTTCCCCCTCCCTTCACCATGCCCCACATCTCCGTGGATTAGGGTGTTACTTTTCCCTGTTTGGGGGGTGTGGGGCGGATCTTTTTTTTAGCTCCTCAAATTTTGACAGTCCCAGCCGTTGCCGGGTCCCGCGCGAGGCTTCCGCTTTTCTTCCTTGATTGCTCCAGGGGAATATTGACCAACGTCCTCGCGGCACTCGCCAACCTTCCCCGGACAGTTCCCCCCCCCGCCTGACCTATTTTTAAAAGTAGGTTGACGGGTCAGAAGAAGACATGCCACGAATTTTTTTCTTTTTAGTTCTTTCCTTCTTTTTACAGACCCAGCGCCTGCACCCCATTCTTAAGTGTGAGGCCCAGTTCCCTCTGCAAACGGGAGAGGAACTTTTTCTCCTCGGACGGCGTAGTCCCGTTTTCTCTTCTCCCCCTTCTCTTTACGAAGGTTGCAGCCTAGTTCACAACAGAGGCGGGTTGAGCCAGATTTTCTGACCCCGCTGTCGTGACCCCACTTTTTTTTTGTGACCGGCGGCGGGGCCGCGGTCAGGTTCAATCCCTTTTCCTCTCCCGCGCCCAGATCGTCCTTTTCTTTTTTTTTTTTTTTTTTTTTTTTCCCCCCCCCTTTCCCGGCCAAAGCCGTTTCCGCCCCTTTGGCGCGGCGCAGGATTCACACCCCAAGGATGGCATCTTGGGATAGGCGCGGTCCACTTGTGAACTTCCGCCCCTTTTGACAAAAAACCCCTCCTTTTTTTCCCGAACCCGGCGCCCGGCCAGGTGCCCCTCACTTAGCCCGCCAGGAAACCCTCAATCTGTAACCCTCTGTAGTGAATCGGAAGTACCGTCCCTGGGAAAATTGCATGGTCAGACGAGGACCCCCCTCCACGATATGAAAATGGGGCCCTGTTTTGGGCGCCTTTTTTTCCTTGATCGGTGTTTCCCTCCCATTTTCCCTTTACGCAGCCACAGTCCACCCGTCCCGAGCACCTTGAAGAGCACCTTTTTAACCACACCTCTCCGTGCGCCCTTTCCTCCCGCCGGAACGACGATTCTTGGCGTTTCTTTTTGATCCTTCAGGGCTCTACGTCCCCCCCCCAACTTGCAGCGGATAGTCGGCATCGTGCCCCTGGCCCCACCCAGGCGAGGTCTCTTCCCCTTTCAGCCACTGGGCCAGAATTTCCTCCTCTTCCCCTTCTATAATAGGCGTCGTAGACGCACCCCGGAGTCCGAAGGGACGTGTTCCTCCCGTGTTCGGGTTCACGTACACGTAGGCTTTTGCGCGTGTTTCCCGACTTGTTTTGTTCCCCCTGCCAGGCGTCCGTCGCGTGATTTCGCACGATCTTTCCCCCCTAACCTTCGTTCCTTCGCAGCACGTATGTTGGCGCCCCGATCCCCGTTAGAGCGAGCCTTTGCCCGACCAATTGTTGGTACCTTGAGTATGCCGACACACCAAGGACTGCCCCTGGCTCGACCCTTCACCCGGTCCACTTTTCTTTTTCCCTCCTGGTGTCCAATTCGCGTCCCTTTTGCCATCCCTCTTCGTGGTGAGCTCCCCCCTGTGCCCATTCGGACGGCGGCCCCGTTACCAGTGGCGTACCCTCTCGACCTGTCCTTCATCCGACCCCCCCTCCCTCACCTCGGGGACTGTCCTTGGTAATCAACCGGCCCCCCTTAATTGCACCCGTTGCCGAACACACCCCCCCACCCTCGCTCCCCCTCCAAGGGGTTTTTTGTTCTTTATGGTGGGAATTCTAACCGGGGATTGACCAAGGGGCGGGTTGAAGGCTCCTCTCACGGGGCCTTGCCAACCTTTCTCTTCAACCTCAGTTTGAACTGTTTGGACCCTCTGTGCACGGGCCCCAGCCTGGTCCTGCTCCTCAACCCCTTTTGCTTTTTTTTCTGTTTTGCATGGTACCTTTTGATTTTGCAGAAGTCTCATCCCGAATCCCTTCTAGACGGCTTCCTTTGATCTTGTTCCCGCTGGGTGCTGGACCCTTTCTCCCACGCCAGCGACTCCGGTGGTTTCGTTTTTGCTTTTTCACCGGTGCGGGCGGGGACTTTTTTTTCCTCCTTAGACAAGTTGCTCCATGCTCGATGTCCTTCTCTCCGCCCTCTTGTCCGATCAGCTTCCTCCGTCGATTTTTCTCTTTCTCGTGGCCGTCATCTTTACCTTGTTTCCTTTTTTACGCAGCCTGGGACAGACGGTTTGCAGGTGCAGATTCAGAGCCCCTACTCCTAATGTTCGTACGAACTCGTTTCCCGTACCATGGTGGTTTTCACTCTGCTTTGGTTTTTTCGTCCTTTTGATGGTTCCGGGTTCCTTAAAGTGAAAAACCCTTTCCTGTCCATCCCCAACGGATCCCACCCACAACTGCTTCGACCCGTGACAAAATCCCCTCATCTTTTTTCTTTCTTTTTTTTTTCATACGACTCGGAGGTAGCCCCCACAAGAGATACCTGACACAGGTCTCCTTTTCTAGGACAGCCCCTCGTATCCCCCCTTTTTTTAGGACCCTGCGCAGGACCCGATGTAATATTTTCTTTTATGGCGAGAACTGGTCGACAACGAAGTTCGCTTCGCCTTTGACTTTGGCTTTCTCTGCATGTCCCCCTCGTCCTCGACCCTTCCACAAGAGGATGGCAGACGAAGATTTCGATGGTGTCTTCGTGTCTTCACGCTGCGATCCGGAGCAGCCTCCTTCGTTTCGCCGCCACTTCTTCTCTGATAATCCCAGAAAGGATATGTTTGGGATGCAAGCATTTGTTCCCTCAAAATCACCGTTGCCTCTTCATTTTTTTTTTTTTGGTTCACACGAACTGTCACCCCCAATTCTTTCTGCAAAATCATGGGAGCCCCCAAGGTTCGGAATGCTCTTTTTTTTCCCCCCCGTCAGGGTGGCCTAATCGTTTTTCTCGGGCCCTCACTTCTCACATAAGAAGATGCCCGTTTTTTCGGTTCACCCTTCCGGTTTCTCCGGTCCATAGAACTACTCCTTTTGACGGCAATTTTTCACCCTCTTTGGGGTCTTTTTTTGCGATTCTTCCAAGTTTTTTGGACGCGGAGGGGTTTTTGCAGGTTTTAAATTGACAGTTTCAGCACTTTGTGGCCGTGCAGCTTCCTATCCGGCTTGTCCTTCCCTCCACGTATGGGAATACCTCCCTCGTCGCCCTGTTTTTCCAACTCTTTGGATGGTTGGCCGTCCAAAACTTCCACGGGACCCCCCCCAAGCCCAAGACTTGATCCTCGGCTAGACATTTCTCTCTTTTTTTCCCCCCGCTCGATAATATCCAACCGCTTCTCATCATTGCCGGTTCCCTTTCCCTCTCTTCCTTTTTTTCCCCTGACCCATGCGGTATTGACGGACCTGGTTTCCCCCTTTCTCGGTCGTCGTTTTGGGTCCGCGACTACCCGAGGCCCCAACGTCCACCTCGAGGGTTTTTTCTAATGGATCGGAACCCGTACCCGAAAACTTCTTATCCTTTTTTTTCCTGAGATTGCGCCCCCCTTTTCACAACTTAAATTTTACTAGTGTGAGTTAGTTTCTTTATTTTTTTTTCCCCGGTTCCACCCCACTCCCTTTGTTCGAATTCAACCTCCCGAGCCCGGCCTGACACGAGACAATATTGCCGACCCCCCGTGGGGAGTTCCTATCTCCCCTTTTCCACCTTTTGCTCGATTTTCCCTACTCCCTTGCTCTATGTTGCAGCATTCATGTGGACCTCAGATCTTTTTCTCCGTGCTGGCTCCGCGCCAGTGACGAGCAGGGGTTAGACCCTCGTTGAGTCTGCTGTTGCCCAGGCCTTTCGGGATCCCCCCCTAATACCCTTTTTCCCTGGGACCCATAGGCCCCGTTTGTGTCCCGCGGAATAGCTCCCAGTCTGAAGTAGGCGTCCCGGATCAACTTCAGAATT
>Ga0179591_1279303_pt1 | contig 10111 bp, 6 predicted proteins | sample CZOMad2_1_08_16f_FD_182891 | JGI IMG/M metagenome (GOLD analysis project Ga0179591, IMG submission 182891) | Vadose zone soil fungal communities from Angelo Coast Range Reserve, California, USA - CZOMad2_1_08_16fungal (PacBio error correction) | ecosystem: Environmental > Terrestrial > Soil >... | reverse complement strand
TCGTTCTAGCCCTTTTTTTTTCCCCGAGCGGGCAAGAACGCCCCCTCCCGTAATGGTTGAGAACCCCCCATGTGAACATCTTCTTTGATGGGGTCTGTTTTTTTTCTCATCGGGCGTGCCTGATGTTTGGTAAAGCGAGGAACGTCGCATATAATTTCTTTAGCTGGTTCCGCGACCTTTAAGTCCTCTCAGTGAAGAGGCATTCCACCTTGACTCCAAACCCCCCTCTCTATCTGTGACCACTTGATTAGCATCTTTGCCCCTTCGAAGGACCCGAAATACAGAGAGTCGCGAATTCTTCCCCCGATTTTTCAAGAGCCTTCCTGAACTCCTTCCGAAGTAAAGCAGTTTATGCCGGCGTACGAGATGCGACGCCCCCAGCCGCCTTTTCGGTCCTAGGCTTGATGGTAGTTGAGGATCCACTCCTATTTTGAACCTCTCGAGATCTTCTGCCCCCCCCACTTTAGACTTAAGGTTTCCCTGTGCGCTATCCTCTATGCCGCCCGGACTGCAGTCGCTTTTCACTTTCTCTCCTAGAGAAAGAGCGCACATTAGTCTACGATTCACTTTTCTCTATGGTCTTTGAGATCTATTGATTGTCACCCAAGTTCTTCCACCCGCTTTATCGGACCCTCTCTATGAACATCCTTCGTTACGTGGAACATATATTTCTTGCACAGTTGTGCCTTCTTTTGTGATTGAAAACCCTTTCTCCCGAATCAGGTCTCTGACGTTGATGTTCTTCTCAGAATGCAGGACTTCCGCTTCCGACAAAGAGATTTCTCTTGATAGGTCTCCTTGAGCCTCTTGAGGCAAACGATGACTTTTAACCCCTCTTTTTTCTTTTCCTAACTTTTCTGATTTCCTCTCCGTAGATTCTCCCTTTCTTCCTTGACCTATGCTCTTCCGATGTCTACCACGCGCGCGAGGCGTTTGCTTGTCGTCTATCCGAGGACCTTATTTCGTGACGAAGCGACCATACCGGCCTGTACACTTATCCGAGACTCCTTTCCCTAACGCTCCGACGGCACCCCCGTCCTGCACGTGAAAAGAGCAGATGTCCATAACGTCGATTTGTTTCTCAATCCGCTTCCCTTCCTCGCGGCAAGCAGGGCCTTCCACTTTTTATCTCGTGTGGACATGGAACCTCCTCTTTGTGGCATCAATTCCTTCCCCCGACTTCTAGTATACTGGATGTGAGCGACTTTTTGTGCTCCCTGAGCTGGCGGCGTTCTGATCTTTTAAGAGATGAGAGGGGTGAGACGCCTTTCTAGCGACTCGTGCTGTCTCCTTCTTTCTCTTTTCCCCCTGTAACGAACAATAAAGCTGTCCCGACGGCTTCGGTTAAGCTATAGTACCTCTCCATCGTCTCCTACTGGCTGGCATTCCCGAAATTAAACTCCCTCTGACGTCTGTGATGATGGAGTTGAATCCCCTCTTAACTTAATCAAGGCTAACCTCCTCATCTGAAGCTTGGGGGAAGTAGTGTGGAGGAAGGACTTTTCTGGTTTCCTCTGTTCGTACCCTCCCAAAGCATTATACGCTACCGCAAGACCCGGATCTGATTCTCCTTGAATCGCTGTAGAGATTTCACTTTTCCCCGATCCCCAGATGATCGCAGGATAGTGCTCAAAAAGACCCCAATCTGTGTTTCACAAGGAAGGTTTTCTTCAATTCTCTCCCCCCAGGATGCGGGTGATTCGCTCCGCGAGATGGGCCCTCTGGAAGGGTGAGTACGCCACCACCAAGTGGGAGTGCGTCCTTTAGGGCGTTGAGGTGTTCTTGGAAAGTCGGATTATCTTGAAAATAACGCCATCGCCAGCGTAGATGAATTTTCCAGATCTCGCTGGAACCGAGGCCCAAGAAACCCAGGGCTCCGAGTAAAGTTACAACCCTAATTGAACTCTACCCTCTGTGTTAAGTTCGCTTAGCCAGAAAAACAATTTCATAAATCGGACACTTCCTGGAGAGACCCGGCCGAGAATCAATCCTTGCCAGAGACTGAGGAGGAAGGATCCTTGAACAAAAAGGGAGGTCCTCGACGGCCGCCAAGTGACACATCTGCAGTCTCTTATTCCTTGAAGTGAAGCACTCCCCTCCCAGCACTAGAACCTGGACAACTCCGCTTACGTACTTTATCTGACCACACGCCCCCGATTTCCCTTTTCCCTTCCCTAGTCTAGAGTCTCTGGCTTTCCCCCGATCTTTAGGCCACATCCCTGCCTCCAATTGTCAGAAATCGAGACCCCGATCCTTTCTCGGAAACTCTTGGTTTAGAAGATTAAAACACCCGTTTCCCCAGGTTTATAATAGTTATAGTGCCACGCGATGACGTGAGTATAATAAGAGTAAGGTTCTTAGCCCCTTTTAGTTTTCATTGTTTTCACAATTGCTCCCTTTAATACCCGGATTTCCGTCATCCTCCCGATATAGCGGGATATCTTCTTCAAAGGAAGTAAGCAGCCTTTGATCCGTCCTCACCTCTTGTAGTTTAGTTCCCCACTAAATGATTGGCTGGATCCCCTAGAGTAATAGGAGGCCTCTCCTCGGAGATACTAGGGAACCTCTGCCCCCGGGAAAGAGGATTCGCGATTTTTAGTTCAGATCTTAGCGAGCTTGATAATGGGATTGTTAATGCCTAAGCTCCCCTCTTCGTTACAGAGGCGTCTTGATGGTCTTCCCAAGCCGTTTAATTCGGTCCTTGCTTGCGCTTTGACGACGACCCGGAATCAGCACCCCAAGATTTCCTCTCAAAAACCTCTCCCTGGCTGCGGCCTTTGACCGTCACGGACCTAGACCTTGCCAATCGATGAACGTTCTTCCGTTCCCTTTTGCCCCTCCCCAGTTTTTTTTTGTTGTGTTTGACCGAACGTTCGGCGTGAATGAGATCTTTTCCGACTCTCCCCCACAGCGTTGTTTTAGTTATGAGGGCTTTTTCCGTTCACTGACGAACATGACGATGTAAACTGCCCTGAGTGATTCTATCCTTGTTCTTGTCCTGTAAGGTTTTGTCTTTTGCAGTTTAACAATAAGTTTTACGAATCTCTCATAGCAGTGGTGCATTATCTATCCTTCTCCCCAGTTCAAAAGGAGACGGGGACAACAAGAAGGCTCCTTTTTCCCCGGGGGCTTCTATACGTCTCTTCAAGCGGAAGAAGACTCACGCCCTCCCCTTCCAACAATGACGGCGATCTGGCCCAGGATGTCCCTCTCAACCACCCCGAGATCGGCTTGTCCCCGGACAACATCCAGTCATCCATCAACAAGTTGGTTTCCCCTTCTTTCTTTTGGTCGCCGTGGAATGAATCTTCAGATGCTTGTTGTCCGCGAGAATTTTTCTCATGCGAGTGAGCTTCGAAGCTCCCTTCTTAATATGATCTTGAATTTTTTCCTCCACGTCAACTACTTTAGCTTTGTTTTCAGTCAGCAGCGACGGGTGGCTCTTGCCGTAGTATTTACACGGCGTGCGGGAGCGTGTTAGAGTCTTATGGGAGGACGCCAACGAAAATAGCCACAACAGTCTGCTTCATGTCCCCTTTTTTCTCTTTATAGTCAGTCGGTTGACAAACCCGGAAGAGCATGAAAACAACTCGGGTTTCTGTTCTCTAAAGTACTAGTCATATTTTTCTTCTTCGGAAAACACACACCACCCAACCACCAGGAGGGAGAGGTTCACCCCCCTTCCCCTTGATTTTTCCTTAATGTTCAGTGGCGGCCAGATGCGATGACTCTCCGTGATTTCCGTGTCGTAGCGAGGATTTTCGGCGTTGGGGGGTTTTTTTTTTTTTGGTTTTTTTTTTTTTTTTTTTTTTTTGGTGCGTTTGAGGGGGTGTGTTTTTTTTTCTTTTTTTTTTTTTTGTTGTTGGTGTGGGGAAGTGAGGGGGTATTGAGCGGAGTAAGAGCCAATAGGTTCTCTTCCAATTTGGCGTAAGCGCCCTGACCCCATTTTTCAAGATGAGGGCCTTCCACTCCGATTCGAAAACGTCCTACGACTTTGATTCCAAGTAGAGCATCCGAGGACAACGCGGGTAACGCCGACTTTTTTCCCCATCCGGATCCGCTTGAATAGCTTTTCAGATAGTTACTCCTAAGGTGGTTCTTGATTTTATCCCCTACGGTTTAACTTGACCCTCCCTGCGGAAGCCGTTTCTGTGTCCATGCCTGAATCACTTCTAGAGACCCTGTCCTGACACGATGCGCAAACTTTTTCTAAAGTGGCCCCTCCAAAAAATATGACAATAGCGACCTTCAGTAGGATCGCTTTTTTCGGACGAAGACTTCTCTTCCGCTTTTCAGACCATGCTTGACTTTTTCTCAACAAAAGAGGTTCAACTTCTCTTGCTCTCTTCTTCCTTTCCCTCTTTTCCTCTTTACTTGACTGATCCAGGAATGAGTAATCGAGATCCTACCCTTACTAGCCTACGATGTGTCTCCGCGACGTTTTTTCATCGTATGAAAGCAGTTTTCTTTAAAGACTGAGCTTTAGATAGTGAAGACCGAGGCCCTTTCAATCCCTTCCCCTCGGGAAGTCTTGCATTCAAGTCTCGCTATGTCAAGGAATCTCTGCCCTCCTCCCTCCCCTAGTCTGGAACCTTACCCAAGGTTGGGTTCGAACTTTTCGATTGATCCCGTAGCTAGAGAAGCATGGAAAAATATCCCAGTTCGTATATGTGTTTCCTCTGGGACTCACCCTTCGAGTATACAGTTACGGTTCATCGAAGAACGGTACCTCCCATTGGAACTGAGGGCAGTGTCGCTACCCCACGGAGGTAAACCCCCTACCCCCCTCCGCCTCCATAACAATCACCCTTTGATCCCACGATCCCCCTCCCTCATCGACTTATTTCCCTCCTCTCCGGGCACGAACGCCGTCACGTAAATGGGTGAGACACTCCCCAGGATTTTTTTCTAAGAATAGATCGAGTTTTTTTTTTTCTTTTCCCGGTTTTTGATCTCCTTTCTAGAAGCGAGGAACTTGCGAACCCCTCTCTTATTTTGGTGCAGGACGGACTCCTCCCATTCGGTCGCCTTCGACAGATTTTTCGCTTCCCGCTCATCTCCAACGACTGACGAGAAGTGACGCCTTTCCCCCCCCTTTTTTTTCTATTCCTAGAGACAGGAGGAAGACCGCCAATCCCTCCCCCAGATTACAGAGTTACCCCCCCCTCTTTAATTCATTCCGCCGTTTGTAAGGCAGATCCCCCCAGGTTCAGCTAGAACCCGAGTAGCGCTCACTGACTCTGTTTTTCCCTCTTTTTTCTCAGTTGAAAGGAACACGCCGCATATCTCCCCGAGCTCAGGAATATAATCCCCCTTTTGTCCATAGTGCGCCCCTTGACCGCGTCTTAGTCCGAGAATCAGTCGAGCCTCATCTCCCTCCCTTCGTACTACGTCCGGGATGATGATGAGGCTGATGATGACTCGTCCAGAAGTAAGGAGAGTTTCACTGGCCCCAGCAATTGAACTTCCCCTCCCAAGATGAACATGCGGATGAAAATCCTAAGTGATTCCCCTCCTAGCTTTGATGCACAGTGAGTAGGACGAGATCCCAATAGATTTGAGGTGACCCAGATATCCTTTTCAGTTTGCCCTTAGTGAGAGAAATGGTAGATAGGAAGAAAAAGAGGCGCAGCCCCTTTTTCTTCTTAAAAGGAGAGATGGAGTTCTTCCCAAAGCTCAGTCCTCCCCTAAATAGTTTTGTATTGCGACTTTTATATTAGTGGCTAAGAAATAGTGATCTCCCTTATTATTCCTTCGCACCCCTCGCACCGGCTTTTTATATCACCTGACTTACTCAGGCCCAATAAAGGAATCTCTTCCCAGTTCCTCGACGCAAAGTTACTCACCTCTTCCCGCCCCCCCCTTCAACGGAATTCTTTCGTTCCCTCGTAGATTCGTTCGAGCCACTTCCAGGGGTGATAACTCTTCCTTTTCAGTGTCAATCGCTCGTCGGTGCCGCATAATCTCCCCCCCAATCACCCCCCCCAGCGTAGTTATTGGCCTGAGCGCTCGAGATAGCCGGGATTCGCAGGCTTTTCGCGATTATCTTCCCCATGGGACCTAATGTCTAGCGTTGTGAAGTTACGACCTCGTGCTGCCTCGCTGAGTGGATTTCCCAGAACCACCTCCAGTTTGATCAGATTCCTTAGGCCCTACTCAGCGTCTTTTCCGACCGGTCCGGGAGTTTTGAACTACGTCCTCAATTCCCCCCGTTTCTGGTCGTAAGTCTTTTTCTGGTCTACTCGGTCACAGATAGGCCCCCAGTTTTTTTTCCCAACCGGAGAATGCACCGCGTGCGTTATTTAGGTTTTTGAGGGTATTTTTCTTATAGAAAACCCTGTAGGATTAAGCCCTTTCGAGGAAGTGACCCCGCGCCTATTCGGTCGATTTTGGATTGCGTATTTCCCCCTTTCGACGATTAGCAAGCTCAGTCCTCCCTTGCTAGACTCCCCCTCCGCGATAGGCCGCCATATGTGCGTATTCCCCCCCATCTTTATGAGTGAGGATCCTTCCCCTTCCCACGGACAACGTTCAAGAGTATATCGCGAGATGGTTCTTCTTCCTTCTTTGGAGCAGTGAAAAATGGGTGATTTATAGAGTCGTTTATTGCTTGGTTTCTTTCTGCTTATGTTGAAGAAATAAGAGCCCTGATGACCCAGGCCGAGTGATTAAACGGCAGGGTTATGCAGCCGGATGGGACTTTCCCTGACCAGTAAGACGTGATGAGCCCTGGAACGACCTTTTGTTCTCTTCGACAGACGGCGTTCTCAAGACGACAACTCTCCCTTTTCGAGAAAACTCTATCCCCGAGGTCGCCGCGATCAGCCTTGGACGGAGATTTGCCCTTGACGATCCGAGAAGGTTCCTCAGTTTTCAAGCTGAACAAAGCTACCGTTTGTGGTGCAGTTTCCCCCTCTTCTCAATCCCTTCGGAACGCCGGACTTCGTAAGATCATGACCCCCCCGATTTTCTTCAAGAATGGTTATTTGTTTTTTTTCCCGGCACTCGAGGTTTTCCTTTTCTGAGATCTGGCCTTAATTCATTCTCCGATGAAGAGACTTAGAGCGATCGTAGTCTCCCGTCTATTTAACTACTAACCCTTCCCCTTATCGAGGAGAATAAATCCACGCCCCTCGATCCCACCCTCCGGCCTTTTTATACTTCTTTAATTCTGCGTTGTGACGTTAAACTTTCGAGAGCCCGTCCCAATTTCTTGAGAACAAGTATTGAAAAGTTCAAGTTCCGGATGTAAGCCCCCAGGGAGCTCCTCCGGTGAACCCTTAGTTAGGCTTTTATTACGAGCGAAAGCAAGATGGGACTTTCGAATCTACCTGTCTTCCCTTGCCCTCTCCGGAGATAATAGGGGAACCAGTAGAGGCCCTCTCTCCTAGCTATGAGACACGGTGAATAAACTTAGCCTCGACTTGCCCCTTTTAGACTTTAAGACCCCGCTCCCAAAGGCGTAGTGATCCAGCTCCCGACACAAGCGGGTACGTTATTCCGAGGGCACGCCCCACCATTCCCCATCAACAAAGCTAAAGACAAAACGCCCGCATCTGCCGACAGATTGACCCCGAAGCCATCCTCTTTCCAGCGCGACTGACCATCGGTGAACTTTTTTTCCCTCCTTCCCCGAACTTTTTGATTGGTTTGAAGAAACTACTTTTGCGTGCCCGACGCTTGGAGTTTTTTCTTACACTTCAACCCTTTACATGGTCCTTCAGGGGTGTTTTTTTCAACCTCCCGCCTTTTATGACTGAACTTGCCTACCCTACAGGTTTGACGCAGCGGTTTTTTCTTCCTCCTGTGCTCGCGATGCTCTGCGACAGCAAACCGAACTAAATCCACCCATAATTTGCATCCTTCCAGGTACACCTTAGACTGGCCTCTCCTACTTTTGGTCTGGCAAGTGGTGAAGATTCCGTGCAAAATGCTTCCCCCAACCAATCAGAAGGACCATGAATTCTTCGGGAGATTCTGAGGCAAAAGCCGATTCTTCCTCTCCCCCCTCCACGGCCCCAAATCAGAAGACTCCCTTCCCCTCAAAGTTTTTTGAGATCGAGACTTTCTGTTTACTCTGGAATGAATTCCGACTGGCTTTGTCTTGCTCAGAGAAACTTATACGCGTTTACGGGGCGGATTCATATTCTGCCGTCTTTCCTTTTTCTATACGATTAGCGAACAAGATGCTTAATTTTTTTTTTTCAGATTATCTCTGGTCCGCAACGCCGTTTCCTTTCGGCCTCACTCCCCGGAGAAGCTTCGTTATAGTTATGATTTTATTTTGCTTCGCAAGAGAGAAATCGTACTCCCCCCCCCAACTGTCACTTCAAACTTGATTCATGCTCTTTTTTCCTTCTTTTTCCCACCACGCAGAGAACACTCCCCCCAAACACCCTTCCGGTTCTTTTTAGTCTCTAGCCAACTACTCGCTTTCACGCGCAGACCTTCTGCCCCCCCAACAAAACCCCATGATCTGGCCACAAAGAGCTTTCATTTCTTTTCTGATAGGGACTCTTTCGGGCGGTAACCCCGTTCTTCCTCCGGGACGTTATGTGGTTCCTGAAGCAGTTTGTGATGATTCTGTTCTTTCTCCTCCATTATGGGCAAGACTCGTCTCTTACGCGATCCCCCTCCCCCCTCAGTTGAAAGATAGGATGAGCCTTTCCCGATGATAAACTTTCCTATTTCTGAAAAGACCTAGATCACCGCCTTTCGCGTTGAACTCCTCTTTCCCTCCGGTACTGGTTAAAAGAGTTTCTCCCTACCGGACAAGATTGTAATATCTCAACCTCAGCATTGCAGTTGTGCTTTCTTCCCCCCCTCAATGGGGGAAGGTTTTGCCACCAGTTTACGCGACACCCTTTTTTTTTTCGTAAATACTGACCCTCTCTCCCCAGAACGGCGTTGAGAAAGGCTCTGTCAGGTGTCCCTCCCCAAACAGATGATCCTCTTCATCCAGAAGCATTCTTCCTTAATCCTAGTACGAACTCCTACCGTACTCCAGTGGTGAGGTCATTTCCCAAAGCTGGTTCGAGCCGGAACGCCGAGGATCTCTCTTCCCCTAGAAGGAGGAGGTGGAGCCCCTCTCTAGCCTGTCACTCTAGACTTTCCCTCCCCGAGCATACTGAGAGTATTAATCCCTCTCTCGGGTTTAATAGCGGCTACGTCCCACCAGGTAGTAACCTGAGTGGCTCTTTTGCCTCCTTTCAAAAGGAATACGTCGAGTTGCACGCTTTTCCCCACCGGAGGCCGACCTTTTGACTCGCTTTAAAGCCCAGCAGGGCCTTACGATCATAATCCACTTCTACGACATCCAGTTGGCTCTCTTCTCTGGCATGAGATGATGCCGTTCTCGTCCCTCTTTTCGACCCACAAAGCTTCCTTTTAAAAAGGCGTCTTCTTGACCGGACCCTGCCTGGCTGCTCCTTTTCTCCGCCGACGAATATTACTCAGATCCCCCTTTCTTATCGCGTCGGATCTCCCCCCCTAAGACTCTCAGGTGCACCCCAGCCGCCCTATATTCCACCAGTTCCCCCCCAGATATAACAGAGTCGTTCTCACCACGTACGACGAAATCTTCCCCCCCCCCCCCCCCCCCCCACCCCCCACCCCCCCCCCCCCCCCCCACCCCCCCCCCCCCCCCCCCCCCACCACCCCCCCCCCCCCCCCCCCCCCCCACCCTCGTTTCTCCGAGAAAATAGGTTTGCCCTCTTCCCCTTTCCTACCCGTATTTTGACACTAAGCTGTCCCCCCAGCAGAGCGAGGCAACTTTCTCTTGCTGTTTCTGATCGCGAAGAGAGAAGGCGACATCCGATTCATTCCCTTTTAACGGAACTCTATTCTCCCCTCCTGGTGTATAAGTAGACTATCCACTTTAAATTTGAACCTAAGAATAACTATGGCTTCCTACACTCCGAATCCATGCCCCCCCCGATGAGGGCCCCAGGAGGCGCTCCCAAAAGAGAGTTCTCTACAAAGCTGCAAGATTAATCCAGTATGAGAAGACAGAAGTGTCTCGATAAAAGTGGATCTCTCGCGGAGACGCACTCTCCGAAGACTCGTTCATCCTTACTGCCAATGGTCTTTATTGTTCGTTTCCCATTTTCCT
>Ga0179591_1351879_pt1 | contig 10112 bp, 14 predicted proteins | sample CZOMad2_1_08_16f_FD_182891 | JGI IMG/M metagenome (GOLD analysis project Ga0179591, IMG submission 182891) | Vadose zone soil fungal communities from Angelo Coast Range Reserve, California, USA - CZOMad2_1_08_16fungal (PacBio error correction) | ecosystem: Environmental > Terrestrial > Soil >... | reverse complement strand
TCCAACTAAGTTTTACAGTTGGCTGGGCCGGGTCCTTGCTCCCCCCCCTGCACACACTCTGGCTCACACCCCCCCTAGGCCTTAAATCTTGGCCGGGCCGCCCGTTTTCTTCCACAAACCCCAATCCTTTGGCGTAAAATTCTTTTTGCCCAACCTCCGCCGCCATTTTTGCATCCCCAAAGCCGTACCAAAAACTTTAGTTAGTCTCCAGGGGATTGTTTGGATTTCAGGTTTTTTGGCCCCCTTTGTTGGTGGTCGCCATTTTTTAGGCGCAATTTTTTTTCGACCCCAATGGGCCTTTTTACGGGGGGGTCGGTCCCCCCCACCTTGTTTGTTCAAAACTTCTTTTCACCTTGAAGCTGTGGACCCTCTCCCCCAAATAACCACTTTCCGTTTCAGGGCCCTTTTTATTTCCTGTGGACCTGGTTTTTCCTAACCCTAATTTTATTCATTATACTGGGCACCCCCCTCTTTTTTGGGTTACCGTTGGGGAGTTTTTTTTTTTGTGACCATTCACCTTTTTCCCCCAACAAATTCCGGTTGTTTTTCTGCGGCGGTTGTGGGAGGTTTTTAAGATTATGTTTTGCACGGGGTCCTTGGTGAACTCCGGAACATGTAAAAGTCCAAAAAAATGTTACTTGGGCGAGCCCCCCGGTTTTGGAAACTCGTCTGGTCTTGGTTTTTGTGTGAAAACCCCCTTTACCATTGCGCCCCCATTCTTCCCTGTTTTTTACAAATTTGTTTACTTTCTGGGGATGTTCAACCAGTGGCAATTTTACCCCAAATTGGGGTTGTTTTTTGACCCCCCTGCCAAACAACTTTTCCCCACAAAGAAACCCCCAACAAAAAACGCCTTCCCAAAAACAAAACCCCCCCCAACCATTCTGTTGAGGATTTAGGGTTCGGGATTGACCCCGCCTCTTTCTCCAAAAATACACCTTCGTGGACTTTTTTCCGTTCAAACCCCCTGGGTTGATGAATCTACGTATATTTCCACCCTCACCGTAGTTACACGGGCCACCGTGCGCTTTTAGTTGGCCGTTGAGGGAGTTTCCCTTTTCTTGCGTTGTGAGTTAAAACGAACTTCCTGCTCTCATCCTTCCGCCACCCCCCCTCTGTTTGGTTTGCTTTGCGGGTTGCGTCTGAAAAATTCCTTTCTTTGCAATAGGTTTCTGCAGGGTTTTCGCCCAATATTTTGGCTCTGAAAAAACAGATGGTAGTACGTTTTTGGCTGGTTTTCAAAGGGGGGATTAATTCTTGGGTGGGTTTTTTCTCCCCCAGCCCATTTATTAAATGAAGATTGGGGGGCCCCCCTGGAGCAGAAGCCCTCAACGGTTTTAGTGTTCACCTTCTCCACAGTGTTTTTTTTTCGGCCTTGTAATTCCTTTCGTTCGGGGCCAGGTTTGGTCGGGATAATGTTTTTGAATTGTGTTCTAACCAAAATTTTTTACTGATCCTTCGCTATAATACCCCTCATTTAGGTTTTTCCTGGAAGTGGGGGACACCCAATTTTTATGTTTTCTCTTTAGTCGAAACAGGGGACTGGACCCCTGTGGTTTTGGTTTTCTGAAAGGTCCACTTTTCTTTCCGGGTCGATCTTTTCGGCTTTCCTCCCCACCACATCTGAGTCAACCCCCTCTGGAAATGGCCAGAATACTTTACCATGAGGTTACTGGATTTCCCCCCCCCAAAATTATTTTTTTGTGGGAATTCCCCAGGAGTAAAAAAAGAGGGGGGCTGTCCACCAACCCCAACCCTTTCTCCCACCCCCTTTTTTTGGTCGGGGGGGGGGATTGCCGCCCTTTTAGGGGGCTTCGTGGTGTGAAACAAGGGGGTGATTTTTCAAGCACCCCACACACCTGTTTCTTGTGGTACCCTTCAACGGGCGGGACTTTTTTCCTCGGCAATTTTTTTTTTCGTGACTTTCCCCCGGGCCCACCCTAAAAAATCTCCTGTTCCCCCCCAAGGGGTGCCCGCCATTTCTGGACAAGTCACCCCCCCCAAGTGGAAGTAACCCCCCTTCTCTCAAATAAAGGGGTCCAATTTTTGGGGATCCGAAGGGAGAGGTAGTTTATTCCGCGAATTTTTCCTTTGCTTTGTTTGTTACCGTTGCCATTGTGACCTTTAGGTTCCCCCTTATTAGTCTCCCGTCCGGGTGGTTTCCCCTTTCCTCGCACCCTATTTTTTTTTTTTTGTCCCCCCCCTTCAACCGTTTTAGCTCGGCCGTCGTTTTTTTTTTTTTCCACTCTCGCCCTTGAACATTATACAAAATTTGCCAATTTTTTTCCAAATTGCGTTCGTCTTTGCTCCTTTTAATCTTGCTGGTTTTTCAAGACGGCCATGATCCATTTTCTTGGCAGTCTCGTTCTCCAATCGGAGAACACTTTTTTATTTTGCCGCATTTCCCCAGTTTATGTGTTGGTTGTTTTTCTGAGTTTCTTGGTTTTCTCGAATAAAAGGGCCGTTGGACTTTTTGAAATGAATTTTTTTTTACGTTTCGGGACGGCACCGTGTTGGTTAAAGCGTTTTCGGGTCTCCTTTTCCCCCCACTCAAAACAACTTTTTTGCCCCCCGTCCACCTTTTTTTTTTCCCCTTCCCCACATCAATACGGTTAATTACTTCTCCCTAAAGGTCCCTTCCCTGCTGACGTACGGAAAAAGGCCCCCGAAGGGGAGGCCCCGCAGGGTGTTTTTTTTGACAGGGGCTTTGGCCTTTTTTCAATGATTTTTCACTTTGAGTTCCCCTATCCTGCCTTCCAACCCCATATTTGGGCGTATTCAGCTTATTTTTCTTTCCTCCTCTTGTTGTTTTTTGTTTTAGATATCTGGTTTACTGGAATCACCCCCCCACTGCTATTGGGTTTCTTGATTCGGGTTTTAAATGCCTTTTTTTTTCTTTTTTCTGCAATCTTGTTTTTCCGGTTTCCTCCGTTATTTTAAGGTTACAGGGGGGAGGTTTTTCTTCAATTTTCATGTCTTCTTTTTTTTTTTGTTCCCACGCAGTGTTTGTGGGGTCTTTTCTTAGGTTAATTTCTGATTACTCCAAGAACTTCGCTCCCCACCGTATTCTTCTATGCCCGATTATTATTTTAAGTCCACCCCCCCCTCCCTTCCCCCACCTCGTTCCTTACTCCCATTGAGGACCCATGGCAAACACCCCAACAATTCCCCGCTTTTCGAGGCTTGGCTTTTTTGAACCCACATCAGAGGATTGGGTTCCTTATCTTTTCCCCCAACGAGGTGGGGTGCTGCCTGACATTTGGGTCCACACCCAGATGGCCAAATGGTCTTCTTTTTCCGTTGTCCCTCCCAGTTTCCAAAAATCTCCTCAGGTTCGCCAAACACGGCCTGTTTTAAAAACGCCCGGTTCCCCCTTGGACCCCGGCCTTTCGAATCCTGAAATCAAAACCCCCTTTTCCCACCCTCTCAATCAAATCCAAACCCTTTGGAAAAACCGGTTGCTGTCTACTCCTCTTTTCCCCTGTAAACCATTTACAACTTTCCTTTCAGGCACGTTACTGTTTACCACTTTGATTTTTTTTTCCTTTTCTGTCCGGGCGAACTTTGCTCCCTTTAGTATTGGTCGTTGGACGGCCCCAAACCATTAAGGGGGCTTGCCCCCCCAGTCCTTTCTGACGCCGCAGTTCCCTTTGTTGCAGGTAAACTCCCAGGGGTTGGCCGAACCTCCCAAGCCCTTTTGCCTGGCTTCTCTCCCAATTTTGCTTGGTTTCCATTCCACCCAACGCGGTTGCTCCGGTGCCCCCAACCAGAACCTTTTTTTTTCACCCTCTCAGTTTTCCTTCTTTCCTCCCCTCTCAAACATGGATTAACACCAGCTACCACTTGGCACCCCCCGTACGGTCTTTTTTAAAGGGTCAAGTTTTTTTCCTCTGTAACATGTCCCCCCCCCCTCTTTTTTTTTCTTCCGACGTATTATCTTCAGTTCGTGTTTATGTGGGCGGTTTATCCAAATTATATTTCCCTTTTGGTGCCATTGGCATCTCTTCCTCCTTTTCCCGTTTTAAGGTTTTTTCGGAGAGTCCCCCCCCCGCAAACGTTCACTGTCCCTTTTCGGGTGTCCCTAAAACCCTTTGTGAACACCAACCACAGGGACTTCCCCGGATTTAAACAACCCGTTTTTACCATCATTTCCCCCCCCCAAACCTGGGACAACCACTGGCTTACATTTTACGGTTTCTTAGTGGCCTTTTTCATAGGACACCACTCTCTCTCCCCCCAAATGTTGCCCTTCTTTTCGCACCTGTTCTTCCCCCTTAGCCCCTTCACATCCTCCGACCACCCTTATGGGGTCTCTGATCTCCTTGCAGGTCTGGGTGCTTTCTTCACCCCCGGGTTATCCCCGGCTGGTGGTTTCCTGTGTCCCCCCATGTTTCACCCCCCCCCAAATTTCTTTTTTGAGCTCATTTTTTTCTTTCAGGTTACCACCTACACCATGTGTTTGTTGTTCCCACACCCCCCCCCCTTGGAATTGCCCTTTTTGGGCAACACTCTACAACTTAGTTTTTAACACCCTTGCTTACCTCCTTTTTCATTTTCTTGAACTCAACAGAATTTTCCGGGGTTTATACTTCTCTTCACGGGGTGGCAATCTTTTTTGTTCCCCATTTCTTTTTCCCATGATTTATCCCAAAGACCCACACTTTTTTCCATGTACCCTTAAAGGATTGATTGTTCACACACCCACCCCCCCTCCCCCTACCTGGTTGCGGACCGGCGAAAATTTTCTTTTTCATCTTCTGTACAAAGGTATTAATTTGGGAATGAAATCCTCCCTTTAATGGTTAATCGCTTGAGGAGGCTTTCCCCCCCCCCCCTACCACGGGACAAACCCCATCTATTTTCCCAATTTCGCCTATTTTGAACACGCCCTTTTGCCTCTCCCACCGGTTAATCCCAATTTCCTTTCAGCTCTTACCCCTCCCCCCCGGTTTCTGTTGGGCCTCCCAACCCATTTTTTTGTCAACCCTGTCCCAAAAACCTTCGGGGGGGGTGACCCAAGATTTTTCCCTCTCCCCTATCAAAACCTAGGAAAGTCAAGCTGTTCGTGCCTTCTGGGTAACCCTCCTTTTTGAAGGACCACCCCTTCTTTTTTTTTGTCCCCGTTGTGCAATGCTTTGACCCATCAATTAAGGCACTGCTTAACTCTTTCACTTTGGGCTTTTCCCGACCCCACCAGCCTTGGAAAACGGGGTTTATCCTACCTTTTTCTTCCCCGGGGGACTTGACCCCCCCTGGCTTGTCCACACCACTTTCCCAAAACCCTAAAACCGTTAAACTCCCCGTTAATTTCCCTTTGACCAACCCTGGTTTTCATTTTCATCACCCCGGGAATTTTTTCTAGGCCACCCAAACAAGGGAAACCTGTTTCTCCACAACGGGACGTTTTCTTACATATACAAACAGGGCATATATTTCTTCCTTTAATCCTCCCCCGTGGTTTTGGTTTTTTTCTGCCCAGGAGGGCTGGGGGTCTTCGGGGGAAGGTGCTTTTTGATCCAATTAAAAATATTTGCTTTTTTCCGTTGTTTCTGCAAAACAAGGTGTGTCTGGGGGTTTTGTTCCAGGGCAAAGGGCGGAAAATGCGCTTACTTGCCCGGAACAACGCTTTAGGCTGGTCATATTGGTGGTTCTCCCTAACTTCTGATCCAAAACCGCCTTTGTTTCTTTTTTCCACTTTCTCCCCCCTCCCGGTTTGAATTTTTTGGACCCCAAAAGGAATTCGTCCCCCGTTTTCCTCGTCCGTTTTTCCGGTTTGCGTGGCAGAACCCTTCTTCCGACCTTTTATGCTCAATTAGCCTTTATGACCCCAATGCTTCTTCTACACCTTTCCCTGACACAACCAACCCACCAAACAAACAACGGTTTAATGGCCCCCAGTTGTTTTGACCCGGGGAAACTTCACCTGGGACCCAGGGCTTTGGTGGGCACGGTGGTCCACACCCCCGTACCTGGGGCACAAACCCCAAAAAAATCAACCCAACAAAACAACCCCCCAACCCACGGGAAGAGTCCCTTTTAATTGCGAATTTGTGCAACCCACCCCTTGCCTTCCTTCTTTTGTTTTTTTTCATTTTTCAACTCAACCTTGGTTTTCCTTCACCTCCCCCCCAATGTTTTTTTCTGAATTACAATTGGGAGGCGGTTCCTGTGATTGCCATCTTTCTTGGTACTTCAACCTCTTGAAAACCCTTGGAGGACAGGTTGGGGTTTTAGCCGTTGCGGGTTGCGGTGTTGACCCCCCCCTGTTTTTTCTCCCCCCCCCCAACCGCCTTAATAATCACCGAAAACCACCCTTAGGTCCTGCCACAGGGTGCCCTTTTAAATGTGTTTGTAGACCTCTTCCCCCCCCCCATACTTTCTTGCATTCCCTCCCGGTTCCCCCACAAAAAGCAACATGGAAGTGGTTTTGTGAAAACACCTCCCCTGATCCCGGTGGCCACCCCTGTTTTTTTCCCAAGTGCTTTCTTATTGGGAAGGGACAGTACATCCCCACCCCCAACCGCCAGGGAGCCGACAGAAAGGAATTTACTAATGGTCCTCAACCAACCAAAGGTTTGTCCGATTTGAGCCCACATTACGTTATGCTTTTACTTTCCTCCCGAAAAATTTATTCCGAAGTAGTCTTTGACCACCATATCCCCCTCCAAGTTGGGGGGAACCCACAAAAAAAAAACCCCCCAATGCCCCCCCACCAACACAAAAAACCCAAAAACCCCACAACCCCCCCTTTTTATGGTCTTTTTTCGGATTTCTGAAAGGAAATTTCTTGATACCACAATTGCCCACTCATTGTGGTACCGTTTTACCCCTTCTGCCTTTTCTCTATTTAATTTAATGCATAGGGGGTTGGCCCCCATTTCTTACCCCCAACAACCCTTTTTCCAAATTTGATCGTATCCCCCCCGCCTCTAGTTATTCTCGGAGTGGAAGCTCTATGGTGGGGGCACCCCTGTGGTTTGGGTTCCTTTTTTACCCGGTACCTTCCCCTCCTTGTGGCTCCCCGTTGGTTTCCTTTTATGAATTTACGCCACTAGTTACCTCAATTGTTTCAGTCTTTATCAGGTCTCAAGCTGTCTTTTGATTTTTTTTATGTCCTCCTGGGGGATTTTCTCAGGTTTGAGGCCTTTGTAGCCTTAGGGGCCAACGGTTGCCCTCTTCAAATGGAGGTGGGGGGGTTGTCCCCCAAACGATATAGCAAGTTAAACGTTGGCGGGAATTGCCCTCCGTCCCCCCCGCTTTTTTTCTGTCCTTTCTAAGTGCCGCCCTCGATCGTTCGGACCGGGGGTGGGCACCGGTGCTTTTGCCTTTTTTTAAAAACCCACCCTCACACCCTTTCTGCTGGGCCTAAGACGGATTTCTGTAGCTTTTTTCATGACGATCAAACTTTTTTTGAACTATTGTATGTCGTCTAGAACAGGCCCCTTTGACCCCTGTGGGAACCCTTTTTGGGCGTCCTTGGAATCTGCAGTGTGTACTTGGTTTCCATGCTTAGACCCCCTCTGTGCAAAAAAAGATTTTTTCCCTTGACCCCCCTAACTTACTGACCCCATCCTACTTTGGGGTCCCCCAAAAGTTCTTTCTTTATTCCCGGAGAAACTTCGGTTTGGTTTCCAACCCCGAGTTTAACGTGATTTCGCTGGACCCTTTGTTTTTTCATGTCTTGCTGGGGTACAGAAACCACCAAACCCACTTTTTTTTAAATGTTTACAGTATGGGGTAGCCCCAAAACCTTTCCTTTCATAAGTGGGGCCTGGCCGTCGTTTAATAAAGCCACCTTCCCAACCCCTTCGTTCACCAATCGCACCTCCTAGGTGACCCCATTTGGGGTCTAAACCCGGGGAAAATTTACCCATAAACCTTAGCTCCTGTGGCGACCACGCCTTGGTTATTACTTTCTTTGGACGTTTTGTTCTTTTTTACCCCCTGTGGTTCATCTGTGGGGAAACATTTGAATTCCGTGATTTTTTCCCTGTCCGGTGTGTTTTTTCGGGGCCCCCCTTGGAAGGAACCGGCACTCTCCCCCAGTATCCCCCGTCTGGGACACCTGCGCGGTTTTGTGAACTTCCCGTTTGCTTTCCACTGTTCCCCCAATTTTTTTCCTTGGGGGGGTCCCACAACCTTGGGCAGGGGGGCTCCCCTTTGTTGAATGGTTTCGGTGTCAATCTCTCCATGATCTGTTTTGTCGTTCTCCTTTCACGGCCATGCTCATTTCGGATTTTTGGCTTTGTGTTCAGTAGGGTTTTTTGTTAAAAAAAAAAAAACCCCTGGTTTTAAAAAAAATTTGCCACCCCGCCGACTGTCATTTTTTCGGGGCAATGAGGGGTTTGGGACTGATATCATTATCCTTGTTTACCAACCATAGGGTCTCTGGTTTTGTCCTGCCGGGGGGGGGTTCCGGGAGAAATTTCCCACGGGAGAACCCCCAACGCCTCTTCCTCACACAAACACAAGGTGGCGTGGTGGTCTTATTTTTTGCCCACAAACCAAACCGCATTCCCTTTTTTTGCCACCCCTCGCCCTTCCTGGTCCGCGGGCCCTCCTTTTTCCCCGATTGTTTCCCAGACGACCCCCAAAGTTCCATTGGCCTTTTGTGCCCTCCTTTCTTTTTTGGTTCAACCCCTTTCCCCTTCCGCCACAAAAACCCGGGGGGCCCTTCTTTCGGTGTTTTCCGAAACTTCGTACCTTCTTTTTTTACCCTTTGTTTGTTGTTTGTTGATTGGTGGGCTTTACGGGGCCCAAATCTTGCGTAAAACCGCCCCCCGATCTTGTCCTGTTGCTTTTTCCGGCCCCCCCCGGGAATCGTTCTGTTCTCTGGCGACCCCCTTCGGGGTCCCGCCCGATTCTTCGGAATTTTTTTCCCCCTCTGCACCTCCGGGTTCTAACAGGCGACCTTGGTCCCGACCCCAGAGGGTTTTATTTGGTATATGATTTCCGGGGAAACCCGCCCTCGCAAATCCCTCTTTCCCCCCATCCTTAACCTCATGACCTTTTCTAAGAAACGGCTGGGAGTTCAGACACGCGGGGCCCACGACCCCCCGCTTTGTGGGTTTTTTCTTTTTTCTTTTGGGTTTTCCCTCAGACCCGGCCAATCTGACGGGAGGGGTCGTGTGATCAAAACGGCCTTCTTTTTCACGGTTAAACTCTTTAGGTTTGGGCCCCCTCTTTCAACCTTTTATTCCGTCTTAAAAACGGTAACCCTTTCACACCCAACTAGATAACTGTGCTCTTTTCTGGCCCCCCCCTCTTTTGATATTTGAACGAAAACCCACCCAAGCCTTTAAAGGACCCCCTGCAATCAACTCTTTTTCCCCCACCCTCCCCCCCTTTTACCCAAACCCCTTCTTTGAAAACTCGGGAGATTTTTTTTTATCATTTCGGCTTGAGTTTTTCCCCTCATTTTTTCCCATTTAATCTTCGGGCCTGTTCCTTTCTTCTTTTGCCTTTTGGACTTTTTTTCCGTGCTTACTTTTGGGGAAGGACTTCAAAACTCGTTTTTCCCTGAAAATTTTTAACGGATTCCCGTTCTTACACCTTTTTCAGTTTCCCTCTTCAGTTGTGGTCCGGATTTTTTACCAAAATTTAGTTTTTGCTCCCCTGACCAATTACCGGGGAGTAACCTTCCCCGGCCTTGTTCCGGTTCCTCTTCTCCCCCCTTCGGCGTCTCGCCCCCACGCGGTTGCGGGGAGCACCAGCCTTTTTTTCAACAGTTCCCCCCTTTTGGGTCTTATTCTTTCCCCTCGGCCTTTGCTTTTTCAGTCCTGGATGCCTCCCACCATTGGCCTAAACCAGCGGGTTTTGCAAAGGCCCAGTGTTGGCTGTCACTTGGGCAGTTCTCGGAGTTTTCATTGTGAATTAAAACCTACCTGGAGAGGGCCCCCAGGAACCCATCCACCAGTACGATTTTAGGGAAGATCGTCGTGGGGATGGGTCTTTGGCCTGCCTCTCTTCCAAGCAAGCCCTTGAGAAGGGGCCCCGTCCCCTTCAGCACGGGAAAAGAACGTTAATGTCGGAACCAAGGGGATGGCCCCTCACCCCAACACAGTTTTCCACTTTCGATGAATACAGTTTTTGTCCCTCTTTTTTCCCTCATT
>Ga0179591_1304182_pt1 | contig 10112 bp, 3 predicted proteins | sample CZOMad2_1_08_16f_FD_182891 | JGI IMG/M metagenome (GOLD analysis project Ga0179591, IMG submission 182891) | Vadose zone soil fungal communities from Angelo Coast Range Reserve, California, USA - CZOMad2_1_08_16fungal (PacBio error correction) | ecosystem: Environmental > Terrestrial > Soil >... | reverse complement strand
CCCACCCATTGCCAACAACCCTGTAGGACTCTGATTCTTGTCCGTTTTTACCATAAGAGTTTCCGAATCTTAATGGAGGCTTGCTAGGGCATCCGTCCGGGGGATCCAAAACTTTCGAAGCCTCGCCCAAAAGGTTCCTTGTAGTATTACCCTCCCCCCGGGTAGTAGTTAGTTCGGCGGATGAAGAGCAGTTTCTTTTTAAGCTGAAGCCCGAAACTAGTCTCCTCGGGCACTTTTCATCTTAGAAGTTACCCATGTTTTTATTTCTCCCCCACAACGTTGCTCTCATGCGCAGCCTTTTCGGTTACCCTTGTTTTTGAAATCTTTTCGGGGCTATTTTGATTATGGATGACCCTTTGTTTTTTCACTACAGGTCTGGCCGCCGTTTAAGCTCGTTCGTCACCCTTCCCCAGGTTTTCGCAACCCGCCCCCCAAAATACGGACCCCTTTCCGTGGTTGAGGCGCTAAGGAGTATCTGACTTCAAGCCGTTAAGCTTCCCCTGTCTCCCTTAAGGCACTACCTTGTCCTCTCTCCCAGGATGCCACCTTTTTTTTTCTTTTTTCCCCGTAAACTCGGCGGTTTGGGTTTGGTCAAAATAGGAGGCGAATGCCTCCTCTTCAGTCCTCTCCACCTTCTCTGGCCTTTCACTCCTCCCGATGACTGGAAACTCAAAGATTAGGTCCTGGTCCCCTCGGGACGTGGGTCGTCAGAAAACCTTTTCCTTCCTTTTTTCTGTTTCGCGAGCCGGCCTCTTATTTCTTCCTGCCGTTTGGTGCCTGCTCCCCCCCCAAAATTCTTTCCTCGAAACTTTTTTTTTGCCTGAGTTGGGTCGGGGGGTGCCTTATTGTCTGGGAAGTAGGAGCCGTTGCTCACTCTCACACAGAGGACTGCCGACGAACTTCCTCAAGGCCAGCAACCGTCAGGGCAATCACAAGTTATTTGTGGCTCCGGCGGACCCAATTTCGCACCCCGGGCGGTTCTCGGACCCTTTTTGCAAGTCCTTCCCTCTGCCTTCTTTCTTAGTACGACTTCCTACGCTTCCAAGAAGCTTGGTGCTTAGGTGAAATGCGGTAGGAGTGAGGGAAAGTCCCAACGCGGCACGAGGGGGGAACCGTCCTCTGTTGTATTGGTCTGTTTTTGCGCGGGGGCCTCTGGGGGGTTGTTTTTGGAGTTGGGGGGGCGTTCATCCTGTTGTGTGCGGTCTGTGTGGTCTTTCGGGGCTTTTTTTTTTTCTTTTGGCCGTTAGGCCCGGCTATTTGTTTCCTACCCCCGCCCTAATGCTTTTTTCATGTTCCAAGGCCAAGAATCTGGCTTCTTTACTAGGAAAGCGACTTGGAAGCTCACCCGTTCCAGGTTTGAAAGAGCCCTTTGTACTAATGAGGAGTTCCCTTTATCATATCTTCCCTTCCATCTTTTTTGCTCGGCAGTCCTTCTAAGGCTCGGAGTTTATTTTTTCTCGTTCCCCTTTCTTTGACAGTGAATCAGACCTATCCTGGGCCACTTTGAGGCTTTACGTTCGTGTCTGCCTCCACGCTGAGTGCGACCCCTCTTTTACATATCCTTGTTGGTTTCGATTCTCACAATTGCAGCCCCCCGAATTGAACCCCCGCCCCTCCTAAACGATAGTTTTGGCATCGATGCTCCCGTAACGCATCGTACCCCCCACAATCAGCCTCTCGTTTTCTCGCCATTCTTTTTCCCCCCCAGATCCCCTTTCCAAGATGAAGTCTTCCTTTCGACCCAGGAAGCTATGCCCCACGTTAGCCGGCAGCGATTTGGACCTACCAGATTTTTGTCCCCGATGCCTGGGTTTCCCTTCCAGTGGGACCCCGCTAATGCGGTGGTCGCCCCCTCACAATCCTCCTCTTGAATTCCCCCAGGCCGAGCGGCCGGAAATGTCCAACAAAACCCATGGGTCCCCCCTTTCCACAGACCCCCATAGGCGTGCAAGAGGATTCAGCCGGCCCTTCTGAGCAAACCATTTCCGAGAGCCCCCTAGTTCACCGGGCCTTGCCTGGTAACCCACTAAACTTGAGTTTCTTCCTGCGGGCTTACTTAAGGCGGGGAAAACCCGATTTCAACTTCTATTCGTCTCTCCCCACACCACAGTCAGGACTCCGCACCTATGCTCCCCCCCGTCCATTCTCTTTGACCCCCCACCCTGGGAGAACTCGTCCGCGTTCCTTCCCTCAATCTGTTTAAGAAAAATTCCCAAAACCCTTCCCTGCGTTTTCTCAAAGCACTTAAAAACATTTTCTCTCAGGTCTTTTGTCTGAAGGGCCAGTCTCGGTTTCCTTCGTTCCCGCCGATTCTTGAAGCTCTCCTCTGAGTTCAGTTTGTTAGTTTTAAAGGATTGTTTACCTGCCACCCACAAGTTACATTCTTTTACAGGAAGTTCCCAGGAGATGTAAATAGCTTCCCCTCCCCCAGTAGACGCCCAATTACCCCCCCCCCGGCAGAGTTACACCTGGACATGGACATAAACGGAGCCTGCTTTAACATTTGCTTCTCCCTGGAGCCTTTGCTACCTATGCCCTTTAAGAAACTACTCCCGACAAGACCCTTCGACAAGGAGCCTCAAGCAAAAATGGTTCTGATGAAATAGGTCTTACAAATCGCCAGTGCGCCGTGTTTTGACTAGCTTCACTTACACCTTCTGCGATCCGGGCCAATGAAACCCCGCCTGCGTATTACTTTAAATGCTGATGACTCAGAATTCCTGCGGAAGATTCGCCTAAGAGCTGAAGCAGCCATCAGCTGGCTTCTTCGGAACCTAAGAAGAGAAATGGGCCTCATTGAAGTTCAGTATATATTAACTTCCCCCCACTATGTGTCGCTGAGAGAGTAAGAACTTCCACGTCCATCTTTCAGCGGAAGAGGCGGCTTGTATGGGACCAGCCATCTCCTAGAATCAGACTCGGAAGTCCCTCCAAACTGGACGTTTCTCCATTGCCCCCACCATCCCCAGTAATACTGTTTCTTTTGATGTTAGGAGTTTCGCATCCTTTCCTGTGAATGCTGTCCCCCCCCACAGCTTCCTTTTTGCCCCGAAGTTAAGTCCCGATCTTCCCCTGTACTTTCGGTCCAGGCTTTTTCCCCTTCCCCCCAGTTCCTTTGGGGACAAATAGTAGTTTTTCGGGTGCTTTTCTCGAACAGGCCTAGGCACATTTAGTCGCCAGCATCGGAGTTGAAATCCCATTTCGGTATTTCCCCCCATAGTTTTCCCCCCCCCCCCCCCCCCTTTTTGACTTTCTTGAGTTTTTAACTAGATACTTTTGCTTCGTAAAGGGTATTAGCTTCATTTACGTTCATGAAGTCCCCCCTTGTCTCTGCTCCCTTGCAACTTTCCTGCCCAACTCGGCATTCCCCCCTGTGTCTGACTCTGCCCCTGAGAGACGATTTGTTTTATTCTCATTGTCTAAATAGAGATCCTTTTCCAAGCCGAAAGGACCCCTCCTTCTGCATCCACCAGGTGAATGGTCCCGCCGGTTGGCAACCCAATCGGGCAGGTGTGAAGGGGAACCTCTGCGGCGCCCTTGCTCCCGCGCGATTTATCCGGCGCAGTTTGGGTTCTTTTTCCAGTAAAAATCCCCCCTCCCCAAGTATTTCCTTTAAGGGAGTTCTTCCTTTGTTGGTGAGGGACGTTTTGTAAGTCGGCGAGGCCTATCCATCGTGTGGGCCTATCCATATGCTTTCCCAGTTTTTGCATGGCCACCCTTTCAGCGTGTTACCCCAGGCCGGCCACTCGGGCCTTTTCTCCGGAATGTGGGTGCCCATTGTTGATTCCTGGACAGGGTTTTAGCCCCTACACCCCCTTCCGTAAGACTTGATGTTTCTTGATCGTTCCCAGGTTTTGTGCTATTCCGGTACTAGTTTGGACCCCTCGTTGGTAACTTCTGTTGATGGAAGCATCCCCCCTCCAGAATATTCCCTGTCATTTGGAAATATATTTTTCATCCCAAACCCCCCTCTCTTCGGCCCGGAGATTCGAGCCAGTACGTTATTTTTCCTTCTTTATGTAGACTAGGTTTAATAATGTCACTCCTTACAGGACTTTCCTGTTAGAAGGTTAGCAGTGTTCGAGCCTTTATCGGGCTCCTTCGATGGACTGTGAGGTCTCTTTGATTGGGTGGTCTGCTGTAAAACTCTTTGCCTCTTTCTTTTCACTCCTCCGTTTTGTTTTGGAGCCCACAGCTTGAAGGGAGGCCCCCCTCCAACCTTTAACGCCCACTCTCGTGCTCCTCCCCGGCCTCTGGTCCCCCGTAAGCCCAATCTCACAACACGAGGGCTCCGCGATGCAGAGTATTTCTTGGAAAGGTTCAAGGATTAAGGCCTCAGGGTAAGTGCCCCCTCCACAGGACGGTCCTTCCCGGACTTTACATGAAGAATCATCAGCGTGGGAGACCTTGAATATTATGTTCCTTGTCCGAACAACCCTCTATTCTTTCGCCGGTGGCTATACTGACAGGGCCACTTCCGCAGAAACGCGAACAAATCACTGTCCATAAGAAACAACCCCTTTCCTGATAACAAAGCGACCTTCAGAGGATGTCCGAGCCCTGCAATAAATTGCCCCCCAGTTACGCGAGGACGATTTCCCTCGTTCCTGTGGTTCCCTGGAGGATGTTTCATGCCCACTGTCCCTGAAGTCTGGAAGAGGTACCCCACTCGAGGAAAGGCCTTCTCCCCCCACTTCTTTTTCGTCGCCTATTCCCCCTTCCTGAGATAATCCTTCTTGATCTCCCCCCCCACAGACATGGCTTACTTTTCACACAAACTTCCCTTATAAAGCAGAGGCTTACAGGACAGTCCCCTTCCTCCGTCCCAGGTTGCCAAATCAAAAAACACCCCACCTGAGTTTAGACCGCCCTTCCCCACCAAGCCTAAACTGCGTTTTGACTCCTCCTAGTCTCAGTACAGAAGAGGCCACTTCTCGAGATGAAATGCTGTTCAGATTTTCTACTCGAACCAAAGGAAAGTTATCCCCATGGCTCCCGACGGCCCAAACCCAGTGTGCTCCTCCAATTGGACCCAGTCCCTCGCTTTTAAGATTGAAATTTCCTCACCTCATCTCGACTTAAAAACTGGCCCCAGACTCCATGAGTGAAGACACTCCCCCCCTTCTGAAAAATCCTTTTCCCCCCCCCCATTAAAGGCCAGGTTTATTCTGGAAGCCTTGCGAATAATAATCCAATGCACCCCCTAACCAAGGCCCACGTTTCTTAAGCGGTTTCGAATTATATAGCCTTGTAACTTATGAGAAAGAAATTTTCCACGGGATGAAATTACCCCCCCTTAGGAGACGTCCCACCGAACATAACTAATACTTGATGAATGGGAAAGAAGGGCGCCCATACGCACCTGCTTCAGACAGCCCTGGGGATGAAGTTGCAGAAGATCCCATTTTGCCAGATGATATACTTTCCACCCGCTTAAAAGGATTGAAGTTTCTTTCTCTATATATTCATCCATCAGTTTTCGATTACGAAAGGCACCACCATTCTCCTTATGAATAGGCTTGCGGTTGCCGATCTATCTAATGGAGGAGCTAGATCAGGCCGTAACCTATCCCCCTGGTTCAGCCATTTCATGAAGTCTGTAGTATGAAAAGCCTTTTATCCGGGATGTTTTTCCGTCTTGATCCTTTGGTAGTTCTCCCAAAAAAGGAGGAGATTTTTGACTCGGCGAATTCCTATTTCCGTCTCAGGCCCCCCCTCTTTCCCCCAAATCGAGTTAAAGACCCCCCCAAAAACCCAACCCCCCCACCCCCCCACCCCCCAAAAAACACCCCCCCCCCCCCCTTTCGGTTTCCGCGAGTTCGTAGTTTCTTGTGTGAACATTTTCCCCGTGATATCTATTCTCTGACCATGGTCTCGCGGCCTCATCCGCTTTTGTAGTTTGGCAATCCCTCGTCCCCCCATGTTGTTATTCCCTTCTCTTGGAAGCGGCTTGGTTGGGAAGGCGCCTCGTGATTCTGTCCCCTTTGTAAGTTTCATCCCCTCGTCTGACTGTACGCAGCAATTTTTTTCATGATGCACACTTTTTTTTTAGGCCCACATGTTTCCACGGAAGTTTACCCCGTAGGATTTCTTCAGTAATCGGAAGGGACTAGAACATTATTGATGCCTTTTTAGACGCGCTTTTTTTTTTCCAGGAGCACTCAGTACTTCCCTTCCCCCGGTCGGGCACGGTTTTTCTTTTTTTTTTTTTAAAATTTCTTTTTGACTTTGAGCCCGCTCTTCCTGGTGAGTATGTCCCGCTATTCTGGCTTTTTTTTCCCCCTTGTCCCTCTTAAAGACAAGTGATGTCCCCGTTCGGAGATATGTCCTGTTTTTTTTTGCCAGTAAGAAGTTGGGACCTTCCCCCAGTGACCTCGTTTGTCCTTAAGAGACGTGCATACTAATGAATACTTTCCCTTTCTATGTATCAAGGACAGGTCTTTCGGAACCTAGTTTTTAGGTCTCGGGACCTTTTTGCTTTTTTTCCTATCTGGGTAGTTTTTTTTTTTTTTTCTTGAAGCAATAAGATGAACCTCTTTTCCCTTTTTTGCGTGATTCTTCCACAGGTTGTTGGGGGCTTGATGCCACCCAGCCCTCCGCTTGACCTGGGGGAATTTTTGCTGCGTTCTGGACTGAGCCCCTCACGCCGATACTCTTTTTTTCATGTTCCCTTGCAACGTGCACCCTCCCCTTAACTCCACCCCCCCCATCTCTTCGGCATTTCCCGCATGCCGCTGGCTACCATTAATGTTAGGTGTCCCACTTCTGTTTACTATTCTTAATAAAATGGCGGCATCTGTCCTTCCTCCTTTTAATTCGGACTTAAGTGTATTGTTTCGGTGTTGTTCCATAGGACGTGCCCAATAGATGGTGAATTCTGTTTCCACGCGTTAGGAGTTCTTTCCCCGTTCGGGGATGAGTCCCTCTCTTTCCTCTTATTCTTTCCTCTCCTCATTGTTGTGTTTTCGATAGCCCCATCGTTTGAAGGTCATGCCGACGTTGAACGCCCCCTGTTTTCCTTGCCAGGCCATTCCTAGGGTCCGCTCCCATAAAATTCAGTCTCGCCCTGCGACGGAGCAAAGGTTCTTTTTTACCCCCCCCAAGTCTCCTCCTCCAAGTAGACCCAGCAAGTTTTCCACGCCCTTAAAAAGGTCCTCGGACTTCCTGAATACTCCCCTGGGGCCGCCTCAAAAAGATTTGGACCGTGGCCTCCCCAGTTTCTTACTGTTTTCCCGGTGGATATAGGCCCTTATAGTCCCACAGAGGCCAGATTTTAGTCCTTCCCCACTTTGGCATCTGCCACCCCCCCCAAATTTTTTTAAGCCCCAATCCCCCACCCGCGGCTATGGACCGTGACGGAGTATGCCCTTAATCAGAAGAACTGGCCCCTCTTCCCCCCCACATTACCCCATTACTCCCCCTTTCCCCTGCACTAGTCCGTTCCCTCTCTTTTTAGTCACATCCCGGGCTTTTTTTTAAATTGCTTTTGTTTTTTTCCTCGGGCTGGCCTTGCGGAAGAAGAGGCCACTTATCCCTTTCTCTTTTTTTCTCCAGTCATTACCAAACCCATGTTTAGCCGTCCTCAGACCACAGAAATTGTGGATCCTGACCAACGTTGAGGAACAAGACTCTCGCATCCCCTCGGGCGAGCTAAAGAAATTCCAGTTTTTCGCCCAAATCCCCCCCCCCCCCCGGCAATAGCCGATCCTGGCCACCCCACTCAAAATGGCGTTCTTTAATTTAGCGGGCGGCTGAATGCCCGCCTCCCTGGAGATTGAAATTAAGTCGTCCTGATCGTTTCCCGATTTTCCCCCCCCCCCCCACCGCAGGAACTAGATTAGGGCCGACTACCCCCCTTTTTCCGCTCCGGACCCTTTGCCTATTTAATGGCAGCTCTTTTTCCTCTTTGCCAAGGAAGCACTCTTACCCTGTTTCACCCAACTATCTCAGTTCGGTTGCTCTTCCATAACAACAGTTTTTAGTGTGCAACTCCTATTGAGGAGATTACTTTCCAGCAAGAAGCCTAACCAAAAGAAACGGTTACACTCCCCTTCTTACGCCTGTATACCTGGGACGCTGATCGCAATTAAAACATTAGCGTTCCCTCCCTTTTGTGGACGTTTCTACACCCGACGAGCCTTCCCCCAACGAAACCTCCCTACCTTTGTATAATGTGATGATTACCTTCCTCTTTTTTGATGCCAGCCGTGTGATCGTTCCTTCCAGAGTTAGATCACCGCATCTTTCCTTCTGATTAGGATGGGACCTCACCCGGGCCTTTCCTTTTGGCCTCTCTCTTTTCCCACCCCCCCCCCTCCAGTTGTGTTTGACTCTCTCTTCAAACCCTTTCCAATGTGATCGTGCTCTGCTTTGGCTCATCCCGGATCAGCGAATTCCCCCATCTAGTCTCGTTTCCGTACTGGCAACCACCCCAATTTCGTCCCCCTCCTATGAGTCCCCAGACCGGACTTTTTCCAGTACTACACTGGTAGTTGATGTTTCTGCGAAGTTGAAGAAATTGTAATGACTCCAACAGCGGTTTTTTCGGATCATTACCGCTGCCTCCGAGCAGACTTACCCTTTTACTGGGGCTGCGTTTACAAGGTTGATTTATCGGCGTGACTCTCTTAAAATGGAATATCCAGAAATAAGTTTCCTTAGTAGGGAGTGGCCCCTCCCCCCCAATTGCCCGTTGTATGGATTTGCCACATCTGGCACTCTCTTTTTTTGGAGGAGTTCTAAGATCGCTTGCGGCCTCCCGCGTAAGATTCTACTCTTCCTTGAGTCCTCTTAGTCGGCGATACTGTCCCAACTTAATTCCGGGGGAAAACTTTCGATGATTCCTCATATGGTGACGTCCGCCCCCCTTTTCCCCTATTCCTTCAGAGGCCCTCTTCCTGAGTAGCAAATCCCCCAGGTATTTGGTTGCCTGGTCTGAAAAATAGTTGTTAATTTGAGAAAATTCTTCTTTGACGTCCCCGGCCCACGTCTTTATTTACAGGTCTTCCCCGGCTTTTGGTGTTGGTCAAAAGTGCGCCCTTCCCCCCTAGTGCGAGGCCGGACCTTTTTTTTTGAAGCGGAGACGAGAAGTTTTCGCCTAGACCGTTGAGGGAAGACCTCCCCGCTCGCATATCCCAGCCCCAGCCGCCTCTTTAGCCGGCTGCCTCCCCCTTTAGGTGCTACCCCCTGGTTTGACAAGTTTTTATTTAAATGATTAGGAGAGTAAGCAGTTTCCTCCTACTTGGTTGATTGAGTGGCTGCCCGTTTTGTTGTGGTGTCCAGTTCAGCCTGTAAGGTGAATGGGCTGGCTAGGCCTTACGATAACTATCCTCCGCGATGCTGGGTAAAGCAGAAATTCGTTTTAAATACATGATAGTAGCCTCTGCCCTAGGAACTCAACCTCTTTGGGGTCACCTTCCCTTTCGACTCGGCGTAACAAGGATAATCTCTACCCCTGTCTTTGTCAGGGCATTTTAAAGGATATTTTTTCGATGGATTCGCGTCTTTCCTCCTCACGAGCCTTCTACGTCTCGTTTATGCGTTATTCGTGGGATGACCCATTTGGTTTGTCTCTCTCTTTATTTTTTTGTGTTTGAGAGTAGATAAAAAGCGTAGCCCCCCTCCTTCCCCCACCGCCTCCTCCTTGCTCCTGCCCTAGAGATGAAGCCGGACCATCGAAACACCTTCGCCCCGAGACGGAGGGACCGTCTACCCAAGGAGTTTCCGCCCTCTCCTCTTACGCCTGCGACCCAGGAAGTCCTTCCCAATAACCTTTCAAGGTCGCGGCAGGCGAGGTAAGAGTATCCTCTTTTTTTTGAAAGATTCTTTTTCCTCAGTTACTTGACACCCCCTTCTTTTTGTGTTTTCTCAGGAAAGACACCCGCCGCCTATACCCCCTTCCTCTTACAGGAAGGAATTCCACTCCCCCCCAAAATGGACCCCCTCCCATAAACAGTGTCTGCCTTCCCCCCTGCGTAGATAATAAGACCTGCAATGGCAATTCTTCATCCCCAATTGAAAGAACAGTAGGAAACCGCCCTGCCACGATGTAACCTTCACCAATACTGGCCTTGATTGTCTAATGACCACCCTGGAGGTTCCTTATCTACGGA
>Ga0179591_1333285_pt1 | contig 10113 bp, 10 predicted proteins | sample CZOMad2_1_08_16f_FD_182891 | JGI IMG/M metagenome (GOLD analysis project Ga0179591, IMG submission 182891) | Vadose zone soil fungal communities from Angelo Coast Range Reserve, California, USA - CZOMad2_1_08_16fungal (PacBio error correction) | ecosystem: Environmental > Terrestrial > Soil >... | reverse complement strand
ATTCGATTGGACTATTTCCACCACCAAACTTCTCCGCCTTCTTTGGTTTCGGTTCTTGGTACAATTTTTGCTTTCCAGTACGGAGGAATTTGGCCTATTTTCAGTAACCTAGTGGACGCCCGAGTATTTCACCCAAAAGGTTTATTGTTCCCTTTTGTTCGGTGGCTTCACCTGCGATAGTGCAAAACCCGCCCCCTTTTGAGGTCCCCCCGACGGACAACTTGGGGATAAGGATGCCCCAGTGAAGTGAGAGGTGAAACCCCCATTTGAACCCACGGTTGACATTTTGGATTTTGGCCCCGGCCCCGCACCCCCGGGTCTTTTTTGCCCCCCCAGTCGCTACACCCAAGTGACGCTTCCGTTCCCCCTTCGAAGTCCTCGCTCTTTTCCTCCTTGGGTTTTGGTGGGTGATTTAACCCTCTGGAGCATGACTCCTTTTTGGTTAACTTTCCCGGGAACTCCCTTCCTTCCACTTTCTTCCAAGAATCGGCCCCGTATCCTTTTGTCAAAGGTCCTGGCCCCCCGTAGGGTCCCCTTTTAAGCAGTTTCTTCCCACACTGTGCGTCCCCCGCGTCTTTTTTTTCTTTTCCCCCCCCGCCGCGGCGTTCGGACAGTCCCACGTCCTGTTCTTGGGTTTTTTTTGCAGAACAGTTCCGCTTAACATTTTGGGCGGTTTTGACCCTTTGGACTGGTTGGGGCTGGCATTGGTTTGTCTGGTACCCTTGCCTCTCCTTTTGATTTCCCCGGCTTCCCCCTTTCCCCGTTCGATTAAACTCCCCACCCACGCGGATGAGGTGTTTTTTTTGTTTTTTTACCCATGATCCCCCCCCCTGGGTAAATGTTTGGTATGGACTGTGGGTCCCACAGAGAACCCCCCCTTCCCCGGTCGCCTTTTTTTTACCCGTTGAAGAAAACAGGAGGTTTTGTTTTGGTCTTGACAATTCTCAGTTTCCCCGTGGAATTACATAGGCCTGCCACAGTAGGAGTCTTGAGGCCGGCCCCTCCCCACCCCCCAATAGACCTGTGTTGATTCTACAAACGTTGAGTCCGATCTTTTTTTTTTATCCACCGAGAAGTTCTTTAGGGGAAGGCAGATTTTTATTTTTTTGGGCTCAGAAAGCAGTGTCGCCCCTGCTCCCAGACCATGGCCTTTGATACTGATGTCTTGGCAAAATTTTTTACACTATTCTTTACATTTCGTTTATATCTTGCCTTTCTTGCTTTGCCCAAAATTGGCATTTTTTTTGGGATTTTCTGTGTCTTGCCCAAACCAGGTTTTTCTTACCGACCCCGCGTCACCTAGCCACCAAGAGACCTATTCATCCACTCTCCCCTTCTTTCCCATCATGCCCCCCCCCTTTTTAAAGGACCCCCCGGTTTTTCCCTCCCGATGATCCCACTCCTCCAACTGGAACCTGGCCTCACCCCCCCAGGCCCCGACCTGCACCCTTTTTTTTTAACGGTACCCCGTTGAACGAACGTCTGTCCCCGGCTCTGCTTCAGAGTTTCGTGTTCCGTGTTCTTGATTCCCACCCTCCCTGAGTCGTGACCTTTTCCACTCAAAATTACCAGGAGCCCAAAGATTCGGTTCCTGCCCGTGTTTCACACCAATGGTTCCCTTAACCCCACACCCTTGGTTTTGCCCCCCCCGGCTGTTGGTGAGGCGCTTCCTTATTTTGGTGGTCGTTCAACCGCTTTCCAAGCTTTCGACCACTTCTTTGAGTTTCCATAGAAATCTTCCCCAGTTAATACCCCCCAATCGAAAAGTTTGGACACTTCCCCGTTCGTCGCCCGTGGGTTTTTGGGGTTTTTGGGTTCACCTTTTTGTTTTTACACGGCTTTTTTTTACTTGGCCATCACTTCCTTTAGCTTTTCCAATGTTTTCTCTGTTCCGGTGTGAACAGTTTTTTTAAAACTGTGGTTTTGATCGAGTGCTTAAAGGTCTGAACCGAATCTTTTACACGATCCGGTTCTTGGGACCCCCCGATTACTGTGTTGGCTCCTTGATTATTGGGGGGCCTTTTGGTGTTACACCTTTTTTTTTAGACGGGAGAAAACCAGTTTCCTCTGGTCAGCTGATCGAGCTTTGTGGATATTATCATCGGCCCTAAATTGCTCGTTATCGGAAGTGACCCGTGTGTTGGATCACTTGTTTATCTTACGAACAGCCTCCCACCCCTCTTGTTTGTGCCCCGTTTATCTTGTTTTTTTCAGAACTTTTTACTTTTGATTTCGTCCTGTTTCCTCCCTGGGTGGCCGCCTCTTTCTTTTGGACCTATGTGGTTTTGTTTTTCTGGTACCCTTGAGTTAAGTAAGGCTGTCTTCCTCCCACTTTCCTCAAAACGTTTCCCTTTCGGGTCTCCCAACGAGTCTTCTTTCAGGGATTCTCTTTCCAAGTGGATTTCCCCCCCCACGGACCTACCCAAATGGCTCATGGATTTCTTCCTGCACCTTTGTTGAGAACCCGTTGCACCTTTTTTTTTCGTTTTTACGTTCAAAACGTCAGCGCCCCGCACCAGGGTCTCCCGTATGCGGGGAAGTGTTTAAGCGCGGCCCTGCTCTTTTTCTTTTTTTTTTTCTGTCACGGCCATCTTGTGTGGTTCCTTTTGTGATGCTCGCCTTTTCTGCTTCTTTTCCCCTAGGACTGATGCAACTTTTGTCTTGCCGTTCAGCAACCCGCCAAACCCCTCTTTGGCCGTTGACTGTTTCCAGATCCGGTTCCCTGTCAGTTGGGGGGTGTGGGGGGGGGTTTGGGCCCCCTCCCCCGGGTTTTACTTACTTTCCCAAGACTCTTTTTTCACCCGAGTTCCATTATACCCCTTGCCCCGGTTCTTTTTAGAGCGGGGTGGTCCTGGTCCACTGTTGTTTTGACGTGTTTTGCTAATGATTTTAAAGCTGTTCGGTCTACCCGGGCCTTTTTGGGGGTCGGAGCCTGGCCGGCTCCATTTGTAGGGCCACGATGTTCCTGCAGTGTTCCATCTGCTTTCCAGTTCCTTTTCCCCCTGATTCTCCTGTTTTTGTTGCAGGTCCTGTTAAGTGTGCGCATCCCCTGAGGGTGGCGAGTGTTGGCTATCCCACTTGACCTCTGGCCTTCTTTTTTGGCGGTTTGCGGTAGCGCGAGTTGTTCTTTTTACCTTCGCACTATCCAGTTGTCTTTTCTTCCCCCCTCCGACAGTCCGGTTAGTTTTGTTTTTGTAGTTTACTTCTGGGTCGTCAACGTCCCCTGATTGGCCTGTTTCCCCCGGCTTCTTTCTCGCCGGCGTTTTTTGGAACCGACCTCCCCGCCATCCCCCCCCACTGTCAGCACTTTCTTCCGGGTTCCCCCCTCCCGCTTTTTCCTCTTTTATCCTCCTCCGTTGTTTTTTTGTTTTGAATTTCCGAGTTTCATTGGTACAGCCAATCTTGTTTATTCCTTTCCAGGTGGTCGTTTTGTTTGCAAGTCGTACGAAAATCCGCTTCTAAGTTTCCCCGTCAGCTTGCGTTCGACCGACCCCCCCCCCTTTCAGTTCTTAGGGGCTTCCCCCCAGACGCTTACTATGCATGTTTTCCCCACAAGGTTCTTTTCCCTTGGCCGTAAACGAAGCTTTGGCGTTGCCCTGTGTGGACATTCATGGCCCACCGCGCCCTCCCTGGCCCTCTCCCTTGACTGTTTTTTCCCATGACGTCACCAGGGGATTTTTAGTTTAAACCGGCTCTTCTGTTTTTCCGCTTTTCAGCTCCCCCATGACCATCGGTCCCCCCCCCCTCCCTGTATGCCTCAGTGCCGAACCCTGAGTGTTTTTTTTTCTGACTTGCGGTTACGCGTTAAAATCAATTTGCCGTATCCGTTACGTCAACTTACCTCCCAACCGCGCTTCCTTTATTTTTCCCTTTGCATTGTATGATGACAATGTTGCTGGGTTTTTCGCAGTGCGGTCGTTTTTTTGACCTTTCGGCCGTGGTTGCCGTTGATCAACTTCTGATTGCCGTCGCCGGTTTGCGTTGGCGGGCTTGCCTATTATGGTTCTTTTCATTCCCCAGGACCTTAACCATCGAAGAGGGTGATCGATCCCACGGATTTCCACATTTCTTGTACCTTTGGTTTTTCTGCACAAAGACCCTTTCCTGATAATGTGAAGCTCTGTGTCTCCACCTACCTTACGGCTTCCCCCTTCCCTTTTTTAGTTTTACCACCCCGTAGGGGGGCCGTCCCGTGTCTAACACCTGCTTGCTCGGCCTGTCTTTGTCCTCCCAAGTCCCTTCTTTTTGGATTCACCCTCCTTGGATGCCTCCCTCATGTTTCCCCTGGTTGACGGAGAGGTGAATGTCCTTGGCGGCAGTCTGTCTTACTCCCAGGTAACCCCTTTCAAGTTTGCCCCCTTAGGATCTCTTCTTGCAATTATCAACCCCGGTAGTTCACGTACTCTGTTTTGAAAATCCCCCTTTCGTTTCTCCTCATTTTGGACTTCCAAGATGTTGGTTTTTTGGTCAGTATATGTGGCTCCTGGTCAAGTATCAACAGGACCCTTCTCCGAGCCCTCTCCCATTCAGGGACTCGACTCCCCGCACAGATCCCTCTTTTCCTGGTTCCAGCGGCCGTTTTCTCCTCGGAATACCCCCACCCCCCCCTTCCTCAGCGTAGATCCAGCATAGGGTTAGCCTTCCCCTGGGAGATATTTGATAGGCTGCGTTGCTCTTGCGGCCCTGGTCATTTTACCCCTTGCCGAGGCAACCCCGTGGGGTTGCCCTTTTTTTCGTTTTTTTTTTTTCTTTTTGCCCTTTGAAGGTAATGTGTTCTGGTTTAAAAACGTGAACCCCCGTCGGATACCCCCCTTGGTGTCCCCCCCCCCTATTGTTGTTTTTCTTCTTTTTTTGATTTCCGTGGTGAATCGGTTTTTCTGATGGACAATTTCACCCGTTTTTTCTGACATTCTTTGTTCCCCTTTGCCATCGCTTTGATGCCTGCGCCTTTTTTTTAAACCCAACCTGCTGTTGTTGGAAAAACGGTTTGACAATTTCCCCCAAAAAGTTTTTTTTCTCACCCGAGGTTGTTCAAACTTTCTTTGGGCCTGTGTAGTGGCTGACACCACCGCCCCACCCGCACGCTGGTTTTCTCGTGCCCGTCAACACCCCTTCCCATGTGTCATCTTTTTAAGTGACCCAGTTTTTTTCTTTTTGCCTGTCTTGTTGTTTTGGGTCGTCTTGCTGTGTTGGTTGAGGACCAGGTTCCCGTTGATTTCTTTGCTTTGTTTTGACTACTCCCTCGTGACCTGGTCGGTAGGGATATTGGTGTCCCTCCGTGTTCTCTTGGGATATCTGGCTCGTTTTTGTTCTGATTTTTTTTTTTTAAAGATGTTTTTTTCCCTTTTTCAGACTTTTTTCTCACAAGCGGTTTTCCCATCCAGTGGGGGCCAGCCCACGTTTCCAGCCGAAGCCACTTGATGAGAAATTTTGCCCAACGGGTGGTGTTACCTCCAACTGCTTTTTTCTCCCCTTCCCTGGGGCGAAACGCTTGTTTGCCCATTGCTTTGGGTTGGCACCGCTCCAACTAGGCTCTGCGTCTGTATTCGATCTCCCGTCGCTCAGGTCTGCTCGGTGTATTGGTCCCGCCATCCAGGGACTTGTCGCCAATGTCCGTCACGGTGTCAACCCGTCTTTTTCTCCGCCTGGGTTTTTTTTCCCATTTGTTTTTCCTCCACCCTTCTCCTTCGGACCGGTTCCCTTTTCCGCTTGGGATAACACCTTTCTTTGGGATTTTCCCTGGGGGTCTCACCTTCAATTTCCGCGGGGTTTGTCAGGGTTTTATCGAGGTTGGCGAGCCTTGGGATCGTATGAGTTGCCTTGGCGCAGATAGCCCCCTTCCCGCTTTTTTTCCCCAAATGGCAGTCCCCCAACCTTTCTACTTGTTCTCACCTTTAGCTCACACTGTTCCCCCTCCTCTCTGGCACTTCCACCACTGGTCCCCTGCCACAGTGTGTTAGGCCGTGGGGGGTGAAAAAGTGTAGTCGGTCCCCCGACTATTTTCGGTCGGGTCGTTCCACAGTGTCCCACCGAAGTGTTTTTTCCTCCTTTGACCTTTCTACGGTGGACCCTGTGTCTCTTTGCGAGTGTTCTTTCATTGCACCGGTGTTTGGCCTGTTTGCCGTCGGGGCAGGGTAGGGGCCATTTCCGTGCCCACTTCACCCCCCCCCATTCCGGGGGCCAAGGGATTCCTCCCTTTGTCCCCCTGGTCCCTTTTTTTTCCCCAGGAAGATGTACGGTGAGGTTGTTTTCAGGATTCCAGGTTCCGGTTTTTGTTTCTCTCCCTATCGTTTGCCTTCCCCACTTGTTTTAGGGCTGGGTCCTCTTCCGTGATTATCGCCAGTTTTGATTTCGTTTTTTTTTGCTTTCCCTTTTTGCGGTTTTATCGTAAGTTTTGAGCTCGAAAGGGCCTACCCTTTTTGCTTTTTCCCCATATTCCCTGATCCTTCTAGTAGGTTGAATTTCGCCCTAGTTACGGTCGTGGCAGCCCCTTGTGTCCCCCCAACTTACATCCCCTCTTCTGATTGAATTTTTTTCTCCTTTGTGAAGACCCTGAAGTTTTGTTTTTTTGTGGAGACTCGCAGATCACCCAAATTTAATTCCGCAATATGTTGTTCGAGGGTGGTTACCTTACCCCTACCCATTACGTCGTACTTGCTCATGGTTTGTCACCCTTCCAATATCCGTCCGTAGCTCCCCCCAACAGGGGTAGTGTTCCTCTTTCGAGTCTCACTCTGTTCTTTCCTCTCCCCAACCCCCAAAAGTCCAACGGTGGCCATCATCCCTTTTCCCCACCTGGCGGATCCGAGGACTGTCTGGCCCCGACCCCCCCCCTTGATCACCCCCCCCAATTGTTGCCACTTTTTGCCGTTTGAGTTATTTTTTCTGCGCACCGGGGGTCCCCCCTGGTTCCCTTTTCCTCCCACCCCCCACCTTACCAGTTTTCCCCCGTGACATCCGCCGTGCCAGCGCCCTTTCTTCCCTGCTTTTTTGTGTTTTTTGAGGTTCAACGTCTTTTTATGTAACTAATGTGCCCTGGACGACTTCCGGTAAAAGAGTTCCCGGGCTCCCTTCCCCCCCCAGCATCCGGTTCCAACCGAGTCAATTACCAAACCAACTGAGGAACAAATTTTGTCGTTGTTTCCACCCGTTACCCCCCGCTTGATTACGCCAACTCGTTGTGTCAACCCAGGTCGTCACTTTTTTAAATGGACCTAACTTCCGTTGGGCCAGTTCATGTCAAATCCCTATTGGTTAGGCACTGAGGGTGCGAGGTTGGCGGGACCCAAGGGCATGGTGGTTTTTGCTGCCTTTGGTCTCCCCCGAGGTGCCTTTGCCATTCATTGATCTTGAATCCCGGCCCAGATACAGCTTGCTTCTCCCGCTCTCCCCAACTCCCCCCCCCACCCAAACCCCTTCTCGTGGATTTTTTGTGGGTTTCTCACCCCCATTGATCACTGACATGGTGGATTGGACGAGTGTTTAACAAAAGCATGTTGTCCCAACTTGTCCTTTTTTTTCCCTAACCACGGTGTGTCTGCGGCCGTTTCCTCCGGCCCAGAACGGCTACCTAGCGCAGCAAGAAGGATTTTGAACCCCGTGGTTTGACGACCATTAATAGGCCTCAAAGTTCTTTGCTTATGTGGCCTGGCTTGTACACGTTTAACCCACCGAGCCCCACAGAATGTTTTTGGAGACAGCCCCCCCCACTCTTTCGCCTTTAGTTCGCTCCCTACGTTAGTACTCTGTGTTCGAGGTGTTTTTTGTGAGGGTGTCCTATCAAGTCATTGTCTGGGTCCACCGTCCAGAATGTAATACTTCTTCAGATGTGCGGTGGTGGAAACCGTGTGGCCACGTCCTATAATAGTTTTGATAGGTGTAGTTGCTTTGTACCCCCACCACCCCTTGGCCTTTGGTTGGTTGGGGCGTATTTTTTTATGCTCCCCCCCCCCCACGGTTTTTCTCCTCCCCAGAAAACAAAGAAGTAATCTTTCCCCTTGCCCCCAAACCCCTCTCCTCTCATCAAACCTATCCTGTGGTTCCCCATGAAATGCCAAACCCTGACATGGTACACAAACTCTGCTCACCCTCCTCCATAAAACCCGTTTGTCAACATGGACCTTCAACACACCCACTTAAGGTCTGCCCACCTTCAACCCTTGCCCCTTGTGGCACTTTTCCCCGGGTGTGTCGGGGACCGCTGATTTGTCATCGAGTTGTACGGTAAGTTTTTTTCCGTATTTTTCCCCCCATGGGTGAAAAACCGGCTAGTTTTGAACCTTTGTTCCTACCCCCCCTTCACCCTCTTGGCTGCCAATCTCCTGTCACCCCGTTTGGTGGTGTCCCAAGCGGTCTCACCGTGGCCCCCCCCCCAGGTAACCCACCGTTGTTCCCCCACCCATGGTTTTTTGTTTTTTTTTTTCCGTCAGCTTCTCCGGTGTTATGTGGTCAACTGAACCGTGTCTCCATGTTCCCCGTGCCCACGGAAGCTTTTTTTTCCATTTCGAATCTGTTTTTTTCACGTTTTCCTTCTCCCAAAACATCTTTTTCAAGAAGGCCCTTGTTTTCTTTTTTTTTTGTTGGGGATGGGGTTACCCTTTTTGGTGTCCCCCTGATCCTTCCCCTCAGACGTATTCCCTGTTATTCGTGAAGGAAAGGTCACCCCATTTTTCTTGCACATCCTTTTTTTGCCTACCGGCTGATCCCCACGATCTTCCAAGTTCTTGGTGTCGTCTAATTTCCGATTTTACTTGATTATTTTCCTTGGGGGTGACAATCGTCCTCGTGTTTTTGAGTCCCCCCCCCCTGTTCGCTGAGCTGTGTATCGGGCGTAACTTGTGGCCGGAATGTAGCAGCTCCCCCCTCCCATTTTTTTCCGTGACGTTTATGAAGGAGTTGGTTCTCTTTTTCCCCTTTTTGACGCCCCCCCCTACCCCTGCACTTGGTGGTGAATCCCCCCAATTCGTTTTGCCACGGATGGAGTTGGGCCCGAATTTCTTCTTTTTTTACCCTTTCTTCCGTTTCTCAGGTCCGTTCTTTCGTAATTCTTGGTTATCTGTTGCATGCATGGTCCCCCCCTTCTGCCGCTGTCCCTCCCCCCTTCCTCACCGGGGCCTTGGTGTAGAAACTGGCTTATATTAGTCTCCGGCTTTCTTTTTTGACCTGAACCTTGAGAATTTTGCTACTCCTTCCCCCCCCCCAGTGCGAGTTGATTAGTTCCACCTCCCCTGTTTTGTGATGTCCACCGGGGTTTTCCGGGTTTTTCCGTGGAACCTCCCCGCGTCCCCGTACCTTTGGCCTCTGTACTTTGTCCGTGTTGCTTGGTGACGGCCCTGTGCTCAGTTTTTTTTTTTCGTTGTGTGGTCCCCAACGGACACTTCGTTGGGTCATCTTTTTTTTTGATTTCGCTAGACGGTCTCTCGTCTGCTTGTTTGCTTCGTTATTTCTCGTGACGTCATTCCCATGCTCCTTCCTCTTTTCCGCCCCTACCACCACCGTCCGACGGCTGATTACGCCCCTTTTTAAGCCCCCCTCCCCCTCATTGTCGACCCCTCCCACAGCCCACTTTTCGGAACCCCTCCGTTGTGGGCATCTCCCCCTTGCCGTTTGCTTACTGCCGCTTGGGTGGTTGGTCTTCCCTGTTTTTTTGTCTTTTTTCTTCCACGTGTGTCCTCATCTGATGTAATTTCTGTGTTAACGTCCAGTCTCCTGTCCAGAAGGATTTGCGGATCCATTTCGGCCGTATTTTCTTCCAGCTGAAAATCCTTTTCAAGAAATCCTTCTTTTTCCTTTCTCCCTCTGTTTTTGTCCGTCAGTTCCCAGGACCCCAGGGTGCGATCTTGATGTGCGTGGCTTTTTATTCCCCCCCCCTTTCACAGAGGGATCATTTTAGTGGGTCTAGTTGAGCACTGTTCTTTTTTTTTTGAGGCACGCTGGGCAATCTTTTTTTCTTTCATTCGATTGTCTGCACTTTCCCCCCCCCTTACTGCCCTTCCTTGTTGTAGTGGTGGACTCCTGTCTTTTACAACCTTCTCAGCGCGTTTCTGACGACCTGCCCGCCCCGCCACAGTGTCGGAAATTTTCTTTTTCATAGGTTTTTCTTTTTCCCCCCTG
>Ga0179591_1304343_pt1 | contig 10113 bp, 4 predicted proteins | sample CZOMad2_1_08_16f_FD_182891 | JGI IMG/M metagenome (GOLD analysis project Ga0179591, IMG submission 182891) | Vadose zone soil fungal communities from Angelo Coast Range Reserve, California, USA - CZOMad2_1_08_16fungal (PacBio error correction) | ecosystem: Environmental > Terrestrial > Soil >... | reverse complement strand
CGAGGAGCGTATCTTTCCTTTTTTCGCGCCTGTCCTGCGACTAAAGAGGCATGTTCTCCCTACTCCGGCCCCAGCTGTGACGGCTCCACTGAGTATGTCAAAAGTTAAGGAACCTCTTCTTTTTGTGAGGTCGATGTGACAGCCACCAGTCCCTGGTGATATTAGTGACTCCCCAACTATGCTTCTTTAGTTTCCAACCCTCCTCCCTTGTTGCGGGATTGGATGACTGTTAGTCCTTTTTTTTTTTTTTTTTAGCAATTCCCTCTGCGGGCTTGTAAGAAAGTCTTCTTGATCCTTTGCCAATTCGCGCTATTTACCCCTTCATCATTTACTTCTTGCAGCGATTTCCTGCTTCTTACCCGCGAAGAATCTTCTCTTCCGTTATGACTGATTCCCTCTCCTCTCCCTTTTGGTAGAGGGAGAATGATTCTTTCTTCGATAGGACTCAACAGAATTTTACTGAAGTGTCGTGCACGTGCAGGACCTTGAACCCCTCTTTGCCTTCCAAACGACGATCGAATCCCCTCCTCCTTCCATCCTCCCCCCCCTCCGCCACCCCACCACACCCCCCAACACCCCCTCCGCTCCCCCCACCCCTCTTCCCTTCTTACGGAGATTTAGTATGTTCTTCGATTTCTTGGGTCTATGGGAACATTATTTGAGCAATTTGATGAGGCCGTAAACCCTTTTAAACCGGTTCCTATCTACATTGTCCGACATATCAACTTTTGGTAAAAATCTCCTTTCCCGCCTTACAACGTGGGCACGTTGGCTATTGCGGCCGCCGATTATAGAGGAGGGCAGTAGTTCTTTTTCCGACTTTAGCACCCCTTTTCGGGAGAATTAATGAGCTTTTTCCCCCGATCCTCCGATGGCGGTGAGGGAAAAATCGTACATTTCCTTCGCGACGGGTGCTCGTCGCGTCTTTCTCTTACAGGTCCGCTCGGTGTGGTGGTTGGCGGGGGGAACCACTCCCGGATTGTTGGTGTGTTACCTTGTCCTTAGAATCTCCGCGCATTAGCGGGATATAGTGTGTTGGGTCCAACCCCCCCCACCTTATGACGCGCGAGAACACTAGTCCCCTTCCAGATCATCGATGCCTTTCCCGATGCTTCACTTTTTTAACCCGGCGATCTTTTTATGGGCGGTAATTGAAAGAGGAGGTGGACTTTCTCTTACTCTAGGTTGCCGATTGGCCTGCAGTCCTAAGTTCCCCAGGTGCCTGACCTTTCTCCGTTACTCTGACGCCCTGAACCTACTAAGGAACAGGAGAGAGTCTGCTTTTCACATGGTCTCGATTCACTCACGCGCCTGCCCCAGCACTGGCCGATCAACTTTTTACTTGAACAGGAGTCGACCATCCCCTTTTCCACGCAGGATTATTGCTTTGGTCTCGCTAGATTTCGCCCACCTCTTTCGGGTTACGACCGGTTTCTCCGAGCCGGTCGGATTAGAAGGTGGGGATCTTTTCCCTCGCGTAGTGGAAGGCTACTTTTCTCTTTGACGGCAAGACTAGCAGCAAGGTAGTGCTTGTGTTCCTCGTTTTTTATGCCTGATTCTGGCGCCCGACAGTTGAGCTTCTCTTTCATTTTACAGACTACTCCGCCCCCCGCCGATGGGTCTATTTGGGTTAGCCTTTTCTCTTATAGCGGGTCGGCTTCAGTAGAGGAGTTCTGAGAGGGCTTGCTCTATTTTTTCCTCAAAGCATAATCGGTCTGATGGCTTTAGTCTTAGTCACCCTCCCCCGATCCTTTTGGGTCTGGTCAACCGTTTCTCCTCTCCAAGAACAGAGATAGTCGTATTCTGATTCCTCGCGAATGACCCTGTTCGGCGTTTGTCCTTGCGACGGCGTAACCGTCGCCGAGCTGTCCTTTTCAGAAATGAATGAGTTCGTGGCTCCCCCCCCCGCGACGACTCGTGATTGCTCTTCTACTGGGATTTGTAGTTTTTTCCAGAGAACCTCCGTAGACCCCTTCGAGACCCAGCACGCCCCGATCGATTTTTTCGGGAGTAAGGATGCTCGACCCCAAAAATAGAAGACCGGGAACTCAGCGCTCTTCCCTCCTAGAGCGACTCGCCTAGGTTACTGCCAAGTTTTCTGAGGTAAAACAAATTCTCATTCGTCCGCGGCTTTCAGGTAACCGGCCGAAGTCTAGTTTTTTCTAAGAATCCATCCCCCGCATTCACGAGAACTTCAATTTTTCTCCACAGACTCGAAGAGCTGGACGGGTCCCCCCCCCCCTCCTGCGACGCGTGCCCGCATCGATGATATCCCTCACGCCCCATCCTGACACACCCCCTCATTGAAAGATCCGGGCTAGTCAGTCAACATCGTGCTTCTTTAAACCTATCTCAGGCGCTTTTTCGCCGCCGGTGTCTTTGAGTTGTCTTCGAGGACCACATCTCCTTCCTCATTCCCCTACCCAGCCAGCGTGGCATCATTCATTCCTTCAGGACCTTGGCACTATGAACAGATTTCTTATCCCGTGAGAGCCGGAAGCCACCCGCTAAAAGAATCGCATCACTAACTCTCTCTTTCTATACCGTGTAGCTCTGGGAAAAACCTTTTCCCAGTGGCACCTGACTTCGCTAACGTAATAGTCTACTCCTCTAGGGGACGTGCCTTTTCAGAAGAGTACCCCCCCCCCCCCAAGGACCCCCCGGATCAAAGTTAGCTTTGATGGAGAATGTGACTGCAGGAACCTCTGTTGTTTGCCGAAGAGTGGAGGTGCTTGTTTCTCCCGATGAGTTGATCCGTCATAGAGCGATCAACCTGGAGAAGCCTCAATTGATGTCATCCCTCTCTCCCCTGCGTCCCCTACACACCCGTTGCTTGAGCTGCCGGGCTGACTTTTTTTTGCTGTGAGGGTTTCCTTCTTCTACCTTCGCTCTTTCCTCCCGTGTTTACTGAGAAGCCTTACATAACTCACTTTGACCGCGTCCTCTCCCTTTCCCAAAAGTGGTGACCCTACCCAGTGTAGCTGCAACCCTCAGATTGATATCCTTTCTTATATGAAGAGTATCTGACCCCTCCTGTAGAAACAGAGAACCTTCTAAGGCATTGGCACCCTCTCTAATCCCAACAAGCTCTGGTCGAGAAGGCTTTTATGTTGATCAATCCTTTTTCCAGTGTATGTCCACGCTATGCTGATCCTTAGTCTACGAGTTAGGATATCATTTCACGGCTTGCCAAGGTGTACATAGTTTCAAGTGAATCTCTCATCTTTCTCTGTTAAGGCGAAGCTCCTCTTCGGGTACGACGGATCCCCTGATGTGGTTTACGGCCGAAGAAATGCTTCTATGAAGGCTTTAGGTTCCCCAATGTCTTATGACCTCTGTCTGAAAATTCTCTGGTCGGGTTGACCCCCCTAGTAGTTCCTCGATAGTTTGTCGAGGACCCAATTCAACTACTACCACCGCGGTCCTGGAGCCCCCGGCGCACGATTACAGGTGGTTGACGAGTCTCCTTTTCTGAGCAGTGCAGACAAGTTCGGGAACAACGCGAATGTTTAAGTATATATGAAAGGGCCCCGATATTTTCTTCTCTCTCTATATGCGACATTCGCCTCCGCAGTTTATCATCCTGAGATTTGAAAGGAAACGTGATTGATTTCCTTCCCGATGAGGGACTGGCGAAGAAGGAGGAGCCCTCTGACCGAGCCTCGCCGGCCTTCTCTTCCCTGTTGTTACCAAAGCTATCCTTTCCTGTGAATCCACCCCAGGACTGCGATCCTGAGGAGAGGGGTACCCCCCTATTTTCACGTTAGGCTGTCTTGGAGTAGGGACGTCCTAAGTAGACTTCGTACCTATTTCGGTCGTCACCGACTTTTTCGCTGTCGACCCGGTTTGAAGCGCATAGCAAAAAGCCCCCCTTAGCATTTTTTTTTCGCGGCTCTCCGAGCCATCTCTTGCGTTGCGCCGAGCCTCCTTCATGCATTTCTACCGTGCCGCTCGAGTTTTGCGTTAATCCTCCCTCCCGGCAACCTCGACGCTACCCGTTCCCTGAGATATCCCGTATAAAGGACCCTGGCGGCGTCTTCACTTTAAGCTCTTATCACATCTTTGCCCTCCCCGTCGAGGTAAGGAGTGACCCTTACCGACGACCCTCGAGAGATAAACGCCTAGCGCTTTTCCCTTACGGGCCCCGGTTATCCCCTCGCCGGCCTCCCGTCCAGCAAGATAGGTATCCTACCCCCTCCCTCCTTCCCAATCACCGCCCGAGTCCGTCTTTTTCTTTAGGTGAAATGCCCCGCGATAACTCTCCGGTTAAAGCCGAGAGAGGAATAAACAGCTACACACCGCCCAGACCTTCCTCGGGCTGGATCCGTTTTCTCTTTTCATTAGGCAACCGAGAATTTCTCTACTTTACCTTCGAATCCCTCCAGCTTTGCGACAAATCTCTCAAGTTTACGAGGTGGTCAGTCGCCCTTCGCACTCCGTTTCCAGACCTGTCTACCGGAGGTAAAGTCGGTCACATCATCGTGTGATTCCGGATTGAGTTTAGTTTTCTTCCCTTTAGGGAAGCTCTACCCTTGTTCGCCTGTTTCCGTACGTCGTCTGTCTCGAGGAACGACTAGACAACGTAGCAGTTGCACCTTTCTTTCCCCCCTCGATTCTGCAGCAGAAAAACTATTTCCTCAACTAGAAAGCAGCGCGTTCCCATACTCTTTCTGACACGCCCGCCTCGCCTCTTCCCCTTTGACCCCACTTGACTCCAGCGGCGCCCCCCTGTAGTAGAATTATCGTGTGATTGAGCGCGTTTCTGTTGCGACAAAACCCCAGCCGAGCCGATCGCACACCCCGTTTCCTCGCCCCTTCTGACCCTTTGTAAAAAAAAACCCAGGCCTGCGTCGATGGTTTCTCCTCTTAAGGTGATTCGCGCGACGGCGTCTATTTTTTCAACACACCCCTACTGCGAGCTCTTTCTAGTGTGCCTACCTCCCCGTAGAGCGGAAGCTCGGATGAACTTTTCAGCGAAAAACGTGAGAAAGGCCCGCCTTCTTTCCCCCAACTTCATCTTTTTCGAACGTGACCCGTCCTTAGTGATCCGCCCGTCCGGAAATCGACCTGTGATGACACTTCTCTTTTTACACGGCCGTTGTCTCCTCATAGATACTTTGTTTGCAATTATCGACACGCATCTCCCAGCCACGAAAGCTAAGAGAAGCTGCCCGACGGCTCGTTCTTTTTCACCACCGGGGGGAACGCGTAACGCCTTACTTACGGCTTTGTGGCCGTCGAGATCACAGTCCCCGTGCTCCTGCGCTGCCCCTTCCTTTCACGCCGAGTAGGTCCCCCGGCCTCGACGATTCTTCGCGTTAGCCTCACCAAACAAAGCGCTGCATTACCCCCTGTGGAGAGACTCTGTAGCCACCCTCGAACGTTCTCCCCCCCCCTTCCCCCTACCTGCTCCGAAGGCGGAAACTCTTTTCCTCACGATCGAAACTTTCCCTTTTGGTTTTACCACGCAACCTATTTTTGAAGAAAAAATTGCTGTGATTTCTCCCCCCCCCTCTGACACGCCTTTGGATGTAACTTTTTTTTCAGAGTCGTCCCATACGACTCATACGTACTGATTTGAGCCCCTTTCGAGGGACTTTCCTCATCGCCACCACCCCCCTCTCTCGATCTCCTCCCTTTTCCTCCGTTTGAGAGATCTCTCTCTCTCTGGGTGGGCGCCCCCCCTCTTCTTCGCGATCCCGTTTCCTGTCGACCTTACGAACTCAGCTCTTCCCTGATAGTTACTGCCCCCGAACCCTAAAAAGTTCAGCTCTTCTTTTTTCATATTTTGATTTCAGTATCCCAACGCCGCCATTTTTTTTCCCCGGCCGCGACCCGTTTTTTGTGCTTGTTTCTTTCCCACATTCGTCCTTTTTGATCTTTCTGAAGACGTAGTCCCCATTCTTTACCCCCTCTTTTTTCCGGGCGTCGGAGTCGAATGTGCCCGCTCTCCCTTCTTTCGATGCAGCATTTGGACATTATTCGTTAAACTCGAAGAAATAGCTGATGCCCCCCCTCGCAGATGCCGAAGCGCTTTTCGTCGCTCCTCCTTTTCTGCGATTACGAACGCACAAACCCAAGCATTTCTCCTGTAGGACAGCTTCAACAACCATTGTGATTCCCACATAGGATTAGCGCCCTTTCGACTGGACTGTAGTAGTAGTATGATATTTTCCAGAGAATGGGCACCTGAGCAATCTTCTGAGGAATTTGTGGGTTCCACTTTCATACTATTAGATTGTCCGACCATCCTTTTCGCTTCCCATGCGCTGTGTTTTGGGTTGGGGGGGTGGGTTGTTGGTGGGGTGGTTGACGCCTCATCAGAAAAGTTGGCCCTTTGTAATATGAGCTTACCCCTTTCCCTCGTACTCTGTCCTTGGGCCCCTCTCCCTATCGTCTGAGAAACTCTCAGAATTTCCCTGTGACCTGCAAAATACGCTTTCTGGTCTTTAGAGTCTTTAGTCTCTAGAGTTTCCGGTCTCCTACCCCTTTCCCCCCCACGAGCATTTGGGTGTGTTAAAGTGACCCTCTGATAATAGTGCGTTTTAGGTCCTTCTTTCTCCTTTGGTTATCCTTTGGTACCACAGAACGATGAGTCGCGAGCCCTGGGACCGGTGCTTCAGCAGGACGTAGTCGCAGGTCCCCTTTTTCTCTCGCCGGCTTAGTGAGATTTAAGGATTGTTCACCCAGCGGTCGAGGCCATCTTTTTTTCCAGGAATCCCTATGTCAATTGCCTGACGTTCGAACGTTCCTCCCCCTTTCCACGGATATGACCTCCTAAGGGAGCGTCTCGTGTCCAGCTACTCTGACTGGACCCCAACCCCGGAATAGCATCGTCGATTTCCAGCATTCCACGCATATTCTTCTTTCTCGCTGGTCTCGCCTCTTTCTACCACCTCGTGTTAAGAGCTCAGAAGCTTTCGGATTTTGAATTTTCTGTTTCGTTCCGCGCCGCGTATTCAGTGACAAGTCTCGACCAGCTCGAAGCAATTTTTGCTCGATGGGAAGTGAAGCATCTAATTAAGTTTCCCCGTTGCCTTTTGTCCCAGGTCACCGAAGAAACCCCCTCGATGTCGTAGACTTCCCCCCCTGAGGTGCGGAGTTACTCTTTTCATGGACGGGAGGCGGAGTTCGCGGGAGGCCTAACTCAGCAGAGCTTAGATTTTATTAGGAGCGGTCGTTACGTAGTCACGTAATGATGCTCCTTCCTTTTGACCTAGTGTAGATCGGCTTACAGTAGTGATAGGGGTGAATCTATTTGTAAACCGGTCTTTCTTTGCAGGGCCCCCCCCTCTTCCCCTCTTCCTTCTCAGAGAGGGTTTGTTTTCGACTCTGCGTGGCAGCGTTCCGCCTTTCCTTCCCCCCCTCTATCGTTTGGATTTCGCTCGCTTTTACGAATTTAGTGCTTTTTTCCTATTATCCCATGGTCTTTGATTTCCTATTACATAAGCATTACTCCCCTATTGTCGAGGAGGCGTCGCCCCAACCGTAGCCAAAGAGTGTCCCCACTCCGTCCCTTACTCGCCCCTTTATCAAGAGGAGAGCTTTACCAAAATGTGTTTTGAGGTCCGGGCAGTCCCCTTTCCCTTCCGCCGCAGGTCTGCGCGACTTACGACCTCACTCCCCCAGAGCAAAGTTTCGTCCCTCGGTTCGTTTAGTTGCGACCTTTTCAGTTCTTGTCGAAGTTGCGCATCTCCTCGATGAGATCTCCGACCAGCGTGCCCCTCTTTTTCCCAGTCCAGTTCCTTCCTCGAGACAGCTCCCCTCCCACCAAGTAGCGCTGGGAGAATGCCGCTTTTTTCTTTTGTTGTCGTCTTTCCCACTTATCGGCGAAGGCCCCCTCCCCCCCCGCAAGACAGTTTCATCCAGGCTTGCTCTCCTCTTACAGTATTCCCTTTTTGCCTTCCCTGTGCTCGTAACGATTACCAACGAGTTCGTAAAAGATACGCTGACGATCGCCTCAACATCTTTTTATATTCACCTTGCAGCGGCACCAAAGTTGTTTCAAGTTGACCCCTGCTATCCTCGCCCCTTTCCCTCATCTCGGCTGAGGGGAAATTCATGTTTCCCAGCATCGGCCATCATTGAAACTAAGCAGGATGATTTATTATAGATGTGAAAATCTGCTAGAGTTGATCTGTCTCCTCCTGTTTTCCCTAGCGATTTAGTCTCCCGAGGATCTATACTGTCACTTTCCATTACGTTCTTGTCTGATCAACCCCCAACGTTCTGGGCTTTCGCTTACTTTACTTTCGTGAGTTAGGTTTAAATAATCTAATATCAAATCCTTTTTGTGTTGATGGCTTCCCCCCCGGTTTCATCACCAGAAAGAAAACGCACTCAGGACAAGAAAGTTGTGGTTCTTTACTACTGGCCTCCGGTTGCTCCGAAAGGGTTACCTCTCTTATCCCTCAGGCTCCTAGCCCGCCTCTTTCGAAATCCTTTTTTTAGTTTTTGGAAGACACGCCTTTTTAAATAAGATTTCAGGCCTCAACATAGTCTGAATCAACCAGCATTGGGACATTGGTCCCCGTTTGGTTGCACTCGTCGTCACATTTTCAGAGATAGAGTTTTTCCCTTACTCTCTAGCGTCCCTTCTGGAACAAAGTTTTCAGGGAAAAGTCCTTATCCTCTTCAGTCGGTAGGGATGGTAAGACTTTCTATTTTTGTCTCCCCCTCCCTTCTGCTCACCATCAGCTTCCCTTCTTAAGGTGTCACAAGGTTTTCCGGGAGCAACTGATTAAGGATTACCCTCGGCCGAGTCTAGTTTTTCATAGAAGACCAACAGTCCTCCCTCGGACTTCTTCAATCCAGGATCTCTTTTTGTTCTCTTTCCCTTATGCTCCGCGCCTGCGGCCCTTTCAAACTCCCCCCTTTGTCCCCCGATTTAGGATGCTTATTCATTTCTTTCTGTCTCCGATGAGAAATTTCACCTCTTCCCCCTGATAGTATCTCCCGCTGTGCCTGACCCTTTCTGTTAAGGAGGTCCTGATCTCCTTCGAGGACCATTATTTCTTCAGTCTCGAGATAGTAGCAACGTCTTTTTTCCCAAAAAACACGCCTTACCCTTAGTCAAATCTCGGAGTCCTTTGTGGACTTCGCCCCCTAGTCCTCAGGTGTCCGAGGCGTCGTTTTAGATAGGCCGTCGAACCTCCCTATCTCTGAATCAGGTCCCTCGGTCGACCTTTTTCCGCGAGAATAGCCCCCCGTGATTTCGCGGCTTAATAATCTACCTTCAATGTCGTTGTACGTCCCCCTTGACCTCCTCCATTAGAACACTAGCGCTGATACTTTTACAGACTTTACTCAGCAAGAACCCGTCATTCGCGCTTCCCTGAAGATAAAGCCGGCTACCGATCACACCTACTGTACCCAAGTATTCAGGCCAGTCTACAGACCAGACGACCGCACCCCTCTCTACAGTCTCTTCTTTCCGGAGCTTCCCGATTTTTACACGCCTCGCCGCCCAGCAGCTCCGTTACGAGACAATCAAATCCCCCTCTTTCTAACTATTAGTATGTAGTATGTGACTTTCCCCCTATGAACAGCTCGGAAGAGAGACCCAAATCGTCACACCTCCACAAGACAACCTCGATTTTTTTGGACCTCCCCGCTTTCAGAAGGTAACGAAGTAGAGAGACCAAGAAACCTTTACCCTCCTGAAATTATGAGACCCGCACCCCGGTCCATTTTCTTGGGAGAATATTAATATCTATCCCTCCGTCCCCCCAGACTCCCTCAGCAAAGCCGGTTCCAAATCCTAGCCGGGAAGAGCGGTATGATAGGCCACCTTTGGAGTGACAGAGTCACTGTTCCGCCCCCCTTCCCTTCAAATCTGCGGTACGTCCTTTCTTTTTGAGAGGGAACGTTTTAGTTGAACCTGTGACCCCCTCCCCTCTTCAATGAGCGTCCCAACAGTATGGACCTCTAAACCCTCCTTCCTTCACCCAAATAAGTCTTTACTTGACCCCGCCCCTTCTCAGAGAATGTTTTTCCCCCCATTTTAATTTTCCTCCCGGTCACATCTATTGAGATCTAGTAGGCCTTTGATAGCCTAAAGAGCTTCAGCCAATATACAACTCGCTCCTTAGCAGAGACCCCCTCCTTCTCATA
>Ga0179591_1294818_pt1 | contig 10114 bp, 9 predicted proteins | sample CZOMad2_1_08_16f_FD_182891 | JGI IMG/M metagenome (GOLD analysis project Ga0179591, IMG submission 182891) | Vadose zone soil fungal communities from Angelo Coast Range Reserve, California, USA - CZOMad2_1_08_16fungal (PacBio error correction) | ecosystem: Environmental > Terrestrial > Soil >... | reverse complement strand
ATTCTTACTTCGTTGTATGATCACGATGGCTCTGACCCTGGTAATCCCCCCCTTCTATATGCCTGCTGTTGTGATGCGGCACTCACGATCTGGACCGATTTCTGATACATTTATAAGTTGGGGCGAAGACCCTGGAAATGATGGCGACCCACCTGCCCCTGATGCGCGATAAACTCGCTTGTCCCTCTGTCGCGTTTTCGGTTTCATCGTTTTTCCATAATGCCAGCCCGAGCTTGCGCAATCGCGGGCACCAGGTAGTCTTAGCCGAGACTTTTCAGCACTCGTTGGTCTTTCACACTGGGTCGCTGACATCCCTCCGAGATCGAAGCTCAAGACTCGACTTCCCCCTTGAAGAGAGATCCACTGAACTTGCGTGGCTTCGGTAGCTACTCGAGGGCTTGGGATCTCTGCTTTTTGTCCCCAGCGCGGTACTTCGCCTCGTTGTATATCTTCCCCCCAGCAAGCTCGGAGAGAACGCCAGTACATTTCCTTTTATATAAATAGTGCTTATCTCTCCAGTAAGAGTTTCTCCACTCATACAAATTCTCTTCCCCTTCGTGCCTTGTGTTCTACGTAGCGGACGCTCGCGACTCAGTTATCAACGGTTTTTAGGGGTCCCCTCATATTGATGGTTCGGCTGTTTTCTTCCTTCTCTCTACGTCAAGAACGCTTTTGTGTGTTTCCGTGCTGGTCTTCAACCAGTCCTACTGGGCTTTGAAGCGGGTCTTGTATACTCCTTCTGACAACGGAAAACGTAGAGCGTCTTTTCCGTCCCCACAAGGCGCTTTTTGAATCGGCTTTGAACCCGGGCAGGATTGCTCGCCGTTTAATCTGCTGTCGGGATTTTCTTCGTGACCCCTCCCCCCCGGTCAATCCTGCTAGTTTCGTCTCCCCCTCCCCACTGGCTTTCACAGCCCTTTCCTGTAACCCAGCGCTGACGCTCCTCCCTAACCATTCTTTTTTCTGCTTTTGCTACCGAGGTTCTGGCGCGTCTTGGGTTTCGTCTCCCCGATCTGGGGGGGGCCGTACGTCGATGGCCAGACTTGTTCAGGACTTTTTTCCCTAGAGAAAGGACTTGCCCGAGACCCTGCAGAGAGTGAATCAGCCGGATTGCGCGCCATGCCGAGCGCGCTGAACACTGTCTCGAAGTCCCGAGCGCATTGGGGCCCCCCCCCCCCTGGAACGGGTCGGAAAACGTTTTCCCCCCCTCCTTTTCGGAGTGTTATTCCCCCCTCGTGCTGCCTAGCTGGACCTGCCATCCCATAGCATCTTACGCGCTGTCTTGCGTCCTTAAATTTGCAAAGGACCCCTGCTTGTTTGCGCGTGGTCACGAGACTGTGATGGATAATTACGTATCTTTATTGATTGGTGTTTTTCCAAAGTTTATGCACAACTCGCGTTGTAACGGGCGCGTGTCAGGCCGTCTACCCCGGGAATTTTGAAGGACAACGTACTCCTCCCGTGTCTGTTGACGATCACCTTTGCACGGCTTTATGGGGCTCGACTTCCCGAGACGAGGCGAGCCCCCCAGAGTTTTGTGGCGGCCAGGATGGCAAGCTCGAATAAATTCAGATGGTGAAGAGAAAACCTCCCCATTCGTTGTCCCCTTAAGGGGTGCCACCGCACCTTCTCCCACGCGCTGAATTGTTCCTTACAGGACTGCATCATTGCTTGCTTCGGTAGTTCCTTTAAATTCTCCGATGAAAGTTTTTCCCCGCATCTTCCTCTAGGCAACAGGTGCGACCCCTGGTTGTGTCCCCAACCAGGACAAGCCTTTGCTGATTCCCGCTCTGCTCAACCTCTCAGTTGCTGCCGTGGCCCAATAAACTCCCCCGTCTGTTTAGATCTTGCTATTCCAAGCCCTGTTCCCCTTGGCAACAACGATCGGATAGATCCCCCCGGTCTCACTCGTTTTCTAACAGCCGGCTGCGATTTCCGATACGCGCACCTTTCGGGATTTCTTTTGAACCCAAAATCTAGCCAATTCCAAGCGTGGCCGATTTCCTAATTCTATCTCAGGCCGGGCCCTCTCCTCTGACTGCATCACTTCACCCGGCTCCAGCGGTACTTGTGACGATGCAGTTGCAAATAAGACGATCACCTTTTCCCTTTGGATGCTGTCACGCTCGGCGAGCGGATTTTTTCCGTGCGTGACGTGATGCACAGTCGCTTCTACTCAGGTCTCCCCATGCTCCCCGTTAAAGTTGTATAGAAACAACGACACCCTTTCCTTCTCGGCCTTCACTCCCCAAGCAGAAGACCTTCCGTTCCGCGACCCTGACGATGTACCGATAAATTCCCTTAAGAAATAGACTTGACGCCTTCGCGATTTTCTCACTGGCCAGCGTGTTTGGCGTCGATTTAACCCAGATCTGCGCCCCGTTTGCTCGAGACGGAGTGGTCCCTGTATAATTTCACTCCCATCCTTTTTGTTTGTTGATTGCTACTCCACTAAAGGCTCGATCAAGAAAGCCTTTGCGCATTCTTTGGTACAGATTAGATACGGACGTCCCAGATGTTTGCCGCCACCCGATCGCGAACCCTTCATTCCGTTCCCGTTCTTTAGCTGCCCCTCTAAGATCGTAATTGGCGCGACCTGATCCTGTCGGAGTTTCTGGGGACATACTTTTTTCACTTCCGCAATCTGTATTTGTTTGACCCCCTATACAAATGCCCGTTGTGAGAATTGGCTCCCAATGTCCCGGCCTCATTTGGTCCCTTCCCCCCGGCGTCCTCCCGATGTGACACTTACCTCGCCGCGCGCTTCCAGCCCTGGACCCCTAGTCTTCTGTATGCTCGTAATGGAACTTGCTGGACCTGTTCAGGGTTTCCGGCTCTTCTTCGAGGCCGTTCGATCGAGTATCGTTTGTTTTTAATGCTTTTTGTCCGAAATGGTTTTCTTATTTTGCGCGACCGTTGCTCTTATAGCGTTGGGGTCCATGCTCCCCGCGGGATGGTCTAAGCGAAAAGATGCGACCGATACTCTCATATTTGGTTACGAGCTGACCTTACACCCTTCTATAGCATTCACTCCCAGTGGCGGTTACTGTTCTTTTTGTCGCCCCAGACTCTGCTTTCGGCCGAACTCCTTCACCATTGTTTTTTTTTTTTTTCCCCTGAACTCGTGCAGTGGGCTACTTGTTAGACAACCCTTTTGGATGGTCTCTTTTCTCATCGAATACCGGCCTTCAGGTACACCTGCCCCCCATGATTCCTTCCCCCTTAAGGGACCTAATAGGCCCTTGTAGTTGGATGTTTAGACACCATTTTAGCAGTTCGGGATTGGTATGCATTTCAGTGACGTAGATCCTAACTTTTTTCTTGATGAATACTAAGTCTCTGTGTTGTCGGCTCTCTTTGTTGGTAGGTATGGAAGAGGCCCCCCATTCCCCCCAATGAGTTCGACCGTGCGACATAGTGACTTCAATTTACCCCATTCCTATCTTCGTCACTTGAGTTAGAGTCCTCAAAGACCGTGCCTTGACCGCGAGTCCCCCGGTATATGCGCAGCTCATAGGCCTCGGATTTCATGTCCTCCCTAACCTTCGCGAAAGAAAACCCCCACCCCCCTGGCCCGGAAAATAGTAATTGACTTTGCGCGTCAAGCTAGAAGTAACGTTTTTATAGTCCCCGGACTTTTATTTTTATATCGGCGAAGATTCCCAAGCAGCTCCCCTTGATTTCCGACCAAGTCGGAGTTGTTTTTTCCCCGGCATGCTATAGCCATGGCCCCCTTCGCAGTTTTGTATCCAGCGTTGACGCACAAGCCGGGTTGCAGTGGAACTCTTGGTCGTGGCGCCGTCTTTCTCTTATGTAATTGATTGCTTGAAAGAAGTTAGGTTTCCTCCTCTCCCCCGCTCCCGCCTGGGTCTGCTCCTTCACCCCCTTCCCCTCGGTTATACATACGTTTTTTAAGCGAAACTCTGAAACGCCTTTTCGTATCATTCTTGACCAAGTTCTTGAATGAATCTTCCGTTTGTGACTCGCCGGTATTAGTGGCTGTTCTTCCCCGCCGAAATCTCGAAAAGAACCTTTCCCCCTAACCGGCGACTAAGCTTGCCCGGCCTACCGACCCTTAAACGCCGATCCGGCCCCCCCCTCGTTTTTCACCAGAGCATCTTTTTTTTTAACTAATTGTGACAACTTTTTTCAAACGCAGTACTTTGGCCTGTTTTTCCCCTGACCCCCCCAACCCCGTTACAGGTCTTCCCTTTACCTTGGCGGCACTACAGGCAAACATCTCACTCTTAGGACCCCCCCTCCAACTACCTTTGCCCAACGCGAGTATCGTTAACCATCGAAGAAGCAATCCCAAGCAGCCGCCCGCCTCCTGTAGGCTTTGACCTATTCCTTGCCGGCGATGGATCAGTGAACCCTCTTTCGAGCAATCATTAATGGAGTTTTTTTCGCGCAGTCATTCTCCCCCCCCGATCACCCTGACCCCACCAGCGCTGGGACCAACTCCTACAGCCGCCTCGCTGCAGCAGGATTCGCTCCAATGGCCTTTCCGCAAGTTCCTTTTTCTTGACCTCCTTCCTCGCTCAGATTTTCCCGATTCGTGTTTTTTAACGACCCAAGTGTTTCCTCTCCCCGCGCAGTCTGCCTGTACTTCTAATTCGGCTCTAGCGTTTAATGTGCCTCTCTTGCCAAGCTCGCTTTTAATTGCGACTTCTCGCGTCCGCGTTGGGTTTTCCTTGGAAAAGAGCCGCGCCTCGCGCTGTTCTGGCCCTGGGATTTTACCCGCTCATTTTAAATGTCCACACGCGGCTTTTTACCCTCCTCGATGCAGTGCCCTCAAGCGACAACATCAGTTTGGCGGAGCGAGGTCTTTAAATTTCCCCAGCCATTCAAGACTGATGATATTCTTCTTTTTTATAAGTTGTTTTTTGTTTAGATAACATCGACTTCGTTTCGTTTGATTCGCTGTCTTCACAGACCATTCGCTCGTGCTGTTTTCTCTGGTTAGGCACTCCCGCCTCTTCCAAGCAACGTTGGACATTGAGAACCTCCCCCCCTTCCCGCGCTTTTTTTTAAACCTTTCTATGCTCTTACTTCCGCGTGTCCAACGCTCTCTTCGGCCCCGCGCTGCAGAAATTTCCAGCCGCGAGCTTGGGCCCATTGGGCAATTTGACCTCCCGACGGAGGAGCCGAATTTCGAACCCCAGCCACGCGTGTCTTGCGACGACGAGAGCATCGAAATCTCTCCTTCCACCCCCCCGTGCATCAAGAAATTTCCTTGACCTAGGTCTTTTGAATCTTCTCTCCTCTTGGGTATTTGCCTTTTTCCTCATGGTCCCACGTCCTGCTTCCTTTGTTGGCATCATGTGCTGCGTGACCAGACAAGGAATTGTTCGGTCGCCCTCGTTTCCGATCTTCAGCCGCCAATGACAGACGTCAAACTCTACCCCGACTGTCGGCGGGGACCCCGGTGAGTGCGCTCGTCTTTTTATGACTCTGTTCCTCAAAGGTATTGGGGAGTTCTCCCCTCCGCAAGAGGATATGGTTTTCGTCTCGCGCCGTACTCAAGAGACTTATTTCTGGTGCGCAGCTTCCCCCCTGTCACTGTCTGTAGCTGAGGTGTACGCCGGCGGCCTCCCAATCAGGCCCAAACGAGAAATTCCTCGCGTCTGTTTCCCCATTCCAACGCCCCCGCGACGGCGTGATCGGCTTTAACCTTTCCATTTTTGATGATCACTGTTCTTTCAGTTGCTGTCCTTTGCTCAGGGGGCGGCTTACCAGCCATTTCCACTAAATTTCTTGAGAACTACCCCCTGTTGAAGAGGTGGACCTGGGAACTGCGTCTCTTCCGTTTCGACGACCGGCTTTAGCTTACCTTCCCCCCCCACCCGGTGTCATTGTTTCTCGTTGGGAAAACGGCTCGCCCCCCTACGGCATCTGTAGCGTCAGTTCTCTCTCTTTCCCCCCCCACCTTTTTTCAGGCATCCCCTTTCCCATTACGGCGCCCGCTTCCCTTTTGAGTTTCCACTTCCAGTCGGCTTCAAAACCCGGCCTCGCGTGACCAAATGTTTCTAGCCATTCGTTACCACGCCCGGAACTATGTCCTGGAACGTCTTTTCTAAGTCTCGAGAGTGTTAGACCCAACTCGTGTCATCTTTCCTCACGATCACTGCGTAAGCTTGCTGTGGCCGACAGGCAGGACTTTTGTCTTGCGAGCCGGTATCTCTTGATGCTAACCCCACCGTCGAGGTTTTCGGGGAGCACTCCGTCTTTTTACAAACCTAGCTTTTTTTCGGCTCTTTGACGTGTTCCCCCATGAGTGACTTGTCTGGTTCCCCGTATAGCCCCCCGGGTCTGGCTCTTCAGCATCTTTCCCCCCTTCTCGATCTTTTTGCCTTTTGGCGCAGGACCTACGATACCTCGGAGCCCCCAAACGACCCAGGTGACTGGGTTAGTTCTTTCGCTTTTTCTCACGAGCGAATCCTGTTTACGCCCTTTTGAAGTCCCCCAAAATCACCTGCGAACTGCTCGGTGTAGATTGTTTGGGGAAAAGCCCCTTCCCCCCCCCCCAAGAGAGTTAATTAATTTTCCGTGCCGATCCTTTGTTTGCCTTTCATTCATAATCATTCTTCGACTTGAACTGCCAGATCTAACATTTCCCTAAAGCCTTTAAGTTTTTTCCCACCCCTTCCCCCTCCCCTCGGATCCGTTTCTAGGTTGACGAACCGCTTTCGAGCGAGATCCCTCCGCCAGGTTCGTATTGGGCTGCTCCAGACAATGTTCCCCAGGTTTTAGCGTAACAACCGATCCCCGGAATCCGTAGCACCTATTCACGTCCCTTCCCCTAATCTGTGGCCGCGTATCACTCGCACTTTTTTCTTCCCCCAATAACTAGGCCAGAGACCACGAGGGCGGATACTTCCCCCCATTAGTGTACCCTTCTAAGCCTGGCCCTAGAAGATCAGGGAAAACAAAACCCAAAACAAAAACAAAACACAAAACAAAACAAAAAAAACCAAACCACCAAAAAAACCAAAAAAACAGGAATTTGGGTGTCGCGGTGTGTGTGTGTTTTGTTGGGTTTTTTTTGTTGTTGTTTTGCTCAGCGGGCCAGACTAGTCTTGAACAACCCCACCCCCAACACCCCCCACATACAAAACTCACCCCCCTCCCCAACGACACCCCCAAAACAACAAGCACCACCACCCCCCCCCCCCCACACACAAACCACAAACAAACCCCAAACAAAAAAACCCCCACCAAAACCCCAAACCCAACCCAACACACACCCCCCCCCACCCAAAAAAAAACACCCATTGCAAAATAAGCCGATCAACCCTTGCGTTTGCGGCTGCGCACTCTCGTCGATTGTCCCCCATTGCTGCCTCCGCCGCTCTGATTTTCCTGTCGGTGCCGCCTGATCCCCAACATTTCCCTGAGACCCCTTTCAGTGACACCCGAACTCCTTAGCGAACCGTTACTCCCCTGGCTTTCTTCCACCCCCCCAAAACTCAATTCTTAGAGCCCCCCCCAAGGAATCTGTAAGCTTCCTCCCGGAAACCCCCCCACCCTTTCTTAGTGTATTGAGCACCCTTCCCCTTTGTGGAGCGATCGAAAGCTTGACCCGCCTCCCCCCGCTCCCAGGTTCAGGGCCTGCCTCCTAAGTACCTATATTTCCTCATCAGTTGTTGTTTTTTTCTATCTTCCTACTGAGACCACTCCAAGGATCGAGTCCTTTATCGGCGGCTTTTTCAAGATCCCTCTTCTGCGCCACGCTGCTTCCGTTTTTTTTTTGACACGATCGAGCCTGAGGTAAAGTTTAGTCGCCGTTTAGCTCCTTTGCGCGACATGATCGCGATCTTGGAGTGGCTTGTTGTTTTTTAGCCCCCCTTGCCCTTTTCTCCAGGAATTCTTGTTGTCTTTTCCTCCAAATGCCCTGTCTTCGTGAGGCGGGGTCTCTAGACTATCACCCCTGTTAGGAGCGGCCCCATTAACCTTTTCTCTCTCTCCGGGTAGCTCATCATCTCTTGCCCCCCGGTGATCGGCTTCTAGTTCCCTTCTTGTCCCTTTTCCCTCTGGATTACGCTTTTGTTTCCCCTTCTAGGCTGTCCGAGGGCATTAATTTGATAGAGCGCTGGAAATGATCTCCTCCCGCTTCTGGCGCGGCTCTGGGCGCAGAAGGTGCGTCTTCTCGCGTCCCCCATTGTTGTAGTCAGTGCCTGAAAATGCGACCCGATACCATCTCAGATCGTTTTCGCTCCCCCGGTTTAAACATTTCTGCATTCAACGAGGGCTTTCTTTTAAGCTCTTTGGGTCCGTCGAGATCGCCAGACGAGCTTGTTTACCTCCATTTCCCCTCCCCCGAGCTTTGCGCTGGTTGTGTTGAACCGAAAACCCTTTTTTTGCCCTTTTTTTTTTCAACTCTAGCTGGCAGATTGATGTATAGAGAATAACGTCTCTTTCAGTCAGAACATTATTCTTCACAATTCGCGCTTGGGAGCCCTTTGGGCGTTTTTCGGCAACCCTGAGACCGATCGTTCGTTTTTTTTTTTTACCGGCATTGACACATTCCCGATTTGAATCATGCGTCCTCTTCGATGCAGTCTATGTTATTGGACTTTCTTCGCCTGTGATTCTTCGTCTTGCCTATCTCCCCCCCACTCCTCCCCTTAGTTCCGAAACGGGGCTGTAGTTCTTTTTTTATCCCCCACTTGCCTGATTTCCTACCAATTTCCCGGTATTGGTACCGACCCGCCGTCCGTGAAACGCGGCTAGGTTTTTACACCTACGGTCCTGCGCACCCAGCCTACATCTCCTTTTTATGTCAATGTCCTCCCTTAAAATCGCGTACCCCTTCTTGCCCGTTTCAGTGACGTTTCGGCTCTTCCCCCGACAGGCATTCCCTCCATTATGTTCACGGACTTAGGGCGGTCAAGTCTAGTTTCCTTTGCTCAACACTCGCGATCCCCACTCAAAATTCCGTTCTCTCCAGTTAGCCTAGTTCTGGACCTGACCTCCCCTACTTCTTCTGATCTTGTGCCGCGCTCGGGCCATTGGGTCCCCTTCGGAGTTGGGACCTCATGCAGGTAGCTGGTCTCCCCCTTGTACTGTCCATTTATTGACTCAAAAAGTTCTTCTGAGAACTTTTGAATACGCTCCATATTCTTTATGCCGTAGGGTGCGATTTCCCCACCTCTTGCGCGTCCCAGCACCTCGATGTAATCTCCCAAGACCTACTTTTAGTCGTATCTTTCCGCGAATGGATTTCTTAAAGTTGCATGCCTTCCCTTTTGTCTTGCTCTCCGGTAGTGACCTGCTGTCCCTTGCCCCTCCGACTCCTTCGGAAATTGATCACGCTTTGGTTCAAGCGCACAGGATCCGCGGCGGGGCCTTACAGCCGATCGACGTTCATGCATCCGAATTTTGTGAGCCGTCACCCCCCTCTTTACCGTACGTGGCATTTCCGCCCAAAGCCGTAAAAATCTGGTTCTTGGCCTCAGTTCCCTTACTAACAGCACTTCCTCTTCGGATAACCCCCCTTTTTTTTTTTCCACATTTGAAGAATCCTCGGTTCTTTCCCCGACTTTACCGGGCACCGAACCCCCCCGAAGAATTTTATTATTCTTGTAGGAGGTTCCATATTCCTGTGGCCCTGATTTGGAAGAGGCGATCCTGCCTCATAGGTTCTGTTCGAGCAGTTCCACGCGCGTAAAAAAGATAACCCATGAAGACCCCTTTCTTTTCTGGTCCACTCCTGACCCTACGTTTCACAGCCCTCCGCTGCGTTCCTCTCGCCTCCATTCGCCCCAATTTTTTCTTGATGCGCTCTTCACGTTTTTCCAGTCGATCGCATCTTTTTGCGGAGGCTTCATAGACCCACCGTTTCCCGTAAGAGCCAAGCGTTCTTAGGATCATTGGCTCTAGTCCGTATCCCTTGCCAGCGATTGTTCGTCCTTTTCCTCCTTCTCCGCCGATTCACGAGCCGCCAGCGTAAACCCTGAGGTTTATCTCTCCCCCCCTTCCCTGTAGATCTATTGGTATCGCCCAAGCTTTATCCTTAGCGTTTTGTCGGCAGTTTTTCCTCTGGGTTTTTCAGTGCTCGACCCAGATAGCAGTTTTGGTTCTTTCCATTCACTCTACGCCCCTAATTCGCTTT
>Ga0179591_1288195_pt1 | contig 10114 bp, 6 predicted proteins | sample CZOMad2_1_08_16f_FD_182891 | JGI IMG/M metagenome (GOLD analysis project Ga0179591, IMG submission 182891) | Vadose zone soil fungal communities from Angelo Coast Range Reserve, California, USA - CZOMad2_1_08_16fungal (PacBio error correction) | ecosystem: Environmental > Terrestrial > Soil >... | reverse complement strand
TCCTGGGGTGGGCGCGGTTCCTTTTCCCGTTTTGAGAACTGCTCTCCCTTCCTTCTGTTCCCCCCCTTCCGCATTCTATCACGAAAGTAAAGGTGTCCTGCTTTCCTTCCTCCTGGCCTCTCTTTCAGTTGCTTTTTTTTCACTGCTCGCTTCAGGAGACCCCCCAATGGTCATGATGCTCTTTGTAATTCGGGCTTTTTTTCAGTCCCTTCAAAAAGAAATTAGACAATCGGGCTGCCTGAGCCCTGACCCTAGGGTTTTTGAGTCCCTGAATTGACTTCCCTCAGCCTTATGAAGCGAGTAGGTCAGACTTTCCTCCCCATCCGGCGACTCGATATTTTTCCTTTGGAGACCTCTCTCCCTTCCTTTTTCGCGAGTTTTTTAGCGAAGACCCGCGGCAAGCGAACTGGACTTCCCCGTCCCCCGTGCTTTTGGCGGCCATGCTGTTAGGAAGATAGGTTCCCTTCCCGAGCATCGCCCAGGTTTTTCTGCTTTTTACCCTCCCAGTTTTCCCCCCGCAAAGAAAGCCCCTCCGAGGGAAATGGTCAGAGTGAAGACGAGTAAAGATGTTGCTTTCAACTTTCTTTTTCTTTTTTTTTTGAAACTTCCGATATAGAATTGTCCAGTTCCTTTTAACGAGTTTAATCAGCGCAGAAGTGGATGTAGTCCCCTTGAGGAACGTGTGCAATTTTCCCCCCCCCTTTAATCCTCCCAAGAGCGTATGTTTTTTCTGTTTGGGTGCGTCCCCTGGACGCCTTTTTGTTAGCTTCTTCAGAAGCCGCAGGCCCTAAGGAGATCCTACAGGCCTCATTTTTTTTCCAGTTCCCTGCGAGACACTTTGCATATGACGAGTGTTCGACCCTGTTCCGGGCTCGCTCCGATGCGACTTTGCAAGACTGAAAATTTCACACCGGCGGTCACTTCGTTTCCCTGGAATGGGCTTCTCTCGAGCTGCGTGTCTTCTCTCCCGAAGCCAGGGCGATGGTGGTTACTTAGTTTCCCCCAGGTACTGGAGACGTACGCAGTCTTGCGAGTAAGAGCTATTTTTGAAGGGAGGCATATTCCTGTTGTTCTCTTTCATTTAGGCGAATTTCAATTAAGATAATCTAAGGAATGATTCTCTTTGACTTTCGTATTCGTACTTTGCCACGGCGCGGTTACAAAATCGGAAGTCTGGTTTTATCCCTCTTCCCCTTGCATACCCCACAGAGACTTTGCTCTGCTCGGGAATGGTTTTTTCTCAATTGGCATCTTTTTGCAGCAGTTCCCGTTTTTGACTAGGCGCGGCATGGTGTTCGACCACTCTGCCATCTTTTTCGGTTCCCCTTTTCGCGTGTGCTCGAGGAGGACTTTGCTCCTCCTGATCTGGCACGGCTCTGGCAGCTTCGAATCAAATGTTCACCAACGCGATCTAACCCCCAAGCTTGGTCCTTTTCTTGTCTTCTCTCATTCTCATTTGAGCAACCGGTTGACGAACCCCATTCCTTCCTATTTAGGTCCCTAGTTACTTCAACGAGTTTCAACCTTATTTTTTCACGTATCCGATAATTTCTGGGAGGACAACCCTCAACTTTCCGCTGATTCCCCGACGCTGGCAGGCCCTTTAATAGGAGTCCCGTCACGGTTGTCTTAGAGTTTTTTCTTCTTTTTCAGCGTCTTCCTAGATATTTTTCTAAACGATCGGCCTGACCTGATCAGCGTGCCTCGGTCCGTTGCCCGTTTACAGAGTTGCCTGTCTTCTTAAGAGCTAGATCGTTCGGACGAAGAGTGTCTCCGTTTTATTACTCTCTTCTTCTTGATATCCGGTCCTCCGTTCATGGTCCCCTCTCTGCATGGGCCGCTTGAAAGTAAGGCCACGCTTCCGTCATAAGTTTACGGGTCATTGCCAGCCCGCTTTGTCCTCTAATTATGGTTGGCGCTGTTCCTTGAAGCGGATTTCCCCTCGAGGCCCCCCTTTCCTCCCTATCATGTACCCATAGAGAGTTTCATGCAAATTTGTGCCGGAAAGCGAAGTTCTCTTCGAAAGCTGACGGTAAGGAAGATCTGCCTTTCTCTTAGTTTGAGACACATTTCTGGAGGCGGACGGCGATTATGTTTTCTTTTTTTGGCTCTTCTTAGCGGTTTGGAATGAAAAGGATGGAGCCCCCCCTGAACCAATCTTTTTCCCTGTCATCTATATCGAAGAGACGGGGGTGGGGGAGAGAGAGAGGAAGGCGGGGGCCCCACCAAACCTCCAAATCCCCCCCACACACAACCCTCCTTCACCCACCAACCACCCCAACCAAAACCCCCCCCAAAACCCCCACCACCCAAACCCACACCCCACACCCAACCCCCCCACCCCCTAAACAAACCCCCCCCCCCCCCCCCCCCCCCCCCCCCCCCCCCCCCCCCCCCCCCCCCCCCCCCCCCCCCCCCCCCCTTTCGGCCCCTCCTCCCCGTTCATGACCACGCCACGCGAGAACATCCCCCCTTCCCGGACCGTCGGCATTCCGCTGGCCGGTCCATCCTGTGCTAAACGGCTTATTCAGACCGTCGCTTTTTTGATTTTTTTTGCAGACCATGCGTATCTCTATAGATGTTCGGACTTTCGGCGTCATGGGGCCCGCGCATGCTCCGCCCTCCCTCCCCGTCCGCCACCCAACCATAAATTATGCAGGGCTGCTGAGCCCATGATGGTGGTTCTTCCCTTTTTCTTAGATCCTGCGCGTCGGCCTTCCAGGGGCATGTCCCCGGAGATTAGGACGCTTCCTGCCCCTTCCCACCTTTGAGACGTCGCTTAGTGCGAGCCGCTTTTATGCGCTGCAACAGAAACCGGCACGTTTGTCCCCCCTTTCAGTCTGCCATGCCCTTTCCCATGCATACTTCACGAGGCATAGCACAGGCGACTGCTTCTTTCTGACCACGCTCTACCAACCGCCAGCACTTATCTCTTAAAATGGAGGCCCTCGTCGGTGAATCAGCTTTTTTTCTGCCTCGTTCATCGCCTACATTCTTTCTCATTGATGAACAGTTGTTGTTTCAGTAACGAGGGAACCTCGTCCTCTTTATTTGACTGAGGAACGGGCTGCTCCTTCAATGAAACCTGACAGTACCACGAAGCGCTGATTTTTTTTTTTTTTTTTTCTTTTGTGAGTGATCGGATGTTGAAGACGAAGGCCTCCCGGTCTCTCCACAGATCAGACGAGCTCGGCACGTCTCCCTTTAAAACCCCGCCCGGCCGAAGCCGCTTATCCCTCTTTTTCAGCCCTCCTGGGCGCTCTCCTCCCCTATGCGACGCTGTTTTAAGAATGCAAATTCCGCCAGCCCCGAGAGATCCCTGCACACTCTCTGTGTCAGACGATAGAGCTGATGCTCTTTCCGACGCCACCTCTTTTTCGACTTTTTCCTTCGAGACGTACGCCCCAGACGAGTCCGGCCCTTCGTGTATATATGAAGGAAGAGGATTTTTTCCTCCCACTACTCCTCAGTTTTGTTGTGGATTGGATGGCCGCGGTCCCTTTTTTTTGATAGACCTTCCCTTTTTGAGGCGTACGTTTAGTTGACAGTAGAGGTACACACCCCCGGCCTTTTTTTTGTAGGTAGAAAGGCCTCTAGGAGATTATATTACCCCCGCGAGGTTCAGGTCATTTTTTCTTTTACACTTTTCTCCTTGGCAGGCTCAGCGTCGATTGTAGTCCGCCTCCTGACTTTGTCGAAACCACGCGCTCCCTTTTTTTTTGGCTTTCCCGAGTGTTTCCCTGGTAGCGAGACGAAGATCGTCTGATCCTGTTTGCTCCGTTGGAGGGGCTTATGGCCTCAGAGCATAACCCTGACAACGCTTTTTGCCCTTTTTTTTCCCCAACCATGCTTCGTGTTCTTCAGTTCTGATAATTGGAGTCACAATTTAATCAGTAGAAAGCCACTCTCCCCCGTTTTCTCCATTCTTATGATGACAACACCCTGTATGTTCACCCTTATCCTTCTCCTCTTCCGATGACCCCTTTTCATTTAAAGCACAATCTTGAGATTGATAGTCCCCTTCCATTTCCTCGTATTAGGTTGATGGCCTGGTAAGGAGAGTGTTTCTTAGACGACGATTCTGGGATGATTACGTGACACCCTATTTCCAAAGCATTCCCCGCGATTTTCTCCGGTTGATTTAGATTCGAGGTTCTTAAGAGCTCCGAGCGCTAGGCTGCTTTTATCTTTTTTCTCCTAACTCTCTTCGATACTTCTGGACAGGAACCATTGAAGAAGAGCTGCTGTTCCCCCCGCGTCTACCCGTTAGGCCGCCTTATAAGCCCCAGAAAATAAGGTCCCTGGCATCAGGCGCTTTTTCCCCCATTCTTTTTCCCTTGGTTGGTGAGGAAGCTGGATCATGGCTCGGCCCATCCTCTTCCCCCTTGATATTTGTCGCATTTTTTTTTCCCTTCGAAGAGGTACCCAAAGAAAAGGGCCGACGGTTCTCCCATCTTCGGCGTTGAGACCCAGTGAGGACGGCTTTTCCTCTCTTCCTTGGCCACGCCCGTTGTTTTCTTGTCTGTTTTATGGGCGGCAGTTCTTCCCCAACCAGCAGTATATTCCCCCTCTTTCCCCTCCATCAGTTGGTTTTTTTCGAGACTTCCCTTTTTTTTTTGTTTTTGTTTTTTTTTTTTTTTTCTTTTTTTTTTTTTTTGGTTTTTGGATTTTTCTTTCTGGATCTTCTTCACAAACCCTCTCAAAAACGTAGACCAAAGCAGGCGCTCCAATCTTACGAGCCTTCCAAGCCATCCATGTCTCAAAAGGTTCTTTGCGATCTTCCTGACCCTCGTCTGTCGGGCTATTACGTTTTTTTTTCAATCTTCTCCTCGGGGCGACTGATGTCTTCTGGGCCGATTTATGGGGATCCGATTAGCACCCCTCCCCCCCCCCCCAATTACTGTTCCATCTTTCTTCCCTGATGCCCTACATGGTAGTGTGCGTAGAAGCCCGGCGACGGTCGATCTCTCTTTTTTTTCCATTAACCCTCCCCTGATCGGCCGAGCTTTTCGGTCATCGTCAAATGGAGAAGCGGATCGGATGCTCTGGAAGAAAACGTAAAGGTACGTCCGCGCACCATTTTTTCCTTTTGAACTTTTTTTTTTTTTCACTCTCCTTCGAACACAGCTTCTTCGAGTATAAGCCGACACCCTTCAACGGCACGCCGAGGACCCGGGACAAGGTTTTTCACTGTTGTCTGTTCATTCCCCCCGGGTTAATAGTGCTATGCTCCCCCCGACATTGAGAACATCTCGTTGTTCTCCAACTAGTTGAATCCTCGACGAGTGGCTGTTTTAATTTTTTTCCCATTGTTGCCTTTTAATTCCTCCTTCCCACGAAGGTTCTGAGATGGTTGATGTGGGTTTTCGGAGATGGTCCTCTTTTCTGTGATCTCTGTCCGACAAAGAAGAGCGATCGATCCCCCGGACTTCTCGTCTCCCAGGCGAAAAAGAAGGGAATGCTCGCTTCCTCGACCGCTTTATGACTGACCATGGCACAGGAGAGGGTGCCCTTGCGTTGTCTACACCACGGCACTATCCCCCCCTTCCCTCTGCAAGATGCTTTATGAAAAGGAGAACCTCCTACGAGCCGGCACTTTGGCCTTTTTACTTGATGAAGTCCTACGACGCATGAGATGTTTTCTTTTACTCGACCGTACAAGGGTTAGAGACCGGTCCCACCGTCTCGCATTCCTATACGTTCTCTTCACGGGGACCTGATATCTCTCCCCTATTGTTATCTTTCTATATTCCTTTTCCATTAAGATAGAAGCTCACGGCCTTGGTCTCCTGTTTTTCTCCCTTTAGAGGTACCCCCCATAGGATGCTGTTCTTACTTTAGGAGCTCAGCACTTCTCGTTTTCTTCACCTGGCGATTTTTAGGATTCCGTCGACAGCAGTTTTGTAGACAGTCTTTCCTGGACGTCGCATAACACTGCCCGCTGAGAGCCGCGAGAAGGATTGGTTTTTTTTCACCCTACCTTGATTCTGCGCGGATTTTTTAATAGAGTGTCGAAACTGTCTTTTAAGTACCTCTCTTGGAGGAATGTGATACGTTTCGGACGGGGAAGTCCGGCAGTCTGCCCCCCGGGACCCCTCCGGAAGACCGCCCCCCACCCTCAACCAGTCAGCGCTTCGTGTTCTTTGTTAATGATCATGTTTCTTTCCTCATCGTGCCCTCCTAGGTCTTCACTCATTCGAAACAAACGAGATCTCATCCCCTCGCGTGCTCCGCATAGCCGAGGAAAGTGCTTGTTAGATGACCCCTTTTTTCAGACCCCCTTTTTCCGGCCCTTTCCTTTCCCGGACGTCTGCTTCCTCTAGGATGTCGTCGTCGGCGTATACTGAGAAAGTAATGTTGTTTTCGTTTTTTCCTCTTTGACATCCAGATATGACTCTTCCCATGTGACACCTTACGAGTTCAGACTCCGCATAAGCTGGATAGTGTGAGAAGAAGAGTTCAATCCATTTTTTTCCCCATTCGACTATTCTCGTTCGGGAAATTCCCCCCCCCTTTACGGGCCGTCAGGACGCTCCCCTTGTAACTTCAGATTTTCGAGCACCCGAAAATAAGGTCCAGGGCACCTCCTTCCTCTATTGCTTGTTCTTCAAGGCGGAGCACAGGGAAGCCTCATCAAGTCCGAAACGAGAGCATCATCTTTTTTTCTGCTTTTTTTTTCCCGGTGTCCCCCCTCCCCCTTGCCGGCCCTTCCAGGAGATCTCAGGAGAGAAGTTGAGCACTGAGTTTCTTATTTATTTCTGCCTTTGCCATCGCCTGTTTATAGAAGGTTCTCGCGGTTCTTGGGCCTGAAACTTGCTCTTCCTTTAAGCCTCCCTCCTTTTTCTATCCTTTTTTGTGAGAGGAGGATTCCTTTTGGTTTTCCTTGGCGCCCCCCCATCCTTTTCATGCCCCGTCCCCCCCTTGCTAGAAATGAGAAAACGAGTGCGCTTTTTCCGCATCTAGCCTCCTGTTTTTTTTCCTCAGATCTTCCCCCCGTGTGGTCTCCTCCTCGGCTGGCAGGGACAACATTTTTTCTTTCTCTCGCTTTTTTCATCGTTCATGGGGCCGCCGCTTTCGCTTAAGAAACAGATCAAACCAGAAATACGGTCTTCCCTGATGGCCTTTGTTTCGTCGCCCTCCTCCTGAACGGTCCCTCGCGGCCATGCAATCCTTCCATGTAACTTTCCTGTCCCCTCCCCGGCGACCGGCCCGCGAGTTCGGTCTTCCAATTGTAGACCGGCTTGTTTCCTCCTATTTTTGCTTTCCTCCTTCGGCACTCTTTCCCCGGGCCCCCCAGATGCAATGTGGCCATGGTTGCCTTGCCGATTTGTCGGCAATAAATAGCGGTTTTTTTTTTTTTTTGCTACCCCCTTCCCCCCCGTACCCCCTCCCGCAAGCCGCCTTTTAAATGGAGGCAAAGGAGTCTTTTGACTCAGCAAGCCTGGTGCTGTCATCTTCACAACCCTGTTAATCGTGCCTGCCCCGAGATTACTTCTTTTCCCAGTCTCTTTTTTTTTTCCTCCTGATTTTCCCCTCAGAAGAAGATTCGAGAATGAATGAGGACTGTTTTGAAATTATCCTGAATGAAGAAAACCTCTTTCCGAGCGGTTTTCTGTCCTTTTTTACATGAAGAGTTTTTCTTCAGTCATAGGATCCGTCATCCGGACTACGGATCGTTGCGTCTAGCCTTCTATTACTTCCCCTTCTAACAGTTTAAAACGCAGATTTTCGAGAAGAGTCAGATGTGTTCTCTACTGCCCAGTCACAGGAGCTTATCCTGCCGATCTCTGCCCTCTTTCCAACCCTCTGAAGAGCTCCACTCGCTTTGGTGAAGAGGATATCTCTCTTCGAGCTGTCTCCTGACCGCCCCCAGACTGCCCGATGTTTGTACCCCCATTGCAGAAGCGCTCCCCGAGAGCCGGCAGTAGATTCTAAGAGGAACTCGGCTATCTATTTTCAATATAATAATTTTTTCTTGAGAGCTGAGCCGCCGGATATTCTCTAGTACGATTTAAGGCCTTGCTCTGGTAGGAGTCGTTCTTCTGACACGTCGAGATACCCAAAACGGGCAGGCTGGCTGATGCATAAGCTCGAGATTATCTAAAGAGAGTAAGGCTCGTATTTCTCCTTTGGAAGTCCCCTATTCTCCCCGGAGCGCGCAAGGAGGCTTCCCGTCTCCCACCACGATCTGAATCCTCTAGGGATCGGTCTTTGGGACGTTTGACCTCAGATCTTTTAGGGGAATGGGACTTTGATCAGACCGTCCGTGTAGTAGGAACTAGCATCCCCCTTTTTTCCTCGGCAGAGAAGAACAACATAACCCTCTTCACTGTGTTCTTCAGAGTTCATTTTGATTTACCCCAATTGTTTCACCCTTTCCTACCTCTCCATTCGGTCCTTAACTTCCCCCCGATGTTAATAAAAGCGATCCGTCCTTCTCAATACTATGACATTGCTTGGTTGAAGATGCAATCACCATGGGAAAGCTGTCTTCACCCTTCATTTTCTCCCCAGGTCTTTTTTCTTTTTCTTGGTAGGCTCGTCTTCGGCGTCTGACGCTCAGAGCTGGGATCATTAGTTCCGAACCGCCTCATGCCCATGGAAGAACAGCTACTGAAGAGGACTTGCCCTCTTAGATCGATATGTTCTTAATTCAACAGATCCAATCAGCCGAGTCCTTGCTCAGACTCTCTTCTCCCCTTGGGAAATTTTTTCCAGTTAATGGGCCCGATGACATTCCGGAGTCTCGTAAGGCAGGCTTCCTACTAACGACCATCCTGGGTTTCCTCTTTGGTCAGTTTTCACTTTTCCGGTTTCCTTCCTCGATCATGCGCTTCCACCCGTCCCTTGCCATCGAGAGCTTGACATTTTTTCGTCCCTAGGCCGAGGTACTCACATTTCTCAGATCTCCTCTCCGTTGATCCCGTGAGGAGGCGCGCGGTCCCCCCCCTCCTTCAGTTTTAGCCTGTCGTTGGCTCGCCAGGTTCTTCGAGCTTGGAATGAAAGGATGGGATTTAACTGCGACCCTCCTTAACCTTCCTTTCCAACTTCTCGAGATGATTTCCTTTTTCGGGGAAGGACGGTCAGAAGATAATGAAAAAGAAACCTCCTGTCCTCTCAAGAAGTGATTTTTCCAATTACGGCATCTCCTCCCCCAAGTTAAGACTTCGGTGCTCAAGGCTATACACTATATTCCTTGTCTTTCCTTCTAGGAAGTCCTTCCTGTACAAATGGTCGATGCTATCGATGGGAGGATCTTTCTTGACTAATTGTCCGCGCATGTTGCTCCCCTTCCAGAAAAAGATCCCCACAGAAATTACTGTCTCTTGAGCTCTTTTTCCCCGTAGTGTTCCCTCTGACTCTTAGATGCCATGCAGCGAGTCGGCTTCCCGGGACTTTCCAAATCCTTCGATAGGCCCCTTCAGAGCTAGGCTTTCAAATGGAGACCTTTCTTCTGCCCTTCGGATCTCTTTAGAAAACTTCCAGATCCCACGGTCCCCGCTTAACTTGTCGGCCATGCTGTTTTTTCGGGAGATCGTTCTCACGAGCATATTTTTTCCTTCCTCCGTACCCCACCGCCAGCAAGCCTTAGGAAATGCGGCCAAGGAGTCTTTTTCGCCTCTCGCTTCCGCTTTCTGTTCACCCCTTTCAAAAGCACGTTAATTTCTCTCTCTTTGGACCGACGATTATCGATCCAAGTTTTCCCAACTATTTGAACCCTTTTCCCGCCAGAGTGGATGAGGGAGAATATTCACTTTTTTTCCAATGATCCACCTCTGAAGAAAACGAAGAGTACTCTCTTTATGTGGTTATTTTTCTTCTTTTTCCCCTTTTTGTCTTCGGCTCAGAAGCCTCCCCCCTCTCCTTCTCTCGCCCATTTCGAAGGCTCGGCAGAGTTACACGCTATTCAGAGCTCTGCAGATTTATCGAGTTTTCCCCTTTACCCTTCCTAAGCAGGATAGCCGCCGATCCCTGTCAGGCCCTCTAGTCCTGACCTCTTTGTGACTAGACATCAGCTGATGATGCTCGACTCCAGTCCCGCCTCTGTGTGGGTACCTTACTTCCAAGGAAGAGCAAGCCGACCGCGCCCGCTCTTTTTTTTTCCTTCCCTCTG
>Ga0179591_1261062_pt1 | contig 10114 bp, 17 predicted proteins | sample CZOMad2_1_08_16f_FD_182891 | JGI IMG/M metagenome (GOLD analysis project Ga0179591, IMG submission 182891) | Vadose zone soil fungal communities from Angelo Coast Range Reserve, California, USA - CZOMad2_1_08_16fungal (PacBio error correction) | ecosystem: Environmental > Terrestrial > Soil >... | reverse complement strand
TTTTTTTCCCCCCTCGGAAAACCCTTTTTTCTTAGGTTGACCCCCTTTCCCTTTTCCCTCTTCAACCCTGTTCAACTCACGCCTTTGGACAGGTGACGCCTGTACCCATTGATCCCCCTCCCCGGCCCCCAACTCGACCCCCTTTAATGAATTTTTTTTTGCCTTACGTCATGAACCTCGTTTTTTCTGCCTACTGACCAAATTCTTTCCGTGTTTCAGAGTGTCCAATTCCCCCCCCCTGTAGTAAGGGGCCAAGGTCCCCCCCCCAGCTGCTCCATCATTTGACTGATTGTGTCGAACGGCGGACGGCTGGGCGGTACAAGGCGGTCTTATCTGCGGAACTCTTCCTTATGGCTATCGTTCGCCTCCTTTCCGACCACGCATACCCCCTCCCAATGGTTTTTGAGTTCTTGCCATGGGCTTGCTCCCCTCTCCATCAAACGTCCCACCCTTCCCCCCTATTTCATCGTCCAACTTTTTTTTTCCCTTTGCCCTGATCTTTTTTTGCAGCAAGTTGAATCTATTTTACCTCTTGCAAACGGCTGACTCTCACCCCCTTTTTGAAGCACAAGTCTTTCCAATTTCGTAATCACTCTCTCCACACCCGGTAAGTAATAAGGACTCCAGGCTAGTTCTACCACAAACATCTTTTTTCGTCCTTCCTTTTGTCGTGCTCTCCCGGCTGCCCCAGGACTTCCAGTTGCGCTCTTAGGACTCTCGATAAGGCCAGGCTTTGTTCCATAGTCTCTTCAGCTCCCTTAGACGGGAACATTTTCCAGTTTTTTTGAGAGATCGTGGGCCATTAGTGACCCGACCTCTTACTTTTTTCCACGCCCAGTTTTTTTTTTGATGGATGCCCCGCCCTCCCACCTTTTTCTTGATGATGAGTCCCACCACTCTCTCCCCTTCCACCTCCTACGCCCACACTCTCCCCTAGGCTGTTGGTGTTTTTCTGTCGCCTGCGTGTGAGTTTTGGTGTCGTGATTTGTTGACTTCTTTTAGTGTTTTCCCCCCACCGTTGCTCCCTCGCTCCGGTTGGCGTTGTTCCTCCCCCCGGAAGAGACACGCGTTCTCCGACCGGGTTTTTTTGGGGTGTGCGTAATATTTTTCTTTTTCTACACGGACTTTCCTGGGACGTCCCTTCTCCCTTTTTAGATATAGCCGAATCTTTCCCTCAGGGTTCTTCTGGTTTTCTGCTTCCAGTCACTTCCCGTACTCTCTTTTGACGGGCGCAATACTCCTTTTCTTTCCCGAAGTGTTTCTCTTAGTCTCTGGAGGTTTCCCCCCCTTTTTCCGTTGATGTCGTTACAGGCTGTTTTCGCGTTGGTTACTCCACCTGAGTCCTGGAGTTTCGAAAATTTTTTCGGTCGTCAAATTGATCTTCCCCTTATGTTCTCATTCCAGCTTTGTTTACCTAATTGCTTGTGAACCCCCCCCCCCCCCTGAACTTAGACTTCATGTACCAACGCTTGGTTTTCGTGTGCCTTAAGATTTTCATTTTTTGCCTGGTGTTAGGCCATTTAGCAAGGCGTTTTCAGGTTCATTGCGATTTTCCCCCCCCCCTCCTTATTTTTAATCCCGACTGTTCCCTGTGTCTTTTTTTTTTCTAACGAAGGACCATTCGGAAGGCGTACCCAGTTTTGTCAATGTTCTCCACCCCTGTGCATCCTTCCATGTTCTGACCTTTTCCTCTTGTACTGCGGCTGCTGTTGACCCCCTTGAGGAGCATTGCTCTTTGCTCCACTTTTTCCCTTCCCTCCCCCCCAAAGACGCGTTCCTTTGACATAATCCTTTTTGGACGCTCCTCTTTTTTTGGTCCTCAATTTTTATTTCAGGCAGTATTCTTGATTCTAAGGCCGCTTGACTTGGTTGCCCATGTTCAACCCACCCATTTTTATTTGGTGCGAGCCTGAGTTTGTTTTTCCTCTTTGAGGTAGTTACCGGTTCGGTAGCAAGGTGTTGTTTTCTCTTTTGCCCCCGCTTTCTTGGCTTTACCTCACGCTTTCCCCCGTCCAATTTTCTCGTGCACCTGGCCCTTCTTCTTCTCTTTCAGGCCGAACTGATTCGTGCTTCTTTTTTGATGAGCTTTCTGGCTCCTGCCGACCCTTCTTTTTCTTGCCCCACCAGCGTTTTACCGGTTGATATTTTTTCTTTTTTTTCTTTGGTCTTTTCCCCCCCTTCCCTATACACACCAGTTCACTGATGTGGCCCCCCCATGCCTACTCCCTCCCCCCTGATTTCGCGCCTTGTAGTTCACGGCGGCTTTCTTCCTTCTTTGTTGGCCACGTTTTTTCTCGAAACCCCGATGCTTTCCCAATTCAAGGATCTTAGCCCGCCGTCCCCTTTTTCAAGGTTTTTTTGATACCCCTGTTTTATCGTTTTTTGTTTTGAAACTCTCCCTATCTGTTGTCCTAGCCAAAGAGGACGACTTCTCTTTCTCAGTGTGAGCCTTTCTTGCCTTTTCCCAAAGGACTTTTCCGGCATTTCTTTGTTGCCTCATTCCTTCGATTTTTCTTGGGGCATCTTGCGAGTCGAGACGTTTTTTTGTCCCGTTTTTCCTTTTCTCTGCTTCTCTTTTTGATTCTCCTTGCGTGTAGTTTACAATTTACGGACACGCCGTACCGTAAATTGGGCCTTTTTCTTCGAGTCATTGTCTTTCTCCTCCTTTAGGAGTGATTCTGTCCACTCACGGAGTTATGCCTATCTACCAAACCCCGGTAACAAAATGTTTTGCTCCTCCCCCTTAGCTCTTTTCCGTGGAAGGCCTTTCCCCGATCTCCCCTATAATTTGCCGCCTTCCCCCCCCAACGTCTTGCCCGCGATTTCCCAGCGGACTGGTCCTTCCAACCCAGAATAGATCAGTCGTTTCGCCCACAGCGAACTCCGTCCCTCCAAGAATCATTCCCTCTATTTGACGAAAGTCTTGCCCAGTCCGTTCAGTTTTTCTTCCAGTCGGATTACCCCTCTCACTCCCGTTGGACGTCTCGTTTTTTCTTCCCCGCCCGCGCACCCTTTGCCCGTGGAGGTTTTTTTCCGGGGCACCTCCGCCTGTCTTTGTGGGTTTTTTAAATTACCCCTCCCTCCTTTTCCAGCAAACCCTTTGGCGTCATTTCCTCGGCTGCCCTTTCCTTTGTGTCTCTTGGTCAACCGGTCCCTCCAATGCTCCCACGCCACCTTCGTCTCAGTTGATTTCCGGTTGAACGGCCCGTTCCAAGATCTTCGTTTTGCACCCACAACCCTCCGGTCCATACCGAGATCACTTGGCTTTTTTCCTTCCTCCTGTGCTCCGCGTTTGAGGTCGTATTCCACCCCCCTTTTTCCCTTTCTTCCCATTTGGTCCCTCGCTTCCAAAAACAATTAACTCCTTTTCTCTTTCCCTGTCGTTGAAAATCGCGTTTGAGGGTTTCCTTCCCCCCCCCAACGCAGGCTTTTTCTGTTTTTTCCTGACGTGAGAGCGACACTCAAACCAACAGTTTTTTCCCTTTCCACCGTCACCTCCACAGTTCAGCTATGCCTTTGCCTCCTATCTTGAATTCTCCTGTCCTTTCCTCCCAGGTTCCCCCATTCTTTTCGATACGGACTCCTTGAAGTTTCAATTTTTTTTCGCGACAATTTTGGTTGCAGGCGTTTTCTTTTCTTCTTGAGAAGGTTCTGTTTTAGTCACCTCTCTGTCTTTAATTGATTCGCACCGTCCTTAACCACTCGTTCTTGGCCTTGTTTGCAATGCCTACCTCCCCCCAAGGTCCTTGACAGCGTGGCACTGGCCGTTTGCCCCTTTTATTTCCCTCTGCTAAGGCTTGACTCCTTCTCCTCGGTTATTGAACGTCGTTTTTTTTTTTCTTGTCAGTGTCCTTTTCACTTCCCCCTGATGGCCTGATTGCCGTCTTTTTGTTTTCTTTGGTGTCTTCCTCTTCCCCTTTTGCTTCTGGCTTGGCCGCTCTTTTGAAAGCCAGGTCGGCGTAGGTCTGGAGGGGGTTTCCCGCTACCGTGTTCCCTTTATTCCCCTTTGTTTGCCGCATCCCACAGTTCATGACAGTGTGCTTCTTTTCAAACTGGCCCCCTCATTCCCGGAAACAACCTTTTTTTTTTGAATACTAATAAATTTCGTTTGACCCCCCCGCCGACTAGGTCTTTTTCTTTCGTACTCCCCCCCTTCACATAATCCGCCCCCTTGCTTCCTTTACATCTTTCTCTTTTTTTCCGAAAGGCTTGACCGGTGAACTGGCTTGTAGGCCATCTTTTTTCCCCCTAACAAAAAATTTTTCCCCTCTTCCCATGGGGGTTTCCCTGTCCTCTTCCTCCTTCCATATGTATTGTACACTTTTTTTTTTTTCTCGTTGGGATCGAGTCCAGATATTTAGCCGGCGTTTTCTTCATTGATTGTGCCTTGGTCACCAGCTTCTTTCCCTTTTGTCCACATCTTATATTTCGGCCGCTTTGAATTCAGCGGCGTTTGGGCCCGTCGGTCCGGTGGTCCCTTTTTTTGGACTTGCATCAATACAAACACTAAAACACGACAAGAAAAACTCCCACATCCCCCCCTCCCCCCATTCCCCTCCCTTCCTCCCCCCCCAGACTCGCAAGCAGAAACTGTGTAATTTAACTTCCTTGCTAACGTCCCCCCGTTTTTTCATGCCACTTGGCTCCCCCTCACCGCGCGGTTTTGTGCCTTTTTCCTCACGAACGAAAGTTGTGTGTTTTGAGTAATCCCGTCCTTTATGTTTTCCTTTCCCCCCCCCACCTTTTGGTTTTTTGCTTTCTTCCGCAAGCTGTCTTCAATGGGGCTGGCGAGACAGGATTGTAGTAACGTTCAGCGGGCATTTTTTTTTTTCCTTCGGGCTTTGACAAAACCCGTTTTTCGGCCTTCTGACGACCTTCCCTCCCCATGGGAATCGTTGCCGGTCTTCTTTTTTTTTTTTCTCACTGGCCAAAGCTTATTTCCCCCCACAACTGTTCGTCCTCAATTCCTCCGCGACACTCCTGTCTGTGCCCGTGTTTCCCTCCTTGTCCCCCTTCTGCGATTTCCCGATGCTCCTGTTCTTCCCACGTAGGGGAGGAAAGAGGTCTCTCTAGATTGTGGTGGGATCTTCTTTCTTTCTCATCTCTCCCCGTTTTTTTGTTTTTCCTCCATTTTGACGTGCACAAACAACCTTGTTTTTTTCCAGATGATCTCGCTCTTCGAAGACCGCAAAGTGTTATCTTTTTTTATCTACGTAGTTCTTTCCGGCGGAAATTACTTTTTAGTCAGCTTTTTTGGTTTCTTGCGTTTTTTTTGAAGGGCTCGTCTCCTCCCTTTTGGAGTAATTTTCGTGTGTGTTTCCTTTGCTGTTCCTTTTACATGTGTGTCCATCCGTGCGATCATTGCACTTTTTATGAAGGCCGGCCTTGAACCAACCTCCAGTTTGCCCTCACTTGCTTGTGGCCCGCTTTTTCGTTTTCCCTTCCTTAATTAAGACTGTCCCCCTTTTTTCACCCTTTCATGCCGTTTTGCGGACTACTGTCCCCACGCCTTTTTTTCTACATGACCCCCCATTGTCACGGTGGTTCCTTTTTTTTTCACCTTCGTTCGTTCCGCATTTTTTCCCAACAGGGGCTGCTTTTCTGTGTTTTTGCCATTTCCATTGAGCCTCTTGAGAGGTTCGATGCCCCCCCATCCCATCTTGGCTTGCAGGCTGCCTCCTGTTCTTTCGTCTTGTTTAGTTCTTCCTTCTGTTTTCGAATCCCCTTTTGGTCAAAACAAACTTTTTTTTCCCTACCGCCGAATGCAAGCTCTTTTTCAAGCCTACCTCTCCCCCCCTCCCACCCTTTTGTCCAAGGCAAACTTGTCCCCCCCCCAAATTGCCCTTTTCCTTGTCCCCTCAGCAGGTTTTTAACGCCCTCCTCCTTGACCTCCCAACGTACAGCAACTGTCCCTCCTTCTTTCGACATCGGGGAACCCCTTTCCGTGGTTCTGAATGATGTTTCTTGCCCCCTGCCCTGGGTCTTAAAAATTCTTCCCCCTACACAGCCAGTGAACCTTCGTCACCCCGCTTGACTGACTGCTGCCCTCTGTTGTGTCCTTCTTTCGATTGTTTTCCGAATATATCTTCAGTTTGACAGCGCGCGGACCAATGTACCCACACTAGGCCGATTTTCCCCTCTTTACCCGGTCGAACCCAGGTCGTTCTTTCCTTCTCGTCCATTCCGTTACCCCCCCCCCGTTTTGGATCTGTTGCTTTTATTTTCCCCGGGTTTTTTAGAAAACCCTACTGCCGATAACCCCCCCCCCCCTTTCGACGTGGAAGTCCTTAATCTTTCTTTTCCTGATGCCTGTTTTTCCCCCCCCCCTTGGTGGCTTTCCCCCCCACTGCCAGCAACCAAGAAAAAAAGTTCTGTCCCTCTTCTTAAGACAACCCCCCTCCCACAAGGATTGTGCCCCTTTGTCTTTTGCTCGTTTACTAAAAAAGATAACTGAATATTCAAACCCCCCGTTCGATCTTTTTCTTTTTCCCAAGACCCTAAGGACCCCTCTCACACCGCAACGGCTCCTTTTGAAGATTTCCATATTGGTGTCCTTCTTGCGACAAGGTCCAATCGCCCCCTGTCCCCTCTTTTCCCCCCTTTCCAGCCCCCCGCTTCCTTATCCCGAACACAAGTGGAGGCTTTTCTGCGCACCCAATGCTAACACTTTGGCAACTCGTTTTTTTTCTCCCAGTATCTTGACAACGGGTAGTGATCTATAGAATAACTTCAGTTTATTCCCATTACTTTTTCTTTTCCCCCTGTATTTTCTGTAAAATCTCATGTACTTAACTGTGTTTTTTCCCCTGTTTTGGCTTGTTTTTAGGTTTGTTTGGGTGGGCGGGCTCCTAAGGAAATGTGTTCCCATCCTGACGGGGGATCCCTCCCCCCCCTCTGAGTGGCCCGGTTTTGGCTCCCGTGATGTTTTTTTTTCGCGTGCCCCCCTCCCCCCCTGATTTCCTGCCAATGTTTTTTTTGATTAAGACTCGTTTTTTTACCATCCTTGACCTTACATTATTCGGAGAGTCTTTGGTACTCGCGTTTTTTTTCTCAACCTGTCTCAACCCCCCCTGACTTTCGCTTTTCCTCCTCGTACAATTACTTGTTCAGGACGGGGTTTGTGCTTCGCGTTACCACTTGGCAAATGGCCGCAGCGTTTTTGTTGCAAGTTTTCATTTCATCAACAATGGTTGATTATGCTTCTTCTTATTCCGTTTTTCCACCAAAGCCATCCTTGGCCCCGTTTGTTTTCCACGCTTTAGGGCAAAACGACCGGTTCAGCGCGTCCCCCCCTAGGATCTGGAACCTTTTAGTTCATTCCGAGCGTTGTTCTTTCCTCAAACCTGCGCTTCGAAGCACTCACGCTGTGCTCATTTTTTTTCGATTTCTTCCGTATTTTTTTTTTTTTCTATAGTCTTTTCACTGCCTCTTTCTTGTTACCGCGTGCTTTTTCGCGTGGCCCCCCCCCAGTTTGCTTGGTCTTGAAGCCGGCCGCTAGATCTCATTCCCCCCCCCCTTCTTAATATAAACCCCTTTTCTGTCTTTTTTGAACCGTTTTTTTTCCCTTGGTAACCGGCAAGCGCGTTTCCTTGTTTTCGTTCCCCCCCCCCACACCCCTTTCCCCCTGTAGAAATCCCCCGTTACACGGACCCAATAGAACAGTATCAATCATACCCCCTCACGCTTTCGTTCCTTCTTTCTTCCTCGTCTTACCTACTTCCTCTGTTGCGTTCCCTCCCCACAGCGCCTAACCGCTTTTTCCCGACGCGCCCACCCTGTCTTGCTGCCCTGCATACCTCAGGACATGACTTTAATGCTAACTGTCTTTCCAGGCCCTCTCCTTTCTCGGCCCTGAAGCTTACGCTTTCGTTGGCGACCCTAGTTCCTCCTGGTTCCTTTTTTCGGCGTCTCGGGGGGGCCACACAACACCTGATTACATTTTTGTATTTTTTCCGCACCTTTGAACAATTTCTTTTGAAGGGACGGCGTGAGTTTGCTTCCGGCTGGCCCGGACCCTCGAGTGTTTTTCGTACGGTTTCGCCCGAGGTCGACGTTTCTGCGGCCCACCTCGGTTTTTTCAACACAGCCAAGGACCATCTTTTTTATTGTGGCTCCGTTGCGTCGCGCACTTTTTTTCCAAGCAGTTCAAAGCTTTCTCTCCCTTTTTGGAACCCGCTTTTCCTTTTAGAAAATACGCCCGTCCCCTGTTGTGCAACCCTTCTTTTGTTTTTTTCCCCCCTGCCCCGTTTGAACCCGCCCCGACATTCCTGTGGTTATCAAATGATCCTGTCACAGGGGAGGAGTCCTTGGACTGTGTAGGACCATCGCGCCGATTGCGCCTTTTTTCCTCAGGAATTTTTCGTTCTTCTTAACCCCGGCGCTTTGCAATATTCTCCAGAGACACCTCTTTCGGCACCACCGTCAGGGTCTGATACTCCCCTCTGTTGATGGACACACTCTAGTCTCTTCCCCCCCCGTGCCCCTACCCTCTTGGGAAGGAAAAGTCCTGTTTCCGTCCTCATTTTTCTAGTCCTGCGACTTGAGAGTTATCTTTCGGACCATTTACCCTCGCTTCCGCCCGGCTGAGGGTTCGCACCAAGAGTCGTTTGCGTTGGCCGTCCTAGATTGACAGGTCCTGCGTTTTTATACCAAAAGTTCTCCCCCTCCGCCCGCTTACCCCCCGCTTACTTTCCCCTTAATGTTTTGAGCGTGCTGGGTGATCTTTTCCCCCCCACTCTCTGTTGGTCCTTTCACGTGACCAAACAAAAATGCCCCATTTCCCTTCTCTTCATCAATGTTTTTTTTCTTGAGGAATTGACGCCGCGCCTGGTTCTTCACTGAGCCATACTGACATCATGCCATTCTCCCCGTTCTCTCATGTGCATTGTTTTTCAATTCACCTTCCTTTGTACCCCAGACTGATTCTTAACGCCTGCGCCTTGCTGGGGCGTGTCTCACCCCCCGCTGATATTCCAACAAAAGATAGAACCATCCTTTTGCCTAACATTCTGAGGTCCCGGCCGACATTCCACTTTCGCGTCCCATTGGGTCTTGAATGCCCTAGGATTCCTTTTTAGTAAGTATAACCGACCCTCAAGGTCCCTTCTTATCCCTTTATGCTTTCTCCTTCTGGATCCTTTTCGTCAAATGTATCACTTTTGTTTAACCCAGTTTTCTTTTCCCCCGACAGTCGGTTATTTCCCTGTTGTGCTATCCTCTCTTTCTCCATTCCTGCACAGAAACATTTTTTTACTATTTTTATCTAACTGACCCAAGGGGATTTTCGAAATTCTCCCCCCAGGCGAATTTTCGTGGGCCTTGGTACGATACCTTGAATTTTCGACGCATTCGAAGATTTTCCAAAACACTGCGTCTCCCCTTCTTTTTTTACCTTTCCCACCTATGTGGATGATCTCTCCCTGGTCCTATTTCGCTTTCGTATTTCAAAAGAGTCTCTGTGACGACCAAGGCTTATACCTTCTGCCTCCCTGGCGTAGATTTGTGGTTGTTAATCGTTCCCTTTTTTTCCTGTTGTATGAAGTTCACCGGTTGCTCCCCTAGTTCCATTTACCTATTTTGTTCCCCCGGCTCTCCTGTGTTCGGCTTTCCTGCACACTTCCCCCCTCCCCGATGACAACCATGGTTGAGTTTACGCAACAAGTCCATTCTTTGCGTCTTTAACGTTAGCTACTTGCCCGTTTTTGATTTCAAGAGTCCCTTGAAAGAGAAACTTTGCGGGGTAGATTCTTTTTCCGGCCCTCTTTACTAGACATCGTCCTCCGAGGTTTTTGGAAGAATCCGACCCTCCACCTCCCCCCCCCCCCCCGTCTGTGTTTCCCCCTTGTTACCGCGGCAACAAAAGTCTTTTTTCTTTTTTGGCATTCTTGTCTTGCCCCCTTTTTCCGCGGTTTCCGTGTTCCTGTCCCTCTTGTCCCCAACCGGACAGAATTTTCGACCCCACTTGCCGCGCAGTGAACCCACACTGTTCTATTGTTGATTCTCGGTTTGTTTTTTTTTTTCTTCGTTCATCAATGTCCAGGCTGTTCAAAGTTGCGTCTATTACCTTTTTCCTTTATTCTGTGACTTTTTCTACATCACTACTTTTTTTTCTCGG
>Ga0179591_1406152_pt1 | contig 10115 bp, 15 predicted proteins | sample CZOMad2_1_08_16f_FD_182891 | JGI IMG/M metagenome (GOLD analysis project Ga0179591, IMG submission 182891) | Vadose zone soil fungal communities from Angelo Coast Range Reserve, California, USA - CZOMad2_1_08_16fungal (PacBio error correction) | ecosystem: Environmental > Terrestrial > Soil >... | reverse complement strand
CCCGCGCTTGATGCGGCGGATGTTCAATCATTATGGTGGCGAGTTTTAAGCCGAGATCCCCGGCCAGGGATTCGACGGAAAGTCTTGCAATTGAGCTGGGTGCGGGATCCTGGGCAGGTGGATCGAGCGCTTTTCGCCAGAGCAACGGCAGCAGGAGATCTGCGGGAAACGAGGCCCGAAGCCTCGAAACGGAGGTGATCCCTCTGACCTTAGACGCCGGCTCCTGCTACGCTCTGCTAATGCCGGTTCTTGTGTTTTGTTCCGGCAAGGCGCTTGCGCCCGGGGAGGCCATTTGGGGGGTAATTGCCGGGAGCGCCAGCCCCATTATCCGAAAACTGCGGTTCATGGTTACCGTACGAACCAGCAAGCGGCATGAGGCGTTTGAGCGTCACGCCGACCGATCGGGTGGGACGGCCGAGTGGGACGGAAAGGAGGAGGAACGTCGGAGCAGTCACAGTCTAAAAATCCCAGATCGTGATAGAGCGAACGCGGAAAGCATAGAACCGAAGGTAAACGTAGTCGTTCCGCTTGTCGGCGCTGGCCGGCCCGAAGCATAATCGTTGCAACAATGAAGGCGGCTTGCTGGTCGGTTCTCGCAGGAGCACATGGGTGGAGGGTTGTGAGATGTAAGAGAAAAATCTACGATGTACCCTGCCGAATGGGCAAGCGCGCTTGGGCCGATTCAGGCCAAGTACAGGAAATGGATGCGCGCTCGATCAGGACCCCAAGGTTTCTGGGCGACAGGCCAAGCGCATCGGCTGGATGAAGCCTTTAACCAAGGTCGAGAACGCATCTTCGAGCCGGGCAACATTTCGATCAAAGGGTTGGAGGACGGCGTCCTCAATGTCGGTGGGAACTTGCATCGACCGCCATCTGAACACGCGCGGCGACCAGACCGCCATCATCTGGGAGGGCGACAATCCCTCGGACTCGAAACACATCACCTATCGGCCACTGCACGACGGAAGTGTGCCGGATGGCCAAATCCTGCGAAAAACCCCCGCAACGTCAAGGGGGCGATCGGGTCACGATTACCTTCGTGATTCGGAAGCCGCCTATGCGATGCTGGCTTGTGCAAGGATCGGGGCGATCCACTCGGTGAGTTTAGCGGGCTTTTAGCTGACAAGTCTGGGCGCCAGCAGCATCACCTACTGCCAATCCAAAGTCATCATAACCGCGAAGAAGGGGGATTGCGCGGCGGCAAGAAAGTGACGCTGAAGGCCAATGTCGGAACGCCGCGATCGCCAAGACCAGCGGCCGTCGATGGGTGGTGGTGGTCAAGCAACGGGCGCGCCCGTCGACATGAGCCCTCGCGCGATCTTCTGGTCCCACGACGCCGCAAGATGGTTGAAGACGAATTGCCCCCTTGCGAGACATCATGCGGAAGATCCGCTGTTCATCTTCTACACTTTCGGGAATCGACCGGCCAGCCCAAGGGCGTGCTGCACACATCGAGGCGGCTTCTGGTGTTCGCGTCAATGACGCATCAAACGTGTTCGACTATCACGAGGGCGATATCTACTGGTGCACCGCCGAAGTCCGGATGGGTCACGGCCAAGTACATCTCTACGGGCCGTGGCAAGGCGCGACCACGCTGATGTTCGAAGGCGTGCCGAAATGTATCCTGATAATTCGCGTTCTGAACTGATCGGACAAGCAAAGGTCAATATTTCTACAACGCGCCGACCGCGATCGCGCGCTGATGCAGCCGGCGACGAGCGGTCAGGAAAACCTCGCGCAAAGGTCTTCGATTGCGGGCAGCGTCGGCCGATCCGATAATCCGGAAAGCCCTGGAGTGGTATCACCGCGTGGTCGGCGACGAGCACGCCCGATGTCGGGATACATGGTGCAGACCGAGACCGGCCGGCATTCTGATACGCGCTGCGGCGCCACAAAACTCAAGCCCCGGTTCGGCACCCACCCAACCGTTCTTCGGCGTGGGGCCAGAGATCGTCGATGCCGATGGCAAGGGTGCGGTCGGGCGAAGGGCCCAGGCAATCTCTGCATCGCCACATCCTGGCGGGGAGTGAATGCGCACGGGCTATGGCGATTCACGCCAGCTTTGAGCAGACTTATTTCTCGACCTAAAGGGGGGAAATACTTCACCGGCGACGGGCTGCCGCCGCGACGCCGAACTATTTCTGGATCACCGGGCGCGTTCGACGACGTTCTCATCAACGTCTCGGCCCCGAATGGCCACCGCCGAAGAGAAAGCTCGCTGGTGGAGCAACGCAAAAGTCTCGGAGCCGCCGTCGTCGCTATCCAGCATGACATCAAGGGCCAGGGAATCTAAGGCCTATGTGACGCTGATGGCGGCACGAGCGAGGAGGAATGCGCCGCGAAATGGTGGGCAGGGGCGCACGGACATCGGCACGAATCGCGCCTCCCGATCAGATCCAGTCGCGCCCGGACGGATCTTGCCGAAGACCCGCTCCGGCAAGATTCATGCGCCGCATCCTGCGCAGATCGCCGAGGCACGAGCCGGGGGACAGTTCTGGCGACACCTAGACCCTGGCCGATCCCGCCGTGGTCGACGATGGTCAAGCACGCCAGAAACAAGAAAGACGGCATACGCTAGGGACGCGGCCTTGAGTTCTTCGGATGCGGCGCCCCGCGCCGCGGTTGCGGCGTGTTGCGCTGCTGTCGGTGCCAAGGCCGAGCAAAACATAGTATTCTTGGCTTTTGTGGTTCCGGCTCTGCGGAGCAGCGCCGAAGTGGCGACTGCACCGCCGCAGGAGACTGGGCCGCGTACTCACCGTCCCTCCCTCCGTAATCGTAGCGGCAGCTTGCCGGGCGATACAGTTTTTCGGCGAGTGGTGTTTTCGGGCATTTACTTGTTTCCCAACATATCATTCTATAGCCAGCGGCGGAGCGGCGCCGCCTCGCGGAAACCTGCCGGTTAGAGCGACGGTATAACAATGCGGGGCAAACCGTCGTTTTGCGGGGTCTTTTGCGAGGGAAATTTGATGACCCCGCGGGGTAAAGAAGCGAAAAACGGAGAGGTGATGTCCTTGAGATTGCGGCGGCGCCTGGCGGCCACATCGGGGTCTGCATGTTGGGTGGGAAACAGGCCAGGCACGGACGATGTGGTCGAGTTCCGGGGCGACTATTCGGCCGGAACCATCGTGATCAAGACCAATGAGCGCCGGCTCTATCTCGGTTGTCGGTCAGGGCAAGGCCATGCGCTATTCCGGTCGGATGTCGCCAGGGCCGGCAAGCAATGGGGGGGCCGGCCACCACCCAGATAGACGGCAAAGGTCTCCATCCGGCCGCCGGTCGCCGCCCACGCGAAGTGAGAGTGACAAGCCGTACTGCCGGCCGTCATACGGTGGATCGCCACGCATCGATGGGCGTGCAGGCCATGACGCTGGCAGCGGAGAATACGCGATCCACGGCACCAACCCCCCGGGTTACGATAGGCGGTCTTCGTCATAACGTAATGGAGCCGCGCTTCGACGGATAGTGCGTGGTCAACCACGGTGGACTTTTTCACTCGCACTCGACTTGCGTGAGTAAGCGAACGCAGAGGTTTTCTTGCGATTGAAGTCGGCTTCGAGCCATGACCACGGGGGACTTAGTGCAACAAAACTCCTGGCCAATCCCGGACCGAGTACGACTCCCATTTCTCAGGCAGGCGTCTCGGCGGATCGGTTGGGAAAAAAAAAAATGGAAATCGCCTGCCGTGCCGTCTTCGTAGCGACAGTACTCTGGGGTTCTGTCTGTCTGGGGAAATAATCGATTCCACCCCGCCCCACCACCGCCGGAATTGCCTCGAGCATGGAATTTGCCCTCTTGGCGAGCAGAAGATAGAAAGACGATCATTCGAGCCAAAGGTGCGGAATCGGCGCAACCAAGGCCATCAGATCCGACCCCAGAATCGGAGGCCAACAAACACAACACAAACAAAAACACCACCCACCCACACCAACTCAATTCCATACCACAAAACCACCACCCAACACCCAACCCCCAACCACCCCCCCACCCCACAAATTCATCAGCGGAGCTGGGCACGAACCTGAACGATTCGGGAGTCAATAGTTGCGGGCGTTGCGGTCAGGCGTTGCAGCAGAGTTCGACTTCGCTGCGACCGCGGCGTCAACGGATGGCGAGTGGCGACGGCGTAGAGGAGTGTGTCCACCGGGTCGGATCTTTAAGATTGCCCACACGGCTGCTTGTTGGGACCACTGGCGATCAGAGCAGCGGTTCGGGCGGCTCGCACGATTGCGCTCTGGGGAAAGATCGTTGTGGTAGGGGCGATCCAGTACGTTCCCCGAGATGGACGCGTACGACCACAACCTGCCGAAATGCCGGGGTTGCCGATTGATCAGCGATTCATTAAGGACTCAGCGAGGTTGACGTGTGGTACTCAAAGTACAAGGCGCGGCTAGTCCAGCTGCCGACAAACGCCTCAGCCAGGTCCCGTCAAGTCCCTATTTGGAGACCGAGCTTGAAGAAAAAAGAAAAATGCGCGATGCGTCCATGAAATCAATTCTAAGAGGCTAAAGCTCCTAGCGCTAGCCATTGCGGCTCGATCAGCTTACACTCAACGAGTGGAGTCCCGGGGTTGGATTTCGGTTCTAGCGCAGAACGCAGAGTGCCGCAGGAGTCCGCAAAATAAACCGTAGTACATCGCAAACAGCTAGATGTCTGACTTTGGGTTCAGGAGCTTAGCCGTTTAGAAGCGTCTCTTGGCGCCGTTTGGCAGTCAATCAGGTACTCTGGATTTCAGTGGCGAGCAGCTTAGGTCCCCCACCCCAAACAGGGGGACAACGCGTACGCGGCATGACGCACGGCGGCCGACCATTTCTGCTGCAGCTGCCTGGATCTTCACTTTGGGCGAAGATCTTCGGCGAAACTCTTTGAGCAGAAAATGTGATCGGCGCAGTGCCGTGCCGTTTGCGTCATGCCCGGTACGTCGAGTAACTAATTGTCCCGGTGACCAAGCTGCGCGCCACTGAAATCCAGAGTACTGGATTTTTTGGTGCCAAACTGCGCCAAGAGAAGCTTCTAAACGGCTAAGCTCCTGACCCAAAGTAAGGACCCCATCTAGCGGTGCTAGTTATACGTTATTTTGCGGACTCCTGCGGAACGCTGCGTCGGGCTTAGACGCTATTTAGAACCGAAAATCCAACCCCGGCGACATTACAATCGTCGAGTGGTTAAGATGATAGCGCAGGCATGGCTATGCATTAGGGCTTAGCTTAGAAGCTGATTTCATGGACCATCGCGCATTTTTCTCTTCAAAAGTCGGTCTCACAAATAGGGGACTGGAAACGAAACCTGGTGAGGCGTTGTTCGGCCAGGCGGGGACTATGCGACCTGTACTTTGAAGTTACCACACGTCAACATCGCGGAGCAATGATGAATCGATGATTCAAGTCGGCAAAAAAGGAGAATTGTCAGGCAGGTTGAGTGGGGTGTGGACCTGTTACGCGTCATCTAGGGGGAGGGAAACGTACTGGATACGCCTACACAGACGACTTTCCCAGAGCGCATCTGCGAGCCGCCCGGACCGCTGATGCTGAATTCGCCAGTGGGCCCAACAAGAAGCCGGTGGGCAATCTTAAAGAAGATCCCGACCGGTGGAAACCCACTCTCACGCCCGTCGCGCGCAATCCGTTGAAAGACCGAGGCGCAGCGAAAGTCGAACTGCTGCAACGCACTGACCGCAACAGCCCACAACTATGAATCCCGAAATCTGTCAGGTTCGGTTGCCCAAGCTACGCTGATGATTGCGCCGAATCTGGTGGTGTAATCGGATGTACCTCGCTGTATCTTGCCCGCACCGCCCTTTTTTTCGCGGACTGCCTCTTTTGCTTTCTCGGATGGCGTGGTTGCATCCGATGCGCAGCCTTTGCTCGAGTGAGCGTCTTCGCATCGCCAAAGACGGTCAGAACAGAATTCTGCTCGAGGCAATTCGCGCCGGTGGGTCGGGCGGGTGGGAATCGAAGTAGTCTTTCCAGGACCGAAAGAACCCAGAGTGACTTCGAATCAGAAGCGGCACGGGCAAGCGATCAGTCAATCGATAGCGCGCTAGACGCCTGATGGAAGAAATGGAAAGTAGTACTCGGTCCGGGATGGCAGGAGAGTTGGGAGAGGAAGTTTTGGTGACACGAAGCCGTGGGTCATGGTCTCGAGCCCACGACTTCAATCGCAAAGAAAGAAAACCTCTGCGTTCGCTGGAAACTCATCGGCAACGCGGCCCAAGTGGCGAGTGAAAAAGTCACCGTGGTTGACCACGGCCAAGATGCCGTCGCTCGAAAGCGCGGGCTCCATCAAAAACGTTGAATGACGAACGAGACCGCGATCGAACCCGGGGGAGTGGTTTGCCGTGGACTCGCGTATTCTCCGCCTGCCAGCGTATTGCCGAGAACGCCCACGGATTGACGTGGCGAGCCACCGGGAAATGACGGCCGGCATGTACGGCATGTACGCCTCACTTCGCTTGGCGGCGACCAGGAACGGATTGGAGATACTTGGTCGATTGGGATGGGTGGTGCCGGCCCAGTGCATTGCAGGCCCCTGACGAGCCGACCGGATAGCGCATCGGCCTGGGACCTACCGACAACGAGGGGGAAATAGAGCGGCGTCATTTGGTATTGATCACGATGGTTCCGGTCCGATAGTCGCCGGAAACCGACCACATACAGGGGCCGTGGACTGGGCGGGTCCACCAACATGCCCGACCACGATGGTGGCACCCAGCCAGCCAGCGCCGCGCAAATCCTCAAGGACATCACTCTCTCGTTTCGCTTCGGTTATCCCCGCCGGGGGGGTCATCAAAATTTTATCGAAAAAAAAAAAAACACGCAAAACGAGGTGCCCGCGCATTGTTAACCGCTCGCGATAACCGGCAGTTCCGCGAGGCCGGGCGGCGCTCCGCCGCTGGCTATAGAATGAAAATGTTGGAAAACAAAGTAATGTCCTGTGAAAACACACTCGCAGAAAAAAAAAAGTATCGCAGAGGCAAGCTGCACAGCTGACGGATTACTGAGGGAGGGACGGTGAGTAGTCGGCGAGTAAAGCGGCAAGGTCTCTGGACGGCGGGGCAGCGCACTCGGCGCTGCCCGCAGAGCCGGAAACCAACCAAAGGGCAAGAAGAAGGCAAGGAATAAGACAAATAAGAAAGAAAAGAATGTAGATGTGGAGGACATGGGAAAACGATCAGAGGCGAAAAAGCAGCAACCGCGGCGGGGGAGCGCATCCGAAGAAAGAAGAACGCAGGCCGCAGTCCCTAGGCGGAGGCGGGCGTCTTTCTCCCTGTTGGCGGTGCTTGACCAGATCGTCGACCACAGGCGGGATCGGCAAGGGTAGAGTGTCACGGGTAGAGGTTGTAGCCCGCGAGAGGACGTCCGAGCTCGTCCTCGGCGATCTTGAGCAGGATGGCGGAGCATCATGATCCTGCCGGGAGGAGCGGGTCTTCGGCAATCCAGGCTGCCGAACAGAACTGGATCTGACGGGAGAACGCGATCGGGCCGAGGTCCTTGCGCACACCCTGCCACCAATTCGCGGCGCCATTCCTCGATCGGCTCGGGTGACGGCCACATAAGCGCACATAGGCGTAGATGCCCTGGCCTCTGATGTCATGCGGATGCCGAACGACGGAGCCAACCTCCGGACTTTTGCGTGCGACACAGCTGAGCTTTCGACTTCGGCGGTGCCCACATGCGGTGGGCAGGAGAACGTTGATGAAGTCGTCGACGCGGCCCGGTGATTCCATAATAGCTGTCGGCGTCGCGGCGGCAGCCGTCGCCGGTGAGTAAGTATTTCCCCTTGTTGTAGGTTCGAGAAGGAAATAAGTCTGCTCAAAGCGGGGGGCGTGATCGCCATAGGACAGTGCGATAATCCCGGCCAGGGGATTTGGCGATGCAGAGATTAGAGATTGCCCGGGCTTGCCCGGACAGAACCTTGCCATCGGCATCGACGATATAGGGAACCACGCCGAGACCGTTGGGTGCCGAACCGGGATTGGAGGTTTTGTGGCCCCGGAAGCCGGCGTGAGCAGGGAATGCCGCCCCAGGTCTCGGTATGCCACCAGGTATCGACGATTCGGGAAGCGCTATCGTCGCCGAACGCGGTGATTTGATACCACTCCAGGCTTACGGATGATCGGCCGCCACGGGCAAGCAATCGAAGACTCTGCGCGAGGGTTTTTTCCTGACGGCTCGTCGCGGCCTGGAATCGCGCGCGGATAGACGGCGGCGCGGGTTGTTGTAGATAGGTGTTTGTTGTAGAAAATATTGACATTGTGGCCCTTTTTTGGGGGGTTTCCGGGATCACGTCCAGAACCGCGAATATCAGGCTAATTCGGAAACGACTGTAGAAAATAAGAGTGGGTTCCGCCATTGCCAGCGCCCGTAGAGAATGTAGCTGTGGCCGGTGACCCAGGGGCCAGACAGTCGGCGGCGCACCAGTAGATAATCGCCCTCGTGATAGTCGAAACACACGTATTATTGCGTCATAGACGCGAACACCAGATAGCCGCACGAGGGTTGCAGCACGCCCTTGGGCCTGGCGGTCGATCCCGAAGTGTAGAGGATGAACACGCGGATCTTCCGCATTTGAATGTGCCGGCAGGGGCATTCGGCGTCACCATCTTGGGCGGCGTCGTGGATGGTACCAGAATTCGCGCGAGGGGTCATGTCGACGGGGCGACGCTACGTGCGCTGACCACACCACCCAATCGGACGCCGCTGGCTTGGCGATCGCGGCGTCGAACCATTGCCTTCAGCGGCACTTTCTTGCCGCCGCGCAGCCCTTCGGGTCGGCGGTGTGTTGTGATGTGATTTGTGGGTGTTGAGATGACTTGGATTGCAGTCGGTGTGTGTGTGCGCTGCCGCCAGCCTGTCAGCGAAAAGCCCGCGAAAACCACCGAGTGGATCGCCCCGCCCGATCATGCACAAAGCTAGCATCGCATAGGCGGCTTCCGGAATCATCGGTAAGGAGATCGTGAACACGATCGCCCCGCTTGACGTTGGCGGGGTTGGCAGGATTGTTGGCCATCCGGAAAACTTCGTCGTGCAGCTGCCGTTAGGTGATGTGTGTTTAGATGTGTATAAGAGGGATTGTAACCTAACAGATGATGGAAGGTATGTGAGCGAGAGTGGGGTTTGTGAAACGATTGGGGGTAGATGCAGGAGTTCCAAGCGACATGAGGAAGGACGCCGTCCTTTTCGAAAACCATTTGATCGAAATGTTGACCGGCGCGAAAGAAGGATGCGTTCTCGACCTTGGTGAAAGGTTCATCCAGCACGTGCGCTTGGACTGTTCGGCCCCAGCAGAACCCGTGGGGGGTACCTGAGCGAGGCGCGAATACATTTTCCTGGTACCTGGCCTGACGGCCAGCGCGCTTGGCCCATTCGGCAGGGAACATCGTTAGATTTTCTCGGGACATTCTCACACCCTCCACCATGTCGGCGGCGAGAACAGGACCAGAAAGCCGCATTAATGTTGTGAAAGAGTATGCAGTAGGGCCCGGCCAGGCGCGACAAGCGGGAACGACGACGACCTTCGGCGAGGCGACGCTGCGAGCGATCAAGTCGGGAGCCCGGCTGCACGGTAGCACAGTTCCGTCCCCCCGAGGTGAAGAGATTGGGGAAGGCAATACAGTAAGGGCAGAGAATAAAGATAATAGGCGGAAATAACCGATCTGCGTCGGCGGACAAAGGACGCGTTCAAAAAGCCCGAATGGCCGGCTTGCTGCGTTCGGGTTTAAACGGTCGGTAACCAGGGAAACCGCAGTTTTCGGAGAATGGCTGGCGATTTTTCCCGGGCAATTACCCCTAAATGGCCTCCCAGGGCGCAAAGCGCCATGCGGAACAAAACAACAAGACCGGCATTCGAGAGGCGTCGTCGTTAATAAACAGGAGCAAGGCGTCTAAAAGTCATGAGGGAGTCGCAGCATTTAGAGGCTTCGGGCCCGTTGACCGCCGATCCTTGCCGTTGCTATGGCGAAAGCGCTCGGTAAACTGCCCAAGGAGCCCGCACCCAAGCTCAATGCAAGATCTTCCGTAGAATCCATGGCCGGGGAGCTCGGCTGAATGATCCGAATTGATCTGATGGAAACTCGCCGACCCGAATATGAATTGACCATACGCCGAAATCAGCGCGGG
>Ga0179591_1341670_pt1 | contig 10115 bp, 10 predicted proteins | sample CZOMad2_1_08_16f_FD_182891 | JGI IMG/M metagenome (GOLD analysis project Ga0179591, IMG submission 182891) | Vadose zone soil fungal communities from Angelo Coast Range Reserve, California, USA - CZOMad2_1_08_16fungal (PacBio error correction) | ecosystem: Environmental > Terrestrial > Soil >... | reverse complement strand
CCGTTTCTGCTGACGTCTGTTCGACCCTTCGCCTGCCCCGACGAGCACGTTCGAAGTCGTTCGGAGCCAGCCGCCTTCGTGGAGTCTGGCCGACCCGGGCCGCCTACCGAATTCCTCAATCCTGCTCGGACCGACGACCTCTTAAGACCCGTGGGGGACCAGATTTCTTCAGGCTTTGTACGCGAGAATCGTACCTTTCCCCTTTAGTCGACCCCTGATGCAGGACCACCTCTTTGCGTGGTGTCGCGTTTCCGATACGGCTCAGGTCGTTTTCCGGCTCGGCGACGGTGCAGGTCGATCGTACTGCTGGCTCTCCTTCTTTTGATACCAACCGAGTCTTTCCCATGGGCTCTTCACCCGCGCGACTGCGCTGCCTGGCTGGTCGCTTTAAACTGAGTTGCCGCTGAGGCAACCGATGAACCTCGACGGTTTCGTTCGCTAGACATGGCGGCGTCAGACGCGTGTTTGACCCCGGTTTGCCCGCCGCCGCGACACGCCGTGCGTGTTTTCTCCCGACCAGAACGTCCAGCCCTCGTGGATATATGTTGAAATGAGCCAAGTTTGAACAGTGTTTCCCCCCCTTTCCTTTTCAGATAACGCGGCCAACCTTCGTCTTTTCTCGGGCACCTTACTTCCCCCTCAGCTGAAACCTCGGAGAGTGAGCCGTTCGTGTATTTCCGAGGTTCCCTGGCCGGCTTCTTTAACGACGACGACTACCCGTGCCTCTCCCCCCCTCTTCCCCCCTGGATATGCGCGGCGACCTGGTCCGTCCTCCTCCTTTCCCCCTCTCCCTCCTTCTTCCTTCTTAGACTCGGCGCTATCGGGACACTTCTGGCGCTTTCTTGTGTACTTTGCTAGCCCGCCGCCTGTCGTGGGGGTTGGTGGTGTGGGTGTTCCACGCCATCTCGATTACGGCCGCTTCCTCCTTGCGGACCTGACCCGGTTTCCCCCCTCCGTCGCCGAAACGCTAGTATTCCGTGAGATCAGCCGCCGTGGGGGGCGGAGCTGGAACACCTACCCTCTCCGTGTATGAAAATGTCTCGATCCCACAAAAAAGGCAGTGTTTGCGCGCTCGGTCCCCTCGAGCAAGAACCCTCACGAGTTTACCACCCCGACAGGCGGGCCTAAAGAGTCTTTCGAAGTTCCCGTTCCGATGAAAAGCGCAGGATTTTACCGGATGCTAGGGGATGAAGCGGCCCCGCGGGCCCTTCCCCCCAGCCTCTTCCGGTCCGATGGCCACCCTTTCCACCGGTCCTCTTCCCCCTGTGACCTTTTGACTCTCTTTCCCGGCACTGTCCGCACGGCGTTCAACCACCACGGCCACTAACGCCCTTTTCGGGAATTTCCACCATTCTCTTTAACGGTCACGACTCCCTACTGTACTACTTACGAGTTCCGCTCTCGGACGGGCCCAGGCCCTCCTTCCCGGGTGTCCCAGCCGTTCTAGCGGCTTTTCGATTTCGACTAATTCCTTTCCCCCCCCTAGCCGAGAGGCCTTCCACTACCTCATGTTGGCTCCCCCTGCACCAGGGTGGTCCGATGGTCCTGGCAAGTGAATCCCCGGTGACGCCTCCGACGTCCCCCCTCCCACCCCGCACAGGTGTTTCCGAGGCCCTCTCGGCGGCCATTCAGCGCTCCTTTATTTTCCCGCGGTCCACCAGAGGTCTTCCCCTTTCCCCTCTCATTATGAACGCCCCTCCGCTTTTTTCATTCACGGTTTCGCCCTGGACGCGGACCCAGCCCCCGGACTTTCCTTTTTTTTCTCGAGGTCGGACAGATGAGATGGTTGTTTTTGGTGCCGCTGTTGAGCCACTGCCCCGGATTTTACGTTACCACCTAGAAGGTTCCTCCCCTCTAGAGCTGGCTGTCGTGTGCCCGACGCCCCCCCGAGGACGCTGCTGAGCTCGCCCAACTTCTCCCAAACTGACCACGAACACATTAATTACGAGCCGGCCCCGTCCACCAACGTGTCTCTTCTTCCTCCGTTGTTTGGTTTTGGGCCCCCGCAGTAAACACCCTTTTTTTCATGCTCGATGGATGTCTATGTTTAGGATCGCCGGGTGTCTCTCCTTCCGGGCCACCAAAACTGTCGGGTTGCTTTTCTTGTCCCTGTCCTCGGTTGACCGCTCGTCCGGCGATTCCCCTCCTACGAGAAGCCGAGGTAGCTTCCTCTTTTTCACCTCCGGCCTTTAATGAAAGTAGGTGGCGATTCTCGCCGTATCCCCTCCCGCAGTTGAGCGGCTTTGTGGGTGTACCGGGAAAAAGGGGTTTTTCTCCGTGGACTGCACCCCCCCCCCCGACTTTCCCCTGACGTTACTTTCTCAACGATTTCAGACAGGTTCGAGATGTTTAGCCGACCACCTCCCATTTACGAGTGCGTGTCCAGGTGATGCTTTTCCTTCTAGCTCGGATTCTGGTGGTGTCACCTCGCCGCACGGCCTCCCTTCGTGGACTCTCACACGGGAGCTACCACAATTCCCTTTTCATAGGGGCGCTACCGTGCGACCTTCCCCTTTTTTTTTTTCCTTCCGGGGCCTTTGCGACCTAAGTCAAGCCCAAGTTGCTCGTTTTTTTCCATCCGGTTCTCTCTCGTCTTTGATTTTTTCGGTGAAGATCTTGCTCGTTGGGGCGCGTGTCGGCGGTTTTTCTTCTAGCAGGCTGGTGGTGCTTTCTTCCGCGGCTCGCCGCCTCCGTACCGAGTTTGTCTCTGTCCCAGGGGGGCCCTTGGTTTGTCGACCATGTTCCCGAACCTCACCTCGCTCTCCGGCATCATTGTGAGGTGGGCTTCCTTCTTCCCCTGAGTTCCCGAGCGTCGCCACCCATTCAGTTGTGCGTTGTGGTCACGCTTAGCTTCGTGGTCCAGTGATATTCTTTTTGCCGCCCGGACCCGCAGAAACCCAGCAAACCCTCACCGTTTTCCGGTTACCCAACGACCTGTTGTCTGCCGCGGGTCACTCTTAGCGGGCATCCTGGTTTCGGGATCGGCTGGCTTTGGGAGCAATGGGTCGAGGACCAAGGGCTCCGCTTCATCGTCGCTTCGTTTGGCGTTTTCCTTTTCTCCAGTGCGAATCTGGCGCCTGATGAAATGGCTACGGGACGGACCCCCTTTTCTCCGTGTTGTTTTTTTTCGATCAGGTACGGAAGTCGCATTGTTTCCTTCTGTTTTTCGGTTTTTAGGTCAGGACCCGACGCCAATTTTTACAGACTCCCTTGCAGGTCCTATGAAGGTTTTCCCTACAGGGTTTTTTTTTTTTTTTTTTTCTCTTTTTTTTTTTTCTTTTTTTTTTTTTTTTTTTTTTGGTCGACCAGCCAGCCGTCCCCGACCCATACAAAAGGCCCGCGCTGATAGGTGACCGCCTCTTCCTCCCCCAAGAGGTTGCCGTCGTCCCTTGGAGGTCTCCTCTTTTTTGTGCCGTCCAAGAAAGTATCAGCTGTCCCACGAAGCAAGTTCCCCCCCTGATTTTTTTTTCGGTCAGGGGTCTCTCGGGTGAATACACTTTCTTTCCTTCACAAGGAGTACCGTATGACGAGGGGGCCCCACCTTTCTCTTACTCTGATCCTTTTTGATTTGCAACTCGTCCCGTTGAAGTTCCTTTCGAGGCCGCCGGCCCTTTCAAAACCACTCCTTCACGGTCCTGCAATTCCCCCCCTCCTCCCCCCCAGCTGCTCCTTGCAATCCGTACGTCGAACCTAGAGGATGAACCGAGTACAACGTTTGACGTAGGTCGCAGGCCCCGCTCCTTCAAAAGACGGTGCCCCTTTTTTCCTCCCCCCCCCCCCGATTGGACATGGTCTGCTAAATTTTTTTTGCGCCTCTGTCTCTCGACGGCACCCGCCCCCAAAGCCGATCTACGTCGCACCCTGAATTCACGCGACCATTCTCCTTCCCCTTAAGGAACGGGTCACGCCATTCGTATCTCCCTCGGGGGCTCCGGCCTGGGCCGATCGTGGTTCTTTTAAAAGATCCCCCCCAGGTTATGTAGACCACAAGGGAATCTTCTGCGCGGGCTTCGGCCTCTTTACTCTTTCCGTTCTTGGACGATTCAGCCGCGACCTCCTAGAGAGTTATCGGGGAATGACGGAAGAGCGTTGTCCCTTTTTTTTCTTCCCAGATGTTGAACAAGCATCCGCCCATTTGTTTTTTTCCGACCGCATCCCACCGTGATACGCACGCATTCCTTTTCTCGACATTGACCTGTTGTTTTTTTTGTGGGGCCGTACCCACACGGATCGGAGGACAAGGTTTTTCACGGATCTTCTTCATTTTTTTTCTTGTTCTTGGCGAGCTCACACCCCCCCCCCTCCTAGTCTCTGACTTTCGCCGGACACGCATAGACATTTAGAACCCTGGGTTACCGGGTCGGTACGCGTTCGAAAGGCGAATGACCTCTTCTGAAAGCGGCGGAAGTTCTCATGTTTCCTACCAATGGAGATGTCAAACAGGAGTCAGTTTGCCCGCCTCATAGAAGGGCCCCACCGCATTTCTCCGTAGATGGCCTAATGCACTTCCTATCCTCCTGGGTGCAAGTTGACTACGGCCTTGTCGTCAAGAGTCAAAGACCCTTTTTCCCCAATGCGAATTCTATTTCCCCCATCCAATTCGTGGGTCCCGGTGAAAATTCGTTTTTGGGAGGCCCCGTTTCCTCCGGACCTGACCCGCCCAAAGAAGAGCGCGATTTTTAGCCCCCCATGAGGTATTGTAATCACCGTTTAGGATGGACCGAATCCTCTAAACAAGACCAGTTCGGGCCCTAGGTGCATCAAGGCCAGATTAGGACTTGCGCTTTCAGCCCTGTCGCTTACCCTAGCCGTTTTGAGTCAGCGTTGAGTAGGGACACACCCCCTCCGTTTTTAACACTTCCCGGACTTAAGTTGGCCTGCTCGTTTTCTTTGGACCGCGCATTTTCCCTGGCTCACGTTTCGTCCGGCGCTGACACCAGGCCGCCCAGAGGCCAGGTTGGACCCCCCCTCTCCCTTCAATCTGCTGGACTTCGCGTGTCGGCCCACGAAAAATCTCGAAGACCGTCCTTGAGGGTGTCACCTTCCGCAGCTGTCTAACTAATCCGGGGTAACCCATTTTGCCCTTCGTTGTTCGTGAGAGTTTCTGAAGCGAGGTTCCTCCACGGCGGCGTGTTTACTGTTTCCTTCTCCGATCAGTTGATCCACCTTTTTTCTCGCGCTGGGTTCCATGAGAGCCACGGGACCCCCAGGAGTTCGGATATAATTCTTCCCCCGTCGACGGTTCGAAGTTTTAAACCCCTCAGTGGTCATTCCAGATTATAAGACGGGCTCCCTCCTTGGGATCTAGACTTGAGGACACCCGACCCCGGAAACCGGGCCAGTCCTCCCCGAGGAATGTCCTCCATCATCTCATTGTCAATGACCCCCCACCCCCAAAACCCCTTTTTTTTTTTCTTTTCCGAAACTTTTCCCCATTTTGAAAACCTTCCGGACCCCGAAACGTACCCTCTTTTTAGGAAGAAGAATGGATAGACGCCCCCTTTTAGATGCACCCTGGTCCCTCTTTCACTACAGTATCTGCCTGGAACCTGAGAACGGTTAGGCTCTCCTCTCACAATTTTTTTTCCGGTGTGCCTCATCAATTTCCTCGGTAGCCGCGCGATAGGGATTTTTTTTGAAACCTTCTGACCGTCAGAGTGACCTCCTCAGCGGCGCCGTTTTATGAGACTGAAAAACGTCCCCGAGGACCATGTCCTGTGGCCTAGGATTTTGCTGAGTGACGCCGGTCAGCTCCCCCGCGTACCGTTCAGCCATTGTCAGAGCGACGAATGCAGGCGCCCTTTCCCGCTTGCTCAGGGAGGCCATTTTCTCCCGGAACGCCGACAGCCGCGGCGCCTCTAGGGGGTCCAATACTTAGAGCCCCCCCCTTGTAAGGTTGATTTGTAGAGGAAAGGAAGCCCACGCTCCCGTAGAAGAACTTGCGTCTCCTGCACGACGAAGAGCCGGAGCCGCCCGAAGCGGTTCTGCCGGGATCCCCTTTACACACTCCCATTCTCCGGTTTTTCCCGCCTCGTTTGAACATTTCCCATTGACCCTTCTTATCGTCCTCCTAAGATCTTCGAGGTCTTTTCATCGGCGGCCCTTTGTAGGTCTTCTTATCCGTTCTTTGCTGTCCTAGCAGTGGACGCGGAAGCCTCCACCAACTCCCTTTCTGACGGAATCGTGTTCGAATAGGTGCTAGTCGGGTGAATTTTTCTTTCTTTCGGAACGTAGTCACAGCGGACGACATTTTTCCCCCGACTCACCCTTACTGGAAGTCCTCGGGTCTGCGGGCCCAGCCAGTTATAGACATCCATCCCCCCGGGCGTGAGAGGTGGAGCCTTTTTCCCCTTGAGCGGTGCCCCTCCGCGCAGGTTTCTCAACCGTAATGGGATTTCAGAAGAAGGATCCCTTCATATGCACTTCGGCGGGAGGGTTCACCTTCTCCCAGTGTCCAGGTGCCTTCTTGGCTTTTGAGGAGGCCTAAGTACCAGATAGGCCGTTTTCTTTATCTTACAGCGGGGTCCCTCATCGTTCAGAGACGAGCGGATCACTTTCTTTTTTTTTCAGAGTTGCCAATGCACACTCTTCGCACGATGTCAACTGCATCGTCCTTCCAGGAGGGGTTTTTCCTCCTCTCCCTTTTTTTTTGCGAGAATCTACTCAACTAGCCGCAGTTCATCGTTTGCATGCTGCATGGGAAATCTGCCTTCCCCCTGATGTCGTGCGGCTCCTGCTGTTGGTCTGCCGCGGCGGCAAGATTCCCCTCGCACACCCCTCCCTCTGGCCTGGTCCGGCGCACCGGCCACGTGCACGGCGGCTGGCACGTAGGTCGCGAGTGTTTTTTGGACAGAACCCGCCCTCTCCGGAAGATCGGCTCCTCGGAGGAGACGGACGGTTTCCCGCCGAGTGACCCCCCTGTCGTGGCGCAACATGATTTCCCCGCGGGGATGCAGTTCGACTACGCTTCCGGGCCTGCGTCACGTGCGGCCGGCCGCCTTCTTTTTTCCAGTCGGTGTGACGACGGTCGACACTTCCCTTCCCCCTGGCACCGACGTCCACGTTCCTTTGGTGGAGGCGGTCCCCTAAATTGAGCTGGGCGTTAGAAGACCGCGGATACTACTTCCCCGACCCGACCCGTGGCCCCGCGGCGAAGCCTTCCGAGAGTCAGCGGACGACGCATCTCTCCTGAAGACTGTTTCCCTGATCGCTGCCCGGCACCAATTTTTGCTGTGTTTTCTTTACCGGGGATCCGGCGAGATAAGAATTACTTTTGTTCTCGGATCTTCTCCTCTCAGTCTATCCCTAGTCAGCTCTCGAAGGTATCTGGGCTGATCCCGGAACGTAAAAGGTCTGCTGGACACCTCTTCTCATTTGATGGGGCCCGTCTATTCCCTTTCAGCCCGGAGCAACCCTCTGCACTTCAGCCTGATCTCGATCGCAATGATGGAGGTACTCCCTCCTATTGCGGGCCGAACCACTGATCTCCCCTGCACACTCCGGTAAATGACGTGGTCTCCCGCCCTTTCCCATAGACATCGCTGACGGCGTCTTTTTTTTCCGGCTCAACGGCACTGTGTTTTACCTTCCACTTTTCCTGTCTGGTTGGCGTATTCCCTGCACATTCCCCCCCAGTCAGCCTGAAAATGATTGGCGAGCCGAGAGCCGGCCCCCCGAGGGTTCTTTCCGGTTCGACTGGCCTACTACCTTCCGTTCTGTCACGCGGAGCTTTTTTTCCCCACGGCTTATGGAGGACGATGAGTTTTCAGTCTTTTTTCCCTGGACGGTTCACTCCTCCGGGCGGTCCTTGCGGGCGATGATCGCGGCCTTTTTTCCTAGAGGACGATAGACGGTTTCCTTCTTTTCTTTGCTTCGTCACTTGCGAGCGCACAGTCTTGACGGAGAGCTTCATGACCCCCGCCGGCTTCCGTTCCTCTGCGACGCGTCCTTTACCCCGTTGAGATCGCCGCCGTGTTCTCTTTTTTTTCTGATGTTTCACCGCTCTCCCTTTTGCCTTATCGCGGCGAAAACCGTAGTTGTTTTCTTTGTTCGCTCGGGGCTCCCGAAAACAGCGAGGTTCCCCCGGAAGGCTGGTCCCCTACGCCCTTGATGCCGCGCATTTTCCCTTTCGTTTTTCAAATAGTCTCCCCGGGCGATCTCGCTTTTAGGGCCCTGAGAACGCCCCCCGGCTCCAGCCCATTCGGCCGCCATTCCAACCTGTGCGTCCGCGGCCCATGTGCAGTCCCGGACACCGTGCGGCCCCCCTTTTTTTTACCTTGGCAGCTGCGGAAACACTAAAGGAACCAAACGGAGGCACAGCCACGACCCGGGGTCTTTTTTTCTTCCTTTTATTTGTGTGGGGTTGGCGTGTGTGTGGGCAGTTCCCACCACGTCGGCTACGTTTTGATAACGAATACGGCTTCTAGGTCACGCCCCCCAGGGTCCGCTCTTGCGCCACGGAAGAGCTTGATTATATTCCTTGTTCCGCCGCGGTTTCGAGATGGTAGATTTGTGACCATCGCCGACGCTTCTAGTACATTGACCTCTTTCGCACTTGGCTATTTTTCCTCTCGTTTTTTGCCGTAACCGGTCTCTCTCACCGAGTGGTCACCATGAACAACGCAAAAGGTTTCCGCCGCCCGTCCCCGAGGAGGATCCCTGTTTGCCCTTGCGGATGTGCAAGTTGACAAGTCTTTTCCCTTCAACAAGTTTTGGTCCGATGATTCACTTTCTGAGAGGAAGTTGTTCGCCATTGCGAGAGGCGGCCAATCCCTTCCTTTACCCCCGGAGAGCAGGTGAAAAGTCGGTACGGCCGAGGGATGGACAGCGCGGTTGCAACTCGACACTTAAACGGCGGTACCGACACCCCCACCTCCCTGGTGAACGCGCCGATTGCGTGTCCGGTTCCCCTGCCCCTTGAGGACGCGCCGCCTGCCAAGACACCCCCAAACACAACTTACGTACGATTTCCGGAGAACCCGACCGTGGGCCTCGTTCTTTCAACGTTTGGGCGCCGTCACCAACCCCTATGGTTCCCTTGGCATGAGCCTTGGATCTTGTGGATCGCCGATTGCTGGTGTTTTCCTCTACCCCGACCGGCCGTGCGGCATGATTGGGCAGACCTCCGCCGCGATTTTCCCAGTCCCCTTCCCCGCTACGCGTCGCCCCCGGCAGGTCTTCTCCGGCAGTGAACGACGGCCTTGGACCCCTCCACGCCTCCCGACGGCCCTGTGGTGCACGATTTAGCGCATGATCCGCAGGCTTGCCGGGTGCTGAGTTCCCTCCGTCCAAAAAGGTTGTTGATCGGGCTTCCCACCTTCTGTCGGCCTCTTGGATATGCCCCTGGCAGGGTTCCTCCTTTGGCGGCGCAACTGAAGTTTGTCCTGCGGCGATGTCGCGGATGCTGCTTGCGCCGGCGTTCGATCGGGCTTTGCGGGGGTGCCCTTTTGCGCGCGGAATAGGGCGTTGTGCGCGATTCAGGCCTGATTAACCATTCCCAAGCTTTTCCTAGCGGGGGGGCACCGTTTCTCACCGCTTTGGTCATGCCCTGGGCTTTGGCGACATACGTAGGCCAGTCCATTGTGACGGTGTCCTCCTTTTTTCCCTCCTTTTTTCTTTCGTGGCCGGGAGGCGATCGGCTTGGGCGGTGTCTGGTCGTTAGTCCTTTTCTGGTGTTTTTGACCTTGTCGTCGCCATCCACTTTACGTACGATTCTGTTCGTCAGCCTTTTCCCTTTTTTGCCAATGTTCCCGCGGTTCAACTCTGATCATCCGGTCCCGGCTTTTCCAGTCACGGCTCCGAGCGAGACCCCCTTTGACGCATGGAACCCACCATCAGTGTTTGGTCCCGCTTAGCGTCGTGGTCCGGTGACATCTTTCTTTCCTCTGAATCAGAAACTCACTCCCCCTTTCGACGGTAAACCCATCCCGACCTTTGGCCTGGGGGTCACCTATTTTCTTTGCATTTTGGGGCGGGATAGTCTTTCTTTTGTTGTTTTTCCCACTGGGTCGGGACCAAGGGTTTTCTCCCCCTTAATCGGCGCGTGGGCCGTCTTTTTCCCCCTTTTTTCCCCCTCATAGGGAGAAGTCTAGGCCTGACATAGGTCTACGGTGCGG
>Ga0179591_1299404_pt1 | contig 10115 bp, 7 predicted proteins | sample CZOMad2_1_08_16f_FD_182891 | JGI IMG/M metagenome (GOLD analysis project Ga0179591, IMG submission 182891) | Vadose zone soil fungal communities from Angelo Coast Range Reserve, California, USA - CZOMad2_1_08_16fungal (PacBio error correction) | ecosystem: Environmental > Terrestrial > Soil >... | reverse complement strand
CCATTTCCCCCTCCTTTTCCTCAATTCTTTGCTCTCCTTTTTACGTAGAGAAGACGCGCGCTTGACAATATCATAAAGCTCTGGCGCGGCGGGCATAACCTCCTCTCCTTAGAACTTTCAGAAGACAACGGCTTTCCTTTTCTTCAGTTCTTCCCCTTTTTTCTTGATCTCATGGTCCCCCCTCCCCCCCCCTTCTGCATTTTACGCTTCCACTTAGTCTACTTAATATGCTCACCCACGATCTCCTTTGGACAGGCGCTCTCCCCAGGTTTTTCCTTCAGTCACTTCTCCCCCACCCCTCCACAGAATAGCTAGGAGTTTTCTCCTTGAATTAAATTCTCTTTCGGATGCCCAGGTAATTAACCATTTCCCTTTCTGTCCCTTTCAAAGGAAAGCGTAATCTTCGCTCCTTTTCTCCCTCTCGGAAATGGCATCTTTTCACACGCATATTCGGAAATGAAATTTTCCCCCCCAAGACAATGGCCTCTCCTTCGCTCATAAGTTCAGATTTCGATGATGTGTTTAGGTTTACATACTCATGTAACAAGCCTTCCCTTTTTCACGTTGTCCCCGTACACGAGGGTAATGACATCCTCTATTTCGGTTATTCGACTTTCCAGACCCCTGCGTATTAAAGGTATTCCTTTTTTCACCTTCTTTGGCACCTCCTCCTACCTGAGGATCCCTCCAATTAGAGGCATTAAGAATTTGTTTTGGAATGCCGCTTCTTTCCAGCCCCAGCGCCAGAGCATCCCCCCCTACAAACCACCCCCCCCCCCCCCCACAAACCGCAAATACAAGTTGCCCCTCCCCCTCCACGGTGTATGAGACCTCCCCTTTCTGCGGGTTTGATGTTAATGCTATTCTCGACTTTCCTCCCCCCCCCTAATCCCGCGACTCCCCTGAATGTCATAAGATGGTCACGAAGTTGGTTGCCCCAATGGTCAGTTTTTCCAAGCTGCTATTTTTGCATCTCTTTTATTTTGCCCCAAACGGACCGTCCCCTTCTGTCACGTTGACGGGGTGTACGTCTTTCTTGACAATGAACTCGTATCCATCCTATCCATGAAGAGGCTGGGTTACCAAACAGCCCCTTTCCCGGGTTTGTCCCCCTTTCCCCGAAAGTTCTTCAAAGGAAGGCCTTCCGGGTTGCGGGGGGAGGTAAGGTTATGCTTTTTTCTCTTATGGCTTGTAGACCCTCTTTTTCCAAAAAACTTGCCCCCCTCGGGTTTTCCCCAAGATTCCCTGCCCCCCTAGATGTTCCATTTGAGACTCAACCCCCCGAATTTCCCTGCGTACACATGATGCAACTCCTCCCCTCCAAACAGTCCCCCGTTTCCTTTTTTCCCTCCGACGGTAGTTTTTGCCTTCTTCTAGTTGACAATCTTCACGGACGCCCTGTTTTCACTAAGTTCACCCCCATGGATGGCAAAATAGAGGCGGTACCTTTCCCTTCAGTGACCCTTCCCTTCCCCGAATTTGACCGGCGGTCTTTTTTCTTTCCCTCCTGCCTAGTTTCGTCCCATTTTTTTGCTTTTTTTACTATGGTTCGCACTTTCCTCCCTCGGTTACTTTTATTGCATCCGCCCAGTTCTCTTGTGCTTCTTCCATTGTATGGTTGTCTTTCCCCCTGCATGTGTTGGACAGGAGTGCGTTCCCTCGGCGCTGATGCGCACCTCATAGGGTTCTCGTTTGGTCCGGACCTTCCCTCCGTTTTTCAAGCTCCCTTGGGGTCCTGCACTCACGCTCTCAAAACCAAAGAGTTTTGCCAGTTCTCTCTTAGAAAGCGTAGTGACCTCTATGGCTTCCTCTGTAATACTCCCCCCTTTAGTTGGTCCCTTTTATTTCAATGTTCCTTTTTGGACTATACCTAAGCCTATATTCATCATTCGCTGACCCTCATGCGTGATTTTTTCTTGTCTACCCTTTTCCCCCCTGTCCAGCTTTGCACTCCTCTGCCGCTGTAAGAAGTTTGGAAGTATTCACTGGCTTCCTCCCCACTCCGGTCCGCCCATACCACCCGCCTGCGTTCTCCCCTAAACTGAGCGACTCACGGCGCTTTTCCCCCCCTTCGCTCCCTTGCCTTTCCCTCTTTTCCCCCCTCAATAACTCAGAAGTATAATATATCCTCGACTGAGCTCTTTTCTTCTAAGTTTTCTTCAACATTCAAGCCCGGAACCCTCTATGAAAAGCGGCGCGTCTCCCCCCCCTGAAATTGTCGCGCTTTTTCTCGTCTCCCTTTCCGATCCTCCGGAAGTCCTTTCCGCTTCCTTTGTCCTGAACCAGTTTTGCGGGCCTTTTCTTCTTCAAATCAGCCTTCAGTGATGGCTTAGAGGCCGCTCCTTGTCCGTTTTCTTCTCTTTAAGCTTCACAACACTTCGCCGATTCTGAAAAGTCCTGACCTTTTCATTTGAACCCTCCGACCAGAACAGCGAAGCCATTTCTCCCTTTCCCCTCGACCCCCCCCAAGGAACTAGAACATGCGCACAGTTTCCCCGATGTCCCTCCCCCCTTCTTCGGCGGAAGATAGATCTTCCCCTTTGTTGTTTTGGAGAGATCCTCCCCTTGGACCTCCGGATTCATTCCCTGTTCTCGGTTTCGGTCTTTGGTTTTTTTCGCGATCTTTTAAGGATTCGGATTGTTAGTCGTGTTCTTCTCCTCTTGCCCAGCACCTCCCCCCGTCTTCTACTTCGAATAGTTTTGGACGTCTTCGGTTTCCCTGAACGAGTTAGGAACCCTTTTCTTTCCCCATTTTCGATACAGCAGCGACGCTTTATGGATTTTAGCTGAGTTCCCCTTCTCCCCCCTTTCCCAGGCCAAAATTCTCCTTCGATTGTTTCTTAGGTCGCTTCCCTCCCTCTCCTAATGCGAAATGTTTTCTTCCCCCCCCAGTCTGGTTTGGTTCTCTTAGCCAGCTTTGTTTTTTGAATGGGTGACCGCCCTTCTCTCTCTCCTACTCCGGAGCCGCTGCTTCTCAGAAGTTCTGTAGAGTTCTTTCTTGGCTCTGATTTATCAAGATGCTCTTTCGAACGAGTGACAGTTAACGCACCGCCGGCGAGCTGGCGTTTCTTCCGTTCCCCCCCTAGATGTCTAGGAGATGTTATTACGAACCTTCCTATTTCTGCCATGTTCTTTTTTAAATCGCCTAGACCCACGGAAAAAGTTCTACGCATGCGTCTCCCTCCCATGCTTCTTATCGTTTAGCTGGATTGCCACCCCCAGCCCGATTCCTCAAAGTTATGAAAATTCGTCCCTCCGGATCTGCCCTTGATCCCGGTCCCCCCCCTTTTCCTGTTGCGTCCTCCCAGGATTCGATTTCGTTACCCCCAGATTTGAGTTTTCGACGTTCCTTTTTCATGGCGTCAAAACCCTTTACATTCGACATTCCCCTTTTTTAGCATCAGATTGGGACTCTGCCCCGCTATCCACTTCTCCCCCCCTTGGGGTCCCCTCTTATTTCCTGTGACGTGCCTTTGGATAACTAGCCAAGTTTTCTGGTGTCTTCCGTATTCCTCGTCGCGTCAGTGCCCAACCCGGGTCCTACACCCCCCCCGCTTGATGGGTCGTGCGATCTGCTTCCCCTCTCCCCCAGGCAGATTCTCCCCTTGATTTCTTTTCATGTTTTGCCGCCCCAATTTTGACAATCCACTTTGTTTTCCTTTTCCCCTATGTCCCCCTTGCTTTTCTTCATCTTAGACGGTCTCGTCTAAAACCTCCCTACTTGATGTGACTCATTTTGCCCCTCTTTGGTGTTGGAGGAGGTTTTCCTCGGGTTGTGACACTCCCATCTCAGTACCTTTTGCTTTTCGCGTTTTTTGCTGGATGGTGTCCTGGCAATCAATAATGGCCCCCTGCCCGTCCGTCCACGATTTTGATTAGGAATACCCCCCTTCTTCCCTTCCCCGGTGGGACCACTGAACCTTCTACGACTCCCCCGGGTTCATTTGATTTTTTTTTTTAATCCACTGGTCTGACCGTTCCAGGTGTTTCTGTTCACAAACCCTGTCAGCTACAGTTGGGTGTTTTTCCCCCCCTTACCCCTCTTCCCGTTTAAATTTTTTCTACTATTCTCAATCCACGGACGTCTTCCCCTTTTCTTCTTTTTTACAGAGCCGGTGGGTGGGAATCACTTTCCCAATAGCCTTTGAGACTGACAATTTGCGCTTTTCCCCTTCTCCCCCCTTTGTCCCCTGCCCCTTTCATGTTCCCGGCTGATGCGATCTTTTTCTTCTCTGTTCCGGAGGAAGACTATTCATGTAATCTTTCCTCCCTATTTCGGTCTCTCACCCCTGGCCTTTTTTCCCTGCGGATTGTTGTTTTTTTTTCCTTTTTGGTGCGGGGGATCTGGGGTTTCACTCGCTAACCCAACAACTTCTGTCCCGTTCACGTCTCTGACTGGCTTGAGCGCACCTCTTTCCTTTTTTTCGGTCGCTTCTCTACAACAGTTTCTCTCGTCCTTTCGGAAGTTGTCCGAGACGATCGCAACTCCCTTCTTTCTCTTCCCTCATGGTGGTGTCATCAACCTACCCCTTCCCGCGTCGTCCCCTTTTTTTTTTCTTTTATTTCACCCCGTTTCCTCACATTTTGCGACCTTCTTCGATTTATGACGCGCTACCGATTTTATTGTCCCTGTGTCGAATTTTTTGGAGTTTCACGACGTATAGCCTTTCCCTCCGCTGTTCTTTCACGCTAGCATTTCAGTCCGGTTTACCTTGCGTCTCCGAGCCAGAGGGAACTTGGTACTCCTCAGACTTTACCCCCGGCTTTCTTCTTAAAGGTGTCTTCCTACTCCCCTGTTGTAATAATATGCGTATTCCGGTTTTTCTTTCTCCTCTTGTGAGTGCCTTCGCCGAGCTTTTTTACTCCCGACTTTAGTTGGAAAATATGTTTAGTTCTAAACCCTTTTCCCCTCCCCCCCCTAGGATGATTACCTCACCGCAACCTTTCCACTGGGCAGTAGGCACCTATTTCCAACCAGCCGACCCCCATCCCTCCGCCAAAGATCGGCGTGTTAGTATCTTTCGTAGGATTTGGTCTTTTTAATTTTTTTCAAAAATCTCCGCCGGCGCACTTACTATATGGGCCAGTACCTCCCCTCCCCGCTCGGCGTATTACACTCCTCTCCCCCCTTAGTCCGAGACTGATGCCCCTCCTGTGCCTTTTTTCTTTCTTCTGATATATTACATCATCTTTTTTTGTGTGCCAGACCCCCCTCTTTCCCGCAGCTACGTCCGAAAGGGGATACTTTTGCGGCTTCACCCCTTCTCCTCTTCTGGTCGCGCGTCTTTTCCCCCCCCTTCATGAGTGCGGATGTTCCTTTCTTCGTATATTTTGGCGCCGCAGTACCCGCCACCTTTTTCCCTTTTCCCCGCAGACTCCTTCCTCCCAGCCCCTGTTTATGTCGTGTTTCGGAAAGAGTGGTGTATTTCTTTCCTTTAACCTTCGCTCAATCGAATTGCTTCGCCCTTTTGAGTCATTACTCGAACCCCCATTGATGACAGTCGAATCATACTTTTCGCATCGCACCCTTTTTTCCGAAAAAGGAAATCCCGATTACTCTCCCCGGCGGGTTCGTCCATAAGAGTTAGGGAGGATGTCGAGCTCGAACAGTCTCTTGCTTTCCCTGGATGCGTCATATGCGGCAAGCTGACACCTCGCGGCTTTTCTATACCTACGATGCAGAACGCCCCCCCTCCCTTATGCCACTGAATTATGTCCCTCCCTGTGTTTTGGAAAGCTATCTCCTTTCTGAGGCGTTTTGCTTTCCCTCCTTTCTTTTTACTCGGGGTCACCAGAGTGCCCCTTTTTCTTTGATGCCTCATACCAATGAGCCGTAATCCTTTCCCCTTTTTTCCTCGGGGAAACCTCGCATTCCTCAAATTGACGCACCCGCCGGATTCCTTTTTTCTTATTCTCCTTGTCCCCCAGCACCTTGACACTTGGAGGATCCCCAGTTCGCTTAGTTTTTTTGCCCCTTTCCCTCATCCATTCAGTGAGTGTTCTTTCGTCTACGCAAAAGAGCAGAGACACACCAAACTCACCAAACAAACACCCGACCGCGTTCAACAAAACTCTTTCTCTCCCGTTCTCTTTTGAGAGCCCTTCGATCTTTTTCTTTTCGGCCCCCCCTCTCAAACAAGACGAAGGTCCTCTAGGTGAATGAGCACGGTCTTCCTGGTAGGATGGGCTCGCGAATGATCATTCCTCCCCCTATGCTTTGCTGTTCTCCACCATTTTCTTTGATTCTCCCCTGACCTCTGTTATGTCGACCAAGCCTTCAGTCCGTTCCCCCTTTTTAATTTCCGCGAAAGTAGAATCTGACCTCGAGCTCATTGAAGATTAGTTTTCCCCCCCCCCAACTCCACACTAGCTGTTTTTTTTCCCCTTTTTCACATCACCGTCGACGGTTGGATTGCCCGGCATCCGACAATTTTTTTGCGTTCCCTTTTCAGAGCATGGCTTGTCTGGCTTTGTTATGCAATATCAATTTCATTCTTTCTTATCCCGGTCACAGTGCCATTTTCATGTGGCGCGAGGGCATTTTTGTGACTCCCAGCCTCCTCCCCCCGCGGCTCCAAGCACCTCTTCCCTATTTAGTCCCCCCTTTCCGCCGCAGCCGAAACCATTCCTTAACACGTCTTCCTCCGTAGGTGTGCATTTTTTTTATTCCGTCCTTTATGATACAGCCCGGAAATCGTCCCAAGTCCTTTCCCCCCCACTCATTGGATGGTCAATCTGGGTCGGTCTCCCTACCAGGTCCTCATCCGCCACCCCATGAATTGAAGCATGATTCCTTTTCCTTTAGCTCCCGACTCCAAAGACTTGGTCTTTAACGGGACTGGCAACGGTCTCACGACGACAGAGGTTCTACGACCTTCCTCTTCTTTCTCATCCCGTTTCCTTTTATTTTTCTCCCCGATGGTTGGACCCTCGAGGTAGGGTTCCCATTCTTATGGTAAACCTCACCTTTCTTTCTGAACTTCCGGGAAGTTTGTAAATCCATACCCCTCTTTCTGCCGTCGTTCCCCCCCACCCTTTGTGATGAGCTGCCTTTAGAGAAAGTTGTTCCTCCCTCCCCCGGCATGCGCCGGCTTCCCAATCTGTCCTTTGATGTTTTCTCAATGTTCATTTGCTTCTCTTCTTCTTTTTTCCCTATCCAGCGTCCTCTTTGAGCCCCCTCTGCTTCTTCCTTTGTTCCTTGACTAGCCGATGTAAAACCAGCCGCTCTTCCCCCTTCAGCTTTCTGGACTCTTCGGCCACTGCTCGCGCCGCACTGGTTTTTCCACTCGATCGCCGTCGCTCTTCACAGAAACTGATCTCCCACTTCCGGCACGAGTCTCTTCTAGACGTCCCTTTCTCCAAACCCCTCCTCTACTATCCGATTTTTCGGTGGAAGTCTCTTTTTTGTCCCATCCCCTTTCTTTCTGGTCCCATCCCACACTTTGCCAACACGTTTTCTCGACTTTTCACGCGCCGAAGAAGACCTTCTCTTCATTTTGCTGTATTCCCCGATAATAAATCGCGCGCTTTGTGTGACTCCCTCCTTCCATGCCTTCCTTTCCCGCGTCGAATGAGATACACCCCTTCACACAGGTTCGCGAATCTCCCCCCGTATAAGCTTTCTCCTTGACGTCCAGAAACCTTGCACTTCGCTGACCTCCCGCCCGGCTTCAGACCCCCTCCGCAACACCTTTGAAAAGCGCACAGTTCCGCTTTTCCCCTTTCTGCGTCATTTTTCCCCCGATTCTATTTTCTCCTTTTTTGGTGTGAGGATCGTTCTCCTTTACGTTTCACAACGGTAACCTGGGCGATGTTCCATTTTTTTTTCTCGATTTTTTCTTGAGCTGTAGCGACGGTGTTTTTCGGGTTATCGTCCTTCTTCCCCACGAATGTTGCATTTTCGGGCGCGCGTTTGTGGTCTTTTTTTCTCTAATCTAGATTACCTTGAGATTTTGGACTGTTCTCCTTCTGCCGCTTGTTTTTTCTTCCAGCCCCTTTCCGGGCACCCCTTTGAGCGGCAGACGCTCTTTCGCGTTCCCTCCTCTGACAATTGTCTTTTCCTTTAAGCGCCCGGGTGGCCAGAGGGATTTTTGGGTCCCTTCGATTTGGGAATGGTGTTTGCAAGCCCATTTCCTCCTCCTTACCGGCGCGGTTCTCTCTTCTCGTTATTCGGGGTCTAGTATTTTTTAGTTAGCTACCTTCCTTCGAAGTCTCGACGTAATGTCCAGGCGTTCTCCGATTCCTAGTGCCCATGTCCCCCCCCTCTGGCGTTTTATTTCCAGTCAACGACTTACCCCCTTTAAGAGGAGGGCCAGATGCATTTTTTCCCTTCCGCGGTACCCCCCTGATCCCTTGGTTAATCAATCCCCTTTATTCTATCGTTTTTAGATTTATAAGGCACTCACTCCCCTTTTATGACCCCCCTGATACCACCCGTCTGATGGATGACCGGCGCAGGCCGGCTTTTGATACTCCCGGAGACGTCCTTCTTCCAGTTTTTTTTTTTTTCCCAAAGATTGTTACGACGTTTTCCCCTTCCCCCTAGGGTTTCACCACTTCTACCTTGTCCCTTTCAAGATGAGGTTGCGAAAATCACACTTCCTTTCCCCATCTTCCCTATTTTCCCCCATTCATTGGGGCTCACCCCCACTGTTTTTCCCAAATGTATAATCTCAATAGTTTGCACTCGGAGTAAGACCATTTCGTTTGCTTAACACATCCTTTTCCCCAGCCACCCCCTTGTTTTCCCGAGTTCGATATGGCCGCATCCTTTTTTTTCTGGAATTCCCAAGTCGTTCTTTCCTTTCTGACTTTTCCGGCCTCCTCTCCCCTAATTTTTGGGACGTTCACTGGTCTTCCTGGCGTTCCTTTTCTCCTTATACGGACCTTCGTCTTTACCAATTGCCTCACATATTCGGAGCCACGTTGGCAAGTTATATGCTTCTTTTTTTTTATTGAGGTTTTCCCACATTTTGGACGGACATGACTAGCCTCCAGTGCTTTGCTTCCTTTGGTCTCTGATGTTTTTTTTTCCAATGCATCTCGTGCCCTCTTGTTTCCACGTTCTCAGGATTGCCCTCCTTTAACCGATTTGTTATTTTCCCTAACCTTGACCTTGTTTCACCCCCGGTGGTCTCTCTCCGCCGCCACGGTTTCATTTGATGGGCAGGCCGGGTCTCTTTTGTTGTTGACTTCCCCCCCCCCACGTTCAGCTACGTTCCTTTTTGGTTTTAAAAACGGACTCTATTCCATGAGCTCGTCGACTTCTCTCTTCGAAGTATAAGTATTTATTTCGCCAAGTCCCCCCCCCCTTCTGGTCTACCTTTCAGATTGTTTGAGAACAAGAACTTAGTTGGAGATTTTTTTTTTTACCCACATATTGGCTTAAAATTGTTTTCCGTTAACAATAATCCCTTGTTTTATATTAGAGAGCTGTGGCATTTGGTTTCTTTTTGCCGAATTCGCTTCCCCCCCGAGTTTGATTTATTCACTTTTATTTGAGGGATGAACGAGGATTGTTTCTTTGTTTTTTGTTTGTTGTTGCTGTTTTGCCCCGGTCTTATCGCATTCCCAAGTACGCTTTCCCACTCCTGAGTCCCCCCAAAAACGTCCGACTTCTCCCGTAAGGCGCTTTTTTGTTTCCCCTTTCCCCCTTGCCTACTATTTTGCTGTTTATTTCTACCTTCAGAGTTTCCCGATGCGTTCCGAAATCGCCCAATAATTGGTTTTTCTCCCCCACCATAATAACAATCTTTTCCCTAGGTCAAAAGAGTGTATTCCTTTTGCGTCGTTCGCAGCAGCGAGACCTACTGTATGGCTACTTCCGAGCGACCCTATGGTTCTTTTATCCTTTTTTTTGCTCGTGTTTTTCCCCGTCTGTGTTATAGCCCTTTCCCTCTTTCTTTAAACTAGACCTGGATGAGCAATCGCAGATTCCCCCTTTGGTATGCCTATCAAACTTTAGTGACCTTTTTAGAACGAACCTTTCCCTGTTGGAGGGAAAGGTTGTCCCTTTTTCTTCTTTATACGCCCCAATCCCTTTGCCTTTTTATTTTCTAGGGAATTCCCGAAGGGTCAATGCGCCTTCAGCAAGCAATTGGGTCACGCGTTGGACT
>Ga0179591_1271756_pt1 | contig 10115 bp, 17 predicted proteins | sample CZOMad2_1_08_16f_FD_182891 | JGI IMG/M metagenome (GOLD analysis project Ga0179591, IMG submission 182891) | Vadose zone soil fungal communities from Angelo Coast Range Reserve, California, USA - CZOMad2_1_08_16fungal (PacBio error correction) | ecosystem: Environmental > Terrestrial > Soil >... | reverse complement strand
TGTTGTTTGCTGCTCACTCCCCCGGGTTCCCCTTGCACACTCCCATGTTTCTTGCAGGAATTTATACGAGGAATACCCCTTCGATTGCCCATGTTTCCTACACTAGGACTCAAGGCCTTTTCTCCATTGAGGTTGCCCCCTACCTCCCCGCCCTGGGATCCTCTCTCAGCTGAGTCAGCCGTCCAAGGGGTACATCCATGTTTCCTTCGAAGAGTATGACCCTGGATGCCTTCCTTTTTTTGGTCGGATTTTTCAACCTCTTTTACTGGTCTTCTCTTACTGAAGAATGATGGTTTGCTCCAGCTGATACAGTCCATGGTTTTCATTGATCTCCGACAGTCCACTTCGTTAATCTGAACAAAACCATTGTTCACTCCAAACCCTTTCTTTTCCCGGTGGGGAGACCTTTCTTCCCTCGTACAAAAAAACCCAACCCCCCAGTGCGTCCCGTTTGGCGCTCCCCTTTTCCAAGAGGTTAGACTTGTCGTGACTTTAACCTGACTAGGCCTCATTACAGACAACTCTCCCTCTGAAGCGTAATAAGTTTCACGGATCTAAAGGTTCACTCCTTAATCTCGTTTCCTAGTGACTCTATCGACGAGGCCCGTGGTGAGCTGAGTTTTACTAAAACAGTTGTCTGTCCTTAGTTGATTTTTTTTAAATTCTTTTGAGGTGACCAGGATCCTATGGCTAGTGTGAACCGTCCATCCGTCAGAGAAATCACCCCCCACACCCATCGAAAAGTCCCCCACATGTTTCCTGTCCTGCCTCCCTGAAAATTCTCAGCTATTGCATCCGTTCATGTCCCAAGACGGACTTTTTTTTTACGTTCGATGAAATCTTTTAGTCATCACTCGATTATTTTTACCGTGCTGTTTGAGGGGACTGTTTTTTCCTAGACCTCTGAATTGATTTGACTTGAAGCATAAGCGATGGTTGGCTTCAATTGCTGATTTTTGAAAGAATTTCTCTCCTTTCATCTTGGCAGGTCGACGATGTGGGGGGTGCATGGCTTTAAATGGTTATAGCTGCATTTTTTTTCCCTCGCTTGGTCCCCCCAAATTATCCACATAGTCAAGTCACGGTAGGCCCCTTATTTTTGCCACAGTTTTTACGCTTTTTTTTGTTACCTTTACCCCCCATAAAATCCAGAACATTAAAAATTAAGTGGATACCCCAACCCGCCAAGGTGGCCCAATTCTTTACGACCCCCTTGCATTTTTTTCTTTGCGCAGCTTGCCCTCCTTCCATGATATGCTTGTAAGAGACGTCCCCTTAAACCCTTCCCTTTTCCCCTTTATTAACTAATTTGGCACTGAGGCTGTTTCCCCTCTTTCTTTATTTAGACCACCTGTTTTTCGTCCCCCCACAAAACAGCTTCTAGTGTTACCCATCATTCCCCCCCAAATGTTCTCTTGGCCCGTGGCATTGTTCCATCTCCACCAATCCAAGAATAGTGAGGCCTTCCTATTCCGGCCGTCTCTTCTCCCCTTTGTGTTTTTTTTTCACCCTTATCTATGATTGATTTCCCTGTAGCGAGAATGTGTCCCGTACTTTTCCCTTTTTTGACAGTACGTTACACTCTAAGATGTGAGTTTGCGTTGCCCCCCTCTCACTTCTTCTCCTTCTCATCTCCACTTTTCAAGAAGAGATGACCCTCTGACCAAGTTAGTGGAGTGGACCACCCTCCCCCGAAGGCGGTCCATACTTTTTTTCCCTTTTTCTTGGATTTCAGACCTCCCCGCAACTTCCCAACCTACCGACTGGAATTGCACGGCCTTGTGTTCATTGGTTTTCAAGGACATTCACCCCTCCTGCTATCTCAATTCTATACTCAAACAAGAGCCTCCTCCCCCGTGCATCTTCGTCAGTGACATTGCACGTTGCTTTGTTTTTACCACTTTCTCTTAGAGTGAACTCACGCCCCCATGACAAAGGGATTTTAGGTTTATCAAGCATTTTTTATCTGGCACATTTTTTTTCGGTGACCAAAGTTTCGATAGTTTTCACCCTCCCAGCACGATTATATCCTTTTGTGTGAGCTTACTTCTCGAGTTTTGTTGTTCCTGTCCCGATCTGGTTTTTCACCTTCAATTTAAACTTTTCCCTCCTACAGTCTTTTGAACCCAAGCATTGTAGTATTCTGTATACTGTCACTGCTTTTCTCTCCACCAGCTTCGTGCTCTTGCTGTTGGATGATGCTCTGTCCCCCTTTTCTCCTCTTAGCTTCATTGGAAAAGTTTTGGTTACATAAAGGCCTTCTTTTTGATATCTGAGCTTTGACTGGCATTGCAGCCTGCTTCCCCCTCTATTTCATTTTTTAAGTTCCATGGCTGTTTTGAGGTTGATAATCCCTGGGGCGACTTGGCGGTTTTCGCATTGTGCCTCCCCCCCAATGCTTAGGTTGACTTTTTTTGCAATCACTTTTCAGCCTTTTTTGTTGGTCGGATGATAGGACTCTTTTCTTCGTAACTCACACTTTCATGTTGGAGGTATTCGTTTTTCCTTGGACAGGTCCTCCAGTATAGGCATGTCATTCTATACTGTTCAAATGACAGATGTCATTCCGCAGACCCCCCAATTTTCCGTGGTTATTTCTGTCGTACTCGGATTGCCATTTTTTGTTATATGCCCACCTTCCCCCTTGTGTTCCACCCAGATTCCCCCCCTTTTTTTTTTTTACGTGGCGTGTTGCCACCTTATTTTGTTCTTCAATAAACCCATAGGTAAAGTAACTCATTGTCATTTACACACTCTTCTTCCCCTTCGACTTCGTCCCAGATGTTTTCCCTGTTCTTGAGCGTGATATTCACTCTCCCTAAGGTGAAGATGTCAACTACACAATCTTAATTACGTGCAGTCCTCCCCCCTTTTCTTTTTTGGGTTTCTCACCTCCTCTCCTTTTTTTTTCTATTCCTCATGTGTATTTGCTAAATCTGCAAACACACCAGTTGGCCCCCCCCCTGGGGCATTCCACTACTCCAACCTTGACTTTTGAACCCCTAACTTGACCTCTCCGCCCGATTCCTTATGATAACCACCCCATTCCAGATTCCCTCCATCTGACCCACAAATGTTCCTTCGCTCCCCTATACAGCATGTCATGTCCATTTCCACGTGCCCCCCAAATTTTTTCCAGAAAAATTGGTTCTATGTCCCACCATCCCTCAAAACCCCTTCCCTCTCCCGAGTCTTTCCCCCCTTCAACCTCCCTTTACCTTAAGATCGTTTTATTCTTGCATCCCAGGATCTGTACTCCGGGAATCACCTCGAATTAGCTTCACCTTTCCCCCGTCTGCTCTTTTTTTAGACCTGATGAAAGGTGGCTTTCTTCTTTTTTTATGTGGTTTAAGTACCTTCTTGCCTTGTCCTGATATCTACCAGATTCCAAAAGGTCTAACCCCACAACCGCCCCACGGGCCCAATATTAGGACCTTTAAGAACAATTAGAGTCGTACCGATGCCCTTAGGTAGACTAACACGACTCTGAGCCTTTTTTTTCCATACCCCACAGGGCCCTTCCCGCCCCTTCAGACAAACCCCCCCCCTTATTACCCAATGACTCCCCTCATCTCAGATTTACCATGGGTCTTTTCATTATTACCCTCTATAACACTCTTGGAGCCCCCACGATTTGTTTTATGTTTTGACCTCGTAGTCACCCCCTCCGTATCAACGTCCTTCCTTTTAGGGAAGTCTTGCCCCCGTCTTTTTTCCTTTTTAGAGTGAGCGTCTTTGTTATTCCCATCCCACAGTATAGCTCCCCATCTGTTAATAAGAATCCCAGGAGTTGCCATAGAGATTTGAGTTGTTTCATTCCAGCCAGACCCCCCTCTTTTTCTCCCCCTTTCCCACATACCCGTTCTCAGGAGATCGGGTTGAGGCCCTTTTTTCTCCGGACTCCTATTGATATAGTTTTCTCCCCTGGCTTGCCGGTCTGCAGAACCTCACAATCCACTTCTAACAATCTTGGCGGGGAGGTGGAACCTTCTTTTTAGGAAATTACTCTTTTTGGCCATTTCTCTTTTAATTTTGTTTCAGTGGCTAACAAAATAAGTGTTTGCCGAATGTTATCCCCCCTATAATGGTTCAATCTTATTATCTGTTGTGTTTCTTAGTCCTGCTTTCTTTTGGGATGGATTAATCATCCCTCCATTTGCATGAGATCCCTTTTTCTTCTTGCGCCCTTCGTCTTGCAGGTGTTTGCACTTTTTCATTTGCATTTGTGATTGATCTTGCTCTGTAGTTGCTCCCCTGGACCTTGAGCCCCCCGCTTTTACTTCTCAGCAGGGGAATTTCTTTTCTGAGCCCCGTCTTTCCAATGTAGCGTTCCTCTTTTTTCGTATTGGTCTTAGGGGAAGGACATACACCCCCCCTACAGGAGGCTTTTTTTCTCTCACTGTTCCAACGTGGGTGGCCTCATTGGGTGGGGATTTGTTTGGTGGTTTTAGTGGGGGGGTTTTGGTTGGGTTTTTGGTTTTTTGGTTTTCCCTTGAGCCAAGTTTCTTCCAACTACAATAATCCCAGCTCTTTACCGAACTGCATCCCGTTTCCAATCTCACCGCTTCTTCTCTTTTCCCCTCTCTTTTTTGTGAGTTCTCCTGTAGCGGGTAGATTTTCCTTTGATGAATACCTTGCTCGATTGTCCTTAGACTTTTTTTTTTAGCATGGTGGTGGGGACTACTCTTTCTCCCCGGCTCCCCTTCCGCCCTACTCTTCACATCCATTTGTAAATTCTCTTCCCCCAAACCCCTCACCATCGTGAATTGATGTCATCTCCCTATCCCACTGAATATATAATTTCCTCCAACCAGAATTTCTTTATTCCCCCTGGCTACTGTGAGCCCCCCCTGAGCCCCATCCCATCATTCCCAATGTCCAGGTCCATTTGACAACAGAAAAAGAGCGTCACACCATGGCCAAGTGGATTCCCAACATGCACCGTCTTCATACGGTAATGGACAGATTTCCCGATTAAACCCCGTCTTTGACCCCCTCCCCATCCTACTCCCTCCGGCCCCCTCCCAAGCCAGCGCCTTGGGTTCTTAATACTTCCCTATTGGATAATGTCTAAACGTTATTACCAGTCTGTTTATCTGAAGCCCCTTCCCCCCCCCCCCTTCACAGACTGCCTAGGAATTTAGCTTAAAGAGCACTCTTCTTCTTTTATGAGAATAACAGCTTCATGACCTTGATGTTCGTTCATTTCAGTACTTCCATTCCTTTTATCCGCTCTCCCGCTGGATTTCTGAACGGTGTCATCCCCCCACTGAACAGTACCCTTTTGGCAGCCCCCCAACTTTCCCCCTTCATTGACCCAGCTCTTCCTCCTCTTCCTCTTACGCTTACCAACCCCCCCCCCAGTCATTACCACCTCCCCATTCTCGCTCACTGCCCTCACGACATGCTCGTTACCACCTCTCTCTTCTCACCCCCCCTTTTTTACTCTATTCACGCTAGAAGCTTCGCTTACCACCGGCCCCCCCTTTCCCTTCATTCTCCCTAACCGCAAAGTTTTTTCGATCAGGTCACTCCGTCACCTCACCCCAAGAATCCGACCACCCGTCAACCCCTCCTCTATCCCGCATCCACCCCGCCACATAAGAACGCTCCGCTACCCTCTTTCCCTCCTTTCTCCTCCGCCTACGGCCCCCTCCTCTCCCCCCCCCAACGTTTTCCCCTCGCTCACCGTCCTCTCCCTGCCCCTCATCTTCGTCCCCCGTCCCCTCTATAACCCCGCCTTCCTTCTCCCCCCCCCCTCCCACTCAGTTTTCCCGCTCTCTTTCTCGTGCCTCCCTACACACCCACGATCATCTCCCCTACCAGCCTCATCGTCCTGACCCTAAGCCCTTCCTCCACCGGCCCCTTCCTCTCCACACCAAGAACTTCCCGATAGCACCCCACCCCCCCCCCCATCGGTCCCTTCCATCCCCCTCTCCTCCTGACCCACGCCGCGAATCATCCCCCCTCCACAGTGCTCTCCAACAAAATTCACCATTTGTCGCCCGGCCACCCCCTATTCGCATGGGTTTCTCTTCTTTCCTCCACCTACTAGCTACCGCCACACAAAAGTATCGGCTTCGCTTGGGATAAGTCCTTGTATGTCTCCTTATATCAGTGTTATTTTGTCCCCCAACACACAAACAAACCCTTTATAACTCTCTTTTGTTTGATACAAAGAGTTTAGACTTTTCCCTTTTAGGGACGGCCAAGATAATCCCGCTGCCCGCAGTCGCCTTGCGACGTTCGCACGTTTACAATTAAGGTCGGGAAGGACTCATTGAAGGATTATGAGTTATTACGATTTTTTCTATCTACTCCCGGTCTATTTCTTGATACCGAAGGGAGAGACCCGGGCCTAACCGCGTTTCTCGTACAGTTTGGGATTTGCTAGTGGAAGTCCGATTTTATTACAAGTTGTAGCTACTTTTTCCCTTTACCAGGACTACTGAAACAACCCAATTCTTTCACCTGTTACGCTCTAATGCACCATTTATCAGCCTATCTCCCTTCCCGTTTTATTGCAAAGCCGTTTCCTTTTTTGGGCGATTACTGCTGTGATCTCACCCCGGACGTTTCCAGATTGATGTGTGTTTTTTCGTGGGATCGAACCTTTTTTTTTTGCTTGGATGGACCCGACTAGGAATTGAGTGTTGAAGGACTGGTTTCAGACTTATGCTTCGAGGAATGCGTCGATATCCGTTCTCTCTCGTCCGTTCTCGTCGGTATGTTGGTCTCTTTCTTTCATAGGTTGGGTTCATATATTTCGTTTTAGCACTCAAATGTTGGGTTACACTCTCCCCCCCCCCGGATGTCAGTGTGAAGCACATTTATTTTTCACGCTCCTCTTTTTTTTTCTTCAATACCCATAGGTCCCACTAAATTATATCCCCCATCCCTGGTTATCACATACCTATTACTAGTCCCAGCTGTTGAGGTTGTGCATCCTGCTGCCATCATTCTTTGCATGTCTAAACTAACAGGTCTTTTCATAATGTGGTCCTGATCCCCATCGGATTTTTTTTTTTTCCTTCTACTTTGTTGAATAGATTTATTTCCCAATAACCCACCCTACTCGTCAACATACATTCCACCCTTTGGCCTCTTTTAACCCATGGGATGTTTTAGTCTCCCAAGACAATCCAGGCCGCGATCTTGACCTACTTCGACCTACTTGTCTTTTCAAGTCTGACATTTCCCCCTCATGTAGAGTTCTGCTCCATGACGGATTCCATTAAGCTCTTTCCCTCAAGTAAAAAAGTATCCCCCCATCCCCTTTTGAATCAAGTCCTCATCATCCCTTCATTGTTGAACTCCCCCTTTCTTTTTGACGTGGCCAACTCCACCCTTCCCCCTGACCTTTTGGTGTTCGTTTATAAAGACCAACCCGGTTTGACCCCGCCCAGTCGATTTGTCCTGGGACATAGTTCGCTTCAATGCCATTCACCTCCCCTGATCCCCCCCTTCTTTCGACCCGACGTGACCTGAAGCCCCAATACCAGAGCCCCCAACCTAAACTGTTTCCTTGTTTCTTCCTACTCAGCGTCTCTTGTCCAAGTGTCGTGGAAACCAGATCATCCCCCTTTTGATTTTGTGTGGTCATCAAGCTGGAGGATTTCCCATTTAATTGGGGTGCACCCCAGGTCTTAGTTCCATCACTATCATCTCTCTCTCATACGTTCATCTTAACCAGAGGTTCTTGGTTTTCTGTCCAGATCCCCTGTGGTGGGCCCCATCAAATTGTTTTAATTCAGGCCTGGTGACCAACCCCCTCCCGTTCATCTTTATCCCCCATCATAGACTCTGTTAAGCCACCTCTACAAGTGTCATCTCCTCCTCTTTGGCTTCATTCTGTTAGCCACTTTTGGCTGTCAGCTCACCTTTCCGGATGGGTCCATGGAAATATGAGTAATTTTTTGTTGGACTGTTCTTTTACCTGCCTGTGCTGCAGATAACTTTTGGTTAACCAGTCCTTCTTTTTGTCTTTTTGATTATCAACAGGATGTAAGTTGCTTAGGACCTTTGTTTTTCCTCCAGGTTCCATTACCTGGAACTCCCCCTTTTGCTGTTGAGTGCCCCCCCCCCCATGGAGATTTCCCATTGCTTGTCTGTCCATTAGATCATTAATATGCCCCCCTCCCTATCATGTTTCTTCTTTGTAGTCCAGAGTCTCTCCAGTACGAGGCCCTGTCCTCCCTTGTTACTGAAGAGAGAATTCCACCCCCCTTGAATAATTTTGTTCCTTTTCCTCATAGTTCTTTGCCTCTTCTTCTATGGTTTTTTTTTGCTACTGAGAACTCCCATTTTTGGACAAGCCCCAGGTTGTGTTTTTTTGTTGTGTTCCACAACTTTAACCCATTTTCCGTCACAAATTAGATGATGTAGTTAAACCCCCCAAAATCTGAGTTGTCGCCGGCAACTAGTCCTTTGACACGATTGTTTGCTCTCGGCATTCCACATTGATTGTCCCTCCTTCAAACACCCAAGCGTTGGTCCTATTAATTAATGTGGCATGATTCCTGGCTTTTTTTTTTTCTCTACATCCTAATTTTATGTTACCCTCATTTTTTTTTATTCACCCCCAAAATATACGTTGGCTTGTGGCTATGAACTATGATTTTCATTGTTGTCCCCACGGTTATACCTCTTCACTTTATAAGCAAAGAATCCTGGACCCTTTCCCTCATGAATAATCGAAACCACACCAGGTCATCTCATGTCTGTAAAAGTCAATTTCAGTGTCCCCCCCCTCGATTGATTGCTTGTCACCCTTCCAAATTAGGTCTAGTGTCCCCCCCCCCATCACAATCAACCTTTCCAAGCAATAGAAATCAGATGACCCCTGACTGCTTCCTACCCGTCCATGTTTTTTTTTCTCGTCCCACTTTCTCCCTCAGTCTGGCATCCCAACTCTTGATTGCTTATAGGCTTTCAGCCTGTGACTTGTGATTTTTTTTTTTCCTATTTTTTGGCTATACCCCCCTTTCTTCTCCCCTCCCCTTTCATTCCCACTGTGAACACCTCCCCCCATATAACTCAGAACCCCAGCCACTCGTTAGTCCCTTCCATTAGGAATCGACATAGCCATCGTATCATTTCCTTCCCTTCAATACCCGTACCCAGTCAGAACAACTATCCTATTTTTACACTTCGAGCCTCTCCCTTAGCATCGCTACCTATCGTTTAAATGAGTTTCCTATTCCCTTTCCCCCCACCCCCTTTATAAGAGGTTCCTAGCCACTATTATTGTGGGTGGCTAGATCTCTCCGGAAATCCCGTTGTTAATACTTTCACACCTGAGTGTTACTGAGGTCCAGAGCTTTAGCTAATGGGAGGCATCTTTATCCAACACAGTAGTAATCTTGCGTTTCTCATCCTTATTTTTTAAGAATTTACAGATTTGAGGGAATTTCTCCTTCGGCACCCCCCTTCCTTTGCCTCATTATTAATTTTTTTTTCTTTACCCCGTGGGGAGACACCCCCTTGTCGACACTGATTCGCCTTATCCCCCATCTTTCCCCCCATGACACTTCTTCTCCCTCTTTCCCGTAATTCTCTTGAGGGGCCTCCTCCTTTCTTACGATCATCGTTGAAAGGTTTAAAGTATGTTTCCCATCTTTTGTAGGTGCCGTTTCACCCTCGTTAACCCCACTGCTTTCTCTAATCTTCCCCTCTCGTTTAGTGTATCTCTCGCTGCTGGAGTCTTTGAGTTGTTCTTTTTCTTTATTGAGATAGAATATCTGATGGGCCTTCTGCCTATTTTCTCGTTTGAAGGTGTTGACTCCATTTCCTTTTTTACGCTCCTTGCCTTTCATCTCTATGTTTTTTTTTTATGTCCCCCTGGGTCCCTCAATTTTTGACCCCCCCAAGTTGACCTCGCAGTTATAATTGGTGTATCCCTTTATGTTCGCCCTTATCTTTCTTAGGGCTCGGCCTCCCCCTCCCCCCCCACCCCCGGCTGATTATGCTTGTTGGGTACTTTATAAACCTTCCCACTTTGTTTATGAGCAATGTTTAGGCCTCTAGTCCCATTTTTTCGCCTCCGCTCCCCAATCGATTATGGCCCTCGCCTTCCTTGTCCCTCCTTTTTACTCACTTCCACACTCTCAACCCCT
>Ga0179591_1248112_pt1 | contig 10116 bp, 15 predicted proteins | sample CZOMad2_1_08_16f_FD_182891 | JGI IMG/M metagenome (GOLD analysis project Ga0179591, IMG submission 182891) | Vadose zone soil fungal communities from Angelo Coast Range Reserve, California, USA - CZOMad2_1_08_16fungal (PacBio error correction) | ecosystem: Environmental > Terrestrial > Soil >... | reverse complement strand
TTGGACCCCTTTTTCAGGATTCCGGAGCCCCTTTTAGAGCCCCCTCAGGTTCCCGTTTCCTGGAGACCAAGTCGTCCTTTTTTATACGATTCACGACTGGTTTTTTTTTTTGCGGACTGGATTTTCCGGTTTTAGGTCTTTTCTTCTCTGGGTTAGCATCCGTCATCCCCCCCCCCATTTCCCCCCTCAGATTGCTTTGCATCTAATGAAAATGTTTTTCCTACCGTCACACTTCCCCCCCCCCCCTTCCTAGGCGTTCGGTAAAGCTGGCGTTGCGCTCTTGCGACTTTCTTTTTCTTTCTCTTAAAGGAAGCCCCTTCCCCCCCTTGGGGCTTTTTTCTTGTTTCCCAGCGGCAGTTTCACACCCATTTTATGTGAACCAAGTCCCTTGGACACTCCCCGCGTATGGGACACTGACTTCTTTTTCTAGAGTCCCCTTGCCGAATGCCCGGCTCTTTCCCATCATGCTTTTTTAGCGGTTGCGCGTTTTCAACCTCGTTCCCCGTCCCCCCACTATTCTGGACACCACAGCCCATGAAATGTTTTTTGCCCGGTTTCATTTGGTTTCTTCCGTTTCTGACCCTAGGGAAAATTTTCGTTGCTTTTTTTTTCAGAATTGCATCCCCCCCTCCCCTTCTCTTTGGTGTGCTTGCGGAAAGATCAAAGGTGGATTACGGATTAGTTTCTCGACCTTTCCTCGCGATTTTTTTTTGCCGTTTTGCCTTTTTTCTTTTTTTTTCCCCGACTTCCTCTTTCTTTTGTGCGCGTGAGTCCTCCCGCGTGAAAAGTTTAGCCTTGATTTTCCTTTTTTCTGGTTCCTCGATTTTTACTGCCCACGAAATGTCCCCTTAAGTTATGACATTCCGGTGGCGTCATCTACTCTTTTTATATGCCAAAGTTTGAGGACCCCCTTCTTTTTATTTTAGTTCCTGAACGGAACTGAAGGAGATCACCTGTGCTTTTTTGTTCAGAGGCCCCCACGTATTTCCGTGGCGTTCACTCAAGACCCCCTTCCTCCTCCCTTCCCTCCTCCCCTAAGTTGCCTATATAAAGAGTCAATGGGAACCGCCGGCCTAGTTGGGGTCTTTCCCTCCCCCCCCTCAATAGCAACATTTTCATTATTCATAATTCCCCTTTCAGTATAATCCTCCTCCTACTTGGGAGTTCCTCTTGGGTCATTTTTTTTCACCGCTCCTCACACCGATCGCGGCCTTCTCCGGATTTGACAATTCTTTCGTTTTCGTCAGCGCGAAGTCGCACCCCCCTGCCCACACCCCTCACAATGAAACTTTTCGAGGAGGTGACGTCCCCCCCTTCAGACCCTTCTACCTTGACGCCTTTCGAGTATTCAGCCGCCGTTCCCGAACCCGCCCCCCCTACCAACTTCTAGAGCGGAGATCGCTGCGAAACTTCACCTTTCTGAGTTCAAGTCCCCTTGATCCCGTTCCCTCATAAGGTTGTCCCCAAGTCCCTTTTCGCTTGTCCTTGCCCCTCTCGACAAGTACCCAGCCTAACTTTTTTACCGTGCCCCGCTAAGGAATATTTTCCAGAAGCGGTGAAAACTCCATGGTAATGTTTTTCAGCCGGACTGACTTTTCGAGGTGCTGACTCCCAGATCCCCCCGCCTTAACTTTTGACTCTCCTTGGGGCATTTATAAGACTTCTCCCTGATCTCGTGGGCCCGGTTTGGAATCCGGATTTTCTTCCCCACTTGCCTTTTGTTTATTCCGCGTGGGGAACTTCGGTTTTTTCCTTCCCATCGCAGTCAGCACTGAGCTTGCTCCTTTTCTCTTCGCCAATCGTCGTCCACTCCCACCCAGCACCGTCCAATCTTTGCTTAAGGGGGGTTTTGTTTTTTTGAATTTTTTCTTTTGGTCCTCTGTGTCCCAACCCCCTTTTTCCCTTTTTATTTTTTAAGATCTCCTTTTTGTATTCCCCCTTTTTGAGTTTGAATCGTCTAAAACCACGCCTCCCTCAAATGTTTACCGAAGGCGTCTAAAAACTCGGTCTTTCCCTATCATCCCCCCCCTCTCTGCTAGTTCTCCCCTCGGGTCCCTTTCCCCTTTAAGGATCCCTCCTTGAACGGTAAGTCCCCTCTCACCGGGACCCCCCCTGCTTCCGAGCATGCGTGGCGGCTTCCAGAGGTCGGTTGTACCCACATTTCGTTATTTTGACCCTCCCAAAAAGTAATATCCTCCCTTTCCTTGGGCCTGTGTTTTTCATCCCCCTCCCCCGCTTCCTGTTTTTTTCTCACTGACACCTGATATGCCGCTCGTGGTAAATTATCTGCTATGGTCCTGTCCCTGTCGACTAGATCTAGCTATTCTTCCACCCCCAACCCTTCCCCTTAGGATTCCCCCCACTTCTCAGGGGCCTTTGGACCCCGGCACTTCTTCGTTTTCCTACCCCCCGTCCGTCAGTTCGCGGACCCTTTAGAACGTCTTTTCGGTTTGCCTTAGTAGTCGGAGTTGACCCTACAGGTGTCCTTCGTTTCCCGCTTCAAATTGACCCCACGGTGCCCGTCATTTGCCCTTACTTCTAACCCATTTAAATTACAATCTTCTTCACTGACAAAAGCCCTTGAACTCCCGTAGGGAAGATTCAATGGTCTTCCCAGACTTGCGCTCCCTTCTAATTCCTTCGAGTTGTGTTCCATGGATGTAATCCCAAGTTTGATTTTTACAAGCCATCCCTTTATTCCTGCGTTTCTCTCCTTCTTCCCCCAAAGCCTCCCTAATTGCTTTTTGACACTCCGTTCCTCCTCAGGTATCCAAATCCAGCTGCTTCCGATGGATCGAACCGCTGCTTTAGAGAGTATAATCCCCCCATCGCACTCCAAGGCCTCCTACTTTTCTTGCGTCTTTCCCGTTTCACTTACTTGCCAATCCAGATCAATTTTTCCCTCCCCACTCAGAGTTTCTTATCTTCTTATCTTTCCTCACCAAATCTGAACCTACGGCTTGCTTAAACGTAAGCGACGTTTGTTCCATACTCCCTGATGGACCCTTGGCACCTTTCCGGCCTTATGTTTGTCTCCTTTTTTCCGCCACCTCCCATCCATTGACCTTTTTGCGACGAGAAGACCTCTCCCTATTAGGGGTGCTTTCCTGCCACTCCCCCCCAAAGGCGGCTTCCCGGCCGGATTTCATTCTTTCGGGCTGCCTCTCTTGGAATTCCCATGATATTTTAGAACCACTCCCCCCCCAAGGCTTGCTCCAGGCCCGTGTCTTCTGCTGCGCGCGCCTTGGACCAAGCAGCTACAAATCGTCTCTGAGGAGCATTTCCGCTTCGTAACTTTTATTCCTTTAGATTGACCTCCCCCGTTTTCTCATAAGAGGTTTTCCTTTTCTCCTCCTCTTTCTTTTCGATGAGTCTTGTCCCCCAAACTCCAGTGCTTCTGGAGTCTTCTTCCCCCTCTCCCCTTTTCCACAGACTCCTCAAGATAGTACACTTGGGAAGATGGCTTGGAGAACCTCCCCCCCCCCCCCCCCCCCCCCCCCGAACCCTTCCTTCACAAACCTTTTTGAGAGAGCCTTTTGTTTTTTTACTTCAACTCTCATGGTCAATGTGGCGTTTTTTTCTCGTATCCCTTTCCGTAAATTTTGATGTTTTGCAATCTGCTTGTCCTGGATTCTCATCACGCTCTGAGAGATTTCTGATTCTCCCCTCTTGATGCTTCGTTTGAGGACACGTCCCTCAAAAATACATTTTTTTCCATCTGAGAAGGGAGTTTGTTGACAAGGCGTATTTTCCCTCCTCTCCTTAGTTTCTCGTGGATTCAAAATCATTTGAATATTCTTTGGCTCCCCAATTGTCTTCTCGGTAGTTGGTTGAGGGCATTTATGTCCAGTTCAGGAAGTCCCCGTCATCTACAGTTAGTAGCGCGGACCGTTCTCCCCCTATCTCTGCAGTTTTTCATCTTCGCTTTTTTGACCATTTTAGACCTGGCCTTTTCCCATTTCAGGTCGTTCACGGACTCTCCTGTCTAAGGATCCTCCTCTTATGGACAGAATCCGTTTTGGACATGACCCTTTGGGCACCCCCTTTCTCACCTTTCTTAGTCCCCTCCCGTCGGACTCCCCCCTTCTCATGTTGCCTCAATCTTCTTCCGTCCCCGGGAAACATCTCTATTGTTTTTTCTAAACTTCCTCCTGCCCTAATTGCACCCCTTCTGGTTCTTGCAGTTTCCGTCATCGCGACGTACGTCCCCTGCCCTGTTCTTTTGCCTCTCCTCGCCTTACCCGAAAATATAATTGTCTTGCGACGGCCTTTCCCTTTGACCCGCTCCCGTTCGATACCTTTTATGCAATGGATCTTGCCTGCTAAAGTCTTTTCTTTTTAATGATTCTCTCTTCCCCCACTCGATGAGGGCCTAGGGACCTTCTTCAGCGCTTTTTGCCGCATTGTCACTTTTTTCAGTCCTGTGAGTAGCTGTTATTCTCACTGACCCCTTGCCCATTCAGCAGGATTTGATACACCCTTACGATCCCCATTTTTCACCAATACTCTATTCTTTTCGTACCACGGCCTCCCTTACTAGATTACCGGGTCCGGTGAGAGGACACTTTACGTCGCCTTTCCTTCTTTCTCGACCTGCTTTAAGAGACTACCCCCAGATAGTAATCTGGCTCGCGCTCCCCCCTCTGGTTTGCTGTCAATTTCTTTCTGTGAATTCGGTCGCTGCGCGTTGTGTTAGCCCTCGCATCACCCCCCTTTCCCACTACACTCTGACTTTTCTTTCCTTCTTTCCCTGAAGTTGTTAAGCCCCAGCTTTCTACATCCCATGATTTTTGCTGTTACGGTTTTTCGCGCGCATGTTTTCCCGGCGACCTTCAGGGCTCTCCCTTGCAGCCCACAGTTTCGTGCTGGTGGCTATATTTTCCGTTCACCCCCTCCGGATGGTCAAACCCCACTTCCTTTGGCCTCCAATTTGCATCTCAACGGCCTTGACCGGTTCCCCTGGCCTCTCCTATTTCTTTTCTCAAGCTTCTCCCTAATGAAGGAGGGTTGCTCCTTCCCTCCTGCACTTCCTCTTTCCTCCGGCCTTCTCCATTTCAACCGTTAAATTTGTTATGCAAGTTTTTCAACAGATTACTTTCCCGAGGGCCCTTACAGAGTTCCCCGTGCTGTCTCCTTTCCCGGAAGAACTTTCTGCTTTTTCCCTCCCAGTCGATTGCGTGTCGCTCCAGGTTCCGTTATGACCCTCATCAGCACTCCTTCGATCTAGTGAATTCGTATTTTTCATTTTTCTCAGTTCTCCTCTCCCTGTTGATTTTTGCCGCTTTCAGCCCTCTCCCCCCGTTTCGGCTTTTTTTTGTTTCCTTTGGGGCGGGCTTCTTTTTCAACGTTGAACCTGAAATGGACCCCATACTGTCTAATCGCATATCTTTTTCTCCCCTACTCTTGTTTTAGAACCTACTGTATCCCCCAAAGGCCGTCTTCGATGATCCTGAAATGTGAAGCCTTTTTCCCCCTTTGTTTCATTTGTTTACGATGGCTTACCTTCGTGGCGTTTTTCCATTTACCCAGACCATTTGATCCTCTCCTTCCTCCCTGTTTTTTGTGCGCGCTGTGTCCATTGGGCCCCTCCCCCCTTGCAGTTTGGGGTCCTCCTTTAACCCCATGAATCTGCCACCCCGTTTTTCTTTTTCCTTATTCCCTCCACTAGAATAATTTCAAGAAGGCGTGTTTGTCTATTTGGTCCATTCCCCAGATGACGTCCACCCTTATAGTAGCCCCGGAATTTTCCCCTGTCTTTCTTTTCTTTATTCGCGAAGCAGCCCAAAGTCCTCAAGGTCCCTTCAACCCTTTCCGCCCCCTTTCGGTGACTCTGCCCCCCAACTTTCTATCAATAAGAGTCCTCCCTCCCGAGGAAGAGAGCGAGCCTGCACCTCCTCAGTAGTGATTTTCCCCTCGCGCTCCGAAATTCATCGTCCCGTAACCTTGGATCCTGTTCTTCATCACCGTTTTTTCAACTCAGTTTCTAGCGTCTGCGCGTAGGATCCCTAACGTTCTTGCCCCCTCTTGAACTTCCTGACTCTGTACGGCCACCGCAAGCAGTTCCCAATTCCCCCAACCCCTTTTCTCTTTGATGCCATCCGCTGCCTTCCAGTTTGGGCACTTCCACTCCCTCCGGCAGTCTTAGTGGCCTTCTTTGTGGTCCCTTCTCAACGTAATCCGGGTTTTCCCACACGCGCCCCCCTTTCCCGGGTAAAAATTGGGCTGCCGGATCTCCCCATGTTTTTTTTTAATCCGTTCGTTTTTTTATCTATTGAGACCCCGTCCCCCCCGCCTGCACCTTTGTGCCGTTCCCCCCTTTCCTTCCCCTTTTCAAAATCGCAGAGCCCCCCCAGACAAACCCTGCACGCCCATCCGGCCCTGAGAGCCCCAGGTTATTTTCTTTCCCATTTTGTCACCAATTGCCGTGTGAGATGCGCTTTCTCCGTTTTGTCATGAATTGGTTGCCGATGGCTACCCACCCTTTCCCTTCCTCCCCATTGTTCCTTTACAGTCTAGCCTGACCCAACACCTCGGTTTCACTCTCTGAGAGCTTCCCCTTTTCCTGACTCTTCTCACCGCGTTCGCTCCACCAGCCCGTGCAAAGTGTCCAAGCTCCCCCCGGGGTCACCTTGCTCTCCGTTTTTTTTCCCTTGTGTTTATCTTTGGTGTCCCCCTTTTTCTTATCCCTCCAATTCCTCACAAAGACGGGACTTTATCCCTTTCCCTTCCCTGCTTATGCTCAACCTTCTCCTGTCCGCCCTATGCTGCCAAATCGCTGCCGCTGCGGCCCTTGATTCCTTTCCCAGCCCAAGGCCCTCTCCCCGCAACGTCGGTCCGCTATCCTCAGCTTTGTTTTTTCCAAAGCCTCCTTTCCGGTCCCCCCCTATCCATTTCAACTCCGTCTGTGACTGCTTTTTTTCGTAAAGAACATTTCAGCAGTCCCGTTGTCTGACTCGTTGGCCCGGCCTTCGGCCACTTCCTTTTACGTCTCCTGCGATCATTGATCCCACGTTCGAAGTACCTTCAGTGGCGTTTTTTCCTACCCTCACACCTAGATCCCTGCAAATGCCCTGGACGGCCCGATCGAACTCCCTGTCCTTACCCCTGACTTTTCCCAGTCTTGGTCGCTCCCTTCGGTCGTCCAAGGTGTGTTCGTGTGCCCTTTGCTGACCTCCACCCACCTCGCCAGGCCCTAAAGATTTCACCTCGCATTGCAATTTCCCTCTTACCTTCATGGTCCAATACAAGAGATTCACCCCGCCCCCTCTCGCCGTCGTTCCCCCCTAGAACCAGCTGCCTTGATCTGCCTTAACGACAGATTCGCGGCCTTTAACCTTTCTCCCTTCCTTTTCTTGTCTTTCCTTTCCCGGGCGGCCATTCCTTTGAACCTCACACTCTCCCATAAATTTGTACGCCCCCCCCTTTTCAGGTAGGACTTCTTTTGTCTTTCCTGAGCCCCATACCCAACCTGGACCTACGGCCTTTTTTTGAACAAGTCCTCCGGTTCTACCTACCGGTTTCCTTTTGTGGACTTGGCACAAGTCCTGCTTATTTTTTTTCATTTTTTTGTCCCTCCAAATCCTCTCTCTCAACTTTTTTTCTTGAGCCCAGATCTCTCACTATTCCGGTTTCCTGTCAAATCCTTTTCCCCCCCCCCTCCTATTAAGTTGCCCCCCGGACTGGTCCCCTCACTCGTCCGGGAGACAGAGCTTCCCCCATTCCTCCACTGCTTCTTAAACCCCCCCACAGGCTCTTCTCAAAATTGGTTCGTGATTTTCAGTTCTCGTTCTTTTTGTTGAAAGATTTTCCCCCTAGTCTCTGCGCGGCGGACTTTCCTTGGTCACCGGAAGTGGGTTCATCTTTGCGATCACGTTCTAATCTTTTGATCTATTTCTTTTGTTGTTGTTTGGGCTTCTCTTGACACGCCCCTTGCTTCACATGTTCCACCCTGGTAAGAAATCCTGCGACCCTACACGAATTTTTTCTCTCTCTAGTAGGACTTTCAGCTGGATTTTTTCCCGTCTTCAAGTCACACCGTCCATTTGGCTGCGAGTTTTGGCTGTTAATAAAGGAGCATGTTATTATTCCCTTTGGAACCTTTGCCCGCTTTTCCCTACGGTTCTCGGCCCAACCGCTGTTTGCCCCCTCTTTTCCGTTGCTCAACGATATTGATCTGCTCGCGTAAACATTTTTCCCTTCCCGATGGGTCTTGTGTAACCGATCTTCAACCCACCCCCATCCGCTTTGCCCTTTTCTATGCCGGGCGGTAGGGTCCCCCCCCCCCCTTCTCGCCTCTCCTTCTTTTTCCAAGGGCTTTTTCTACCTCATGTACGCAATTCTCTTTCAATTATGAGATTGTCGTTGTGTTTGAAGTTTTCCATACTGACCCTTTTCCTGCCGACCACGTGTAAGCCGCGGACTCTAGTCCCTTCTGCATGCTTTTTCTTCTTTTCGCGGTTTGATAAATTGATCTTTTCTCATGGTCTTTCCCCCCTGTAAGGAGTCTCAAGGATATTCATGAAGTGCTCTCATAGGATGGCTTTAATTTCCGTGTTTTGACCCTGATTCTCCCCCCAGGTCCAAACATTTTTTCTTCCCCTGCTTAGTTTTCTTCGGCCCGTTTGGGAAGTCACCTTCTTTTTTTTCCCAGTGGATTCCCCCCCTCTTTCCGTCCAGGGAAGTTGTATTATTTTTCAGTGTTTCCTGATCTCTTACTTAATTTCATCCTCGTTTCCCCGCCAAGGCTTGCTGGATTTCTTACGTCCTGCTTTAGGTGATCCTCGATACCTAAGGAAGCCATATCTTATACCCGGTTTTCCCTGTCATTCTTTTAAGAAAACTTAAAGTTGCAATTTGATTACCTTTTCCCCCCCCACTTTCCTGCTATCTTAAAGATGATTTTTTCCATTATGATATGCGCGTCTGCGTCTCTGGGCCCCCTTGGATTTCCATCGAATTTTCTTCCCTCATCTTTTAAATCCTCGGACGTCCCCATGGAGTTGATTTGTCTGTACTTTCCCCCCCCCCGTCCAATTCATCCCTTTCGTGCTTATACGACCCCGAAAATGTGTACACATCGAGATTCCTCTCCCCCTTCATCTCTCTTCTAAGGTCACTTTTAGGCTTGGAAACTTTAAGTAGTGTTTTCCCGCTTTTCGATCCTTTTCTTCCCCCAAATGGAATCCAGTTTCATCGTTTCATCCTATCCTAGGGGGTGTCCTGCGTTCTGGCTTCGTTTCCCAAGTCTTTGCTCTTTTGTTTCTCAATTTTCCATCACACTAAGTTCGTCTGTGCTTTTCTCCTTTCACCCTTTTGTTAAGAACCCTGCTTTTTTCCATCAGGTGTCCCGAGGGAGTACGGAGGTGGGCGGATTCCCCCCTGAGAGATTCTTTTTTTTGTGATATTTACCTTGACTCAAAGGTGGTTTTTTGTTTCGATTTCCAACCTTCCTTTTTTAAAACAACGAGGATTTTTCCCCCACCAATGTTTCACTACCCCTCAGCTCATTCCGAACTCCTATTGGCCCCATTCATGTCTTTTTTTCTCTATTCTTTTGAAACCGCTCCCATTGTCTTGGTTTTTTCGTTAAATAGCCGTCCCATCCCCCCCAGTTCTTCTTCCTTATACCTCCGTGAAATGTTTCCAACCCACTGCTGGAATCTTTCGTCCCCCTGCTTCTCCTCCGGTGCCAGGTCTGGCGATTAGCCGGCAGCTAACCGGAGCTTTCCCTAAACTTTGCTTGCTACTGGCGACAAGGTGTCACTTTCCCTACCCTCCCCCCAGTCAGGCTTTCCCCAAGTCTTCTCAAGCGATATTTTTCTCTACTCTCTACTTCTTGTCGAATGCGCTTTTTTTCTTAGTACAGCTGTCCTTTCTTTGCTCTCTTCGTCCGCCTTCCCCTCTTGTTTTTGATGTTGGGCGGGCTCTCTGTCTGAACGACTCACCGTAAGACTTTTTTGACCCTCGTGCTCTATATGGGCCATCCCCTCCTCCTGGTTACCCCCCCCCCCGTTGTCCTTTATTAATTTGTTTCCTTGAACATGGCAGCGCTCTCTCCAATCCTGTGAGTTTTAGTGGCCAGACAACACTCCCGCCGTGGCGGTTCTACGACCATTG
>Ga0179591_1361660_pt1 | contig 10117 bp, 9 predicted proteins | sample CZOMad2_1_08_16f_FD_182891 | JGI IMG/M metagenome (GOLD analysis project Ga0179591, IMG submission 182891) | Vadose zone soil fungal communities from Angelo Coast Range Reserve, California, USA - CZOMad2_1_08_16fungal (PacBio error correction) | ecosystem: Environmental > Terrestrial > Soil >... | reverse complement strand
TACATCCCCCCACGGTTCGTTTTAATGTCATTTTTATCCTCGTAATCGACGGGAAAATTCCCCTTCCTACCACGTCCCCCCCAAGCTTAAGGATGTTCCATGTCCCATTACTTCCTTCCATTTCGTAGTGGCTAGCTTTCCCCCTGACTGCCTTCCCTTGGGTGTCTTTACCAGGGATCCCTTCCCAGTATCCCACTCCCACCCCCCTGTTAGCCTTTCCCTACTCCGGGGGGATGTTCCGCATAGACGACCCGTCCATTTTTTTTCTTGTGCTCCGTCCAGTTTCTATGACTGTCCTGCAGCCGGTCGTCCACCAAAAGTTACCTGAATAATTTTTCTTGCACCTTCTTCGGTCTGGTACACTTCTGTGTCCCTTTTTGCTTTTCAAGTTTTTCTTTATCTAGAAGGAATTTGGACTTCCGTCTTTCCAATCTTACACAAGTCCCTTAACCTAGTTCTAAATTCTGACGCGGCGCTGTCCACTTTCCTTCTTCACCTTCCCCTCCCTCGATCAGACCGATACATTGAGACCTTGTCCCCCACCCCCCTTTGAATTGCCTTTGTTTTTTTTCCCCCTCTCCCGTGCTTCAAATTTTCCCCCAAACCCGTCCTCACCCCATCCCTAACCCCTCCGATTTTCGGCCTTCTTATTGTTTCTCCCCAAGAACTTCCCCCCCACGTTTTGACCAGCAACCTTTGAATCGTCTCAGTCCTGTTTCGTTGCATTTCTTCTCTTTTGACGACACATCACTTCGCGTATCCCTTAATCCCGGGCAGTTTGATAACACACATAATTCCCCCTTTCTCCTTGATCGCTTTGAAGCTGATTTCCTTTTTGAATGGTGGTCGTTTTACTTGTGACATCTTCTTCAGGCCCTTCTCATCGGCCCCTCTGTTTTAGCGAGATCGTACTCCCCTTCTTTTATTTTTTGCTAGGCCCAGAATTTGCCTATTGAGACCTTATGCGAATTGACCGATAACGCACGGATTCTTTTTCTTTTCCCCTCCTCCCTGATCTTTGAACATGGTTTTTCCCTCCAAATTACGCGTTTCCCCTTTGCTGAAACCTTTGGCTTTTCCCCGTATTACAAACCCATGGCTGATGGTTCTTACCCCTCATTCATTGACAATGTATTCTGGTTTTTGAGAGACCCCCCCGCGACCAGATTCTTGAACCCCGAGTAGCAAATTTTCTTCCGCAGCCCAACGGGCAAATTACTTGGATTTTGTCGTCTTCCCCCCTTTTAATCCCATGGAACAATTCGTCCTTCTCCCCAGATCCTTTGTGGATCACACACCGCACCCGCCAGTTGTCCATCCCCGCGTTGTCACGCCTCCATTGGTGCTCTAATTTGGATTCAGGTACCCGTCAACTCTTGGCACTCCCCCTTTGGTGCCTCCGTGGTTGAACTAGTTCATGGCAGACCCTCCAAGCCCCCTTTTAGGGCCCTCATGGTGCGTCAAGATAGCTTCTCTTTCTGCCCCCCCATGTCTTCGCACCAATCATCCCGTCGTCCTCACTCTCCCGTTCTTTTGTCCCCCGGGAGAGCCGGACCGCCGTGTTCACCAGCCTCCCGGTATTAGTTAGTTTCCTCCAACATGAAGTTTGCTGGTCCCCACACTTGTTCTCCCCTGGTCTGTATGCGTACAACGACGTTTCATACCGGATGTCCACCGGCCCTCTCCACGTCACTTTTTTTTCCTTGCTCTTTTTCGGTTTGATTTATTATTTTTATTTTTTCCCGTGTTAGGGACCCCTGCCGGTAAGCTTTGCATGTGGCGTCCCATTCTGTCGTTAGCCTTCTTCCTACCGTCACTGGGTTTGCAGCGACTTAGTTTCCGCCCCGCTTTGGATTGCCCCCCCAGACAAGGATCTACACGCTTTGCTGGGAAGCTCATGTCGCTGATCCGACCACTTGATTCTTCTTTCCGGGCTCTATTTCAACCTGTGTAATTTTCGATTGGAAAGTCCATTCTACTCTAGTTGGTAAGGCCAAATTGATTCACCTCGTTCTTGGTCTGCTTGAGTCCCAGCGCTTAACCAAGGCATGTCTGCACGGTTTACTAATAATGACTAATTAGGAGCACCTCATCCCCCCCGCGACGTTTCAAGTCTGGAGGCTGGTTTTTAACTACCTTTTCCCTTTCAAAGCACGCGACCAGTCCCCCCTGGAGAAACCTCCTCTTTCCCCTCGACAAGCATAATTTACGGTACAGGTGTTCGATTCCGTCAAACCCTCAGACGACGTGGCAAGCGGCGACCTACTACTGGTCCTGCGCAGTGCCGAGAACCCCAGCCCCTGACAGGTGAACTTGAATCTAGGCGACCTCCTAACATCTATGTTCAGACGGTCCTAGACTTTTCGTACCACACGGACAACGACTTGAAGCCCTTTTTGTAACTTCCCTCCTGAACTCCTATCCAGGTGCATTTCCCCCCAACAGGGGGCTCCCTGGTTCTTTACAATTGCCTCCATCCCCCCCCAACCAATGTCTTTTCCCCAACTTAAAGAGGTCCTTTCTCTCTCATGACTCTTGCCCCCCCCCCCCCAATAGTGAGTGCGTAGTCCTGCTTCCCCTCCTTCCCCGTTACCGCGCGCATACAAAGATCCCCGATCCCCAACCCCCGCCCCTTTTCTGGACCTTTGGGAGGACCAGTAGTCAATTCCCCCCCGAATTCCCTCCCCATTTTTTACCACTCAGCTCAATTAATTCCATAGAGAAAATCGATTTTATTCTTTTACGGCAAGAAGCAGAACATAGGCAGAGCCCCAATCTGGATTCGTGCGTCTCCTGCTGGCTCCCCTTTAATCTTTCACCCTTAGGATTAAAAAGGGTTCCTTCCTTTTCCCCCTTTTCTCAGAACATTGGTATGGGTTGATGATTCTCCAATGGTTCTTTTTGTTTTTTGCCATAGCTGTCCCCTGGCTTTTTTTTTTTGTAAAACCCTCCAAAATCAACTTTAATTTTCACACATCTTATCATCGTCCTTCTGATTGAGGGCTGCAGGCGTGGCCTCCTCTTTCCCGCCCGGCACCTCGGTATTTTGACTAGCCCGCCTGTTTAAGTTTGTCCCGATTTTGCCGGCGTTCAATTTTTATTAGCTAAGATAAAAGCAACATAACTTTTAGTTAACTCCATGAAAGTCCCCCCTTTCTTTGCGCACTTTATGTTCAAAGTTTTTTTTAGAAATGCCCCCTAACCCATACCCCTTCGTCTCCCCCATAACATGTAGTCGGCTCGCTTTCGTTGGAGCTCCGACATCAATGTCTTTCACCGTACCCGTTGTCGTTTATGGAGAATGCGCCTAATTATTACTCACTCACCCCACGATCCAATTGACGACTGGCAATTCTCGTGATATCACGTTGCAACACTACTCTTTGAACTGCCAACAGTTAACGGACAGTTTGGTGTCTTGTTTTTTCCTCGCGGGGTTTCTCGATAGGTGAGTTTCGCCCCCCTTCCCCTCCTCCATTGAGTCTCTTGAACATGTATAATGTTAAGATTTTTTTTTCATTCCTTGTCTGTGGGGAGACGTATTTTGCTACGAACGTCTCAGTGTCTAAAACTGATGACCCCATTTTTCTTTTCCCCTCTTTCTATCTCCCTTCATCGACTGGATTTATATTTCCGGCTTTTCGAGACCGACCTTCCGGGAACCAACCCGGACCGGGTCCGCAAGACCCTTTTCTTTTCACCTTTTTCCTCTGGTCCCCCCAAATTTGGCTTTTCCCGCAGTTTTTTTGACCTCAGAGGCCTACCCTTATGTTTTCTTCGTTGTCCTTACTTTGTGCGACCTTTCTTCCTCCTTTGTTGTTGCGTCGTCCCCCTTTTGCAGGTTCAACTTTAGCCCCTAATTTACCGACATTGTCCAGTCCCCCTAAACTCTTTTGACGAACCATTTCCAGTTCACGGCGAGTTCGAGCCTAGAACTCCCCCCACCTTCTTCTCTTTCCGCTGGTCCCGAAACGTGTACTCCGTCAACGGTCTTCAACCCCGATTGCCCTCAAGTTCCCTAAAAAGTCCCGACTCGGGCTCCTCATCTTTTTGGGGTCCGCATTTGTCCCCGTGAGCACCCCCTTTTCTTCCACCAAGCACATCATCCTCACACACAGTAAGAATACTGGGACAATCTCTCCCCATTTTCCCCCTCCTTCTTAGTGCATTTTTCCTTTTAGACCCGTGATATCTTTAACCAGCCCCCCCCAGCGAAGACCCCCCACCTTCTCACCTTGCTGTCCGCCCTTAATGTGTGCCCACTTCCCCCTTTTCTTTTTAGCCTTCTCGTCATGGCCCACTGGTCTTCTGATATCTGGCGGTTGCCTATCCTCGACTGAATGGACACCCCACTTTGAAAAGGTCGAATTTCCCTCGCGGAGGGATTATGGTCTAGGTTTCCCGCCTCTCCGACTGCTATTGTTTTCCTCTTTCAAATTTTCCTTTGATTTAATTTCGACCCCCAATCGACCTTGGAACCCCCATACATTTTCACGTTGCTTGTACAGATGTTAGTCGCACCTTCCACTTGATGGTTCCCTTTCCAGAGATCCCCCCTGTCGTTGATCTTCCCCATCGTTCCCCACTTTTTCATTAAACATGCGGCACTTCGAACAATATTTTTTGTTGCAATATTGGAATTGCCACCCTCGAGAATCTAATGAACCCTCATTAATGACCTGGTTCCCCATTCCCTTTCCATTTTAGTTAGACTCTCCATCTGATCAAAAACCTCCCCAATTTTTTCCCCCCATCAAAGACAGAGTTTAGTCAAACTTATCTTAGACCCTTTCCCGTCCCCCCTCACTTCCAACTTTGAACGAAACAGAAGAGATCGGCCAGTTCAGCTTCTGCACGGCTTTCCCAGCATCAACTTTCGCTTCTGAACCTCCTCCGGTGCCGTGAATTGAATTCCCCTTCCCTGAACATGCTCCTATTAGTCAAGGGAACCCTTTTCTGGTTCAGGAGGTTTTGGCCTTTCTTGTGTAATTGGTTACAGACACGTTTTTCCCTTTCCCCCTGTCGAGTTGGGAATTATAGCTGATTTTTCAGAGAATACCTTTTCCCTGGATGCATCTTTTCCAGTCCACTTTTATCTTTAGCCCTTAGTCCACTCTCAACATCTCGTTTCGATCTTATCCTGCGGGCCACTTTTTCCAAGATGAATGGGCCTTTGACTTTCGCTGACGTGGTAACATGATTTTTTCAGTTTCGTTCTTCATTCCCATGTAGAGCGTCCTTTCCCCCTGAAAATAGCGTAGTCCCCTTTTGTCTTTCCCTCCACTGGTCGTCTACTCTGGAAAGTCTCTTCCGGACTAACGAAACATCAATTCGATTCGCCTTGTCCCGCTGGTGATTACCCAGCGTTTCCCCCCCCACATTCTACCTCCCTTGGAGAAGGTGTTGTATGCACAAACAACGCTGTTCCCCGGCAGGAACGCCTCCCCCTTGGTGATCCCCTAATATTAAGGTCTTCTTCCCCCCCCGAGGTTTATATTTGTAGTAGACCTTTGCCCCCCCGAATTGGATCCCCGCCCTCTGTAATTCGGGACGAGGTACGTCATACACGACTTCCTTCGAATTCTGGCAACGCTCAAAACCAATTCAGGCGTGCCCCTAGAGAAACGAGGAAATAGATCGCCCTTACATAGCTCCCCCCTTTGGATTTCCTCCCCCTTTAAAGCGTTTATCCCCGTCTTGACTCCACTTCCTCTTTGCTTGACACGACCCCTTAGAAAGCCTTCTGACTCTTCGCCCCCGCCAGTGACGATGTCCAGGGTTTTCCCCCCCCTATGGCCACTCTCTCCCGTTTTGTTTGTGCAGATCTTACCTGTCATTATCTTCGTTTCTCCCCTTTTTTCCCTTTGCATCAGGCTGATCATAAGGCCGGTCGATTAGGTCCATGCTCGATGGTTTCCCTCACCCCCTAAAGGAACTCATTCTTTGATAAAAGAGGCGGAATGACTCAGGTTCGCCCCCAGATGTAATCCCCCAACCCTCGCAACGGACTGCATTCTAGGGTCCTGGTCTAGCGAGGCGAACCCCTCAGGGGAGACTTTCCACTTTTCTTTCCAAGAATTTATAAAATCTTTTTGACTGGTAAGGTCTTACCCCTACAGTTAAAGACTCCCGAGAGGCCTTTTCCACGTTTTGCACTTACGTGAAAGCCTACTTACAAACCCGTTTCAGCGTTTTGACCCTTCCCCCCCCCCTTCCATCCCTCGGAGCACCCCCCCCCCCCCCCCCCCCCAGTCATGGGTCCCTTTTTTTCAGGTCAAGCGGTTCTGGTTTTTGGGTCCCCTCCACCCATTTTCTCTGGCCCCCCCTCTGAAGAATGTCCGTCTTCAATTCCCTAACTCCCGCCTTCCATCTCATTGCCTGTTTTGGCCGGCTTCCCCCGTGGTCATAAGACTTTCAGGCTTCCTATGTTCTATTAACTGGTAGTCAGAGAATTTTATCGCACCCCCATCCAGAATAAAGGTTGATATCGCCTCCCCCCCCCTGAACAATCGTTTGTCCCTAGGTAACCCCCGAATTTAGGACAACGGACCGATCTCTTTTCCCCCCGTGCATTTAGGTGCAATATATCACGAAACATCTTTTTCAAGAGTCTCTCAGATCCCTCTACCACTTGCTCACTAGGAGTCGTAGACTCTTAGTCCCTTTTTGAGCGAAACTTTCACCATACACCTCCCCCATCCCCACCTAGAAGTGCAGTTCTCCTGAATTTGAAAAGAGAGTAAACTTACCAAGACTTTTCATACCGAAAATTCTTCTTACCTTCTCTTACCTTCTTTCGCCAAACATTGATTTGATCTGTTACACCCTCCCTCTCCCCTAATTTCAGACAGAGACAGGTTTCAGCTCTTGTTCATGACCTGCCTGCCCTCCCAGTCCCTCCTTTTCGACTTCTTTTCCTCCCCCCCTTTTGCTGAATGGAGGAAAAACCATCCATCCCTTCCGACCCCTTGTGGTTCTTTTCAATTTTTTTTTCAAGTTTTCCCGGCTTTTCCTTCGTGCTGTTTAAAAGAAACTTTTTAAATCCAACCCCCACTCCCCCCCCCTTTCCTCTCACGGAGGATTCAAGTCTCGCGCGGACTTGGGCCTCATCCCAAATCATGGACCCTTTTTCAGCCTTTTCTATTTGGCTATTTTTTCTCCCCCTTCTGGCAGAGTGAATTGTTTCTGATACGAGTTAAACGAAGGTGTCTTGGCCCTTCAGCTAATTTCCCCCCCAAGGCGTTCCACTACCATATGTAAAATTCCCCGACTGGAAGCAATTGTAGTTCATCTCCTTAGACCTAGCTTCACCTTCCTTCTCGTCAATTTTTAGCAACTGATCCTTGCGTTATCTCCCTTTAGAAGAAAAACAAGGTCAAGGTGGGACTGACCAGGTTTTGCCCCCCGTCTTTCGTTTTATGAATGATTCTCATCTATCTTTACTCTAAAAGACAACAACGCTACCCCAAGGTCCCCCAGGCCTCCTTCCTAGGAAGACATAGTAACTAAGTAATGGGAATTTCATGACAACAGTAATTTGCGCCATCAGCCCCTGTTATTGAATGCTATTCTGGTGCCCCTTTTACTGGCTTCGTGATGTATTGATCCCTCCAACTACCCCAGAACCTTCTTGACCCCCATCTATCTTCTTTCATTGCCTTTCTTTTTCGTGCGTCCTTTTCTTGGGGGAGCTTATGTTTTTTGCCTACAATTCCCCTAAACCAATGAACCATTGGTTCCTTCTTGCTTTTCCTTGTCGGACTTCCCCCCCTTTGCTTGCAAATACACTTCCCCCGGTTCCTCCACTGGCCCAACCCTCCAGGGAACTTTGGTTCAGGAATTTAGTTCTCTTTTTTAAAACCTTTTTTTCCTGGTTTTGAACTTCAATGTGGTGTTCGTATCCTCCCTGCAGTTTTTATGTTCCCCCTTGTTTATCTGGCCTTTTCAAATCTTGAGATCCCCTTTCTTCTCCTCCTTTATCGATCGATATAATAAGGAAAAAGACTCACCCCTTCTTCCCTTGAAAAGGTAAAAGAAAGACCACTCGGACAAATTTCCCTTTTCCCCGGCCCGCACCCTTTTGGGATTTTTTCCACCCCTCAATAAAACAGGCCCCGCTCCAAAGGACCACTTTAAAGACCCTGCTTCGTCCCCTCAAAGGTGTGCTGTCCAACTTTCTCAAGACTCCCACAGCGGTTCAGAAGCCCCTCTAGTTAAGGTGAAAGGTCTGTAACTGTGTTGGCAGAAACTCGTTCCCCCCCCCACCAATTTTACTCTCCCCCCCCCCAGAAAACGACTACTACCCGTCGCCTTCCCCCTTTGGCAGAAACTTTTCACCGGCTTTTTCATATCCAAAGGTTAGTGGATAGGCTCGTTTTAAGGCCCCAGTTTTAAATACCTCATAGTGCTAGCATTTTGACCCCGGACACCCCCCGAACTTCCAACCTACCACAATTCCGAACGGCGTCCGCCCCCCAGTTCGCCAGGTTCAAATTGGACCTACTACCCTCTGCCTTTTATGTACTTTAGTCGGTTATCCTTCTTCCCCCCATAGATGTTAGCATTCCTCGTACCCCTTACGTCAACTGTATGCCTCCCGCCGTTTTAGGGTATGGCTTTGGCGTATCCCAACAGAAATGACGATTACATTTATTGACTTTCCCGAAAGTTCCCTTGCCTCCTTCTGAACCAAGCGCGATGGTAAGGCCTTACCAAACGTCTGGTCGGTGTCCCCACTCGTGAACACACTTCCCTTATTTTGAACGTTGAGCCTTTCGACCGTCCGCCCCTCACACGTTTAAGTTTCATTCCACAGGTCCAACCCCCCCACTCCTTTTTTCTGACTCTTAAGACCCCCTCCGATAGGGAAATATGGTCCTTGCTTCCCCCCCAAATGACACTCCTCGCTGATTACCCTTAGACTTTGAATGGTTCCAATTCCCCCCTTTTTTCCCCCCCTTCCCCGGTTGACCAACCCTCCCTAAAGTTGACCAGCTCTGCAACCCACGTCTACCCAACCCGTTCCCCCTCCGATTTCGGCCTCTCTTTTCCCAAGGTGACCTCCCCTTTCCCCGTCACTTTGAAACCACCACGTCTGCAGGATTCCCATGCTCAGGCAGGCCACGTCGTTCCCATTCCCTTTATGATGGTACTAAGAAGTTGACTCCTTTATTGCACCACCCCCCTCCAGGTGGTTCCCCCGATTCCCTCGAAGGTTTCCCTCATTTTTTTTACGTGCCTTCGGCGTTCGTTGCTTTGTCTTTCCTTCAGTCCCGTTCCTCCCTTTTTTCGCTTTTGTTGTGAGCTTTTTATTATTGCATTAGAGCATGCCTGAGTCTTGCGAGCTCCGCCTCCTATTTTGAGAAAAGTCTGATCGCACCCCATAAACGGTTTTTTCGTCGTCATTCCTTAGGTATTCTGACCTTCCTTAAAACCAACGGTGTTCCCCCTATTTCAATGATTGTAAGTTGCGTGCCGTTGACAGTCCCTCTTCACCTGGACCCCACCTTATGAACTTTGCTTAAACCGAGTCCTAGCCCATAGAGCTTCTGTGGCGACAATTCTCTTAAAAGAGTTTTTTTTCCCTTCCCCAAGAGTAAAATCTTTTCCCCGCAGTACGGCCTACCCTCACCTTTGAACCTCGTGTTTCTTGGAGTTCCTTCCTAATAGTTTTCAAATACCCCCCCCTTTCTTCCCGTAGAAGGTTAGTAAACCAAACCCGCATCCCCTCTTTTCCAGGACTCTGGGCGAACCTCCCAATTTTTGATCCGATAGCGTAGTCCCCCCGTCTTGCCCGCCCTGCATTTTTACTGCCCTTTTGTAACTCGCCTTTGCCCCCTTTCACAGCCTCGGAATTCGTTTGCATTTTGTTCGTACAGTAACCACGCTCCGTGCGACTTTTCCGCAAGCGCATTTTAGAGTCACCCTTTTCAGACCCTCGCCGCCTGCTTCACCCCTTTTTCGGGTCTTCACATAAGTTGTCCAGTACCTTCCCGTGGTATTCGGTCTTCTCAAAAGTCGGGCCTTTTTGTACCCCACTACCAAAGTCGAAAATGGCCCGGCCCTTTTTCCTCCTGAGCACCTGATCATGTCAACCCCGGCTCTTTCCCTCCAATGT
>Ga0179591_1304605_pt1 | contig 10117 bp, 15 predicted proteins | sample CZOMad2_1_08_16f_FD_182891 | JGI IMG/M metagenome (GOLD analysis project Ga0179591, IMG submission 182891) | Vadose zone soil fungal communities from Angelo Coast Range Reserve, California, USA - CZOMad2_1_08_16fungal (PacBio error correction) | ecosystem: Environmental > Terrestrial > Soil >... | reverse complement strand
CCGGTTTTTATTTAAGGTTCTTTTCGCCCAGTGAAATTTCTCCCTCCCCCCCGTCGGGCTCAATGGACGTGGATTTTTAGTTTGTTCCTTTTTTTGGTAATACGCGATTGGCTTCTTTCTTTTCCATGATGGGCTCTCCAGTAGGTATTTATCCTGAGGGTATTCCAGCTTTTTGCGGATCTTCCCCCCCACGGTGTTGGATCCTTCTATCTGTGCCTCCTCCTTTTCCCTTGGGTTGTTTTCTTGAGACCCTTTTATTCTAATGGGGCAACACCTCAAGATTTTCTATTAACTTGCAAGACCCTTCCCTCCCCTTGGACCGAACTTTTCACGACGACACCACCCAAGTCGCGTCTTTGGGCCGCGCAAAAACTCCACCGTCTTTTTTTTCTGCCGACGGATTCCGTTAGGTTCTATTTCCCACTTGTTGCGACAAGTTCCCTTGGTCCGATGGCGTTTGCCATTCTTCGTTCAATCCCCCTCCCAAAAACGGATCCCTGAACACCCAGGTCAAAACCTCAACCCTTGTCGCCCTGATTGAGGGAATCCCTTTAGCCCCCTTTCAAATCTATTTCCGCTCCAGAAGAAGCCAAATCCGAGAAGGCATTGTACCTGCGTTCCCCAAGTGTACAGCCGTCGTTTCCCTACGGGCCGCCTCCGGCAAAGCCTCCATCTGCGACGGCCCCCTGCAGCCCATTCTCTTTTTCCCCCCAGTGACACTATTCTTTTCCGCGGCTTCCAACACCGTCATCCCCCAGATTACTTGTCCGACCCTTCACCCCACTGTCGTACTCCCCACTTTCCCCCACCCCCCCCCCGGCCCGCTTCCTTTTTCGACCCTTTAAACCCCCCGACCCCCAAGTTCTTTCTCCCCCTGTTTCCGAAACCGTCCCCTGCAGCGCGCCTGGCACAACATTAATGTCCGGGCCACCTTCGGCCCCCCTTTTCTCGTCGGCAAAGTATTTTTGCAGTCTTGTTCACCCCTTGTTTTTTTTTTTTGGGCTGCCGATTCCCCCATCTTGTGGACCTCAGGCAAAGAAGAAGCAAAAAAGGTCCCGTGGTTTCCCGATGTTTTTTTCCTGGCGGCGCAGCTTGTCTAACACACTCAAAGGATCCTCTTTTTTTCTCTCGACCGGCTACCCCCCTTTTCAAAAACACTTGTGAGACCAACGGTTTTTTCTTCGTCTCACCCTCCTCATTTTTGGGGGGACCGCATTTGATGTTTCGCTTTGCAGCCCCGGGCGGGCTCAAACAGAGAAATCACGTTTTCTTTTACTTTAAACTCCTTCCGAGTTTCAGTTTCTCCCCACTTTTACAATTTCCCTCTCCTGGGCCGGAGCCATTGCTACCTGCGGCTGAGGACCAACCACCAACGATTCCCCCCCTGATTCTGGCTCTCCCTTTTCAAGAGTCAATCCCACCTTTCCCCCCTGAGCGTCACGCATTAAGCTTCCCTTTGAGCTTGCGAACGGTTTCTTTGCCTTTCCGTCCCGTCCCTTTACGCGACCGCGTCGTATACTCTTCTACCCGCCTTTTTTTTTTTTTGTCCCGTCACCTTTGGTTGTTCCCCCCAATGGCGCTGATTTTGCCCTTTTTTGGCGCGGGGGACACACCTTTTTGTATTCTTTCTTTTCGGCTGGCATGCGACCCCCCCCTGGGCGGCTGCCCTTAGAAACTGTTTCCGCCAAAGCTTTTTTTAAGATCCCTCCATCGGGTGCTTTTTCTCCTTTTTCGATTCGCCCAATGGACGGGAAAAGTTCTACCCGATGTTTCTTCTTTTTCTAGCCTCTCTCTTCGCGGGCCCTATCGCCACTTGCCCATCGCCGACCAACTAAAGCTGCAACAGGCCCTTGTGTTTCCACCTCAGTTTTCCCCCCCCTTTTTGAGCAAACTACACTTCATTCGCAACTGAGCCCCCCGGGCAAGTCGGCCTTCAACCTTTTGCCTACATTCGGTTGTAGTTACGCTCCCTTTTCCCCCTTTCTCTTTTTCCCAACTCCGTTTTACTTTCGGGGCCAAAAAGTTTTTTCCTTTCCGGGCATCCTCCCTTATTTTTTCGAGGCCATTTCCCCCCCTTCCCCTTTTCCCGGCGGCTTCCTCATACTCTCCAAAGGCAGCCCATCTTTTTTTCCTTTGTTCCCAAACCTTTTGCGGCTTCTTTTTCTTTTCCCTCGCATTCAGGTTCGCTGCCTAACGATTCGCACACAGTCCCCACCTTTTTTGGGGACCCTTTTCAACAAGGCTTTCATCCGGGGCCTCCCGGCAACTCCCTTTTGAAAAATACTTCGCTGGCCCCTGCTTTTTTCTGTCTACGATCCGACCAATCCCTTCCTCCCCCAAAGAAAAAGGCCCTTTTTTCCGCAATCGCCCACAGATTTCTTTTTCCAGAGCGGCCTCCTCCCGACGGGCCCCCCTTTTTCCTTACTGATGAAAGGACCGCCCCTCTCCCCACCTCTCTCTCGATTGACGAAATGTTCCCCCGAGGCGCTACTACCTTCTTCCAGAGCCTTCTCCCTCCACGTTTCTCCTCCCCCTCCCGGACACGCCCCTTTTAGTTTGGTCTGGCGGCGGGCCCCCAAAGCCATAAGCGAAGACCCCCCCCCCTGAACCCTTCTGCGTACATCGATTTTTCACAAAACATATCTATCTTCCTCCTTTGTTGTGTTTTCCTTTCTTAGCGCGGGGCGACTTCCTCTCTCCCCCTGCGATGGTATTCTTTTGGTCCTCTTCGGTTTTTTTTTCTTTTTTTTCATGGCGGGGCGGCGCAGTCAGGTAGGATGGGACAGGTTTTTTCGGCAAGGCGGACTTCCTTTTCGCGGTAGAGTCTTGTAGTTCTAGTATCGAGTTTTTTCTTCCTGCGGTCCTTTCCCCCCTTTCCGGGCCGGGGGCGTCGATTTTTCTTAGATTTGGCTTCCCCTCAAGGTCACTTTACATCTCCTGTTGCGCAGGCATTTTTTTTCCCTTCCCTTTTAGAAAGGTCGGCGTCTTTTCTTTTTTCGCAGTCTAGACGCGGGTTCGGGCGCTCGTTCCCTGTCTTGGGCCCATGCGTGCTTTTTTTTCTTTCCCGGCCCCCTCCCCGTTCTTGTTTTGCCCTTTGCGGTTCCCGGTTTTGGCCTGTTGCGCTTTTTTTTGGTCGTTCTACCATGATCCAGGTGACTACTTTTTGGATTATTTTTTTCCCGCAAAAAGTGGCTTTTTTGCGGCTTAGGACACATTTTTTTTTCCTGTCTCTTGCTTCGCGAAGCCGCTTTTTTTTTTCTTCCCTGACATGGCCCTTTCCTTCTTGGTAAGTAGCGCCTAGATCCAAAACTTTTGGCCCCCCAACTCCTTTGGTGAGTTTTGGGGACAAAGCGTAACCTTTTCCTTTTCTTTTTTTCGTACTACACCGAATCTCCCCCCAGTTGCCGATGCCCGTTTCCCTTCATCTCAGTTGCGAAGGGGGCAGGAGTTCTGAACAGTACCCCTCCCCCTCACCCGCATCCCACCCCCCCCACCCCTCCCTACTCACACACCCACTCCTTTTTTTTCCCAACTGAGGTGAAAAAACCCATGCTTTGCCCCCATTTTCTTTTGGGCGCTCCCCCCCCTTTTTTCCTCCAGTGGCGAGAGCAGTGGTCCTCGGGATCGCGAGGACTAGCCCTCTTTGAACTTCCGGCGCACCTTTTTCCATTGCGGACTTTTCCCCCCCTATGCGCCAGGCTTTCTCTTTTCTTTGCTTCTTCAGAGTTGCTGCCAACGTGGCTTTTTTTTTTGGGCAAGGCCGCCCCCTAGTGGCGGTCCTCTTGCCAATGCACGCGTGTTCCCTTTTTTTCCTCCAGCGGCTTTGAAATCACACGTTTTCCTTAATTGGACAACTTGGGCGGTGGCTTTCCCCTGGCGCGGCGGCAGTTTTTTTTATTCGACGGCGGGCCTTACGGAGGAAGTCAATCGTGGTCCTGGCCGTTTTTTTTTTTTTTTTTTTTTTTTTTCCAATTGGTTTTGAAGCAGGTTAGCCCCCTTTTTGACTTGATCGGCAATTTCGGCCCTTTATGGGTTTTCTCCGCTGGGGCGGTTTTTTGCCGCAGGCTTTTAGCGGAATTTTCCTTGGGGCTGGCGTCAATACTTTTTTTTTTTTCGTTTGGCGACCCTTTTCAGCGAGCTTTTCGGATTTGATTCCGGCTCCAACACGTGATTTCCTTTTCCTTTTCCCCGCCGTCGCCACTGCCCTCTTCTCCCCCCAAACCTTCGCGTGGAGCTCCTTTTTTTCTTGTCTCACAGGCGGACGGTTTTTTTTTGGGACATGGGGAGCCGGTTTAGGTTCCCCCTTTCCCGGCCAGGTCCCTCGCTTTGCTTTAATTGCTGTTAGACACCTTTTTCCCCAAAATAGGCCACTGGATTCCCTCCTTGCGTTCCCGTCTATGACTTTTTTTTTCCCTTTGGTCGGATCCAGGGTGACCCCCCCCCTTTGCCGCAAACGCTCCTAATGGCGAAGGTGACGGCTTACTTTTTTGACGCTGCGGCTCTGAAGGGGGATGTTTTTTTTTTTTTCCTCCCCGGAGGGGTGGGATTCTGTGGGTTTCCTTTTCCCCGAAAAACACTGGTGTGTTGTTTGTTGCCGTTTTGAGATTTTCGATCTCCTTGTCGGGATTACGGGAGAGTTCTTCGTTTCAGGCTGTCTAAGCCCCTTTCTCTTCCCCTGGGACTCCCTCCGGACGTCTTGGTTTCTAGTGGACGAGGGACTTTGCCCCGAGTCGGCGTACGTCCCTTTTTGGCGGAAACTTTGATCGTTTTTCCCCCCCCGCGCGAGCAGTTTAGGTCAGGGCGTTTGAGATTTGGCAGGGGTGCTTACGGCCCCCGTCTGCTTTTTTTCTTCCCTTTAGATTGCCTCCTTTTTTCCAAGCTTTTGCGGTTTCTTCGTTGGGCGCCTTTGGCCCTTTGCGAATTTCCCTCTGTAGCCCTTTTGAATAGAGCCCTCTTTCCGTCGGGGGCTGTTGATGATCTTTTTGGCCGAGGCCTCTGTACACGTGATGTGCGGGCGCTTTGTGGCTTTTTTTTCTCTGGCGTCCGGGTTTTGCGGTGCCGCTTTTTTTTTTTGACGATCGAACCTCGTGACCCTTTTGTGTTGGCCCCCCTGCGGCCTCTTTCCTCCTCCTTCCGTCTGCGAGGATATGGTTAAAAACCCTTCCTATTTCGATTCTTCAAAACTCTTCCTTTTCTCGGGCAACACTTTCCCCCCGCGACCCCTATTTTACGATCCGGCCACCAACCGGGTTTTTTTTTTTTCCACTACGGAGGCCAAAACCCCCCCCCCGTCATAAACGCCGCCGTGCCTTTTAGGATATATTCCAATGGGAGACCCTTTCCCCCCCCTCACCGCGTTGTCCTTCTCCAGCGCCATCCTAAATGCCTAAGAAAGACCCCCCTGTCCTATTGTTCCCCCTCCCCTCGCAAAAATCTCATCCTTTCATCGCGGGCCGCCTTCCCATATAATTACTTCATCCCGCCGGCCCCCCCCAGAAACCGTCCTTCTTTCGGCCCGTTTTGCACGTCCCACAGTTTTCCCCCTTCGGTAGACGCCCTCAAAAAAAAGTCATTTTTCGGCCCCTCCGCCATCTGGAACGTTTCCTTCCCCTCCCGGCCGCCCGTTCAAAATATTTCTCGCTCCGGAGACGGTGTCCCCTTTTTATCACCGTTTTCATCCACGCCCTATTCAGTCCCCCCCCCCTGTCTTAACAGCGGTCCCCAAAAAACCCAAAGCGCCAAACCATGGGAATCTCCCCCCCCGGCAAAATTTACTTTCTCACCACCCTCCGACGTTTTTTTTCTCTCCCCCCGTGCGAGCCTCTCCCTTGGAGCCGGCACCCTTTTCTTTTTCAGGCAAAGTAGATGTTCGCTTTTCCCGTCTTTTCCTTTTGCTCCCCTCCCCAAGGGCTGGCTTTTTTGCCGTGGCCAGAATCGTGTCGGATTCCCGAGGCAGGGCTTGCCTGTTCTCTCCCGCACTTTTCCTTGAGCACACAAGCGATTTCCCCCTTTTTTCACCCGGCTCCCATGTCCCACCTTTTGAAGACATCCCCCGGAACATTGTTTTTCTTCTGCTCCACGCTCCCTTCTTTTTTTTTTTTTTCTTTCGCGCGGCAGTGGGGTGAATCGTCAAAATCGACTTAGTTTCTCATGATCCCACTTTCCCTTCGATGTCAGATCACTCTTTTCTTACCCTCCCACGCTTCAGGGCTTCCCCCCCAAATCCGGCTACTGGCTCTAGTGGTGTCAACCACCCCCCCCCCCCCCCCCCGCACCCCAGCGCACCACCATTCATTGGCGTCTTTTCCCTTTCCAGCAACTCCCCCGGCCTTCTTTCCTTGCGGGTCCACCCGCATACATTGCTCTTCCCCCGCCAGTTCTCCCCGGATTGACTTTTTTCTTCTTTTCCCGGGAAAGCTTCGAAATACCCCCCCCGCCGTCCCCCCGCGTTTGTCCCCTGTTTCACCGGCCCCCTTTCCTTTGCCAATGCCTTGATTTCGAGTTCTTCTTTTTTTTTTCTGTTGTATAGGCCGTTTCCAGGTTTGTTTCCTCCCTGCCCCCACACGCAACTTTTTTTTTTGTCTGCACCCTTCGCCACGTTGTTCTCTTTGAAGCGTACTCCATCGTTCCCCTTGTCACCGCCATCGCATTTTGCGATTCTCCCCTTTTTTTTCCATGTTGCGGCTCCTTTTTTTGATAGCAGGACGCTTTTCTCCGGTTCGTTGGAGCATTGCCACTGTTTTTTTTTCCCTCTGGGGAATTCGCGTTACCAGTCTTCCCAATCAGGAAGGTTTGCCCACCAGCATGGTTGTTGGCTATTTTCTCCTTAAGTAAAAACCGACACTGCCTTCTTGCATTACTTCCCCCAAACTTTTTTCCTTTTTCAGTCGGGTCACTGGCCCCCCTTTGCTGTCTTCCTTGGAACTTAAGTTTCGCTTTTTTTCAAACCCTGGTCAACTAAGCCCCTTTTTTCCCGTTTTTCCACTTCTAGGCCCCCTTTTCGAGGCCATTTCCGGTTTTCAGCGAGGAGCGCCTTTCCTTTCTACTCTACTTCCCGTCGGGACCTTTCCTGACGCAGCACATTTGATCTACAATTTTGAGTTCTCCGAGAACCCCTGTCCTGTGATAATGTACGTTCCCCTTCCCCTCGGACTCCGCCAAGCGTTTTTTCCCCCAAAAGGTGGAACCGCACCCGACCCCCCGTTTGTCCCCCCTTTTCTTCTTTTTCGTTGCGCTTTTTCCCAAAAACCTTCTTCCCCCCCGCATGGACAACTTTCCCCCTTTGCGTCCGCCACTCCCTGCAACGCCCTTCTTCTTCTCGGCGGGGACTTCCTTCATGCGGCACGAATTTACCCACGACAAGCCCGTTTTCTTTCGCCCCTTTTTCCTGATGGCCAGCCACCCTTCACGGCGAAGGCAATGGCCCCTTCCCCCTCCGGCACCTTCTTCCCCTCTCCGATTTCCTTCTTTCCACCTTCCGCATTCTTCGTGCCTTTCTGATGACGTCCCTTTGAACTCACTCCTCCCCGAGCTCTACTACTCCTCCCCCCCTTCGGCTTCCCGACTTTCCCCAGCAGAAAGATTTTCCCTCATCGCCAAAAAAAAGACCCTCAAATCGCCCTCGAGTACACCGCTTCCTTTCCCTCCCCCCTTTTGGCCTCCGCCCCATAATCTTCCCTCTTTTTGTCTTTGTTTGTTGTTGAGTTCCCCTTCCGGGCGGGGGACTTTCTCTTTTTTAACCCGGGTGCTTGTGTCTCTTTCAGCGGAGGGCTTTTTTGGTTTTTTTTTCTTTCCTCGCAAGCCACCTTCTTGGCGTTTCCCCCGGTCGGGAGCCGGGAGCTTTTTCTTTTAGTAGCGCTCGTATCTTTTTGAGTTCTGTTCCCTCCTGAGTATTGGCGGTTGGTTTTTTTCCCTTTTGGTCCTTTTCCATCACGTCGGGCCGGGGGGCGTCGTTTCCCCGGCGCTTCTGGGAGTTCCCTTTCCCCTTAAAAAGACCCATTTTTTTTTCTGTGGGCGTCCTTCTTTCTTCCTTTGTAAGAGTGTAGGCTTTTCTTAGCAGTCGTTTTTGGGGAGTGCAGGCCTCGGCAGTCTCTTTGGTCCCCCCCGGGCTTTTTTTTTAAACGCGCATGGCCCTCGATGATCCCCCGGGGGGCTTGCTTCCCACGGTTGGGTCCTTGTGCGCTTTTAGGTCGCTTGAACATGATCCAGGTGGACTTCTTTGAAGATTGATAAGTTTTCCCGATTGTTTGGTTTGGCCGGTCAAAAAGTTTCCCTTGCCCCCCCCTTGGCTTGCTTTCGGACCCTTCGTATTGAGGAGCAGTCTTTTTCCTCCCTGGTCTAGCGGGCAGGAAATTTTTCCCCCCTCTAACAAATGGGTAAGTAGGCCTGCCTCTTTTCCCTCCAAAACTTTTGCCCTAACTCTCCAAAAAGAGTAAAATCTCTTTTTGGGAGCGTTACTACCCACCGTCTGTTCTCCCCATGGCCACGTGCCCTTTTTTTTTAAATTCATCTCAGTTGCGTCTTTTCCCTCTCGCAAACAACGGAGTTTTTTCCCTTTTGCCAACATTTATTCTGTTGGGTTGATTCCCTCCCTGAGTTTTTTTCCCCTGATGAGCCTTTTTCCTACCGCGGGAAGCGATTTTTTCCCGAAGGGCCGCCGGTTTGATCCCACATGCCTTTTTTTCCCCCCCCATGCCCAGTGGCTTTTTTTTCCCCCTATTGCTGCAGGCGATTTTTCGTTTGGTCTTTTTTCCTGCCGTGCAGCGCCTCTTGGCGTTGATGGGCTCCGTTTGTGAAGGCGGCCCTCCCTTCTGCTGCGAGGACGTCGGCTTTTTCCATTGGCCTGGTAAAATCTTTTGAAAAATTGTCTCGGCGTCCCTGTTTCGCTTTTTTGAGTCATCTTCCTTTTCGTGGCTTTCCGTTCCTCCGGAAAGGCAATCCTTTCTTTTTTTTTCGCGCATTAAATGTTTCCTTTTAGGCGGGTGACCGCAGGTTAGGAACTTTTCCTGGACTTGATAGTGTTCCCTTGATGGGTTTTCCTTCGATTGGGGTTTCTGTTGTGTTTTCGGTTTGCTTTGGGCAGTTGAGGAAGGTTCTTTTTTCCATTTTGCGCCATCCCCATAATAATTGGGCTCTCGAGTTTTTCTGCTTCTTGACATCGACGGGTTTCCCCTTCACGGTGATTTCGAGTTTGACCCTCCCACTGCCCGCGGCGATCACTTTTCCCTTCAGCGTGAGCGAATGTCAAAACCCCTTTTCGTTTCTTTCTCACCGTTTCCGGTTTTCTTGGGAAGCCGGGTCAAAAAGCAGGTCCTCGATGACAATGCTGTTCTTTTGAACACGTAAGCTTGTGTTCCTTTCCACTCGCCCCCCTCCTGCGTTCCCCCCCTGAAAGCGGCAGCCCTTGTTTTTTTTTTTTTTTTTTTTTTTTTTTTGAACAAGACTTTTTTTTTTTTTCCCAGCTACTTGCCTACTACCATCTTTCCCCGGCTTCATTTTTTTTTTCGACGGTCTGGCTTTCCGACCCTCCTTCGGTGGTTCCCTCCCCACTCCACCTTGTGCGTCCCATCGGTGCGGGCTTTTCCGGATTTTCGACGACCTTTCTTTTCGGAGTAATCTTTCTTGGGATGACGTTTCTTCCCGTCCGCCTGCAGGATGAGACGCCCTGGGATCGAAGGGCTTTCCCCGTAGCAGATGGCCTTGGGAGTGGCTTCACTTCTTTTCCTTAGTTCGGCGGTCTCCTTTTTCTTTTTTTTCTTTTTTCGTCGGCAAAGCGCGGCGGGTTTTATCCTGCCGGCGAGGCCCTCCTGGAGATTTTTTTGAGTGGGCTAGGCGGGCCCTTCTCCTTCGATTTTTCGAATCTTGATTTGAGGTTTATCGTTTTCAGATGGAGACTTTGCCCTCTGTAACGCGCTACTTTTTTTTCCGGCATTGGTTTTTCCTTCTTAGCTACGGGACGGTTTTTTGATTTGACGGTGGTTTCCTTCCGTTGAAAAAACGTCTAATTCCTCGGCTTGTGGTCCGGGCGTCATGATGTTTTTTTTGATTTCGCGGTCGGTCTTTTTTTTGTCGTCAGAGTTTTTTTCCAAATCGGTTCCTTTTGTTTTGGCGCGGCCCC
>Ga0179591_1361964_pt1 | contig 10118 bp, 9 predicted proteins | sample CZOMad2_1_08_16f_FD_182891 | JGI IMG/M metagenome (GOLD analysis project Ga0179591, IMG submission 182891) | Vadose zone soil fungal communities from Angelo Coast Range Reserve, California, USA - CZOMad2_1_08_16fungal (PacBio error correction) | ecosystem: Environmental > Terrestrial > Soil >... | reverse complement strand
TTTTCCTCCTTGTCCCTCTTTTCTGTGTCTTCTTTTTTCTTTCCTTTCTTCTCTTAATACCTTCTGTAAGGTCTTTTCTTATCTTCTGTTGCTGTAAGGTTTGTTATTGGCCTGGATAGGAATTGATTAAAGTCTTTGGCTTCGTCCTCGGCCTCTCTTTTGGGCTGCTTTCTCTGGGTCTTTTCCTTGTGCTCTCGGAGCTCTACTTTTTTCTTTCGGGTTTCTCTCTGCGCAGGATCTTTGCGGTTGCGTAAGCCGCCAGTATCATGAATCTCCACCAGGAAATCCGTAGTCCTCCTGTCTTCCCTTCGTTCTCTTCTCCATCTTCCCAAGCCGTCGCGGCCCGGTCTTTTAGTCCAATCGTAGCAAGTTTCCACTTCTTCTTCTTCGGACTCCGTAATAGATTTTGTGAGAAGGGCCCCTTCGCTGCACGTCACGCCGTTTTCGTCTTCCTCCCTTTTTTCTTCCAAGTTCTTGTGCCCGATTTTTCCTGTTTTTTCTCTTTCGTAGGGAAGGTCGGTAAAAGCTATTTTTCGAGTCGGTAACAACGGACTACCCCTTTCCGTCGGGCAGGTGGTTATGAGTAGCTCCGCTGTTCTCTTCTTTAGTTTTGACGTCGGAACCCTGCCAGCTCTCACTTCTGGTGCGAGTTGAAGGACTTGGGCCAGGCATTTCCTACTTTGACGCGGTAGCGGTTATCAGGCTGTTTTATCTACGGCATGTTTTTTTTGTCCTCACCGTCTCTGCCACGATGCCATTCTTTTTTGGATTAGAGTGGTTAAATATGGTAGTTCTCGGCTTTTACGTCCGATTCTGGAACACCCGCTTTTTCTATCCCTTCCCCCAGCTCCCCGTCTTGCAGTCGCTCGTGCTCTTCTTCAGATGCTTTTAGTTTGAGTATGAAGCCCTAGGAGTCCTGAACGCCTATGAAATCACGGAAGCCTCGAACTTTCGATAGGTCTCCAACGTGCGTTGAGTCCTTCCGCGTGAAGAAGTGGGTCTCTCGTCTTGAAAATTTTGTCAGGCTTTTCAATAGAGACCCTGAAAGCTAGCGTATCTTGGTCTTCTTTTTCGTAGACCACGAGTCATTCGGTTGATTGGCGGGCTAATTCTTTTTTGATTCTTTATTCGCCGCGACGTCTGCCCGATTTCTCGAAGGGTCGGTTTTGAGTCGAATTCCCTTGGTGTTCTTGTTGTTCAGCATGAGATGTGACCGCAGAATCAGTTTCCTGAGCCACGAATTCTCGTGATTGGTTCTTTCGCTGTCTTGCTTATTTGAGGTAGAACTCATTGCGGCAGAATACAGCCTCTACCGCTTCTTCTCATTTCATCTGCTTTGCCTCACTACTAGGGTATCACAATTTCCGACCCCCCCCCAACTGCCTTCCCTAATCCCTGTTAAACCGCACTCGCCTCCATTTAAGATGAGCGTGAGCCTCTAGCTTTGAATAAACAAACCCCTCCCTTTCCTTTGTGAGTGATAACGTGAGGAAGGTTTCACTTTCCTCATCGTGTTGTTTGAGTTAGATTCCCCCTTCCTCCTTTTCTCCCCCTATTCCCGTGTGTTTGCTAAATATCTTTCAAAGATAGGCTAATACGACCAGTCCAGAGCTGGGCAGCATTCGGGCATCTTCTTTTTATTTTCTTGCTAATGTCACCCCCATGATGTCTGACCCCAACGAGAGCGTCTTACATGCCCCAGTAGCCCCTAGTATGCTTCCGCCAGTTCAGCGAGCTCATCTCCCCACAAGGAAGAACGATCCAGCGCCATTAGTCAGTTTAAGCCTTCCCTCGTCTGTTGCCCTTCCGTTCCAGTCTCCCCTCCCCATTTCATTTTTTTCTCCCCTCCCCACCTCCTTACTTTAGCCCTCCGACCCCCCCCGAGCGACACCGAAATATTGACCACGCTCTGTAGACCGCTCAAGAATCATCTTCGCCTCCCCCCCCCTATTTCACCTGCCCCAGCTTTACCCCTGAGTTCTCATCAAACTATATGCCATCACTGACTCATAGAGTTCTATTAGTCTCTATTCTTCCCCTACTTTCCCAATCTTTTTCTTCGACAATCAGCGGAGGCCCGTCGATCCTCCCGTCGAATACGCTTCAGGATCTCCACCTCCCCCCTTCTTACTCTTTCGTAGGCGGCTTTCTCACCCCCGCCGCCACGTCATGACAGAATTCTCGATGCGAAGCTATGAAATCCCCACGCGCAGACTGCATTTCTTTTTCTCTTTTTTTTCCTTGTCACGCCTTCTTCTCCCCGCCTCGACTTCCTATCCGGTACGAACGATTTACATTACCGAGCCGTTGGTTGCCAAAGGGGCTCGGGAAGAGCTCAAACCTCTCTTGATCCACCTCCGCGTTTCACCGGCGGTCTCCTCGCCTCCCACCCCCTTAAAAAAGGCATGTTGACGTCCTCCAGCACTTATACCCTTAACTCCACGCCCCGTTTTTCCTCCGATTTCCCCTCATCCCTTCTCCCAATCTTTCTTTCGCCCCTTTCCCCCCCTTTGATCATGCCCGTCCCTACGAGACGACGAGTCAATTGACCAGGATTGGGCGCGCACTGTTGCCTTTTTTCACCCTCCGTTCTCTTTGATGCAGCTTATTCTCCCTCGATGCCCCCCTCTCTTGTTCGTCGCCCCACGTCGTTGACTTGGTCCCTTGACGCCCCGACTATCTGATTGGCCGCTCGCCAAGCTTCGAGAGTCGCCACGGCTTTCTGGTGTCTCAGTACCCTGTCACGTCCACCTCCTTTAGGTCTGGCTGGGCCTCCCCCCGGTCCCTTCGTATCTGCCACGCCCCTTATCCCCCCGAAAACACCAAACCCTCTTTCTCGAATGGCAACAGCAGTGCGCCTTCTTTTCTCCCCGCAGCCGTCGCCGTTGACGACTTCTTTCCATCCCGCCGCCTTCCTTTTTGAATTTATTCCACGCGTTCGGTCGACCCATCTTCCACCACACCGGCTAAGGAGACCTGTGTAGCTGTTGCCCTTCCTCCCTCTTCCACTTACTCTCATCGGCTCAAATTCACGAATAGATTGTTCCTTTGTTGAGTTTTTCGATTTGAATTCTACTGTCTGTGTTAGTGTCACCATCACAACAAGATGCGCAGGTCTCCCGTTTGCCGGTGCCTTTCCTTCTTTCCTCCCTCTGGTCATTTCCTTCCTTGGCTGCCCCGTCGAGGGATCTTTTTTTTTCTCTAGGAGTTTTGGATGTCTAGGATGGAATGTCGTAGATGCATCGAAGCAACCCCTTTTTACCCTGTCTTCTTTTTCTCTCCTTTCGTTTCGTGTATGCTGGTTCTCCCCTACCCTTCTCCTACCGTGCACTCCTTTCCCCCAGCAAGAAGTTCTTCCAGATAGTTGCGCTGCCCCCTGGCAAGCAGATCTGCGAAAGGGTATCCTTCGCAGCTGTTGTCGACTTCCACGGCCAAAAGCCTGTTCCCTTTTCGCTTGCTGTACTTTCTGAATCTGATTTTTTTGGAAAGCCCTTTCACCCGCTTGGCAGCCGACCCTGTTTTCCCTTAGGTAGCGATGACAAGGTGGATCTCGGAAGAGTCGGCGACTTCCTGTTCCCACTGGTCGATGTCACCGAATTTCCCTCTGGATCTCGTAACAATCGCCTAGGAGGCCGGGTGGGGACTGGCTCTTCGTTGTCTGGCGTCGTATACAGAGCGGACTCTTTGTTTCTGTCCTGCTGCTTGGGGTCTCTTTGCCTCCGAGAGGTTTTAAATGTTGCATCTCGGCAAGGCGCCCTATGACCCCGCGTGCTCGTAAGTGGCTATTCTCTTCCATCGATGTCCTTTTTCGTCTGCTTCCTTCTCCTTGAGACCGCTTATCTGCCTCCCCCAGCTACGAGTGCAGTATGCGCGCTGGATTTCCGTCTTTCTTTGCGGCTCGAAGGATTTTTTTTTTCTCAGGTTCTCTCTCCCATCAGATGTGCCTTTTTTGGAACGGTATCACAGGTGGGACCTTTCGACGGATGTCCCTCCTCTGATCTCTTCGACCCAAGTGTGCGGCTTTTCACAATAGAGCTAATAGACGGGTTGAGGTCCGGTTGTCGCAGACACGCTCGTCGCCGATATTGCTTTTAAGGTTGTGGTTTTTTCCTTCGGCCCATCTGCCTTGTTCGGTCTCTGGTCTGCGGTGTTCGGGGTAGCAGGAATGCTGTGTTTTCAGCAATGAGAGTGTCTTTCGCGTATCCAGTTTCTTCATCATCACTCCCCTTTCACTGTCTTTTACCGATTCTGGCTTTTCTGCCATAGATCGTCGCATTTTTTGTTTGACGGAGTGTAATGTATCGCGTGTCTCTTTTCCTCCCTCTGTCGTTGGTTTTTTCCCCCCCTTTCTCAACGACAATAAATCTTTCGCCCATCGCCGATGCCCAAGGGTCGTGATTATAAAGATGGGGTCAAGATAGTTACGCACCCCCCCACACTCCCTGCGGCCCGCGTTAGCAGCTCTTCTTTCAATGTGTTATATTTCAATTTTTGGCATTAACCATTTCATCAGAGCCTCCACGCCTTTCCGGCGTTTTTTTTGTTTCTTTCCACTCCATATTGCTCCTGCACTTTCTCCCCCCTGACAAAGGCCCCGAGCTTGGGTTTAAGGACGAATGCACGACCTTTTATTGTCTTTGACAGTTGTTCTCTCCCCCAGACAGGAGAGTTCTGGAACTTTCCCGTTCTCATTGAAATGCCCTTCGTCTGAAAAGCTCGAAACCTCATCAGGTCCCGCCGGTCTTCAACGCGGAGTTCTTTTTCTTACGATGATTCGCACCCCCTCTCCCACATCTCTTCTTCTTGTACCAATCAAATTCAGAATGTGCGCGGTCCCCAAAATCAACCTTGCAACCGCACGAGAAATATTAGGCCACGTAGTCCCCTCCTCCAGCCTCCCCCCCAACCTTCGCCCGCCCTGATCCCCCTTCGTCATCCTGCGTGTTCCTCCCTCCTTACCGATATGACCCCCTTCCTCCTAGATTAGTCCTATGCAAAGCCGGACCCATTTTTTCTATCTCGCTTAAAGCGGTCTGCACCGTCTCGTCCGTCATCGTGCACCTAATCTTTATCCCGTCGATCGCAATTACGCCCACTTCTTCTTTAAGTAGCTTCTATAAGCAGAAAGAAATCCCTAGCACGATTTCTCCTGAAACCCTCCCCCTCCGCAGACTGAACTCTTTCGTTTCTGATTTTCATGCCCATCGGAAAGGGTAAGACATCGACGGAGACTATAAAGACAGTTATTTCCCCTTAGGCCCTTCCCGCGCTTGTTTTTGTCTCCCCGTTGCTCTTCTGATTCCACAAGAATTCCTATAAGAGTCAATTATGGCCTCCTTTCCCTCACGCTTCCCGTGCCCAAGCCCTGCTTTCCCCGATTTCCCTCCATGCCCTACTAAGTGCCTCGCCTACGGACCCAACGAAAGCTACAGCGTCGCAGATTGTTAAGCGTCTTTCCCCTTTTTCAAACTGCTCTTCCCCAGTCCTCCGTAGTTATTTCTTCCAGCTGCCTGGAGACGCCGCCGCCTCTGACTTAACCTTCTTTAGTGCGAGACAGTGTGGCCCGTGCTCCCAAGACGGCTGCTCTTACGCCTCCTGATATTACTCGACGACGCAAGGTTCCGCTAAGTCGAACAACGCTGCGTCTGTTCCACTAAGATTTGGAGACCCTCTGGCCCTGCGCAAGGCTGTCCCTCTCTTTCCCGTTCTTGCCTGTTTTCTGGTGGCTCTCCTCTCAGCTATGGATCGCTTCAGGCTCCAACTTCCATGCTCAAAAGCTCGCCGGCGGAAAAAAGTAAAAGTGTTATCGCCGTTAAAGATGGATTTTCCCGTAGCGCTGGCGCCATAGCTATTCTTTTCACGACTACAGTCCTTTCCGAAGGCCCTTTCCTTTACAAGCCAAGCTCTCAGGTCGGCCGAAGCCTTTCGGCCCCCCCTTCCCCACCTTTCATCCTCCCGCATCTGTTTGCTCTTTGAATCACATTCTTCTCCCCTCTGCCACGGTAGTCCCTTCCCCGTCAAGCTTCTAATAAGGATGAGTCTCTCTTTAGATTGAATTCTCGTTTCCAAGTCCCTGCAAACACGATTCTTTTCTACGTTGTTGCGGTTGTTTTCCCTTCAATCTGGCGTCGGAGCTTTGAACCTAACGTCCCTGCATTGATTCTTCCCCTGGTCCGCGGAGGGCGTTCCCTTGTTTCTTGCGGTTCAATCTTTTGGCTCAAGCGGGCTGGAATTCATGCCTCTGTTACTCGCGCCGCATTTTCCGTTTTAGCCGGTTTGTCGCTCCGGCGGGTATTGCTGGTTCCAGGCCGTAAAGGTTAGTGTCTTACAGTAATCCACAGAAATTCAGGTCCCTCGTCTTTCTCCTTTTTTTCGCCAGCTTGAGTATGCGTTCCATTCCGTCGGCTTCCCGGTCCCGTGGCAATCGCCTTTGTCGACTTCACGTTTCAAGCTTGTTCGCGTAACCTGTCTCCTCTAGTTCCGTTTTTTTACAGTTTTTCTTCACCAGGCGCTTTCAAGATCGTCGACCTCGGCGTCTTAAAGGCGTGACGCGGAAGATTTCCTCTGACCGCGGGAAATGGTCGATACCCGCATTTTTAGAGTTCCTTTCACCCACATCGGCGGACGCGTTGATTGCTCTTCTTTTGGTCTGTATTCTCTTTTTCTCCTTTTTGTCAGGGGAGTAGACAGAGACTTGTTAGAGGGCGGCGGGGAAAGGCCCGTTAAAGAGGAAGGCTTCAGGATCGGGTTGGATTTGCAAGGGCGAAACTAGTCGCCCTGCTCGGTATAGTGGCGATTCTCTCGTTTTTTTTTTTTGTGAAATTTGCTTATATTCATGATAGGCCTCTTTTTCGGAACGCGCCGCTTAGCAAAATCCCAGTGCGAGGCAGTATGCTGATTTTGATTCTTTTCCTTTATGTTTGGCGGCGCTTTTGCTTTCTTTTCAGTGCCTATACTTCCTCTGAAGAAACGGCCTTTCCCTGATCAGGGATCCGGTGGCGGACGTGCTCAGTCCTTTTTCTTCGACCTGTTCTTCTGCCTTGTTAGCCACAGTGGTGGCAAATAGAGCTCGAACCAGAGAGTCGGTACTTTCGGTAATCAAGTTCCCTTCTCATGACCTTTGTCTTCCGCGCTCGTTTTCATGATCTGGCTTGCGAAGGCTGTTCTTTCCTGAGGCCCCGTGGGATGGCGGTTGTTAGTTCTTTTTTTGGCTCGCCAGGCCTTCTGTTTTTTATGGTAGCTCCATGTCGCCTTCTTTGGAGTCCTAAGGTTTGAGCTCTCCACTCGTGCTTTTCTATGATCTTTATAAATGAGTCGGGCGCTAGGCTCGTATCCTTTGCGGCCTTCCTCCTCTTTCCCGTGGTAGTTGCCCCCTTTTGATCCCGATGTTCCTAAACTGTGTTGGCCTACAACTTTCGCACACCGCCCCTCCCCCTGCAGCCCCCCGCATGTCCTGAAATATGTTCCTTTGTGATTTATTTTCCCCAGATGTCTTTTGGCCCCTGTATTCTTTCAACCCCCACCCACCGCTTTCCATCTTTGGCGATCTGAACGGGAATCTATTCTTTTCCTACTCTTTCGAGACCCCCCCTTTCTCAGCCTCTCTCACCCTTTGTCCGGTCGTTTTGTTTGCCTGTTTCAAATCCATCAGGTGCTTTCCCATCCTTTTTTTGGATACAAACCATGGCGATGGGCGTTTCAGACCGATGTTAGTCGCTCTGTTTCTGGATCTTTGTTTGGATCCCCCCTCCGGTCTTTTAACACACTTCTCCTCTTTCTTTAATACGACCCCTCGATCCCCTTGAAAGATGCTCTTTCGCGACCTCCCGGTTAGGACCGCGCCATCTATATTTTCCCTTTTCGTTTTTCTCCTCCGCCCTGCTCGATCCATCACAATGCCCACCTAAAAACCTCTTCTGTGCGCTTTTACCCCAACGCCCCTCGGAACTCAGCCCTCTTTCCTACCGCTATGGGACTCCCCCAGAATCCCTTCGCCTTCCCGATCAACTTCGATGGCGCTTCGCGCTGCTCCACATATGATCAATGCATCTGTTAGTAGTCTGATTGCCCAAGCCGGACCCACTTTTTCTTCTCAGCTTCGAAATCCCCTTCGTCACCCTTCTCTCCTCCTTCTTCCTTGTTGTTGGATTTCTTGCCGGATACGTTTCTCCGGAGACACCTCAGCTTCCTTCTTCGCCGACTACGCCATCGAAATCCCTCCTTTTTTCCTTTCGCTGGTTTTTTTTTTCCTCTCTCCTCGCTCCGAGAAGAGCCTATCCGAAGAAGATTCATCGGCGATCAATCGTCCCGCCCCTTTTGCTCTCCTTTGCGCCCATTGCGCTTCAACCCTTCTCCTGTCCCTGCACCCTTTTTTTCCTCTTCCAGGAGTCGGCCAGCTTACCGCGCACCAAGTCTCTTCTGACTCCTTACGACCCGCAAGATCGAATCTTTTCGCTCCTTTACCACCTCCCGACTCACCTGGCTCGCCCTCCTGCTGCTTCCTCGCAAAAAAGCCTTCTCGACATTTACAGCACTTTGTCGAGAACTCTTTAGTTTACGCCTTCAATAGGACGAAGAAGTTCTCCCTTTTTTCTACTCGCCCTTGGCCCGTTTTTTCTCCCCCCGACGCTCTCCTCTTTTAAGCCTTGAGAGAATTCAAGTTTCTTTGCTCTGGAAGTAGACCCAGCTGCGTCCGATTGGTCATAGGGACCTGTTAGCCGATTCTGCTTGGCAGTTTTCGCACGCTTTGGTTTCCCCCCCCCCCCCTTGTCGGTTTCCGCGCGCCTGATTTTTTGGAGAATTCACATGTGAAAGTCGTCTTGGGGCCCGCTGCACGCACCCCCCCCCAATTCGCCTGCCTTTTTCCTTCCCCTCTTTCCGGCCGTGAACCTTTTCCCCTGTGATGGTTCACATCTGCTCGACGGAAGATGGCCCCCATTCTTTTTTTCCCGAGAAAGAGTCCAGCCCGCCGGCTAATCCCGCGCGGCTTGCAACTTTCCCTCCTCCCTTTACCCTCCCCGACGCCATCCCTGCGGCAACACCGTAATCTCCCTTTATCGGTTTCTATTCTGAAAGCACTACACTGTACTCTCTTCTCCCTTCCTAATTTTGTCTTTCCTCCTCCCGTGTGTGTTGCTCTTCCATTTTCCCCTCTTTGCATTTTTTTTCTGTGTCTTTTTCTTTTTTCCTTTCTTTTTCAATATAGAGCGCATTATTGTTGTGACGGTGGGGACTGTAAGGGCGTCGCCGAGCGCTTTTGACTACGGCTAGGCATGAAATGGCCTTCCGCACTGGCTCGCCAAGGGCCCTTGCATTTTCGGTTTTCCCTCTTTCTTTCTCGCTGTTTTCGTTTGCCATTTTTTATGTTGAACGTGGTTTTGCGCCGGCGAGCTTTTTGCGCTCAGTATAGTGAATTTTTTTCCTTCCGCGGCAATCCATTCGTACAGGTTATTTTTTTCCCCCCCCGACCCAGGCCTACTTTTCTGCCTTAGTTGGCAGTGCGCAAGCGTCCGGCATTTTTGCCAGGTTTTTCCCGTCTCTGCATGCTGTTGTCGATATTGCAACCTGGGTCTCGCGGGATACTACGGAAGGACCGTCTCTTTCCCTTTTTTGAACTCTGGTCACCTCTGGCCTGACTCGGTGTCGGACTTCTTAGATCTTTTCAAGCGTGATCTGAGCGTGAAGACGGAGGGACCCTGGCGAGCCAACGCGCTGAGTCTAGTAAACATCTCGCGCTGTTTTCTCTTTTTTTGTGTTGGGCCTTTTCTCTGCGCGTCTGCTCGCTTCCGTCGGTTCCATAGAGACTTGATTTAGGAGGCGGAGGAATCTTCGAGAGGTGCTTCCCAGTGTTGAATCGGCCTGGCGCACTTCTCTCCACCATTTCCGGTAGGTTTTCGACTTACTCTATTTCTTTTTTTCGTGACTTTTGGCAGGAAACCCGTCGTCTAAATAACAAGCTTTCAGCGCGTGTCGGGATCATGTGATTTCGGAGGCGGTCCGGATTTCTTTCTTTTCTTTTTGATGTCCCGCTCTTAAATAAACGTCCCCTTTTATGATCTCTTATGTCCGCTCATTGCGATTTTAACCGTTTAGGATCTTCCAAAGTGTGTCGTTATCTG
>Ga0179591_1331033_pt1 | contig 10118 bp, 12 predicted proteins | sample CZOMad2_1_08_16f_FD_182891 | JGI IMG/M metagenome (GOLD analysis project Ga0179591, IMG submission 182891) | Vadose zone soil fungal communities from Angelo Coast Range Reserve, California, USA - CZOMad2_1_08_16fungal (PacBio error correction) | ecosystem: Environmental > Terrestrial > Soil >... | reverse complement strand
AACCTTTCTGTGTTGACGCCAGCGTGCTTTTTCCCACTTCATTTCCTCCCCCGCTTGTGTGTTTTCTCCTTTTTTCCCCCCCCCCAAACACCTTGTGGCCTGTTAACCCTTTTTCGTCAACCCTGTTCACGAGAAGTCGTTTCATAGTCGCTTTCTCTTCGTGAATCAGCAATTGCCTTCTTGGCCCCCCAGTTTTTTCTTTCAGCAGAGTCCTTCCCCCCCTGCCACCAGAACTGTTTCCCTTGTATCAGTTTCCCCCCTTCTCCCTGCCGCCTTGTCGCTTTAAGGGGAAAGGTGGTCGTTCCCCCCCCCCCTTTTTTGGGTCCCTGGAAAATTCATTTTCGGTAAAGGCGTTCGGGCAATCTTTTTCGTTTTTAGGAACGTTGAACCTTTTTTCTTTGACTGCGTTGCTGTCTTTGACGCCAGGATTTTCCCCCCCAGACCACTTCAAAACTTGATTCTCCTCTGCCTTTCTCGATGACCTGGCTGTTACTCCCAGATGGAGGCCGATTCAGGTTAACGACAGTCCCCCCCCCTTACTTGCCGAAACTTGGGCCTTGTCTTCTGCCTTGAGCTATCTGACCCACCCTTGACCCTGGCTGCGATTTTTTTTCCAAATTCCCAAGTCCTTCTTCCCCTTTGATGAGACCAGTCCTTGTGGAGGTGGCCCCTCAATTTCTCCAGCCGAGTGTCCCCTCACGAAGGTTATTTTTCTGTGAAGGTGCCCTGCTGTTTGGTGACCCAGGTGAACGGAACAGCTCCTTTTTTTTCATTCTTTGAGCGCCGGCGCTTCCTTCTTTCTTTTAGGTTCAGAGGGGAAACTTTTGACATGGTTCTATGGTCCCCCTTTTCCCCCCAGTATTCATTCATTACGTTCACCTCGTGTTCCGAGTTTCCCGCTGGAGAGGATGATTTCCCATTGTCCTGCGATTGGGTGATATAACCATAGAGGGGGGCAAACAACTCAGGCCTTTCGTGTCTTCCCCCCTTTTACTTTTTTTGAGCGCGGTATCTTTATCGACTTTTTCCTTTCCTAAATTATAATGGCATTTTTTGGGCCTCTTAGGCGATGCTTCTTTTATGTTTTTTGGCGTTCAGATTTGCTTTCTTGGCGCTACTTGGGCCCCACGTTTCTCCACCTGGTTTTTTTCGTTCCCACTCTTAACCTTTTTCCCCCAAGGTCTCCTGGTGTTGTTGCCCACTTCTTTTTTATTTTTTTCCCAAGGTCCCCTTCCCTTTCCCTTTTGGATGAAATTTTTCTGCGACATGCCTTGCGCTGTGGAATCAGACCCTTTCCCTTTTCTCCTTTTGGGGCTCTTTTCAAGGTTAACGAGACCTTTTTCTTGGGGCCGCGGCACCTTTTTCTTCTGGTTTGACTTGTTCTTTCCAGATCTCAAGTTCCCTTTTCACTAGGTAGCCACTTCCACATTGGGCGTCGGTTTTTTCCACTTTTATCTCCTTTCTCGGCCCGCTTTGAGGTCCTGTTGATGTTATCTCTCTTTCGGCTTATAATGTGTTAGTTTGGACTCTATACAGTCCAATATTGCCCTGGCTTTCTTTTTTCCGGGTTCTCGGGAGGTTCACGCCCCCTTCTTGTTTAGAGTGGGTCATAGCCACTGTCTTAACGCCCAGTACCACGACTCGGTTTGCTTTCCCCCCCAACACGTATGTTAGTTCCCTTTTTTCCCCGACAGGTATTGTCCTGTTCCCCTTTCCCCTTACAAGGGAGGCATTTTGACCGGCAGGGGGACCCCCCATCGTTCACGCCCATTCTTTTTGTCTTATTTTTTTGGAACACCCTGCCTTCGGGCGCGGACTTGTTTTGACGTTGTACGCCCCCCTTTTGATGGTGAGCCCTCGCTCCTCCCTTTTATGCCCACGACCCGCGCCCGGCCGTTCTCTTCATCCGTTTAGGTGCCGCGTGGGTCGGTTCCCCCGGGGCAATGCTGGATGATGCGACACCCGTTCTTTACCGCTCGCCGGCCCAAACACTCCTCCTATCGGTTTCTCTCTTGAGTGGTCTGTTATTAGCTTCAGCTGATCTTGATTTTCTTTTGACCTGCCTTGGTATCCCCCTCCCTCGGACCCAGGTCGTCTCCTCCTTTTGTGATTGCAATGATCGCCCTCCCCTGAGTTTTTTACACTGGTTTCGGCACCTTTTCCTTTTTTTAGAAGGTGTCCAGCAAAATGAGGTTTTTGTTTGCCCGTGCCCCCAGTGGATTCCTTCTTCATGTTTTTTTTTTAATATATCCGAGCCTTGGTGATGGTTCATTCGCATCTTTACCTCTTTTTTCCTCATGAAGTCGGTCCTAGTTGCCGCAATCCATTCTTTTCCACGTTTTCAGCAAAATGTGCATTCATTGCTTGATTGCCGTTTGGCTCCAGCCTTTGAAGTCCTCCCCCCGCATTGGAGGGAGTGGTTTTGCCTCACCGTTCCTTGAATCCTCTCTGTTGTCGATTCAAAACACCCCCCTCTTCATGACAGGCAAAGATGGAACTTTTCTTCTTGTTTTACGAGGGCGGTCCCCCTTTGATTGCTTCTGCTAGCAGTTTTTTCCCTTTCTCCTACCGGCCCGGCGGCCCCCCCCTGGTCAATTTTACCAGGTCGATTGACCCCCCTTTTTTTTTTGACTGAAAAGACACATTCCACTTAGTTCCCCTCCACACCCGGTAAGTGGCGAAGTCTCGTGGGCCCCCCCGAAGAGAAGGGTGACCCTTTCGCGATTCCTGGACATCGGACTCCCTCTACCGAGGCCCCCCCTAACTCAGCCGAGTTGCCCCGTTGTTTTTTGACAAGGGCTCTTCTTTCCGAGGTTTTTTCCTTGTGTCGAGGCCTCCCTTTTTTTTCCCTCAACCGAGGATTGCGAACACTGGTGGCGTCCGGCCTCCCCCTTGTAACCTACTCCCCGCGTTTTTTTTTTTTTCCCCATTGCTCTTGTAAAACTTCCTTGATCTTAGCATCGGGCAAGGCATTTTTCGGTAAGTCTTTTTTTTTTGCCTCGGATCCGTCTCCCTTTTTTTTTGTCCCCCCCTCCCCCAGCGGGGACAGCCGGGGATCGGCCGAAGACCCGTACCTTTGGGTTTCTTAGTGCGGTGGATCCCCCCGTAGATAGTGCCTTCTTCCTCTTTTGCCCTGATGAAAACGTGCTGAAGGAGGCCGCGAGACACACAGCGTTTCCCCCCTTTGATCGGGTCTCGCCTCCACCCGCGCGTCGTCTCTTCAGGGTCACTTTTCCCTTTTTTTTTTTTAAAAAAAAAGTTCCCCCGTCTAGTTCCACAACCGTTTTCTGCCCCTGGTTCCTCAACCCCCCTCCCCCCCCCATATGCGAGGTTTTTCCCGTTCCTGAGCAGATGGCCTGTGCCGTTGCTGTTCGTTCTTTGGCTTTTTTTCTCGTTCGAGAAGGGCTTTGTTATGGATTTTGAGTGATCGTAGCGGTTCCTCCTGGTGTCGGACCGCCCGTGTCTGCTCCTGGAGGAGTTCTTCTTCTTGTCGCCTCTCCTGTAGTGGTGGTGAACATTTTTTTTTTTTTTGGGGTTGTGGTTTATGGTTAGCCCTCGGAGTCCCCCCTGTTTTTCCCTTTTTTTTACGAATCTTTGTGATGGGGATCTTTTATTATTCTTTCCTACTCCACGTTTTTGTTTGTTGATCTTCTGCTCCCCTCTCTTTGTGTCCAGAATTACAAGGCACTTCCGAGAAACGCAAAGGCGCTTACCGTTTCACCTCCTAATTTGACCCCCTCCCTTCCCAACCAGAAGAGAGATCGGGGGTCGCTCTGGCGCATGCCGCACAGTCGCCACCTGCAGCTTTCTTTCAAGTTGCGCGCCGTAGTTGTTCCTTTCCCCCTTAACTATCGAGTCCCTTAGCACAAACGCAACGCAGGCTCCGCGCCTCCGGGTTTCTTGTGAGCGACCATCGTTCTGCTTCTGACCAGAAAAACCGGACCTTTCTCTTTTTGGGCGAGGACCCCTTCTATCGTCTTTTTTTTCTCTTGCTGCCATTTACGGATCTTTTTTTTCCAACGGTGTCGATGAATCGTTGCCCGGACCCCCTTTTTTTTTTCCTTGCCGGCAAACGGTTCTTTCCCCCCGCGCGGGGAAACCCCGTTTTTTTTTCTTCTTTGTTACCATGTAGTTCAGTCCCCCTCCCCCTTTCAAGTTTGAATCCGTTCAGCTTTTACTAGAATGTCGGAATGAAGTTTTTTGTCGAATGGGCGGGCCCGATTGTCTTTGATGCTCCGCGTGTCCCGTTCCTTTCAACCCAATGCAATGATTTCTTCCTCCCTTGATCCTGAGGAATCCCTTCTTTCCCGTTTTTCCTCCCCAATGCCTGGCCTTTTCCCCCGGCCCAACACCCCCTCCACTCGAAGTTTACAAATCTCTCTTTCGGCTGATTTGGGTCTTTCACTTCGTCGCCCTTTGTTTTTTAAGTCCATTTGTCGAGTCTTCTTTCTTCTCTTCCCCCTTAGACCAGTGGCCCTCCTTTTTTTTCTCGTGCGGCCATCATCTTCCCCCCACTCCTCACTTTTTTAATAGATTGACGCTTTTTGGTTAGTGTTTTTCTTTTTTTCGGCAACCCCGCTTCTCCTCATTTCTCCGCTTTTTGTTCCCCGGCGACCCTTTACAAACTTCGACCTGAGCTCTTGAGGTTTTTGCCCTTTTCGTCTGCCGTCCCCTTGTCGCCCGTTTTTCTTCGACGGGACACCCTTTTTAGCCTTTTCTGACTGCCGGTTCTGGTACAAGCTGATTTACTCCTTCTTCTACAGGGGGCCCCTGAACTCGAAAGAGCTTTCTTCCCCCCTTTCAATAGTGCTTCCTTTGTTTTTTTCTTTGACTCAAAACTAGAGGATCTCTTTTGAGTCCCCCCTTATCCACTGCTCGGGGACTGTCTTCCTTTTTTTTTTGCGGCGAAAAGGTGACAATCCCCATATTTAGGATGCTTGCTCCGGATTGAACTCTTTGGCCTTTTTTTTCCCCCGGAACGAGTTTTCTTTGGCTCTTTTTCCTTGCGCCACCCAGATCAACCATCCCCACTTCTTTTTTGGAGGAAAGACTCCTTATTCCACACCATGTCAAAACTGAATCAAATGCCAGAACGGGGACACAACACCCACCAAGGGGACGGTTTTTTTTTTTTCACTTCCTCAACATTGGAATGGTCGCCCCTAACAGCTTTCACATTTCTGAAAGCTTCTGATTCCCTCTTTTTCTCCAGTCTGATAGCCTTTTTTCCCCGGGCCTTAGGGAACTCCCCGCAAATGAGTTCCCTACTTCACTCCCGCATGCGTTCTTTCTTTTTTAAGCTTTCCCCCCAGCGGGGCCCTCTTTTTGATGAAAGACTTCTCCTTCTGGCCGGATAACTTTTCTTTCCAATACCGTGACAAGTTCCATTTCTCATGTGACCTTGCCCCTGGCCAGAGAGGTACTCCCTTTTGGACCTGGACCTTTGGTAGGTCTTTTGACTTTTTAGCTTCAGGTTCCCGCGCCTCAAACATTTTCCTAGGACAACTTGACATCAGACAAGGCAGCGCCGACACCCCCCATATTCTCGTTGAACGATTCCAAGCATAACAAACTTTAATGCCCCAGGGGCATTTCGGTTTTTCAGACATCTTCTTTTTCCCCCTTCCAACTTGGAGGACCAAATTTGCGGACTTTTCATATGGGATTTTCCCCCCTCCCATTTGTTCACTGTCTCCAGGTGAAGGAACGCCTCCTTTTTGTTGGGAGCCCCTCGGTTGACTTTCGACCTCTCTTCTTGCTGAGGACAAAATGGCTCCGTTTCTGACAAACCCCGCTAAAACGTTTTTGATTCCCCGGCTTTTCCAGTTGACCTAGAGAACCCCTTTTGTAGAAGTTTCTTGTTGGGTGTTCTCTTTATGTACCCCCCATACTTTGCTTTGACCCCGTCAATTTTTCGGATCATCCTTTTTCGAGGCAGAAAGGATATACGGACCCCCCCCACCCTTTTTCCCGTTCCCATTGGCCTTATGGGACAGCCTCTTTCCCACCCAAAAAAACGTTTTCCCCTGGCGATTTGCAAACCAAAAAACTTTCCTTTCCCAAAGGGAACCCATTTGCCTCCTAAGAATCCCCAACCAATTGCTCCTTTTTCCCCCCAGGGAAGTTCCCTTTTTTTGAGGAGGGCACTGGTAAGGCATCAGGTTGGACGTTTGCTGGGATTAGCCCCGACCCCCCCCCTTTAAGGGATCCTCGGCTAAGGTACGCACACCTTTCACAGGCAGGCCTTCGCCCCTTTTTCTTTTGACAAAAAAGTCGTGGACATGTGGTGCCCCCCCCCCACCTTTTCTCTTAAAACCCTTCCCCTTCTTGGGGAAAACGAATTTCCCGTTGTTCGTCCCACCCTTGGTGGGAACAGGGCCCCCCTCTCTTCTTTCGTGGAAAAATTTCCCCCGCGAAGCGCACTAACCTTTTTTTTACCGGAACAGAGAACCCTTTTTTTTTCTTCATGTTCCCACCTGACACCCCTGTTTTTCTCTTTTAATTGATAAGGAGTTCATACGTCTTGCGCCTCCCCCTATGAAGGACCCCCCCGGAGTGCTTCGCTCGAGTTTTGTCCGACGAATGGTTCATTTCCCCCCCAAATTTGAGGGAAAATGTATGGGACACGGTTTTTTTTTTGATGCGCGCTCCTGTTTCCCCCCTTAAAAGACATTTTTGCTTTTTTCCCCGTTGACTCTTTTTTCTCATTTTGGACTCCCGGATACACACATCCACACTTTAAAGATGAATTTAGACAATTTATCTCGCCCCGCTCCCAGGCAGAACTTCCTTTTTGAGTACAAGGTTGGGACCTCTTACGTGCTGGTAAAACCACCCCGACTGGGGGCTCGTTGCCTCCCCCAATTTCCCGGGCTCGGTTTTCCCCCAAACAAAGCTGTTTTTTTTCCCGGCGACCACCCTGGGGCCCCGCATATTGTTTTCCCCTCCCCAAGCCAGAAGGGGTTACTGGTAAGGTGTTCTCCCAAAGAGGGGCGCCGGTTCTTTAGCCCCAACGCTTTTAAAAAGGTTTTGCTAGTCTTCGAGCTTTCCTTCCGCCTTAAAAAAATGTTGTTTTCCTGTGTTTTGGTAAGGGCCCCCATTCGGTTGCAATCGGACCCAGGTGTAGATTGGTGGACCCCCAAGATTTATTTACCGGGGGCGCCGTCCCGGCCCCGAGAATTTTCGGATCAAAGATTCTTCCCGGCCCCTCAGGGTATTTTTCTTTTGAAGGGGTGTTTCGTTCACTCGTTCTCCCCCCAACCTACAAGGAAGGCTCTTCTTCAGATACGGAGGGTTCCCCTTCTTCCACTTCCTAGATCGACTCCTTTTCTTTAATCGAAGAAACTACTCTTTCAAGTCCCCACGTTTTTGCCGAGAAACTGAGCTTTCCCGTTCCCCAAATGAGGCTTTTCTTTTTTTGACGGAAAGCCCCTTACGATGACAGTTTCTTTGTCGGAGTCCGACTGCTGTCCACGTAGTGCTGGGAACCCCCAAGTGATCCTCCACTTTTTTGTTTCCCACGAAGAATTTCTTTCCGATTACCAAAGGTTCATTCGTTGACCCTTCTTTTTTCCCATTGGGCCTTTGTTTGCCCGACGGCCTGGGCTTTTTCATTTTTTTTTCCCGACGGGAACGTGACCCCCCTTTAAGGAAAGCGACGAGGCAGACTGTGGACCTTCACCAAAGAGTTTCCTCGGGGTTTTTCTGCTAGAACTTGAGATCTCTTTGAGGTTTTATGGCCACTCCTTAGGTGAGAAGGGCAAATTTCTTTTTTTCAGGACTTCTTTTCCCTCCTTTTAAAACGGTTTCTTTTCCCCCTTCCCAGCTGTTCGCCGCTCCCTCTTGGGGTTCACAGGGCGGTTAGCTTTTTTTTTCAGGTGGCGCAAAGAATTTAGGATGGTTTCTTTCTTTTTTGAATCGTTTGGGGGCGGGCCCCTCCGGGTGGGTCCCAAGGATACCATGTCTCTGATTCCAAAAGTTTCGGCCCCTAATTGTTTGATTTCCCCACTCAACGATTTAGATCCCTTCTCCAGACCGTGTGTTGTTGTGCCGAGGTCGGTTATTTAAAATCCCCTAGGTCCCTCCCGTTTTTTTTACAATTTCTTTGATCCTGGACCGCCTTCGTTCTTTTCGTCTCACCATAAAGGCGGTAAGAAACCCCCCCCTTCTCCTTTCCGGGGGTCGGTTTCGGTCCCACGGAGTCCTTTTCCCGCCGGTTCATTTCCCGTCCCAAGTAGTTCCAATCTCCTGCCATTTTTGGGTCACCCTTTTCCCTTTTGGCCTCCTAAGAAGTTTACCCCTCCCCTACTTCCCCCGAATAAGAGCTTGTTTATAGGTCCCCATCAGGACGAAGGGGGAGTGTAGAGCTCCCTTCTCGTCTGAAACCGTTCTCATGTTGTTGGGGCTCGTTTTTTCCCCCCTTTCCTTCGAAGTCTTGCGGTTCCTCTGTTCCTTCGTTGAACCTCACTTTTTTTCCGTTTTGACTCCACTTCTTGCCCTTTTCCCTTTCCGCTCACGAAGGCCTCCCCTCCCTTCGATCTTTCTTCGTGAAGACACCTGGCTGTATCCCCCAGTGGGGTGGTGGCACCACTTTACACTGTCTTTCCCCTTACCTGGAAAGGTTCCCTCTCCCTTTTCCTTTTTCTGGTTCATCCAGGAAGTGCGCTTTGTTTCCGCAGTTCTCCTTTTCACAAGCGTGTTTTTTTTTTTGAATGGGAAATTCGTTTAAAGTGGGCCATATTCTTCGTGTTCTGAAGGGGATTAACTTTTCCCTTTTTTGATCCTTCTTGGCGGTTTTGAGCCTTTCTTGAAAGAACCTTTCACACCCCCCCTTTTTGATTGCCGCCTTCTTCGTGCTTTTCTCTCTTACCTTGTCGTTCCCTCCTCTTTTCCGCCACGATCATTCCCCCCCCCCCCCAAGAGACCCAATTTGTCTAACCCATTGGCATTTTTCCTGTTTTTTTCGTTTCCTTTCTTGATCTTCTATTCCCCCTTTCGACTTTTGGCGAGCTGCCCGCTTTTGGTTACCCTTCCCAGTCCTTCTTGGAGAGGCCGGTGGGTTGCCCCCCCCCCCCCCCCCCCCCCCGATTCTGCCTTCCCAATGCCCGGCGTTTTCGAGCCGGGGCCTTTTTCTTTCCCCAAGTCTGCACAAGGCTTGTGACCCTGCTTCCTCCAACCCACCCCTTGATTCGCCGGCCAGTCTTTTTCTGTTCTGTGGCTCCTCTTATCCCATTGTCAGTGGCCTTCTCCCCCCGATCACTTGACTTGGGGTCTGGTCCAGTCCCCCCTTCTTCCCGTCATTACGGCAAATTCGTTCCTGAGTATGCTTGCCCCTGCTTTCCATTTCCTTGTTTGCCTCTTTCAAAAGCCTTCTTTCCAACGGCATCGGAGAAAGGGCCTTCTTTTTTTTCCTTCATGGATCGGCCGCGCTCCTTCTCGAACCCTTCTCCATTCCAGTTCTTTTTCCAAGCTCTTTTTTCGGGAGATTCCCTTTTTTCCCTCTTTTTTTTCTGTATGCGTCGGGATGAGTTCCGGCGGCGTCCCTTTGGCCCAACCTCCAAGGGTTGGTCGAACCTATTAGTCTTTCGTCCCCCTGTGACTTTTCTCGAAATTCCTTTTTTGCAACACTAGAAAGGCGTGTCCAGTTCTTCCAGGCCGCTTTCTGTTTCCCCCGTCCCGAACCTTGTCCCTTTTTCCTTTCGTTTTCTGTACCCTTTCCGGCCTTTTTAGCTTTCCAGGGGGAGGTCGGGCCTTAAGTTAGAGCCTTTTGTGTCTCTCCCGGTGAAGTTCCCCTTTTTCCTTTGACGTAAAGGTGGACCTCCCCAGTCCGAAGAATCTGACCAAGGTTCTAGTCGTCCATGACCCATTTATGGCCCCCCCCCCCTTCTTTTATGTTGATATTTACTTTTCTTTCTCTTGGGCTAGGCGAGTAATCCTGGCTTCAATTTTTTAGTGTCTTCTTTTTGACTTAATACCGGCAAACACTTTTTCTTTCTTTCTTTCCTTTGGTCCGATTTTTTCCCTTTTTCCCAGGCAGAACCTGTAAGTGTCATTCTGAAAGCCACTTTTTACCGGTGCCCCCCCCTGTCTCGTCCTGCTACCACCACCCGTAATTTCCG
>Ga0179591_1258110_pt1 | contig 10118 bp, 11 predicted proteins | sample CZOMad2_1_08_16f_FD_182891 | JGI IMG/M metagenome (GOLD analysis project Ga0179591, IMG submission 182891) | Vadose zone soil fungal communities from Angelo Coast Range Reserve, California, USA - CZOMad2_1_08_16fungal (PacBio error correction) | ecosystem: Environmental > Terrestrial > Soil >... | reverse complement strand
CCTTCTTGGATGCCATGGGGTAGGGACCTGTCTTTTTTTTCTTTTCTTGCGCGCTAGTATTAGGTCTATACTCTTTACCTCGCGCTTGGCTCTTCCTTGTCCTGCTCGGAAGGATCGATGTTCAGGAAGGAGCGGATGGGATTTTTGAAGAGATACACCAACTCCATTTTCATTTTGTTTGACTCCTGTGATCCCCTCCCCCTTGTTGAAAACCGACCTAGGAGTCTGACGAGTGATTCCTCTTATGCCCCCCCGCATTTCCTAGCTTTTTTTAGAGATTCCTCCGGATCTTCCCTCTATTGTACGACGGGTGGTGATGCCCTTAACCCCCTCTTCCAGCCGTGGTGATCTCGCAGTTCGCTGAAAACTCCCTGCCCACTCTTTCCCCGCAAGGAACATAGATCTACCCCCCCTCGTTGTCCTCATGTTCGAACCGATAAGATTCTCTCCCTGAGGACATTCCTCTTAATTGTATTGTCTTCAGAAGCCCAGTTTTCTGGTCTTTCTTTTTTCGACCACCCCCCCCTTCCCTCGTCTTACCACGCAATTCCTTCTGTCATTGTATATAAACCCCACCAGAGCCAAAGTAGATAATCCTATATACGCTCTCCAAGCAACCCCCCACCTTCTCCCCTCCCCCCTTTTCTCCAACGCCTGGATCCCTCCGCCGGCCCCTCTCAGCCAGTTTTGCAGTATTCCCCTCCGAGGCTCCGCCCAACTTTCTCAAGCGTCAAACCTCCCTCACCTTCCTCCCCCGAGAAGTAGTTCTTCGATCACTCAGCAGCGTGTGCAGACTTTCCAGGTCTCGACTCGCTCATGTCCCCCCTCACGCTATCCGATTCGATAGGTGGTCCTATGCAGATTTCCGCTTTGTATGCGATTCGCGATACGATCCCTAAGGCGTGGACCACCCCTAGGTTTCTTCTCCTGTTTTGAGCCGTGCCCTAAGTTACCGATCTTTCTCAAAGCTCTCTCCAGAATTTCCACCTACCCGGGCGACACCCTCACCGTGAACAAACCCCCCCTTGGAAGTGGTTTCTAACCCTGTTTTTTTACTTGCGTTCCTTCAAGTCCCCTCCCTCTACATCTCCAAGCCCTGCTAAATCGCCCCCATCAATCCTCTGACTTGATTGGCCTTTCTATGGAGGAATGTTTGGTACCCCCGGTCCCACCCAAGCCCTTCCCTCGCTCTCGGTTGAGAACCGATGCTGTTCTTTTTCAGTTCTTATGTACGAGTCAGAGAGTCCCAGCCGCTGCGCCAGTCACAAAGTATGGAGGTGGTCCCCTGCAGGCTTCATCACCTTCCTTAACGTTCCCTTGTATTTTCATCAGCATGAACCCAACTGACTTGATATTATATAGTTTGATTCACTCTCAGCCTAACGTTCTTGTTCAATTCTCGGGAAATTCCCCAGGCGACGCCAGGAACCTGCAGTGAACATTCCGCTCAAGCGCTTCTGCTTAACCTGATGGTATCTCACAGCCCTCCTCCTCCATGAATCTACTGCAATGGTCTTCTCTCGTCTTCGGCTGGCACATTTTCGAAAGATGTCTCGGTCAAAATCGCTCCCCCCTTTTGAGGGCAAAGGTCTCTAACCTTCCTAAGCCCCTCCTCCCCCCTTTGAACGGTACAAGATTGAGTGATTAAACGCGAGGTCTTTTTTCCCAGGTGACCCAGGCGACGATGACCTTTCTCTGCTTTGCGTGTCTACCGAAGGAGTGAGGTTCCGCGAAATTCCCCCCTTCCTCGGGGGGACAGAGAGTCTAGAACCGAGCGCCCTGGGACTGGTACGCCTGAAGTGGAAAAAGAAGACCGCAGAGTTTTTCCTTCCTTCGGCCCGCTTCCCTTCCGATGCGGGCCTCAGTAACGCGTCCCTCATCCGCGGTGGTCCTTTACCCGCATTGAGCTTTAAATGATCGGCTTTAACGAAGAGCTTGTCGGTGTTCATTCCTCACCTTGTCAATCCCCCTTCACGTGTACGCCTCTCAATCTGAATTTACCTCGCTCTATCTGCCTTGTCCCAGTTACGTCCTTTGGAGAGAGAGAGGGCTAGTACAGAGATCTCCTCACGTTTTGACTTTTCCAATCATGAAGAGACGTTGGCCCCGATCCCGATAGCGGAGGGTATTTGTAGGCTCACTCTACCGACTGAAATGCCACCCTTCTCAAATGTGCGGACACCTTTTTTCTCCCCCCCGATTTTCTCCCGGAGCATGAAATATCACGGTTTACCGTAGAAATCTGCGCTTCTTTTTGGATCAGATAAGATAGACCTACTGCCTTCGTGTGCCCCTCCTTTAGGAGTTCCCCTTCTTCATTCTTTGCAGGTCCGTTCTCATGAGATCGATTGACGTGTCGACGAATCGCGGATATGTCCACAGAGGTAGTTAGATTGCCATCGATGAAATTGTTAAGTCCTTCTGACATTCCCCCCCTTTCCCCGCTTCGAAGTTCCCCCCATCACGCATTTGATCATGTAAACCAACCTCACGTGATTTTGCCAATCTTTGTTGGTAGCAGATGAATTGTTCCCTAACTTCCATTTATCACTAGAGGGCCCCCTCGGTGCAAGATATATCCCCGGATCAGGCCTTCTTATCTGTTCGCATTCCGTCACCCGCCTGCCCTGCCAGAAGAGGATGCAATTAGACTACTCTTTTCTCCTTCCTTCGCCGACTACGAGGAACGATAGTCTCGCTCAGTGGATGCTATTTTACAGAAGACTCAGCGCGTACGTTCCTCTGAGAATAACCCTCTTCCTATACTAACCGGTTTCCTACTGCGCTGCGCCGTTGCCAATTTTTTACCCTACCCCCCCTTCGTGTTCAAGTGACCGCTTGCGTTTGAATTTTGATAAAGTATAAGCAGGTAGAAACTCCGCGTAAACACCGCGACAAGGCCGGAGCATGATTCCGCGCCGTAGCGCATCTTGCTGTCTCGTAAATGACGACAAGATTTCGTCCGTCGACACCGGTGCCTCGTCAAGTCGGCTTTCTTTGGTGGAGAGATGCTTTTTTTGCATTATTTTTCCTTGCTCTTTCCCTGCGATCGTTCTTTCCTCCCTCTGTTTTGTTGTTCTTAGGGTCTCCTGAGGTAAAAGCCTCTCTTTCCATTCGCAAGGCCCCCCCCAAGATTGCAGAGGGGTCCTCCTATTCTTCTCCCTTCTCCTCTCTATCATCGACCCTTCCCTTTCCCGGCGATGCACCTAGGTTCCCCTTCCCCCCTCGCGAGGGAGCCTATATTCAAATAGATGAAAGTAGCCGCCCCTGTCTGCTCCCCCCTTGATGTCCCTCCCATGCGGAGACAGGATCATATTTTTTTTTCCAAGCGTGCACTCCCCGACGTCAAAGAGGGTAATCTTTTTTCATTTCCTCCCCTTTCCCCTTGTTTTCTTATCGAGCCACCGTATTTTTTTGCCCCAGTGCTCTTTCACGCGTGCCCGCAAATCACTTTTTCGAGTCGGTTCACGTTTCGTTCTGGACTTATACTGGACGTCGAAAAGGGTATGCCGTTCGTTATCCCCCTTCCCTCTGGTCCAGATGAGTGTGAACCCCTGCGAGAATATCCCGCTGTGAACTTGAGACTGCCCCCGCTCGTCTTTGGCTTCGCTAGAGCCCGATCTGCGTCAGAAAGATTTTGCCCTAAGCGGACGGAGGAGTGCGCCAGTTGCTCCCCTTTTTTTTCGGGCTATACCCCGTTGACCTCGGAGTCCTAGCCGTAAGTCGCCCACCACGTGCTCGTCTTTCAACGCTTCGCGCGCGCCCCGTGACGCGCTACCATTAGAGGCCCCACCCCGACCATTCCTTCGAGATCCAAATTGCCGCATGCCCTTTCCTCCATTTCTTCCGGTGACATTTCCAGCGTTCTCGGCGGCGCTGGCATCGCCGGTACGATTCGACGTCGTTCCTCAGGCCGTGATCCGCAGCGCGCTCCCCCCCCCCCCCTTAGCTGAGAGAGTTTGTGGGGTTTGGCCACCCATTTTCCCCAGGGATAACCCTCCGAGTAGACCATCGTTCGTCCTTAGCGCCTTCCTCCCCCAAGTCGAACGGCTCCTTTTGCGTGATGAGTAGTAGTATGAGTCCGTAGTAGTGGTCCGGCAGGCTCGACTGCCTAAGATTGAGCGCGCCGTAGAGGTGCACCCAGACTTTCAGGAGCTTTTCTCCAGAGCCAGTTTCGCGCGGAGGTTGTTTGAGACCTGTTCTGGCCGGTGCATGACGGGTGCTCAGGAAACAGATTCACCTCTCCCCTACTACTACCATCCGGTTCGTTCGGAGATTTTTTTCAATCCCAGTCTTCCCCCGATTTATTTTACCCGGGTTCTACCCGTATAGGACCCTGTTAAACTCTTCCTTTTTTGGACACCCCCCTAAGCTTCCCGGTGTGCTCTGCCGGTTTTGCCTTCGGCGATACGGCTTAGAATTATGCTCAGGCGCGGACTGAAGATTCCACGATTACTACGTTTGTTTTTCCCCCCATAACCCCCTAATTGAGACGCTCGGAGGATGGCTTTAAGCGGTTTCAGAGGCCCCGCGAGTACAAGCTAGGGATACCTACCCCTATAGTCAACCCCAAGATTTTGTTCAAGGGTTACCGGCTTGAGTCCTTGATCCCCCACCCTTGCTAAGCGACCCGAGTGAGAGCGCACGATAGTTGAAGCTCCTCAAGCCCGAGGCGATGCGCCCTCCCTGCTCGAACTCCAATTTTTTAGGTATCCGTGGGGGAATGTGTAATAAGGTAGTGCGGTCGTCTCTTTGCCAAGGACTTGAAAAATAAAGACTTCTATGGTACCGAGCCGCTCTCTAGGTTCCCCCGATAGGATACCTCAGAGAGCGGTCAGACCAACTTTTTCAGTTATGCCTTTGTCTCCGCCCTTAGGTCCTCTCAACCCCTAGTGTGAACGTCTCCTTAATCCATGACCTAGAGCCTTCAGAGATTGTAAGAACGGGCACACTGCCCCGAGAGATGTACACTGTTCTTTGTTGCCCCTGGCACCGAAATGCTCTTGACTTTAATTCAGAGAGCTCTTCGAGGATGTCGAGAGAGCCCCTTTGACCTCTCTTCGGATATTAGGGCGATTATCTGGTTTCCTTCCCGTATAAGCCTTTTTTGCTCTTTGGGATGATCCGCTCTTCGTTAGTGTTGAAGTCACAAAAGTTGCCAACCTTCGGACAAAGAGTTGAGCGTTAGTGCCTAGACTTACGTTCATTCTGGTAAACGCCTCACGGTTAGGGAATTTGTTTATCGAGCCCTCTGCCATCAGACGGACTTTCTACCACATAGTCCCCTTCACCCGTAAAAGGATACTTCTATCCGCCCAGAGGGTGCATGTAATCCATTACCGGACAGGTTTCGTTCTTCTCACTCCTTCTTTTTCAAAAAGAGCTTTCCCAAGTCCTTATTCTGGTTCCTCTAGATTTTGTTTACTGGCTCGCCCGTTGAGTGAGCCCCCCGCAGCTTCAGATTTTCCTATTTTGACCTAAGTACATCGCGTCTGCCCCCCCCTGGCCTTCCTATGCCGTCTTCTACCGACTTCCGAAGTCACAGCATTTTGTAGCGAGCTCTGGGTTCTTATTTGTTGTTTTCAGCTCCTTTTTTTTAAGGCCTCCAGTGTTTTTGCTGCAGGTATTATTTCCCGAAGTAGGGGGGTTCCTCTGCATTGGAAAGGCCTTTCGTCGACTTGTCTCCGGTGTGTCAAGAGTTTTAACACGTCGGCTTGCTTTTTCCCCCCTTAGGCTTCCAATAAAGTGTTTGACAGGGGACAATCTCACAAGATAGAGGCTTGTAGATCCCCCCTCAAGTTCTCCAACCCCCGAGTGTTTTACTCATACCCTAGAGAAGAACTGGCCATTTCCTTCTATTTTTTCTAGTGGAAAACAGACTAACTCTTAGCGTGTACGGCCTCTTACTCTATTTCAAAATTGCTCTCGATTGGTCGTCCAGTAGCAGATTTCCTTTTGGAGATCTTTATCTGCAAGATAGATGTGTCACGCAGGACCCCCCCTAACTGTGTTCCTTAGTCCCAAGTTTGGTGTTCTTCCGATTAGTATCCGGTAGGGGGAGTCTAGCGGGAGCTTTCGATGTACCCTTGTTTTAGCTCTTAGCGTGTCTGGTCTCAGGATAGATCAACATAGCGAGCGTTTCGGCTTTGCTATTGTGAGATTGTCCTCTCTAGATTCTCAGTTCCCAGTCTGGACCCCGATGAACTCGCGGAAGTTTCGCCAGCGGATACGGTTAGAGGTCTTTGGCGCTAGTAATACCCTAACTATCTCTTAGAACAAAACTTGAGGATGAGCCTGCGCACCAAGACCTCTGGTAGCGGAGTGCTGGGGAGGCTGCCCACCTTTAGGTGGCCTTTGTGTATGAGCCGAAAGAGGCTTTTCCATCTGCAGTTTTTTTTCAGCGTGCAGCTTCTCTGTACAAGTGAGTTGGGGAGTTCGTCTTTTATGTGATTGATGCATCGTATATACTGCGTATCTACCTTCTTGGCCATTATCTCTCAGGTACCCGGGGAATGATCTTCCTCCTCTGATAGATGCCTTTGTCTCTATCTTTTGCTGGTTTCTTGGAGTCCTCTAGCAGCATCCGGCGTCCCCTTCAGGGCGAGCATTCAGACGGGCCCCAAACCGTACCTACTATGATTGGTTTGTCACGCAGTTGATGATGCTTGATGTCTCTTTTGTCCAAAAACGACGTTTCGATTCAATATCTTTATGTGGAGTGGTGATGCCCCCCTCCCCATACTCTTGTCCTCTTCTTGGAAGGCAGTTGTTTTTGTTGATGGTTCCTTCTACTACTGGTTCAACAGACTATTCGCCTCGAGAATATACATCCCTTCTTACCTCTGTTAACCTAATCGAAGAAGTGATAATCAGTCTTGCCCTCGATCCTTCCTTAAAGAAAGGTTTTTTTTGTACCATTGTATCTCCTAGACTCCGCCCCCAATGACGTTCTTCGAATTTCCACCCCTTCCGACCCCCCCCAAACCGCCTGAGGAAGTCCACCTTCAGCTTTGGACTCCGCGCATGAAATTTGATATAGCCCCAAAAACCCCAGCATAGTATCACGCCTTATCTTTCTGGATCGCCTGACCGCAATCCCCCCCCTCGCCCCTTCACCCCCAATCCAAATGGTCCCCCAGATGAACTCGCCCATCTCATGAGCAGTTACTCTCAGTCTGATGCCACCCTTGTGAAAGAACTACCCACATCACACAGATCTCTGCAGGAAGTTTCGGTTCCCTAAGGATCAGCTTTGGGGACCAGGACTCTCGGCTGTCTCTGGATATTACTTTTTACCCAAGAAATTCACTATCCTTTCGACGATCGTTGGCCTTTAGCCAACCCCCCTTCTCACCTTCCAGATGTACTTCTCTAGTATGAAAAGCAGCTGGAGGACACACCCTTGCCCCCCAACTAGGTTTTTACTAGAGATTTGATGTCAGGCGACCCGCTATCATCCTATTACGCGGACTGATTCGATCCCCGGATCCTTCCTCCCCGTTTTTTGGCAAGCCCCACCTGTTCCTGAAACAAGTTGTTTGTTTTCGACCGACACTTTGGGGCCCCCTTGGCTCTACTCTTACCCTAAGGTCCCATTCTTTTCTTACTTTCCAGATGCTTCTTTTCTTCCATGCGGCCTCGGGCTTAGGGGACGCTCCTTGGCTGGGGTCAACCCTTGGACATCGTCGCGGAGATCCGCAGGATGACCCTTTCTCTGTGCCCCAGTGACTCATCGCCGCCGAGGTCTTCTATCCCTCCTCATTGTTCTTTCCGGTTGGGTTGCCCTGGTTGCCCCCTTTGTTTTTCCCCTTCCGCTTTGTCCCAGAAAACCCGCGCCTTCTGTGTCGAGGTACCCCCGGCTCCGTTCCCGCTCCTATCTGGGGCCGTCCCCCTGTTTGGTCTCTTCTCCTACACCGTCGCCCTCTCCTTCCCCCCCCCCCCTCCCGTTTCCCCTCCCTTGTCAGCGTTTGAGAGGGCTCTCCCTCGGCTGGTAAACATCCGACCGAACCAGCACCCCCGCTCCGACCTTTTAGGTGGCCCCAGCCCCTCCAGGGCCCCTTGCTCCACAGACCCGTCTGGCCCACCCACCGCTCTCCTCGCGCGCTTACCCGATTCGTCTGGCCTCCCGTGAGTGATGGCCCCGCGCTGTCTCTCACCAGTCCTCCCGCCCGCGCGCCCTCCCCCCTTCCTTTGCAGTTCCCGCTTCATGCTTCTCCTCGCACCACTGTTCCCCCGGGTGCCGGTGCGTCTCCCCAATACCCACCGTGAGTGTGTCTCCCTATTCTCCACTCCCCCGCGTCCCGCCTTCGTCTTCTCGCGGGAACCCGGCGGTGTGGCCTTAGTTCTCTTCCTCGTTCCTGGGTTTTTACCCCTTACCGGTAGTAAATAAGATCCGAGTAAAAGCCCTCGACTTCTCACAGACGCCCCTTCCCCTATTTTCCCACTCCTCTGGTCAAAGTTTTCCATCCTTTCTTTTGGTTTAGATGAATATCCACGTCGAGACGGTTCCGAGGTCTCGCCCTTTTTTAACAAGTCTAAGCTCTTGTCCCTTCTTTTTTTTTTACGCGAGCATGGGGCCTGGGCACTGTGACGTGCAGCAGTTTTTTCCCCGTCACGTACCCGCCCCTTCCCCAGCGATAACCCACTTCCTTCTTCTGAGTAAGAGATATGTTCCGCTTTTTTAATAGCTGCAAACCCCCTAGAACCTTACCTCCGCTTTCCCCTTTCGCTACCAATCCTTTTTCCTCACTTTCCCTTAAGGGGGGGAAAACGTCCCTGGACGGGCGACAACTACTACTTGCCATGCTCTTTTTTTTTGCTCCCCTTTGTGGATTTTTCCTTCCCCAAAGCTCCATGAGCGGAGCAGAAGTGTGCCCTTTTCAGAGCCTTTAATGGCTATGTTGACGTCGTATTGTTTTTTTAACGCGACCGTTGAGGGGGTTGCCTTCCCGCGTCGATAGCCTCTGAGCCGCCTTTTCGACTCTACTTTGTTTCGTTTTTCCAAAAGCTAGAGAGTGATCTCGAGCTTCTCGCCGAGAGACGAAGAAGTTAAGCAAACCAACCACCCCCCCCTATGTCCCTTGGATTCCCCTATAGTATGACTCTCTCCTTTTGGCCTTTTTACCCGAGATAATTTATCTTCCTCACCTGTCCATTCCTCCCGTGACTGACCGTCCGAATTCTGTTGCCCGATTTCTTAAGATTGTTCTCCCTGGCGAGGAGCTTAAAAGCGTGTGCGCCTTCTAGGCCCCCCCTTGCTCGTCGAAGGGACCAGAGTTGGAGTGGAAAGAGAGAATGTCCTCTCCCCCTTCGTTATCGCTATAGTTTTTTTTTCTTTTTTGTTTTTGAGTTGCTTGGAGGCTTCCTGTGGGTTCCTCTTCCAATGACTTCCCGAGAAGCTTTTTCATGCCCCTCTCCCTCCCCCTTCGGAGCAGTAGGGGATATCTGGATTACCTGAGATCTATTGGCCGATTATTAGGAGTCATTTCGTCATTGTGGATGTTGTTTCAGCCCCGAGTCTCCCTCCCTCTCCTACCGGAATTGTGTTGAAGAGGAGTCGGAGTAACAAGATTACCGGAATTGTATGCTCCGACTGACCGCTTTTTTCCCCGCGGAATACGCCATTATGGTACATTCTTTCCCACGTATGTCAGGGTAATAAGAGTATGCTCCGGCAGCAAGGGGAGTATCAGTCCGGACGAACTACTAGCTTTCTTCCATGTACATCTCCACCCCTACGAGTTTGGGGTTTTTTTCTCCATATGAATGCTACGAGAAGGTGTTTGTGAGGCGGGGGGCAATCCGCGTGTGAAGATAGATCACGCCGGTTTTGAATTTTGCTTTTAGTGTCTCTGAAGCTGGGGGGAGACCCCCGGGGACAAAATTACCGACAGGAACTCCGAACAGCACCTAGTGAGGAAACTACGACAGACACTCTCTCACAGAGAATGGATAAGCTTTAAGCCTGGGGATGATTCAGGCCATCATCACCTTTGTTCTCGGATGTCTCCATTCATTGTAGTGTAACTTTTTCCTATAAATCTTTCTTTTGGCGGGAGCCAGTTTCCGTTTGACTTCTTCCTCCTACCGACATTGTCGTATCTGGGGTCTTTAGGGTA
>Ga0179591_1219845_pt1 | contig 10118 bp, 13 predicted proteins | sample CZOMad2_1_08_16f_FD_182891 | JGI IMG/M metagenome (GOLD analysis project Ga0179591, IMG submission 182891) | Vadose zone soil fungal communities from Angelo Coast Range Reserve, California, USA - CZOMad2_1_08_16fungal (PacBio error correction) | ecosystem: Environmental > Terrestrial > Soil >... | reverse complement strand
CCTTCCTTCTGCTTTTCGAGAATCCTTCGGATGTTTCTGTATTTTTTCAAAATTGACTCTCACAAGATAGTGATAAGACATTTCTAGACTCCTATTGACTTACTGTTCTCTCCCCGGTACTTCGGATAGTTCCCTGCGTCTCTACATTGTCAGAGGTTAAGTGCACCCCCAAATTTTAACCATCGCTCCATCCAGAGGCCAACGCTTTGCCTAGCGGTCCTATCCCTCCTGGACAGTTCCAAGGCATTATATTCTCTTCCCGACGAGTAGCCGCCTTAACCGGGTGCCGAGCCACTTGTAAGTCTTCCCTCTATACCCCTTAAACATCCGGATGACAGTTTCTAGTCAGACTTTTTGATCTTGTGCCTAGGGACCCAATAATTATAGTTGTGAATCGATCAGATTTCCTACAGCAAGATTTGTCTCCACGGAGTGGTTAGGGTAGGAAATTCGAGGACCCCTAGACTCAAGAGTTTATCTTATAGCGAGTTCGCCCGCTAAGTTCGGGGGATTGTGCAGCAACCCTCCTGAAGCTGAGGCGCCTTCACAAGAAACATCTAACCTGGGCCCCCGCCTTGGATCTCCTCGTGTACTCTTCTACGATCTAGGCGGCGTCCCCGGTCGCCGACTACTCTAAATTACTGTCTGCCCTTTTATCTTATTAGTCCACTCCATGATTGACTTACTCCAGATCGCCGCTTGAGTTTCGGGTAGTTTTTCACAGGTTCTTACTTCAGTAGACCAGTCGCTGCCCTTTGGATATCCGGACGCCTCGCAGGTAAACTCGCTGTCACCCTTCCTTCCACCTCCCTATTCCCTATCATAAGATCCTGCGCTCGGAAAGTCGGCTTGCCCCTCAGCTGTGTGATGATAATAGTAATAGGCGTTGCAGCCACCCCCCCCCTTCTCGATGTAACTCTACTCAATGCGGCAACCCGATCCTATTTCTGCCTGACTCTGCCTTCATATAGCGTTTTTTTTTATGTCGCCACCATCCGTTCCGTTAGTCTCCCCAGGTGAAGAAGTCCCCCCTCATTCCTTCTCTTTACCTCTCTGATGCATGAGCCCGATATCCCTCCTCATGTTCTGGGGTGGTATGAATCTTTACCAGAGACCCCAAGACACTCCTGTTATTTGCGGCCCCTAGTCACCTTCTCCGAAAAAGACTTAGGATTGTCTCGCGTCGAAGCCGGCCCTAGATAGCCCACCCTCTGCCTCCCCCACTCTCCTCCCCTTATAGTCTCCACACATGTCCGTGCCAGCAGCCAACCCGGGTCGCACGCAGGTCTCCGACTATCTTAAGCGAACCGTCTGGCTTGGCCACCCAGAACCATGAATTCGGGGGATCATCGTTAACTGGTTTTATTCCCTAACTCTCATATAACGAGTAAACGTCCCCCATCGGGATTTTTTGCAATATGATTCCTCTTCGAATAAAGCACTGTCACCGCTAAGCAAGTTCACCGTCTGAAGTCCTCATGAATCCATAACTTTGGGCCGAAGCATTTAAGAATAGAGTTTCTCGGCACCCCATGTATGCCTAAGATAGAATTCCAATACGAGAAAGACTTATTTCAACCCCCGTAGGGACCGCCTCCCTTCTAATCCCTTCTTGGCCCGTTGCGGCAACGTTGTGAAGACACCCGACTTGCCTCGCCTCCCCAATCTTTGCGTCAGGTTGCGCTCAAGAAACGGCTTTCGCAGTGACGCTTTCTCGGCGAACGCTTCCAGATCGTTACTTTGAAGAGCACGCACGTTGCTAATCTTCAAGTGAGCGCAATGACTTACTAGGTCGACAGTTCATAGCACCAGAAAATGCTGACTTTGTCGCGGGTTCAGGTACCCAAAAACGTCTGCTCAGTATTTGGGAAGCGACCGGTATGCAGCCGGTACCCAATACTCCCCATCTCTCATCCAAATGCACCGGCCGACCTCTGACATCCCGCCCGAGTAAGTGACGTTGAATATCCAGTTGAAGCTTTCAAAGTGATCCTCTTCTCGTCCTTCTTCACGTTGTCCCCTAATACTCTCCGGCAAATTCAGTGACAGGTACACGGTAACCCGTTTCATGTCTCCGGCCTCATACTTCGGTTCCCTCATCCGTCGTTGTGTTAAAACTTCAAGCAAGAGATGACGTTCCCAGGTGAGATGCTTCCCCCCGGAGTCTACTTGGAGCCTCATACCCCAACTCCGCTGGAGGATGATCGTCAAGGTCTCTCTCCTCTTCCCTATAGTAATTTCTCTTTCTTGCTGTGATCGGTACTTTCTCTATTCACCTGAATAATCCTCCATTCCTTTTCATCCGCCAGTGGTTTTCTTTTCTTTCCACATAACAACCTCCGAGCGCCTTGCCGGTTGACCAGATCGCTGGCACGAAGGTTAGACCGGTGGTTGACGGTTCTTGCAAAACCCGCGGCAGGCAGTTACCTCTTCACCTCTTGCTCGTAGGCCCTGGCGTATCTTTAACCACAGTTTCCCTTTCCGTTATTTGCTCTTTACGCTGATCGCAGCAACTTCAGTTTCCCAAGGTCCTCCAGGTACCAGATGAGAGGATCTCCATTCCCGACTGTACGGTTCTCCCTATCTCGTCCCCTACGTAAACCGATAGGGACTGCGTCTTGGTCATGATGAGGCCGGGGCCGACCACCTCGCAAGTGACGAGCGGATAAACACGTGCAGCGACAATTTTCCTTTTTGCAGCACCGGTCGAAATCACGTCGCGACCGTTACCTGATGTGGGTGGTGGAGGTCTTACGCGGAGGGTCTGAAGACTCAGGATTCATGTATGAATATTATTGCCTCATTTAATTGAGCTTTTTCTTCCCCCTGACCCTTCTCGTGGGCTGCGTCCGGTATGTTCCCCAGGAAATTATCACAATGCGCCTCACACTCATGCACCCCCCCCCATATCTCTCTTTTATCCTCCTCCGTGTTTTTTTTTATTTACTTGTGAAAGCTTTTTAGGACCCTCATGTGTCTAGTCCTAACTGTTACAGGCCACCACGGCCTTAGCCCAATGTCAGTTATTTTCATGCACCCAGCTTAAGTGCTACATAGTACCGGCCGCCTACCCCTCCTCTCTATGATGAATACACGGCTGGATCCACACTACCTTTTACTATCCTTGATTTTGCAACCCAGAGGTCCCACAGATTACACTTTTCTTTTTATCGCGCCGACAACTCGAATTTTGTTTGACCACCGGCTTCCCCTGCCCCCCACTGAAGCCTCTTCCGCCTCTTTAGTCTTCTCTATCGTTCGAAAACCAGACGGATTGAATCTCCTCTTTCTGATTCGAACCTTCGGCCTTGTGAAAGATTGGCGATCCCTCTCGTCATCTACACGAAAAGTCACCGCTTTTCCCCTAGATTTTCTACATTCATCCTCTCTGGGGGGTCTTGGTTTTAGGTATCTGAAGACTCCAGTCTCCCAATACGCCAGGGGTCTGTTCGACCCCGGCTCTTTCCCCCGCGAGATGTTAGAAGTACCCTCTGGCTTTTTACGACGCAAACCCTTCTCGTGACCAACGCCCTTACTGTGAGTTATTCCAAAATGCTAATATCCGTCCCCAATTCTCCCGACTACTCCCCTCTATATGTTGTCTACGGAATAGTTATCTAAGACCCATTTCGTGATGACCCCCCTCACCACTCGGCCTCTTCTAGGAGCGAACATTAGACATCTCCCTTACACGTTGGAAGACTTCACTGGCACCCTGACTCGTTTTCCTCTCCTACGTTACCACAAGTTTCACTCAATTCTTTCTGTTCACCGAGTAGTGTCCTCAGCCTCGCTGCCAAATGGCTTTTGTGACAGTCAATCTCTGGACCTTTCCCCTCATTGTCCCGCGCCCCTTCTCTGACCCCATTGAAGACAGCCTTTCTAGTTTTTCTTTCTTCGCCTCCCGGCTGCGACCCCGCTGTTAGTCATGTTGCTGTGTTTAGATGCGGGATTGGAACTGTCAAACTCCACCTCTTTCCCTCCCAACCTATGTCCTACATTTTTCCGAACCCCTAAACGACCCCCGCAGGGGATGGAGCTACCCTTGACCACCGCCCTATGCTGGCAGCTTCACGCAGTTGTCAAAGGATCTACCTGAGTGCTCTTTACCCATTCTCCTACGCCGTCTCCACTCAGACCACCCCGTCTCCCCACTTCGAACTTAGGTGCGTAGAGTCATTCCGAGCTACGTTTGACACCGCGTTTTTTGCATCTTCAACAGGAACAATCTGTCCTTTGACACTGACACCATGTCCACATTTTTTACAGGCCCTTCCTTCTCCCCTAGGAATGGTTCCGCACGAAGGTCTTTGGAACGCCATAGGAATGGTTTTAAGGTAAGCCTAGCGACAACTGCGTTCTCACCGTACAAGAGTCCCTCCGCTTACCTCCTTATCCGCAATGGTTCCCGGACCTTCGAGCGTCTTCGCATTTGCGTTGTATTCGAACGGACGGTTAAGAAGGAGGCTGGTTATCCGGGTTTGTTTTCCCCCGTCGGCTGTGCGGATCACGTCCGTCACACCCCTCACAAAACCCTTAAGCCCGAGTTTTAAGCCCCTCTCCCGTCTGGTTCTCTGTTCCCCCCATAATGTTTTTCCTCAGTCCCCCGATATGCGTCCCTCCCTTTCTCACACGCCCCCCCCCATGTTGCCCTCGTACTTTCCAGTTGTTTGATTGCCTTTCTTTTTCGTTTGAAGTGGTTTTCACTCTCTGGTCGGCTCAGCTTACCTCCTGTTTACCCCTCATGTTCTCGCCGCTTCACCTCTCTTTCATGTTTCTCTGAAACTCTCCTCCACCCCCTGAACCCTTCTTATCCTTAGACCTCCGTGACTCTCGAATCCTCCGCTCCTCTGGCTCTCCACGCCCCCGTCCCAACGATTCTCGGCTCCCCAATCACTTACAGACGGACGTCGGTCATTTCGACTATCCGGTCTCCAGAGTAAACGTGTCCCTGCACGATGTGGGTTTCCTCAAAAGCCGATTAAGAACTGCGGCAGGTTATCAGTCAGCTGGTACCAGAAACGCCGCAGCTTAGATCCAGCGAGTCTGCAGCTAGGAGATGCGGGGTAAGAATTCGTTTCAAACATCTCGTGGCCAGTATCCCCCTTCTGTCCTAGAGCACCCACACCTACCTTTGCGCTCGACGACCTTAACACACTGTCGGGGCGTCCCATAAAACACTAAAACTCAGCCGAGACTTGATTTTCGATCGTAGTGATTGCAGACTCAACTCTCAAGTTGACTTTCCGCTATTAGATGAAGCTCGGACCAGTGCGCGTCTAGAGCAGGAGACGTACTATCTTACCAGCTTGTTGCTTCAGTAAACCCGACGAGGGCAGTTCTCGTTTGCCATTTGTGCCGCAATCATCCAGGATGCGTCAGGTCCACTTCGCCCAGTCCCACCTCAACCTCTTCTCGGAGTGACAACTCACCATAATATTCCTTCTCAAGTTTCGATCCCAGAGCTTTGGGGTCCCCCCCACGCAGCCCCCACCCCCTCCCATTGGCCGCTTGTCACCACCCAACCTTTTTTCCCGCCTCCGATTCTCCCAACTAACCTCGGCGGTTGAGCGTTCCAACCTCGAATACCTTCCGGAGTACCGTTCCTCCGTCGTACTTTTTTATCCGCTTCTTTCCCAAAAATCTCCTTTTTATGAGAAGCGTAGGCCATCCCTTTGCAGTAAGAAGCTGTCGGTAAATCTTTCGAATTATTTTCGACCCCTGCGGCTGTCCCTGTCGAAGAGATAGATTGAACATACTTGGGCCTTTTTAGTCTATTCTTTGCCCGTTGGTGTGCGATTCATCCTGTACACCTGTTCGATCGCCCAGCACTCCCAGACCCCTCCATCATCCCACGATTTCGTCCACCGAGGTCCCGCCTGCTTTGTAGATCTGATTCTTCAGGCCTACCACAGTCACTCTTTCCCCAAAGAAATAACATTCCCCTATCTTTGTTTTTTTTCTACTTCTGCTTTTTCTTTTCGCTCCTCCCTTCCGGAATTTCTCAGGAAGATCACCATATGAACTTCTCTAAAAGTTCTCTGTCTAAGTATCTTTACTCTCTACTGAAGTCGTTTCTGTTTCTCCTGAGTGCGGTATCCCCCCACATGTTCCCGTTGAAGTCGCCACAAGGAAAAATCTCTTTCTCGCCCAGATCACCCGCGTCTTCCGCGCCGGGGTTTACTTCGTGTCTTATCGGCATTTCCCCCTCTTATACCCACAGTTTGATAGCTCCCTCTTAAATTTCCCCCCTGCTACTCGAGTCTGACCTTCTGGTTCCGAAGTCTTCGCTCTTTCCCGTCGATTCTCTCGTCTACACCAGTACCGCCCGGCCTGCTGCGCCTTGTATGTCTTGGTGCATTGAAACCTCTCCGGCTCTGTGTGTTCCCCCTTGCTCCTGTTCACCCCCCCCTCCTCCTTTGTGTGGACAAACGGAGTTGTGGCTGACTATCCGATCCTCCCCCCGCCCTCGTTTTTTTCGTTCTTTAGTCGTCCGTACGAGTAAGTGGGTATGGTTCCCGGTTCTCGCCCCGCTCTTTCCTGCCTGCAGGGCAGTCCACTTACTCACCTGCCCGCTGCTTTTAGCCTCCCCCAGGTGGCTTTCCTGCTATTATCCCGCGCTTTTTGACGTGTAGAATGAGGTCCTAAACATGTCTCTGCCACTGGAGCCGTTTTTTCACTACTTCCTCGACTTCAAATAGCTAGAAGTAGCTAGTCCTTTCTGTTTTTCCCTTTCTTTAAGGGTTTCTGTTTCAGATAGCGGAGATAGTTGGCGATTAGGAATAGAGGTCCCTAGTCTTTGGTAACTGATGACCCCGGAGAATAGATAATTTTCCAGTGTAGCGTTTGACATCTCGGCCCTGCCGCGCGTCGTTTGTGATTTCCCGAGACTGAATTGCGTGAATTTGTACGAAACCGCTGCACCACCCCCCTATCCTTTTGTACAACGTTTCTCCTGGGCCTCTACTTCTCCTTAGACGGCCCCTCTACGATCCTTTCTGTAGAGTATTTGCTCTTTGTCGTTGCCCGATCCCCGCGTTTTCAGGTATCCCCTTTAGCTTTTTGATTCAAGGCGTTAATAGCCCGACATTGTAGGGGGTCAGATTGAAGCGCCACGCACTCCCAGTTGCTCTCTGAGCACATTCCTCCCCTTTCCGGAGAGTAGCTTCGCCGGTTCCCGAGTTTCTTAAACCGCTGCCTCAACCTCTTCTTTAACTCTTTTTTTCTGCGGCTTTCCCAATTCCGACTCCCTACCACTTGATTCGTAGACGTCGTCCCGATCTCTCTTTTCAGAGTCAACCGTATTTTGAACCGTCCGAAAAGCCTGATGTTTTGGTATTAAGCTGGTCTCCACCTGTTTTTTCCTCTTGTGCCGGAGAAAAGAGCAGCCTACCGAATAGAAACCTGCCCCTTCTTCGGCATACCTTCTCCCTGGCCGCCTTTCCCTTCGCCAAACCTCTCATTTCTTTTTTAGAATCCTTAAGGGAACTCAAATCCGTGTGGGTCGCTTAGCTTTTCTCGACGGTGTGGTCCCTGATGATTCCATCGTACGGACCCTCCGGCATTCTCGCGGTATAAAGACATCTCAGACCATAGCTCTTCCATGTCCTGTACGGTTGCTTCCGTTTCTTTGCCCTGACCTTAAGTTCGTGTAACTCCGAGACAACCTACGTGTGCCAGTCCTTTCCGTAAGTCCTACGGCCAACCGCCGGGAGAAGTTTGATCCTAGCGTCACGCGCCCTGAGTGTGCGATGAACTCCTGTTTTTTTTACCACGATGACCCTTTCTGCACTTATCAGTGCCTTTTGCGTGTAAAGTGAGAAGTTGTAATGACACCATTCACATTTTCGGGCGGTTTCTGTTTCGCGGTACCATTTGGCAAGGTCTTTTTGTGGTGTACCGCTGTGAGCTTTTTCCCCTTTACTCAGCTCCCTCGAAAACAGTTGCGCCTTCCGATCATTCTGCTTCCAGAGCCCTCCCTGTACCGGCCCTCGGACAGTTTGAAAGTTTCATAGTACCGGTTTTTCTCGAATCTTTATTTCAACGTTAGGAACTGTAACCTCGAAAGGTCTTGTACAGTTGCCCCCAGTAGAGTAGTACCATTGTTTCCTGCATGTCTTTTCCTCTTGTTCCCTAGCGTGGTCTTCATTTTACCGATCTCCTTAAGTTTTACTTAATTTTTCGCGACTTCCCCACCTTACGGGGATGAGTGTGTTCATCTTCTCATTTTCGTAGACTAGTAGTCGACCCCCCGTCTCCTGTCAGGATTTTATATCCCGATAGCCCCTTCCATTTTCTCAAGCAGCGTCGTTTAAGTCCTCCTGGGAGTGTTTTTTTCTGCCAAAATCCCCCCCCTACTATCTCTTCCTTATCCCCCTTGGCAAGAGACAGGCTATGACATGGGAGTAGTTGACCCCTGAGCCTCCCCCAGGAAATACCTGCCAGTCCGCACTCTTCACCCCTGCTTCTTCTTGCAGGATAACTGTCTGGTATAAGCTTTCGTTTAGTTTTTTGAAGAGCTTCCGAGACAACGTCGTTACCAGTCCTTCCATTTAGAGGCACCTCATCTTTCCTCTACCCCCCGGATGTTTGGCCGAGCTTACCCCCTCATGACCCGAGCTTCTTCTTCTTGTTCATTACGGATACTGGGCGGAACCCCCCCAGCAGTTTCTCGCAGATACCCAAAGTCGCCCCTCTGCGCCTTCACGTTTGCGACAAGCCTTGCCTTCCGGCCCCAGGCGTTCCCCTCCTGGCGACATCTTTTGTTTACTGGTCGATCTTGGCCTGATGCTGCGCCGCTTTCCCTTTTTCGAGCACCATTTCGCCGTCCCGCAAGGTAGTGAATGCACTTAAAAAATCTGCTCCTAAACCTGGGTAAATTCCCCCCCCCTCCTTTTCTCTTTCACCCTAAGTTTCTTTTCTCTATCTTAGTTCCCCCTAGTTCGGCGACGTGTAGAGCATGTCTTAACCCCCTCTAATCTCTCCATGTAACCCGATGCTTACGGAACGATGGCCTTGTTGATCGCCAGGCAATTCTAATCCATGAATCCTGGGATAGATGAGACCCGGCATGTATAACACCTGCAAGAGTGACCTCCTGACTGCTTTTTCCCATTGGATGCTTCTCCCGTCTTTCTAACAGTTCCCCCTCTGGGTCAACGTATTTGTCTCCCCCACCGTCTACGTCATCTCTTGACCAAAAGCTCCGCTGCGTGTGAGCCTTTTGCAGATCGAGGTCGTCCACACGTATCTTAACCCAGGCTTGACCGCTTCTAGCCCGTTGAACTCGAGGACTTGGAACTCTTTGTTAGTCCTATAGTTTAACCATCACAACCAGATCACGAAATGGGAGCCCTAGGAAGCCCGAAATGGTCCCTAAGATCTTTTCTGACTATTTTCTTAGTCTTTTCCCGACTACGGAAGAAAAGTTTTCGCACCGGTAGAAAGGCGCTTGCATCTAGATGTCTTCATCCTTGCCCTCGATAGTTTTTTTGATTTCGGAAGAATCAACTTCCAGTGTCAAGACCCGATGGTCTTAACTGGAAAGCTGCTATACTTAACTTGGCTAACAAGACACTCCTCACTCCAATAATGCTCGGGTTTGCACGAGTTCCTACGAATTCTAGCTGCCAGAATAATGCTCTCGGTGTTTCTCTGCGAGCAATAGTTAGAGGGGACGGGTACCTTACCCCATTGAGATGATGACGTTAACCCCCCTCACCAACTCCTTCTCCATTCCTTCTCCACCAGTAGGAAGACCCCTCTGCAAGGTTGTTGCGGAGGCGGGACCTTTCCCTTCTTGAATACCTCGTTCTCTTTCCCCCCCCGTTGCCCTCTGACGACCTGAACAACTTTGTGCATTGCCCATATTATCTTATTCCGCCTCGCTTCTGCCTGTTTTTCTTCCTGGATTTGTCTGCCTATTCTTGAGCACTTGGTAACCCCGCGCATCGTTAACAACCCAAAGACCTCTTCCCGCCATCCAATTTGTCATCCTGTACACCTGTCCCGCGAGTTCTGTGCTTGCTTTCCAATTGAACAGACTGTTGCCGGCTTCCGCGCACTTTTTCTGTACCGGGTTATAGTAATAGAGCTTCTCTTTTCGTACCGACCAGATA
>Ga0179591_1195594_pt1 | contig 10118 bp, 8 predicted proteins | sample CZOMad2_1_08_16f_FD_182891 | JGI IMG/M metagenome (GOLD analysis project Ga0179591, IMG submission 182891) | Vadose zone soil fungal communities from Angelo Coast Range Reserve, California, USA - CZOMad2_1_08_16fungal (PacBio error correction) | ecosystem: Environmental > Terrestrial > Soil >... | reverse complement strand
TCCGCCCCGTATTACGGTTCCACTCCGGCATTTCTGTTCGCTTCTTTTTCCCCCCCCCATCTTAGACCGACCACTTTTTACTCTGTCCCCAGGAATAGACTGATCGAAGTGCCGTTCGATCCTTCCCAAGTTCTTGCGTTGCTCGCCTCAGAGATCAGGTAGTACCTTCTTGTTCCCCCTATTTCTTCCCCCCCCCCCTCTCTCCCCGGATCTAGTGGCGCTTCTCTTAGTTTCGATACTCTCGAGATCCCACCCGCATTCGGGTCTGATATCTCCTTTGCCTCCGAGACCTTTCCATCGCTCTATAATTGTGTAGTTTTTCCCAGCATTTTTCCTTGTTGCACTAGTACTTAGGGATTCAATCCCCCACCCCCACCTATCGCGTCGCCTTCTTCACTTACCGTTACTATGAAAACTTAGTTTCTCCCGTACTGGCCCCCCCCCAGTGCGCCATGACCCCCCATTGTGAGGACTCTGGCCGATAGAAAGACGCAAGTCGCCTCAGAATCGGGACCATATTCCATTTCCCCAACTCCACTTTTTCTTTTTCTGCCCCTTCCTCTGAATTTTCGCGAGAACTTAACCGAGCCGATGAAAGTCCGTGGGCACAACCGTTTTTCTTCTCTGCCACCCACTAGTGACTTTTTTCCCTCAAGAAATCCCTTGGAGTCTTTCTGAGGAAAGCTGACTATTTCTTTTTCGCTTTTTTGGGCAACATCTTGGGTGACTTTTAGGCTCTCATAAAATGCCAGTACTCCTTCTTTACCCCTTGGAGCTCAGTGGTTTGGTTCCTTGCTCAATCGCTGCCCCAATGTGGTGAGGTTGTAATCCTCCTCCTCCCCCTGTCCCCTCCCCCTGTCTTTAGTTTTTCCCCTTGGACTTTCGTCTTCTCTGTGTTCGAGCTGTAGCGTGCTGGGTAGTTGGCTTTGTAGGAAGACACGATGCTCAGGAGAGCCTCCCGCCTTTCTCTCCCTTCGCTTTTTCGCATACCTTGTAATTTCGGAAAAAGGTCAGTGGTCTTCGAAAAAGGAGAGGTAGAGGTTTCCGGGTCCGATCCCCCACCCTCTGACTTACAACTTGACCGCGAGTCTCCCCAATATTTTCTACGTAGGTTGGTTCCCGCCCTGGCTTATGGTCCGTTCAGCGGGAAAGAGCAACTCCGCCTGTACCGATTCTTGCCTCTCCCCTCCTTCCCCCCCTTTCTCGTTTCCCTTCCCGAAGTCGTCTGGTAGAGCCAATAGAAAGGCTGGGCGTAGGAGAGGTCTACTTGGCCCCAAGCTCTTCTCTCTACACCCATCCCCCCCCCTGGAGGGCCCCGAGTCAAACCTATATCCCCGGTAAGGTCAGGTGAAGGCATAGCGCTCTCTTGAGCTCTCCGGTTTTTCAGAAGGAGGGCATTTTCTCCTTGCCCGGGGTCGTCCTCTTTCACTTATAATGCTTGCGACAACCTCCAAGAACTGAAGCCCCGGGGTCCCGCCCGTCCTGATACTCTTTTCCCCTTTTCCTCTTTCCCCCGGCTCTTAGCGAGTCCCTCCGTTCTGGATCTATTTCAGTCCCACTCGCATGGAACTAGCCCTTTCTACGCAACTCCGTCCCATGTCGTTCGCCGCCTGCCCCCATAAATTCGATCCCCTCTTCCATGCTTCTTTTCCCTCCCCCTAGCCCCTACCTTAACGGCCGCCGCTCCTCAGTATTCCGTTTTGTAGGAAACGCCTCAAGAGGTCCCTCTCAATTTCTCCTGGATCCCTCCCTTACTCCCGTAATTTCCTTGCACATGCGCGCTGATTAGCTTCCCCGTTGGTGTGACCACTCAAGTATAAGTCGCAAAGAACCCACTTCCCTCTTCTTGCCCCCCTGCGGGTCAGATTTTCCCTCTACGGACTTTATACCAGACTACATTCCTCACTTTTTCCGTTTAAGGCTTAGTTTTCCCGCGGCGGTTCCTCTAGTGGAGATAGTTGAACTGCCTTAGCCATAGGACCCTTTTCCCCTTTCTGATGGATATTTTCAAGTCTTCAAGTATTCTTCCCGAGAATCTTTCCCTCAAGGGCTTTAAACCCGCCTTTTCAGCCGATTATGCTTCCGGCCGAGCAGCCCCGACAGGGAGAAGTTAACCCCCTCCTTTCTTACGAGAGATTTCCCCTTTTCCCCCAATACCAGTGGTACCCCGGTACCCGATTCACTAGCCGTATCCCTCTGCTCCAAGCTTGCCGCTGGTTTTTCACGATGCTGGCATTTCTTCCCCCTCTCCCTCTCAGCCTCTTAGTCCTGTACCTCTTGCTTTTTTGTTCGAGGTAGCTTGGACTCTTTTTGGGTAAAAACTAGTCCCCTTGAGCCGGCTAGAGTCGCCGACTTCTGGTTCCCAAAGATCTATCTTTCTTCCTTTCTCTTATAGTTCTTGGGACCCTCCTCCCTCTCCCTCTCTACGTCTCCCTCACTGAGCCGTGCTCTTGGACCCCCAGGCTTCCCCCTAGAGAGAAGCCGGGTCAAGCGACTTTGCCTCCCGCGGCTCGAGGAGGTTTTCCTACGCCAGTGCACGGACCCCGAAACCCTTTTCCGCTTTGTTCTTCTTATGAGATTTCCTCCCCTCTTTGTACCGGGAGCCCCTTTAGGGGAATGAGGTTTTTCTTCTCTCAGTCATTCCCTTGTGGGCAACTGCTCCCCCTTCGGGACGTGCTCGTTGCTCCCTTCGAGGAATCTTTTCGCTGACTTTTTTGTCGCCCGTTTTTTATCTCTTCCCGGTAGAACTAGTCATTCCCTCATTCACCCCCACCGGGGAAAAGAGAATTATGACGGACCGGCCGGTAACGTCTCCCCATCGGACGCCCGCACGAGAAGGGTTCCCCCATCCTCGGTCAGTTTGTTTTTATGGTCCGCCGGCTTTGTCAGATTTCAGCATGATAGTTGTAGCATCTTCGGTTTGTCTCTTACTGCCTTGGTCAACACCCACCGGCTCCAGAGATCCGGATGCCCTCTCTCTCTCTATGCAGGTCTTCCCGGCCCCTCCGTCGTTGGACCCTCTAGTCCGTTTCAGCCATACCCCAGTGTCTTCTTTTTTAAGGATCTTTCTTTGACGCGGTTCTGGCTCTGGGGGGACAACCTCCCCCTGCGGTTCCATCGGTTCTTTTTTTCCCTTCCGGTCTGACCCTTTTTTGGCTTTTATCAGTCCCACCGTTGAGTTTTCTGATACGAACAGTCACCCCCCCTTCAAGCCGGGTTTCGCCGCGTTCCTTTTTAGACCCTCGCTCATGCTATTAACCCCGGGAGGCTTCTGCTGGGGACTCGACGATCTCGCCCATCGGGACATCTGGAAATGGTGCATGGCGCCTGCGGTTTCTCACTTCCTTCGCCTATTTCTGAGCGACAATGACCCCTTTGATTTCCACATGGAGAGCTTACTGACGGACCGCATGGTCTGGTCCCTCAGAGCCCATTGCTTGTTCTCCTCTCCTTCCTGCCAGAAGCGTTTTTCCGATGGAGAGAAACCCTTTCCATTCTTAGTTATCATGGACGTTCCCTCTCTGCCAAGCTTCGCGGACGCGGGTGGCGCGTCTTACGTAAATAAGAAAGGGCGTTTTGCCTAATCTTTCGCCTTTCCCGCGGGCCTTTCTGCCCTTCCTGGCGTGTCTATTCACCCCGACCAACCGCGACTCTCCTTCCTCAAGAAAAAGGAGTGCGCCATTCCTGCTTGCGAACTCCCTTTAGCGTCCATACGTTATCAATCGCTCGGTCTTCACTTCCCCCAATACACCTCCCTCTCCCCTCTCCCTCCTCCAGGAATTCTTCCTCACGCCAGGGGACTTTTAGGTTCAGGACTTCGGAGGATTCACCCAGTTTCAAAAGGATTGTCCACGCAGATGCCTACCTCCCAGGCACTTTTTCTAGGCTCAGCCCGGTAGTACTTTTTTTTGACGGTTATTCACTCCCCACTCGTACCCCCCAGATGTTCCAGAGCTCTAACCGCGAACCCCTTGCAGCTCCTAGTCACCCGCCCGGGAGCGTTTTTTGAAATAGGAACCTATGGGTCCGGTCCTAACGCGATAAGCACCATATGTTGGGCCCCCCCACTAATCCCAGTTTTCAGGCGGCCCCCCCCCCAGTTCTTCTCTGTTTATGCCCCCGTCCCGACGCAGACCTTCCCTCTGGTATTATACCCCTTATTCATAGTTACGGCTCTTTCGCTCTTTTCCGGAGCTGTCGTACCTCAGACACTCACGTATTCATGTCGCCCAGGAAAGCTTCGTGTTTGATGAACTCGGATTTTTCTGGTCCCTCCGCCTTTTTAGCTTCTTTTCTTCTTTTGGATAGGACGCCGTAATAGAAAACAGATGGGGTCCGCAGCCTGATCTTATTGTGCGGCCTCGTCCTCGTTTAGTCCCCGCCTATCTCCGAAGTTACGCGGCTTTTTTCTTCATCTCAGAGCGTTCGCTCCCACCTTACTTTCATCCCCATCCTCGGCCTTTCTCTTTTTTTGGAAGTTCTCCTGATAGTCCTTATATGCGTTTGTCCTCCTGATAGCTCCCCAAGAAGTTTGTTCCTTCCATAGAGGACTTATGCATGGCCCTGCTTCTTACTTTTCCGCCTTTGTAGTTGCTTCTCTCCGCTCCGGACACGTCGAGGGCCGGGGTTCTTAAGGACCTCGGATTTTCTTTTCCGACTCTTTTTTTTTTTCTAGGAGCCAGAATGATAACCTCTCAAACTTATGCTCGAGAATGCCTCCCCGCTGCTGCACTCGCGTGTTCCCCATTTCGAGAAGGTTTCCTCTGATTCTCTGAATGCTGTCAGCCGAGAAGGCCCACTTCTGCCTCCCCCTCTCACCGATCCCCCCTACGAAGCGGAATTTCCCGGTAAATCGCAATCACCACAGATTCTCCCGGCGCGTCTTTTCTGACCGGCCCTTTGTTTCCCTTCACCCGTCGGGTCGTGAGATCCAAACCTGCCCCCAGTTTTTCTACCCTCGATTTTGGAAGCCTAGGAAGGTAAATCCTCTTTCAGAGCAGGCTTTTTCGGCCCGAAAGCTTGTGAGTTTCTCCCATTCTTCTTCTTTCCTCTCTCTTCCCCCCCACCCCAATAGCTAGTAGACTGAGTCGCCGGACGCGGCCTATGTATTAGAACACGTTATTCCCGTGCAGCCATCTTCTTCTTCCTGGTCCTGAGATGGCCTCCCGAGCCCGCAAACTTACCTACTCACAGAGGTCAGCCCAGCTGGGAAGAGTCCCTCCCATGGGCGAAAGACCCCTTCTGGGGATGCCGCTCCTATCCTCCATCCCTGCATTCCCAGAGAAAGGGCACTTTTTCGTTAAACCTCGTTTGTGCCGCGTCCACCTCTCCCCTTCTTGTACCCCTCGTTTTCGCAATTTCGGGCCCGTTAGGCAGGGCATCTGAAGATTTTCAGGGTTTTTTCTCTGTTCTTCCCACCTCCCTGGTGACTCTCTGCTCTTAACAACTTGCCACACGTCCTCTGCCTTATCCCTCAGTTTGCTCTTTTCAGTGAATCTGTTTGGCACCGTTTGATTCCTCTCTCCCGCATCCGACGGCCCTCTAAAACCTTTCGTGGCTATTTCCTTCTCGAGTGTAGCGAGATTATTTGAGTCGTCGTGGCACTTGGCGGAGACCGCGTCTCCCCTTCTTCTACAGTAGTTGCCCCGTCAGGATATTTTCTCAGTAAGGCCTATTTCAAAGGTGAATTTTGTTCTTTCTTTCCATTTCAGTCCCGGTTTGAGTTGGTACTTCCCTCTAATTCTCCCCCGCGCGCAGGCCACCGTTCTTTTCCTTCGCTTCATCTTTGTCCTTCTTTTGCCCCGACTTTCTGATGTTTAAAACGAGGAAGATAGCCGATACAGAGAGACTGCTCTACAGCTTATATTCCGAGTCGCCTCAGACCTTCGGGGTCGACCCCCCCCCAGAACCTCTTTTTTGCGGCCCTCTACCTCGACTTGCTCTCTATTGCCACCAGAAAACTTGCTGTAGAGTAACCCTCGCCTCCCCGGTTTTCTCACCCCGTTTCCCTCCTCAGCGTTCTCCGGCGAGGGTGTCACCCCTCCGGGGCATTCAGACCTTCCCTGGCACGGTTTTTCTATCTTGCGAGATAGCAGAAAACGCCTAAGCCTGCACGGGGGTTTCTCTCCTAGATCTCTCTACAGTTCCTCTAAACCCCCCCTCGTGTTTTTGATATAGTCGTCCTCCTTCCGGAGAAGGAATGAATCGGCCATTTCTTTTCGTCTGCAATACGGTCCCCCTTTTAGCACCATTTCCCCCTCGTGTTGAGCCCGAATTTCATTCGATTCCTCCAAATCGACCCAGCCAAGAGTCTCGGTCTTGCCCCCCCCTCCCTCTGTCTGATGTCCAAGTCTTTCACCTCTGTCCCATCGTCCCCGTGTGGAGCAATTCTATGCTACTCTCGCCAGTGTGAGAGTTCGGTCTCCCTCCGGACCCCTTCTGGTTGTTGTAAAAAGGCATAGTCGTTAAGCTTATTTTCCTTTACAAAACATTCTGTTTCCCACCCGTCCCCGTCAGGTCCAACCATTTGCCTCTACCATGCGCTCTGCTTGGCCTGTCGCCGAGGGAGGTATCTAGGCCAGCTTCCGTCCTGAACCTCCTTTTCTTCCATCATACGGACCCGTTGTCCTTCCTGTGATATTTTCCTTTTCGAATCTTTAACTTGAGCAGATCAACACTCCCCGGGATAAAAAATGCTATTAAGACCCTTCGTTCTTCTGAAGAGCAATTTACCCCTCCTCCTCAGTTACCGCCGGGATGAATGATCCTCTAATTTTAACCCTACCGTGGGATCCAGGATCCTCCGTCAAAGTTAATCCCCCCGGTCCAGACAGCCCCAAAAGAGCAGTTTTTTTCACTGATTGCACTGGCGGTTCCCCCCGATAATTGAGTAGAAGTCTTCCTTGTGACCGGCTTCTCTCCTTAGCTTTTACTCTTTACAGAGCCTTTGCAGGGCCCTTCATAGCTTTTGATCTTCATTGGGGAGTTTACCCTCTCCCTCTTTCTTCTCCCCTCCTTTCTTTTGTTTGTCCAGCCTTTCGATCGTGGGTCATCCTGCTCTTTATCTTTGGGGACACCCACCCTCGTCCCCAACCCTCCTGATCAGGTTTCACTTCCTACGCGGCTCGCTGAGGCGGTTGCCGCCCCAGTGCCTGTTTAGACGAGGACTCTTTTTTCTCTCTTCTCTGACGTCGTTCTCGTGCCTGGACCTTTGTATTTCCTCTTCCCTCCTCTCTCCCCTACCGGACGCGTACTTGTCTGGACAGTGCTCGGCGGTCGACTTTGAAGTGGCTCGATATTTTGCTGGGAGGGCGCTCTTGATAGTAGATAGCTGATCATACTCCCCCGGGACTTTCTTCTTCCAAACGTGCAGGTCCCGTTTGCTACCGGCTCCGACTTCCGCTACTCAAGCTTTATTTCACTATCCATTCATATTCGTGAGTGTAGGCCGCATTATAGCCCGATTGAACCCTTTTGGGAGAATTTTTTTCCTCTTTCATGCCTATCTCAAGCGTGGTAAACCCCCCCCCAGGACGCATTGATTCCTGCTCTGAATTAGGAGATCTTGGCTCCCTTTCATTCGGTGGCCCCAGAGTTTCGTGGTCCCCCCTCCACCTCCGTAGGATGACCGCGCCCACTGGGACGCGGTTGAGTGCTATGGGTATTTTTACCTTGCTCGGTTCTCACCAAGTAGTGCCTTTCGGATGCGAACTGAAGCTTTGATTCGGACGATTTTTCCCACGGCTCTCTTTCTGACTCCTCGCTATTAATCATCTTCCTGGGGGGGATCCGCCGGCACTTTTTAGTACCGGCTAAGGGCAGCGACCCCTTTTTCGGCGGGATGCGTGTCTCCGCTCGCATAGTTTCTTTTGCCATCCTCGCCTGTTCCTTCGTTTTTGAAATGACCCTTCTCCGGAGCGTTCCTGCAACCGGCGTCTTTCCCCACAGTTGGAGATTCGGGCTTGGGCCGACAGCCCCAGCCTGTGGGAGTTCCACGAGCTAACGTTTCCCTCCGCTTCTCCCATTTAATTATGTCTGGTTAACTCACTTTTTTTTTTATACTCGGACGGCCTTTTTCCTTTTTTATTTGTTCACTTTATCCGGAAGCTGCTGGCTCAGTATATAGTTCCCAAAGCAATTTTTTTGTCCCCAAGACCTATTTCGCTCTGAAGAGTGAAAGGTGCCTGAGTTTTGTATAGGAAAACCTCAAAAAACGACGACCTCTCTCTCGAAAGCCCCGGACGGGTGCGTCCTTTCTTGATGCGCTCCCTTGCATTTATTTGCCCTCCTTCTCCGCGCGATAGCCGCTTTTCCTCCCCTGAACCTACCCCTCTAATAGATAACCTTCGCCAGGACCTGCGTCCGACGCTTTTTGGTGATCAGGGAGTTCCTTTTCGGCCAACCGCCCCCCCGTTCACGGCCCTCTCGCAAGAACACCCGTGACTCTAGTAATATAGGACGTGGCCGTTTATGGAAGATCCATAATCTGTACCCAGATGTGGCCCCAGCCCTAGAACCAGGACTCTTCTGAAGATTACCCATTTTTGGTTGAGCTGTTTGAGAACTTCTTTTTCCCCTGTATTTGATTTCTTTGCCGATATTAGAGGTGGTTTCCCCCCTTGCCAAGTACTTGAGATGGATCTTGTCTGTCTTAGGGGCGGCCCGGCGCGTCAAGACCCTTCCCTTGGTGCTGATCCCATTGCTTTAAAAGCGGGAGGAGAGGGCGCATCAGTTTCTTCTGCTGCCTTCCCGCGCCTGAAACTAGTAATTGTAGCAACGTCTTCTTTATATTTCGAACCTGCCATTCCCTTTGCTGATCACTTCTATCCGATGGGCTGGTGGGTCGTTCCCTTCCCTTTCCTTTCCCCCTCGCCTCTGGCGTCCCTCATGATCGGCGATTAAGTCCTAGTTGAGGACCCCATATCTCTCTTTACTTCCCGTTTTCTCCCCCCCCACAACGCGCACGCGTTTCCGATAATTTTTTTCGAGTCTTTTATTCAGGGTGGCCTTGATTGTACTTGCTTTTTTCTTTAGCAGCCCGACTCGCGCTAAGACCTTGGTTCTCATTCCTCCTTACTTTTTCTTTTCCTCCTCCCTCTCTCTGGGCCTTTCTCATCTGTCAGGGCCCCTTTATTCTCCCATCCGATTGGCCTGGCTTGGAGTAAGTTATCGCGTTTCTCCTCCCGTTAAGAATAATACTCGTTGTTGTTGAGAGAGCTCCCTAACCTACTTAAACTCCGGCCCCCGAGCTGGAGTTTCGTAACCCCTATAACCATGCGAGCTGCACCTTCACCTTTATTCTACGGATTCCTCGTCTTGAACCTTTATTCTCTCTCATTACTCGGCCTTTCTCATCTTAACGCCTTGTCCCTCGATTCCCCCACGTTCCTGGTCGATCTCTCACAGAGGAACCTTCGATGTTGGCTTGAACATTGATTTCTCTCTACAAAAATCATGTCGTCCTCTTCCTTTTGCTAGGACGGAATCCTCTCTATCAGGTCTTTGTTTCCTCCTTCAAAAGCCCCAGCTTGAGTTGTTTCTCTCCTTATAATGAGACCCGTACACCACACTTTCCTTATTAGTTTCTGATCCAAGGGAAGCTCCGAGTGTTTCATCCCCCTCTATTTTTTCTCCCTCAAGTCGTGGCGGGGTTCTGCTCTTCCCTCCTTAGACTTCTCCCTCCCTGGGAAGGTTCCTTTAGAAGACCCATTTTTTGTTTCTTCCCATCCGCGTCCGTTCGTACCTCCTGTCCGAGCCTCTCAAGCTTTTTTTCTTTGAGCCTCTGCTGCATTCGCTGCACCATAAACTCGTGGACGCCTCGCCAGCTCCGTCCTTTCTCGGAATCTCCCCCTCTTCGGTTTAGGTCTCTCCCCTATTGGGTGAACTCGTTAGTATCTCATAACCCCGTCCCACGTCCTCTGCTTCGCCCTCCGGTTGTGCTTGGGGTTTATCGGATTGGCACGGTTGCCCATTTTCAAAGCTCCAGAGACTAAATGACTTCCCCACCTCCCCGTCGTAGTCTGTCACGCTTATGTCGAGCCTCGGATCTAGCGCTTGGTTTTGTTGTTTCTGTTCCTCACGCTTTATTAGAGCGTAGCCTTCCGGGCAAACTCTAGGCT
>Ga0179591_1345453_pt1 | contig 10119 bp, 14 predicted proteins | sample CZOMad2_1_08_16f_FD_182891 | JGI IMG/M metagenome (GOLD analysis project Ga0179591, IMG submission 182891) | Vadose zone soil fungal communities from Angelo Coast Range Reserve, California, USA - CZOMad2_1_08_16fungal (PacBio error correction) | ecosystem: Environmental > Terrestrial > Soil >... | reverse complement strand
TTTTGTCGCTTTACCACCTCCTGTCTACGTGCCTCCCCTACCCCTTCGTTCCACCTAGCAGCATGGACTACAGTCCTTGCCCTCTAAAATCCTACTTGGCAACGCCCCATTGGTTCTCTTTGTCTGCGATCCTTTCAAGTATTGTTACTTCTTCGTTTTGGGTTTCCAATTGTGGAATACCCCCTGCTCCTGTTCCGCAGTGTGGTTCCCCTCCCCCCCCCCCCCACCTCCCCCCCCTTTGTCCCACTCCCCTTTGACCCTCCGCCCCCCTCGACATTTCGCGACTTATGTTGTTCCGAGGACTCTCCTACGACGACCAGTTCTGGCCGCGGTCACCCCTTCTACTTTCCGACGACATCCTCTTTTTACAGAAGCGATCCCCCAGGTCCCACATGCGCTGGCCGCTCTTCGGAATCCCTTTTTTCTTCATTCTCGCGACTTGTTGCGAGCGGCTTCCTCGGTTTTTCTTCGGCACCATCTTTTTACTGCTCGGTGCCTGGACTGCTGACCGACATCCTCGGGCATTTGCTACATAAGAGAAGCCCGGTTTCTTTTTCATTTTTCGATCCCGGCCACACCTAGTATCCGTCCCTCCCTTCTACAGCTGGGATCCACCGTAACATGCCTGATGCTTTTTGCGTGCTCCTTCCCCGCGATATTAGCCCTAGATCTTGCCCCTACTTTGTTTTCATAAGCTTTCCTTCTTTCCCGCGTCATGCTGATTTTCCCACTCCCCCGTTTCGTCCAAAGAGGACCTCTTCCCCTTGGTTCCATGCGAAAGGGCACTTTCAGCCTCTGGAAACCAGTGCGACGACATCTCCCTTTCGCGTCTTTTTCGTTTTCGACATAGAAAGGCGCTTCCAGACCATGTTCCGCACCATCGTGGTGTTTTGCTGAAGTATTTCCTTTTCCCATCTTTCCTTTCCTCCAGATCGTAGGCAGGTTTATTCTATCTTTTCTCTTTTGTTTTTGATCTCTTGACTGAACCGCGCCTAGAAGCCTCCCTGTCCCGCTTCGTCGATCGAACGGAGATTCTCTGTCAGACGAAGATCGTCGCGGACCTGGTTGAGCCCCCTCTCGGGTCTAGGTAGACGCCCATCACCCTTTCTACGAGATTCTCCCTTTGGTGTTCTTCTTCCTTGACGAAGTTTCCGTTTATTGTAAAGGGGCATTATTGTGCCTCCTTTTTTGCACCCGGTGCTGGCATATCCTGCCCCGCTGGCGCTTCTTTCTTCCCCCCACGTCCACACAGTAATCGGTTGTTTTTCTTTGCATTCTGCCGCCGGTGCCGATCTCCGTCCCATCGCGCCGCCCAGATTTTTGTAAGATGATGACTTTGCCGACGCCCGGTCGTTGGTTGGCCGGGTCCTAAGATTGGTTCTCCCTTTCTTACTCGGATGTCCTCAGCCGGCCAGTCGGTTTGTCGGTTCCATAAATTCCCTCATCCCTTCCACATCCAGGTGACGATGACGTTATCCCGGCGGAGAAGATGTTTTAGTATCTTCCCCGCCCTCTTTCCTGAAGTTCTTCTGGCTGATTTCTCCCCATGTCGTCCTGGGTCTTTACATGGTATGAGTACCCTCTCGGATTTGTATTACGAGGTCCAGGACTTAGTTGAACGCGGCCCCTACTGTAGTCGTAGTCGAGTACCTCTTCCCACCCCCCCCCCCCCTCCGGAGCGAATTTTTGATTATTTACGATGTCTTTTTTTTCAAGGTGTCCCTCTTCCACTCTATTACTTACGTCAGCAGGTCTTACCCTTTCCCCCCATTAAGCAGACTTAAAACCCCTACTTCGCAGTTATCACCTCCCTCCCCATTGCTTTTGAAAGTAGATTTTTTAGGTTCCTTCATGGTCTCTTCAGTCCTTCTTACGTGTCCTAGCCTACCCTTCCCCCCGGTAGGGTTCTTGCACGTCGCCTTTGTTCTCGCAGTTCCCCAAATTCTGAGTTCTCACTTTTTCCATGCTCCTTCTTCACGGGTCTTTGAATCATTGACGTCGTTTTCCGTTGATCTTCTGGAAATTAAGGCACGTCTTGTTTTGTTTGTGGGTGGTCTGAGCTTGATCTGCCCCTATGTAGCTGCATCGTTGAGTTCTGTCGCCCTTTTCCCTTCCCCCTTCCCCCTTTGTCGACGGTTTTCCACTGTCCTTTCTGTTCCCTTGCTTTCTTTCCGCCCCTTCCTCCCCCCCCCCCAGCAGTTTCATGTGCCCTTTCTGCATCCTCGATTTCTCAGCCGCCGTGGTCACATCATCCGGTCTCCGATTGCCTGCCACCTTCCTCTGTTTCGAGGAACACGTTTTTTCACTTTCCCGATTCTCTCGGACCCCCCGCTACCCCAGTCTTCTCCGACTTTCATGCGCTCAGGACCGTCGCCCCTCGTTGAGGTTCGGCTCTCAGTCATTTCCCAGCCGTGTTTGTCGCATGCCAGACCCCATGCCTTCCAAGCCTGCCAATCTTTTGCCGTCCTTAGTTTCTTCTTTATCTGTTCCCAACAGCTTTCCGTTTTGCTCTCCGATCGTTGGCTTGGCCACCAGAGTTACGCCGTTTCCTGCACAGCCGATTTCTCCTGTTGGTGATGCGGCCCTTTTGCCTCCCGCTCGTTTTGAAGTTCAACCTCAGTCCCATCTAAGTCAGGCAAAGCCTTTGACCGTGGATCAGCCTGCCACATCCGACTTTTCCGCCATTTCCCCTTCCCAGCTGACCCCACACCTTCCCTGCACCAATCCCTTCTCCCTGCTTCTTAAGACAGAGCGTCGTTTTCCTCCCCAGTCCAGCGATGCTGGTGCTTTGTTTGAGATGAGCCTTTGGACGGGTCGGCCCGGTTCTAAATCGTCGAGGTCCCCTCTGCAGAAAGCGGACCGTTGGACTTTCCTCCCCCTACCCTCCCCCTGTGACAGTACTCCCCCCTCTTTTTCTCGCACCTGAGCGACTCGAGCATTGCCGTTTGAGCCTTTTTTTCAAGTCGTTGTGTTTCGTATCGGGGCCTTGTTTCCAACCGGTTATGAGATCCCCCTTTCGCGTCTTTTTGTAAGGATCGGGTCTGTCGGGTTTTACTTTTATTTCCGCGTTTCCCGGTCCACCCCGTTCTGTTTTCCGACTGCAGCGTCTTACTCACCCCGCGATTCGGTTACTTTACTGTTTTTTGCGCCTTTGTTGCTCTATGAGAGCCCCCGACTTTTCTTCCTCCTCCCGGCAGGCTTGCCTTCCGCCGGCATGTCTCGTTTCGCTTAGGCTATCGATCTTCGCAGAACACCTTTTTTGCCCTCTTTTTCCTGAAGCGGATTATGTACTCCGTCCCCCCCCCATCCCTCTATCATTAATCTTTGTTTTTGTCCTCTAGATGCGTACTTCCATCTTCAAGCCTCAGCGTAGAAGCAAGTGTTTTACCCACCTTCCAGGTCCCCAGATGCGCTCGCCGCCTCCCCGAGCGGTTGAGCCTTTTCCCCATTGAATACCTCCTTTTTGACTTTGAGCCCCCTCTGACCGTGCGCCCCCAACAGTGATGGCTATCCGGACTTTGGCGTACTCGAAGCTGAAGTAGGGCGATTTTATTTGATTCACCGACCGGGCCCGTCACCGTCCCCTACCCCCCCTCTTCCCTTTCAGTCCGCCCCCCAGTTCGACGGAGACTGACTTTTTTTTTTCTAACTGGTTCCCCCCCCCACCCGCCCGCGCGTCCAACTTCGTTCCCCTAAAAATCCACATTTCGAGGCGTGCCTCTTCCTTCGAGTCGCGCAGACCTAAGGAGAGTCAGCGTAGTGTCTTACGGGGACCCTTCCCTCTCTTCATCTTTTTTTGAATAGACGAGTCCCCTTACCTTTACTCTCTTATATGACCCCCCCCTTCCCGACCCCCCCCTTTCTGCTGTTTCATTCTCTTGCTGGTACCTCCCCCCCCCGGTAGAGAAGTCGGGCAGGCTCGTGTAACGGGCATTTTGGGCCGCGGGCTTCTTTTCCATGCTGGCATCCGATGTCTTGTGACTAGCACAAAGTTCTGTTTTGTTTTTCCTGTGAGATGGGACTGTTGTTTTTTCAATGTTGTCTCTGTGAGGCACTTTCCTCATACCTCCCTTTGGCGTCCGCTTAAATCTGTGCCCGGCTTTTTTTTTTGACGACGACCCCCAGGACTTCCCCTCTTTGGAGGTCTAATTCGACTTTTTGTGGTATAAGCGCCACGTCACTAGTTAGTTCTTCATCATTTTTTTTGCTTTCAGAGAACCCTTCTTTCCTTTGGACTGGTAGAGAGAAATAGACCCCTTCCGGCTTTTTTTTCTTTGACACATGAGGAGAAGACTTTTTTAGTGACTTTCTATCAGCGAGGGTTTCGTGTCCAGTTAAGAGATGCAGGCCCTAGGCGACTCTCTTTCCCCTTCTGTCTCTTCTTTAGATCCCATGTAAGACCTCCCATGCTCATTTTGAGCTTCCGATTCCGGGAGCAATTTCCCCAATTCTTCCCAGTTCCCCCCCGTCGACGCCGTTGCGTCAGTTGAGTTGGCCATTTCGACCACCCCCCGAATGCATCTATATGACGGATCCTCTGACCCTCTTGGCCTTTTAAGAGACGTCCTCTTAAAGTGCTCGTTTTTTCCGTCACTTTTCTCCGGCCCCCATCGAACTCTGCTGATTTTTGAACCTTCTTCGTTTGCGTTTGGATAATTGGGAAATCGGCGTGGTCCTCCCTCTCACACCTTCAGACGGTCAGTTTTTCGTCATATCTTTACTGACCCTCCCCGTTCCGTTTCGCGATTTCACCCCGCTCTCGGGACTCAAAGTTGGCGAGGGTATAGAATGTCTCTTCATTTTTTTTCCCCTTATCCGGTTGTTCCCTTTTTGCGACCCCTCTCACGGATGGTCCCATAGTGCTTGCCACCCCCCCCTTTGCCGACCCGAGGCACTCTACCCCCTTTATTCTCCTGAAGATTGGTCTTTTTACTAGGAATTCCTAAACGCCAGTTGGCCGCCTTTAAAGCCCTTTCCCCTCCCCCTCCATTCCCCTCTTATGGGACATAAGCGATACCCTTACCCTTGCTTTTTTATCTGCTGCCTACAATCGGCATATGCTTGACTGTGTCCCCGGCTCGGCCCTTCTCCACTCAGGATCCTCCGACTTTATGATCACGTCTTCAACACTTTCTGTTTTATGCTCTGTTAGGAAACTTTATTCCGTCCCTGCTCGAGGAGACCTCTGACATAAGAGTACACTCCCCTTTCGTACCCCCGCAGCATCGTATTCCGTCAAACCAAGGAATACCGCGTCGGCCACGTTACTACTCCCTCTTTTTTCAACCTTCAATAGAATGCTTTTAGGGCCCCCTTTTACGACCTTTTTTCGTCTGCGCCCCCTCCAGCCTGAGTCCTTTTTTCGTTTACGGACTGCTAATTCGGCCCCCGAGCGAGATGACGCCCGGTTCCACCTCGGCCCCATCTTTCAAGGTCCCTCCTACTTCACAACTTTCTTTTCCTCATCCGGCACCCCCCCCCGTTTTAGACGCAAATCTTACGTAAGTGCAGTCGGCTTCCCCGGCGTTCGACTAATTCTCCTGCAGAAGGTCCCTCCATCGTTTTGTTTTCTGCCTTTCCCTTCTTCGCTTTTCGACAAGATCTGCTTCCTCATACTGGTTTTTGCCCCCCGTTTTCCCTTCTATCTTTTCCTCTCTTTGTTGTTGGGGATCTTATTAGGCCAACTGGAAGAAGATATATGAGTCTGTTCGCTCCCTCACTCACTGATGGAGCCTGTCCTGAAGCCCCTCTTAGGGCCTGAAAGGGATTCCATCCGCCTGTTGTCGACTTGTCTGCCCCGCAGCAGAATACGCTCTACGTCCCCTCTTTTCTATAAACATTTTTGTTCCTTCTCTGACTCCGGTTTCTTTTTTGGCCCACGGGTGGGTTCCGTCCTTTCTCACCAGGTATGGCCTCCTTCCTTGCCATCCTTGACTTACCCCTTGCCCCTCCCCCCCGTAAGGGTATATTCGGAGAAATCCTCACCGTGTTCTCTCTGCCGACCTCTCTCTTTCGCTTTTCAGGTTGTTCCGCTGATGTTTTGGAAGCAAGCCGGTCGGCTGTTTCCGGGCACGCTGCTGCGGGTCGACCTGGCCTAGGATGTAATCGGTCTCCCGTTCTGATCTTGGTCCCGTATCAGACACAACTTTGTTGACTTTTTTTTTAGATACCGGTGTCCCCTGGGTTTAGTCTGCTCCCTATTCCGCCCCCTCTTTTGAAGATTCGGCATGCGCCAGCGGGTTCGTCCCTGGTATCGCTTCTTTACAAGGATTTTTTCCCTTCTTTTGTTGTGCTGCCAGTGCCGGTTTCTTATTCTGAGTTCACTGGAACCCCCCTACGTTTGCAGATGTCGCTTGGCGCTTGTAGTCACCGGGTCTGGACTACGGTCCAATAATTCCTTCCGTCGCCTTTTTTTCCTTCACAAATTGCCCCCCTGTCGCAGTACAATTCTTCGCATTTTTCCTCAAATTTAAAAGCCAAACTTGGCGTGCCCGTCTCTGAGAGTCTCGGATTGCGGACGCCTTCCGTCGGGTTCCCCTGGAACGCGTTTAACTCCCGGTTTTCTTCCGTGCCCTCTACCAAGCGGATGTTTAGATTTCTCCCACATGAAGAATTTTCTCATCGGGTCCTTGTGGTCCGGCCGAATTTCTCCCGCCCTGCCTTTTGTTGCTTTGGTTTAACCTGGCACCGGCCCCTTCTGGGTCTGTTATGTCTCCCCCGGTCCCTATTTTTAGATGCATGTTTTGGTTTTTCGCGGTCCAACTCCTTAAAATAAGGCGGTTAATGTCGTGGTGAAACGGTCTCCCCTCGTCCGTCAGTTCCCCCCAGCCTTGAATTCGGACATGTCTGCCTCCCTACGACGTCCCCAGGCAGATGTTTCCATCTCGTTCCTCCGCGGTGCGCATGTCCAGGTCCTAGGACACGGACACGCCGATGAGCTCCCCTTGTACGCGGACTCCTTTCTCTCAGTACTTAGAGAAATTACTTCTCCCCGCTTCTTCCTTGAGCTCTTCCCACTTACCCCCCAGCCTTTTTTTTTTCGCATGCCAGGCCCCCCTTTTCCAGCCTGCCACTCTTGGGGTGGCCCCTTTTTCCCCACCGATGTTCCACTCATGGCGTTTTCTCTTAGAAGTTCCCCCCCCCCCCCCACTCGTAAGAAGTCCGACCCCCCCCCCCCGACCGTCCTTCTCCCTTTTTGATGGAAAGTGACTCCTTGACCCCCGTAATCAAGAAAAGCTATTTCAGGCCTCCCCACCTCATGGGCTTCTCAATTACAGTTCCGCCACTTCCAGAACGTTCCCCCCCTGCCCGTGTTCCAGTTTTTTTGTGTTCCGACCCTCCCCTCGAACGAGTTTCCTTTCAGACAGATTCTTCGCACAAATGCCCAGCCTTTTTCTATGAAGTTTTTTTGGGGCGATATGTATCCCCGGTGGTAAGTTCTCCCGGTCTCCCTCTTAGAGGTAACCCCCCCCCCTCTGCCTGCCTTTTCTGAAAGTTTTTGCCCTGGCCTTCCCTAACTCGTTGACGTCAGGATAGAGTGCGCCTATAGAGTCCTCCTCCTGAGAAAGCTCGGAGGCGTTTTTACGATGTATTTTGTGAACGATGTTTTTCTTTCGCTTGAGTTGAACTTCTTTTCCTCCGTCCTCTTTCGGACTGTAAGTCTCTTTGCTTTTTTGGTACGTTCTGGCCGCCCTTTCAGAAAGCGCTTAACTCTTTTCCCGCTGATGTCGCCTTACCCATCGCCTGTTATTCCTCTGAACGTGGGTGTTTGTGCGCTTGGGTCCGCCTGAGAAGAACCTGTTCTCGTCGCTTTCCCATTGGGCCATTGTTTCCCTGGTATCAGGTGAGTTGGCGAGAGCATGCTTCACGGTGAGGCCCTTTTCGTTTTGATTTTGCCGCGTCAAGTCCCCTGTTATCTCTTCCTCCTCACCTTTGTTTTTCGCTCGACTTGATTCCCTCAACCGTTTTTCCTGACTGCCGTCGGGCACTACCCATTTCCATTAGAGTAATGCGATCGTCCGAAACCCCCGCTATTTTCTGATGGCCCATTCAGTCAGAGTGTCTCCTTTCTTTGATCGATCACAAACGTCCCTCGCCCTTTTGGTCCTTCATCCCCCTCCCTGGCGTACTGACCCGCGCATCTTGAACCCCAGTTCTGCTTTGAGGTTTTCAGAACTCTTTTTCCCCCCGTCACCCGTCCCCTCCAACACTCTCCCTACCTTCATTACAGCGACGGCGACCGTCTTGCGCATTTCCTGAGAAGAACCCCTCTCCCCCCCTGACCACTTCGCAGCTTGCTCGAGTCTCCAGTTGTCTGCACACTCGATCCGAAGGTCAACCTACGTTTCTTGATTGTTTACGTCACCGGGAGTCCTTTTGTTGCCTCGACCTAGTTAGATTCCGACTTCACACCTCTCGCCCCCCCCTCCCCCCGGTTTACCTAGCCCTGCTGGTGCTCGACCCCCGAGCTGGTTCCCCCGCATAGTCGCTCCTTTTTTTTTTGAGTGCCCGGGAGGGTTTTGGTGCCGCGTTTTTGGCTGGCTGCCTATTGCTTTTTGCCTTCGCATCCCGTGCGTTCGTGTTTTTCTGAGATTTGTTTTGGTTGATTCTGCGCGTTCGGAACTTTTCCAGTCCCCCCCCCTGCGATCGTCTTTTGCTTTTTTGTACCTTGTTTTGATACTATCGACTCAATTTGTTGGACTCCGACGGTGTCTGACGTTTTTTAAGGTGGCAGTGTGGCACGTCCTCTTGGTGCCGTTCATTTTCCCACCCTGTTTTTTCAGGGGGCCTTTAGCGCGACTCTTTACGTCGACGTCCTTGTGCTCTTCTTACTTCTCCCTTCCTATTTCTCGTCGTGATCCCTGGTCTTTACTTGTCCCTCCCGCGCCATTTGCGGCACGGTTCGATCCTTCCACGGCGCTGCTTTCGTCCTTTTCGCATCCCCTGTCCGCTGTACAAGTGTTTTTTCTCCGGCGCCCTGCGGAGCCACCTTTCCCTAGTAACTTTCCTTTCGTCTAACGGAGGGCCCGGGTCTGGGCCTACACTTACCTCCACGAATGCCTTAGCCATGGCGGATTCCATCCTTCCGTTCCCTTCTTGTTTTTTTTCCCAGCGCTAAACGGCCCGGTAGTCCTTCACTTTTCCGGCCTCGGACCGATCACGAAGAAATTTTGATAGTTTTTCCAACCTCATCCTTCTGTATTTGAGACCACCGTCTGACCTGTCAGCACCAACGGTTGTACTTTTCTCTTTTCTTTCCCTGACGGTAGTAGAAGCTTCGAATCCCCCCTCTCGACGTTTTTGTGTCTTTCCGTGGTTTTTTTAGCTTTTTGGAACTTATGGTGTCCCCCGGAGTAGTTTTTCTAACTTTCCGAACATGATACTTGGACTCTAGGTCCGTTGCAACTCCCCTTTGCCTGACGCGCCATCGAAATCTTCTCTCCGTCTGGGTTTCATTTTTTTAACCTCCTCTCCAGGTTTCCGCCCCGGCCCCGGCTCTGAAATACCTCTATGGGGCCCTCATTCCTCGGTACGTCCCCTCGCTTGGCGCATCGTAGTCCCCCCTAGACTCATTCATCTTCTATGTCTGAGAGGCTTCTACCCGTTCCCGCCCGGTTTGCGAAGATTAACAATCTTTTTATGCTTGCCTTGACCAGGCTGAACCCCCCCCTGACACCTCTCTGGGCCTGCAGTTGACATCCTGCGTCCACCGTTCTCCAACCCTCTGCTTTAACAAAGTATTCCTCTGTTTTCGAACTCAGATTTAGCAACCTTTCCAGAATGAGAGTTCGTTATTTCCCCAGCTAGTTCTCTCTTCAGCCAAGATGTAGTGTTGCGTGAATACATGGATTCCCATTCCCTCTCCCCTGATGAAAGTCCCCTGTTGCTCCCCCACGGCCCAGATGCACCTGGCCCCAAGACCCGAGGCACACCTTCTTGCCGACGAAGCCCCCCCCCACCTGTTTATCTACTCTTTTCAGCAGCAGTAGTTGGAGTCTTTCCCTGACATATTTTCAAATTGAGATGACCCGTTGTATCCCCCAATAGTTTTGTTCCTTCTACAGGTTTCTTCATTTTCTTCTACTTTCGACCCTTTTACGCCTCTCGTTCCCTTTTCCT
>Ga0179591_1308322_pt1 | contig 10119 bp, 21 predicted proteins | sample CZOMad2_1_08_16f_FD_182891 | JGI IMG/M metagenome (GOLD analysis project Ga0179591, IMG submission 182891) | Vadose zone soil fungal communities from Angelo Coast Range Reserve, California, USA - CZOMad2_1_08_16fungal (PacBio error correction) | ecosystem: Environmental > Terrestrial > Soil >... | reverse complement strand
ACGGAGGTACTTATCTTTTCCCTCTTTTTTTTTTCGCCTGTGGAGTTCTGGCGATGCCCCACTGGAGAGCAAGGACGACGAACGTGGACACCTTTCCTTTTCCCTCTCCTCAAGTGTTCGTATGTATATTGTGTTTTTTTCCCTTCTGCGGAAGAGCGGACTCAAAGTGGGCCTCACCTTTTTTTCTCTTGTTGTTGTGCTTCCATATTCAAAGCGATCTATGTGGTGCTTGGTTCCCTCTGGTGACATATATACGAATATTGTCCTTCCCCCGTTCATTCAGAAACTCTTTGTGAATGCCTCATTGGGTTTCCTTTTTTCTTTCTCTGATCTTTCTTCATAACTTGTGACCTGTGGTAGTAGATGCTCTCGCCTTTTTTCTTTCCCTCCAAATTTGAGTTGCTTATGCATCTCCCTTAGTTTTTGATCATAAAATTCCACTATGCCCCCCCTATCCATCCTCCTCTCCCCTGGGCCAGGTTATAAATGATCAATTGCCTTATTTTCCCCACTCACTGCGGTGCTACTTCTGTTTTTTTTTTTCTTCCTGTTTTTGTATATTAATGAATGGATAGTATGTATATAGCGTTCTTTTTTTTTTCCGCACCGCACCCCCTGAAGGTTTCCCCCACAACAGTTAATATATGATGTAATGGCCCTTAATGTCATGCAGGTTACGTTGTCACCTCTCCCCATTCCCCAAAAACCTTAGAGAGAATTTCAGCTTCTTCTTCTTTCGCGCTCCCCCTCATATGGAAGAAATTCCCGGTCCCGTAAAAAAAGACGTACCGGGTCGTATAGACGCGCCCCCCTCCTCTTTACCCTCGCACGCACCATCTCCTCCCCTTCCGCGTCACCCCTCGAACAAGTTGATGCGCCCCCTCCCCCTTTGAAGGCAAGGAAGAGGCACCCGTTCCCGTACGGGGATGCCACCTTCCTTCCCCCCCTCTCACTTTGATTGTGTTGTCTCCCATCCCCCAAGTCAAAATGTTGTTTTTCCCGGCAGCCCTCCCTTTTTCCGGTGTCGTCGGACATCCCAGGCGAAAACGAACACCCCTCATAAAAAAACCATCCACCACAGCCAAACATAGCGACTCTCCCTCTCCCGTCTTTGGTTCCATAACGTGAAACCACCCTTTTTTTTGTAGTGGATATCTTCGTTCGTCTTTCTTTCCAACTTGTTAACCCCCTCCCCATAGTAAAACTTACGTTTTTCTTTTTCCCCCCGTGTAAGCTGTTTATCTTTCCGCTCGGCTATGCCAAACCCCTCTTTTTTTTCCCACACGGGCTTTGTTTCCCCAGGTGTCCAATGACCTCATATCGTGGCAGTTGTGGCCACCCTCCATGACGGCAACACCCTTTTTCCCGGCACTATGGTCAATTTCTTGCTTATTCAAATGTGTCCTCTGCCCCATCCCTCTCCCCCCCCCGAGTGGCCCTTATCCTCTCTTTAACAGCACCTTTAATTTGATTGCCCTCCCCCACATCACCTTGGTTTTTTTTTTTTTTCTTCCCTTCCTTTTTAAAACCATTCATTCACCCCTCTATTGTTGTTTCCCCTTGCACAGGCTCCAGATTGACCTTTCTCTTCAAGTAAATTCCCCCACCAGAAGCTAGCACTGGTCCTTCCTTCTGCATGACGGAATCTATCTTTTGTGAGAGAGATAAGTAAGAGCCTTTCCCCTTCCCCCTTCCCTATGCCTTCACAAGCATCTGCCTTCTCTTTTGTGTTGGAATTTACTTTGCCCCCCCTTCTGATTAGCAGAAACGATCCGGTGTTGTGAAAACATGGACCATTGGTGAAGACTTGGTGTCAAAAAAGGACTTTTCGATGCCCCCCCCCCCTTTTTTCCCAAAAAGTCCATCTTTTGATGTTTCACCTGAAGGTCTGACTTTCTTTCGGCTAGTCTTCCAGAGGACACATTTGAATAGCCTCTTCCTCAGAAGGGTAGATGGACCCTTTTCCTTTGGGGAAAAAGAACGGATTCCTTCCTCCTGCCACATGCCACGATATAGATATCCCATGGTTAAAGCCCCCTCCCCCTCCGTGTTCAAGATCCCCTTCCTTTTTGCCGTAGACATTATTCCTCTTTACACGGGGTTCCCCAAACGACGGAACTTTTTTTTCTTTGCTTGGTTTAACAATCTCCCTACTTCATTAACAAGGTCCCTTGACTCCCTCCCCGACCAAAAAAATAGTGTTTTTGTCACGTGGATGTTTTCGTGTCTTCTACGTATTTTTCTCGATGTGTGGTTTTTTTTCTCTTTGTTCTGTAACGACTTTTCGTTTTCTCGATGGGAGAAGAAACCGACTCCCCTTTTTCTTCGCAGAGGACACTTTGATTCCTGACTGTGAAAAAAAAATCCCCCAGTGCTCTCCCTGATGGCGGATGGTGGAAGACCTTTTTTCAAAAACAGAAATGGGGCCCCTGCCCTTCCAAGGGCTTGAGAAGGGCTAAACCCTGTTTCTTCGAGGACGCGGAAAGGTGTCCACGTATTTGCGGCGAGGTCAGTGTCTTCTGGCTATACGAAACGGCTTCTCGGATGGGGACAACTGGAAGGCGGCCCTTTTTTCCCTCTTTCAGCAACGTGGACAGGAGCTTTACTTTGGTCTTAGCGATGAGGGGTTTAATTGCCTTTCTGTGAAAAAGTTTCCCCCTTAATTGCTGGAACACTTCTCTAGAGGAACGGTGGTTGTTTTGGGGCGCTAAGCGTATTATCCCCTTGGGTCGGGGCGTTCCTTTTTCACATAAATACTACCATGTCCTTCCCTTTCCCCATTTGAACAGAAAAAAAAAAAGCCTATCCCTCCTTCTTTTTTAATCAGTCCGTTGAGCTCAATAACTTTTCTCTTTTTCTCCTTCGGGTACCCCTTTCCCCTTATGGAGCTAGTTCCTCTTCTCTCCCTCATTGATTGTTGATCACTTCCTCCCCCTTTGAGATCCTAACCTTGTACTTTCTCCCTCCCCCCCCCCACCCCACTTTGAGTACACCTTTTCCACCAGACCCCCCCTCAAAACTGTACGAAACCCTTTCTTCCCTCCCCCCCCCCTGAAGATTAGGAACCTGACACATGGGAGAGGGACCTTTTTCTGCACCACAGCTTTGGAAAACCCCCCACAGGAAGTTAATAGATTCTTTTCCGTACAACAAATGCTTATACAACCCCAACAACGTCTCTGAACCCCACGTGAGTACCGAGTCAGCCGACCCCCCCCCCCCCCCCTTCCTAACACTTGCTTTGGATAGTCAGTTTTTTCCGTTGTGTAAAAGGGTAGGCGTACTTCTCTTCCCCCTTAGACCCGATAAAGTCTTCACGCCCCCCTCCCTCCTTCATCAAACGGGCTTTAAGAGGGCTTGTATCTCTTCCCCCCCCCCCCGAGAGAGATACTGCGGAAGAAAGCTTCCTTCCGCAGGTGGGTATGGCGATGCAGTCCCTTTTTGGGGGATTACAACACTGGACCTCCTCCCCCGTGACAAAAAGGGAGGACTATTCCACGCCCTGACCTTCCCCTTTTCTCTCTCGTCTTGTTGGGTCCGGATGCGCTCTAAGTTGTGGATTTATTTGATAGTCCTTTTCCCTTTCCCTTATCTATGAACGTTCTTTGGCTGGTTTTTTCTTTCCCCCCTCTTTTTGCCTATATAAGCTTTATGTTCTCCCTGTACCCCCCTTTTTTTCCCCCCCCTTCCTTAATTGCATTTTGAATGTGGTTTTTTTCGGCGGTTTATGAGATGATGCATACCCTTTTTCCTTTTCTTTCTTTTTTTGGTAGTATATGCTCTCCTCTTTCTTCTCTTCAACTTTGAGTTGCTGAGAATGTCTCCCCCTCCCCTCTTTCCTCACTCTTGAACGCCCTTGGAAGGGCATACCCTTGTTCTTATTACCGCCGCTTTCTTCTTCAATATCAACGTGGACATTAGTCTCACTGCTTCACTCATGCGGATATTTCAGTAAATTGAACTCTTGTTCTTTCCATGAACATGGTAGTATGTTTTCGCCGTCCTTTCTGCCAAAGTGCAGCACGCACAAACCGGTTTCCTCCTCTTCCCACCACCGTTCCATCTATCGAAATTAAGGGAATGCATTGTTCCCTTCTTGGCCCAAGTAAAAAAACCTCATTATCCTCATCTGATAGAATAAGATAATGTACACGACCCCAACCCCCCCCCGCCATTCAGGTGCCCAATACTTCCCAGATAAAGGGTAGTATAGCCTCCCCCCCCCCGCTTGAAATAGCCACGTCCCCCTTACTCCCCCTTCGCATTAATAAAGGACTCGAAAAGTTTAGTGCCAACTTTCCCCCCCCTCCCCTTTCAAGGCCTCTGCAACAGTTTCCTGGGATGAAAAAGGTAGAACTCTCTTACTTTATTGTTTTGTAAGTTTCCCCCCTCCCCTTTTGTCTACCGTCCCTCCCTCTCTTTTTTTTTTTTCGTCGGCCCAGGCATAGGAGACCCTCCAAAAGTCAGATCCGAACCTCTTCTCCCAAACCTGCCACCCTCTCAAATCGGAAAGAGAATCAAAGAAATTGGGTCTTTTTCCCCCCTCCACCAAACCACTAGTTTTTTTTTTTCGAAGGGGTCCCTTTCTTTTAAAATTGTTAAACAACTCCCCCTCCTCCTCGTCACCTTTAATTTTGATTCTCTTCACTCCTAGGATTGCCCTACAGATTGGATCTTGAACAAGGGCTTTTCTTCCCTGTTACCCTGAAGATCTGGCAGTGTTCCACCCTATAATGTCCGGAACACTCCTTTTCTTTTCCCCCCCCATGAACCTATGATTCTCCCTTTATTAGATATTAAAAGGTGTCCTATGCCATTGACTCCCCTCCTCCCAGAGTCACCCCTCGGAACGTTCTCCCCCTCCCCTTTTTCCAGAAAAAATGGACTTTGATTTCCGAACATCCAATCACATTGGGGGTAAATCCTTAAAAACTTCACCCTATATATGTTTACATGTTTTCAAATTGTTCCCCCTTCCTCCCGCTCTGCCCTTTGGGTTCTTTTCTGGGGGGAAAAACCCTCTCTAAAATATGCTGTTGCCCCATTGCGTATTTATAGCAATGAAGGCATCTTCTCCCTTTTCCCCCCTCCTGATAGAGATAAGGCCCCCAAGAGGAACTTTTTTCCCCCCCTCAAGCTATCCTCAGATGCGAGTCTATTTTTGCCTTTACTCCAGTAGAGATGGATTAGCCTTTGTGGCCAAGTGTGAAAACGACCTTTGTAATGTTTCAAACAGCACTTTTTCCCCCCCCCACTTTGGATGGTTATGAATATTCTCAACCCTTTTCCCCGTTATGTGCTGTTACCTCTTTCGGGGGCGGATAGGGCGTGCTCTTTCCTAGCATAGAGAAAGTCTCTTTTCTATTACCCTAGGTGCATGGTGGAATTCGATTTTTTTTTCTCTTGTTGCCACAAATGCCCTCTTTGACACAGTGGTTCAAGACAACGCACAGCCTCCCCTCCCTTTTGCAGAGCAGAGCGATCCTTTTCTTAACGGGCTCGATCCCCTCCCGAGAGTCGGTGGCTCTTAAAAGAATTACGCATCACACTTTCCCCCTCCCTCCCTAGATAGCCACGACCAAACCCCTTTTTTTTTTTTCCCCGTGATGTTTTAAACCAAATCCTTTTTCTTCCCCCGGTCGATTTTCGCGAGTTGTTATTAGGTAGGAACGATTTTTTTTGCAGAATTGTTCTTTCCCCCGCAGACAAACGGCTATGTTCCTCTCATTTTTAATTTGATTACTGATTTGAGAGAATGAATGGCGCTATTTTGCAGCCTTCCCTTTTCCCCAACTCCGGGGGAAGAGACCTTTAAAGTCTTTGCAGTTGTCCACTGTGAGGAAGCCTTTTTCTTTTTTAGTTAGAACACGGATGTGCTTTTCTGGTCAGCGGCGGGGTTCGTGAGTTTTCTCCTTTTGCTATCCGACCGGGAGCGGTGTTCTTTTCTTCTTCCTCCTGGCGGCCAGATTATGGGAGCCCGTGGAAAGGAGAGGAACCCTTGGAGGATGAGCGCTGTCTTTTGTCCTTTTTTTTTTGCAAGGGCATGTGACCCGGCCCTCCCTTTTGCTGGACACTGCACTCAAAATGTACAGCATTTTCTTAGGGGGGGCGCTATTTCCCTGGAGGCGGTGTTACACCCCCCTCTTTCAACAGTAAGTATATACCACCTACCCCTTCCCCCACTCTCCCCAACAATTACGTTAAATTTCCCTCTACGAAGTGAGTGTTAATCTTCTCCCCTTCGTCACAATTGAGATTGAGCCCCTCTTCGGGTAACCATTGCCCAGGGATTCCCTTCCTTCTTGGTCTCTGTGATTATCCCTCAATGATTTGTTTTCCCTAAAGTTGAGATACGTCTTTCTTGAGCATATACTACCACCCCCCCCCCCACTTTGAGTCACACCTATTTTTGCATTCCAGCTCATCCCCCCCCTTCCCATCCCCCCCCCTTGGACAAAATGCACTTCCCCCCTTTTTCAATGACAACTTGGAGACCATTCTCCCCTAAATTGCGTATCATGCCTTTTTTTTCCCCCCCCCCCAGCACAAACGACGTTCATAGATACTGTGTATGGAAGAACAAAAAACTTTCCTCCCCTTTAGAGGAACACACGGGAGTCCCCTCGTCCGAATCGAACCCAACCGATACTTTCCCCCTCGATCGTCCTGTGACCAAAACCCCTTGAGTACGGAGAATCCATGTTGTAAATTCTTCCCCCCCCCCTTCCATCGCAAGAACAACCGGTTCTCTTCCCACTTTCCTGTTAAGCGCATCCGCCGGTTTCCCTATCTCCTTTTTTTTTTCCTCTGCCCGCTTACCTCCGTGGTATGAGACTGCGACGTTCGGTATCGGGCTACGGTTACCCCCCCTCCTCCCCGTGGACACAACTGAGTCATCACGGGCCTTCCCGTGCAAGGTTTGAGATTCTAGCTTTTTTATGCGGACTCGGGACTCACGTTTCTTGTATAGAAGTTGTTGTGCTTCCCCTTCCTCCCCGTGTTTCTTTTTTGTTTTTTCTGAGGAGTTTTCCAAAGCTGTCTATATCCTCTTTTCTTTTGTGTCATTTCAGAAAATTTTTCTTTTCGGAAAAGTTTTGATGGGGAAGTCGTTTTTTCTTTTTCCCCTTGTGAATCAAAAGTGTGGGTTTCTTTCTTCTCTGCTCTCAGGCGGTCGTGATTCTCCCCCCTTGTTGCTTAGAATGCCTGAGGGATCTCCCTATGAAGCAACTCCCAGGTCCGGGCCTACCCTGGTACATCTTTCCCTTGCTTGTCTTGGCTTTTAACCAGGAGAGCTCAAACATGCTCCCTTTGCTATGTTTTTTTTCTGTGTACAAAGTGAACCCCGTGGTCTCTCCCTTGTAGCTGAGAGATATGAAAAGTTGTTCCCCTGCCGGTTTCCGCCTACTTCGCAACCCCCCCCCCACCAACGTTATGGAATTTGTCCGGTACAGCAAATAGTAATGAAGGTTCCTGTCCTGCTCAGTAAAAAACTCCAGCCTAAGATGATTTTGACTCCTTTTCCCCCTGGAGCGCACCTACTGGCCCCTTCTCCCATTCATCGGGAAACCGTTTATAGACGAGAAATCAAAATACTACCCCCCTTCTTCCCCTAGCAAGAAAATACTTTTTTTCCCTTCCCTCCTTTCACTCCAGGATAGAACATTCTTCCTCCCCCCCCCTCTTCATTTCAAGCTGCAAAGGTTTACTGGGGATGACCAAAGTCTTCCCCTTCAGTAGCTCACTTTTTCCCCGTCAGGTAATCAAATTAAAATGGTGTCCTCCTTCCCTCTCCGTGTGGCTGGTAGGGGTCTTTTTTTGAATACCAGGCGATCCCCTAAAGTCGTTCAGAACCGTTTCCCCAATTGCTACACAAAAAGCTCATCCCTCTCCCTCACTCGACGAACGCCTCAAAATAAAGTGACAAACAAACCTCGGGTTGGTGGCTATCTTGGCGTTCGTCTCGTGTGCGTTCCTTCTTCCCTTCCCAAAGCCAAAGATTCTTTGTGAGTCCGCCGATGCCCGTTTCTTCCCTCTCAGGATCTGCAAAACTCTCTCCCCCCTTTCTTTTTTGAGTTGGCTTGAACACAGGTGTCCCGATACTTCCTTTCCTTTTTTCCCCGGCAACAACTCCGTTTTGCCCCCCCCTTTTCAAGGCGTAGGAAATTTCTCCTTCTGCCAGTGATATAAGCGACCTAGTCCCTGCCCCGAGTGTAACAGCACATCAAGCCACTGTCCTTGATGGGCTTTCATAAAACATAACATTTTCCCCGTACTGTTTGGACACCCCTTTTAAAATTTTTCCCTTCTTTCTTGCTATCCAGATATGCTGGTTCGATTTCTTCTCCAACCCACAGTCAGCTCGGCATATTCTTTTAGTGAAATGCAGACCCCCCCTCATAAGTGTGTGTTGTTCCCGTCCCTGCATTGCAGAAGAAACTACCATCCCTTTCACAGCATATTCCTTGGCAATTTACTTCCCGCTCCTTTCGATGGTGGAATCTCCCCCCTTTCGCCTTGTTGACAATGTGCCCCCCCCCCCTCCTAGGTATGGTGTCCCCCCTTTTCCCCGTATTGACCCCCACTCTGTTTTTCTTACTTATTTCCATCAACTCCCGTGTTTTTTTTCTTTTTTTTTTTCCCCCGTCCTCGTGTGACTCTGTCCCTTGAAGAGGACCACATTTTCCCTTTTCCCTCCGGGTAGAGTGAAATAGGTGCTTCATGCAACGGAGTGTGCAGTCATGCTATGGCCCCCCCCTTCCCCTCCATCTTCAGGGGGCACTGGTTCCCCCCAAAGCAAGCCTTTTGCAGAGCCGAGGCATTCCCCTTTCTACCCGGGACTGCCTCGTCCCCCCCTCTTCCACTAGGAAGTCCCCCCCCAGTTAAAAGCATTCTTTTCTTTTCCGAACGCAGATCTTTCTCCCGAACCAAACACCTTTTTGTCACGTGATGTTTTCACCTCTTTCAGAGGCGATTTTTTTCGGCTGTTTGATCAATTTTTCTTCCCCCCCGGCGGAACGAACTCAGAAATGAATGGCTGGCCGAAGACCCTTTTCCCCCCCCGGCGATATGAGTGAAGATGCTTACAAACAATTTTTAATTTATTAATGCTGGTTTTTTGGGCCCCCCCCCTCCCCCTCGCGACTGAATGGAAGAGTCTGGGTGCCCTCCCCCTTTTTCATGTGAAAAAGCCCGGGGGCTCCTTCCCTTCGGTTTTTCTTGTCCATTTCTTCCTCCGGGAGTGACGGCGGAAAGGTGTTCCCGTAGAACAACGGATGTGCGTTTTTTTGGTTAGGAGGGTAGGGCTCTTCCCCTCCCTACCGTTAGACTTTTTTGTGTTTTTCCCCCTTCTTCTTTTGCCCCAGATGATGGGATCTTTTTCACGTAGATAGCTCTTTCTGGGGTTTTGTCCGTCCCTGGCATCCCAGCGGAAACCTGGCATGACCTTTCTTAAGATAGAGGAACTTTTTCGGTTTCGTTTTCTTCCCTCCCTTTTTGCGGTGCTCCTTCCGTATATAAATAAATACTACAATCCCCCCCCCCCCTTTCCTTTCAAATTTTACAGCATCCCCTTTTTTTCCTCCCGGCGGTTAAGCAGTCAGTTGAGCTTTGCGCCATTCTCTCTCTCCAACCCGGTGGTAAACCCCCTTCCCATTCCTGGCGAGCTTTTCTTCCATTCGTGATGTGATGATCCCCTTGTTTTCTCCCCCCTTCTTTCTTCCCCTCCAAAGTTTAGATCACTTCTGAGGAAGCCCCCCTGATAAAACACCCATCTTCCCCGGTGATGAATCAGATCCCCCCCAACCTCTTTACCACTGTCAGAAAACCCCCAAAAAAGAAGATTTCTCCTTTTGCCCATGGAGAACACAACCTCCTTCTCCCCCCGCTTTGGAAAAACATCTCATACCACCGCCCCCCCACTCCTTCTAGATCCTGTCCTGTGATGATGGAACTCCCAACTAAAACAAAGTTAGAGGAACCCACGTTTCCCTCCCCAAAACAATAAGAGATCTCCTCCTTCTTGCTTTCCCGTGGTAACAAAATATGTCATCCGAGTAGTTTTCCTCCCTTCCCCAACCGCGCCCGATCGTCGGCATCGTCCCCCCACAAAGGAGGTAAGCG
>Ga0179591_1394206_pt1 | contig 10120 bp, 12 predicted proteins | sample CZOMad2_1_08_16f_FD_182891 | JGI IMG/M metagenome (GOLD analysis project Ga0179591, IMG submission 182891) | Vadose zone soil fungal communities from Angelo Coast Range Reserve, California, USA - CZOMad2_1_08_16fungal (PacBio error correction) | ecosystem: Environmental > Terrestrial > Soil >... | reverse complement strand
AGTAATCAAGGCCAGCTCCTTCTTGGCCTTGAAAAGGGGGTGTGTGGAGGGGAGTTCAGGAAATTTTTTACTTCCGGGGCATTAGCATAGTGGGGATTTCCCAAGTTCAAGAGGTGGGCCCCGCAGAAGTGCTTTCGTGGACTCCCTAATAAGCACATGGAATCCGCCTCGAAAGAACCCTCACGGGGAAATTTCGGCACAAGCCCAAGGGGGAGAACGAGGATCTGCCACAACGAGAATGAAGAGTTTCGGGGAAGGTAAAGCAGATGCCTTCTCTATACAGGGGCCCCAAAAGTGAGAACACCAACCCCTTTTTTCCAGCAAAAGAGGCTCTCAGGAGTCTCCCCGAAAGATCATGCACGGGAGAGCGGGCAGGTTGAAGGATATGATTTCCGAGAGGGGTCCCATGCTCCAAGAGAGTTCTCTCCCTGAAGCACCACACATTAGCCACACCTCAGGAAGGCCCCCCCTCACCCCATCAACATGGCAAGGTTGGTAGTTACCTGGTCGGCACACCTGAGGGGAGAATAGTCCGAGAAAGTCCCCTGAAGAAGTAGTCACAGGTACCACCTCGGGAAGAATTAAGTTTTTTTGGGGGATGTCCAAGAGCTCCTTTCCGGAGAGAGAAGGGGGATCGTTCAACAACCTGAGACGGGAAAGTGGTTTCCAACGTCGGGAAGAGAGGGTTGTTCTCGGAAACAGACTTTTGCGGACAACCACACGCTTATCGCTGAATCCAGGTTCCCCAATCGTACCTTAGGACCCCCGGTCGTGCACAAACTTGGGGAGATGAGCCGACCTCTTGGGGCCTCGGACGGTGGCTTCCCCCCCCCCTACATCATGCCCCCCACATGGTTTTTTGACAAACTGCTGCCCTCTATGCAGTGTTTTTGACCCTTCTTCTCCGAGAGTTTTTTTTTACGGGCATTAACCTGGCAGCACCTTCGCGAATAGAGCGGCCGTTTTCTCCGTGCCCTCTTTGGCGGCCCCACCGAATGAGGGTGATTGTTGGCTCCCCGGGAAGATACAGAAAATTGTCTTCTTCTTCGATCCTTTTCCCGCCGCGATAATTCCGGCTTTCTTGGAAATATAGATTCAGGACTCAGTTTTCTTCTCATAAGACCCACCCGTGGGAAAACAAGTTCACCCTCAGGTGTGCTTTTCTAAGGTCGCCGCCTTTTAGAAAGTAAAAACCAAGCACCCCTTCCCTTGCAAAGGATAGAGGGACTGGGGAGGTGTCCCTTTTTTCCCCGGACCCTCCCGCCTAGGGGAATAGCGCTTATCCCAGGCTTTCTTTTTTTTTGTGATTTCCCCAATGGTAGTCCGGTGTTCACACCGCCCAAAAGTTTTTCCGAAGAAACTTGCCGCTACACCCGGTATGTGGATTGTCTGTGTATCTTTTTTTTCTTTTTTTCTTTTTTTTTTTGTCTGCCTGCACCGGAGGGCGAAATACACCCCGAGTGGCCCCCTTCTAAGAGCGTCCGGTGTTCAGCTCAGAGAAGTGGGTGACGAATTTTGGCTCGGAATAGTAGGTAGTTACTGAAAAGGATGTAATTTCTTTACAACTCTTTTTTACCCGGGGCCCCTAAGGGAGTGCCACGCCTTAGAGCGTCCCAATCGGACCGCCACCAACCCCCGCTGTTGCCCTTTCTTTCGGACGGGGACGCCCCGGTACTTGGTTCCTCTTAAAGGATTTCTTAGTTCTCATGCTCGTCCCGGAATCCTCTTTATCAGAAGCTTCCCATTATTATTTTCCCCTCCAGCAGTCTTGAAGAAACCCCCCTTCCACGCCTTTTCCTTACGTTTTCCTTTCTAGTCGCCTGATGCCCGTAAATCACTGGTAGAATAAGCTGTTGTCCGTCCAAGCGCCTTCCCGCGAACAACCAGTGTCGAAACATTTTTCCAACGCCCCCCAGCCTCGCTTGAAAACTTTTTCTTTGCGTTCGCCGTCGTTCGGCCCGGGTACGTATTTTTTGAAAGTGTGACCCTCCTGTAAAGTACCTTCCTTGTTTCAGGGGATTGGTGGTTGCCCCTGGGAAGGGGGTACCGAGTCTTTTGTGGCAACAAGAAAAACAACGAAAAAGGACCTTGGTCCTCTCTGCTTCTGAAATACTTTTCAGCCCCCTCTTCCAAGGGTAAAGTCTTCGAGTTCCGGCAGGAGTTTTCGAGACCCCCCTTTTATTTCATTAAGCTTTTCCTCCCCCCCTGTAGGAAGCCTCAGAACTTGTTGAACCTTTCTTTTCCCCTGATCTCATATGGATTACCGAAGGTAAGTCAGGTATTCCCTTTATGATCTTTTAGTAAGAAAGAACCTGAGTCAGAAGGGAAGAGATCCCCTCCTGGATGCGTTATATCCTTTTTCTGTCCCTTCCCCCTCCCCCCCCTTTTTTTTTTTCTAGTGTTCTCCGGATTAACGCACCCCCTCTTGATCGCGTCCTTTTCTTCCCCTCCCCTCCCGGCACTTTCTTTTCAGAGACCCAGTAAGACCTTCCCCAGACCGGACTTCCCCCCCAGTCCACTCAGTGTTCCGTCGCCTCCCCGATGTCACCATGATCCCGAGTTCTGGAGGCTGACAACCCTAAAGCAGGAAGAAACTTTCCGTCCCTGCCGGTGTTTTGGCCTTCCCCGAGAAAGCTCGGTTAAGGGGCTTCCTTTTTTGGGGCAGCTCTACCTGAACCCCCCCGGGAAGTGTTTTTGTGGCACCTACCTCCCTGGTTAAGCCCCCCCCCTCCGAGATACGCCAGGAGGATTTTCCTCCTTCAAGGTGGTCCTGTTTTTTCTCAGGAAAAAGCCGTCCCCCGGTTCTCAGAGTTTGGACTCATGATAGGGTTTTTCTTAGTCCCGGCTGTTTTTTTTTCCTTCTCGTTGATCCGCCCCCCGTTAGCGGAAAGGCCGCCGGACTGGTCGCTGACAAGAGGGAAAGTCCTCGGAGCCCCGTCTAGTCGGTCCTTGTCACCTTCGAGGGGATACATGGGTAGGCCTATCTCTGGCAGGAAAATTTTTCCCTTAAGTGGTAAGAGGCTCCTCCTCTTTTTCTATACGAAGTAAATTCCTGGTTACGAAGAATGAAGGGTGAATTTCCCCCCCCCCTTTCATGGAAAGGATGAATAAGAGTTAAGGTGACCCCCCCCCCGTCCCCGTAATCACGTATGGCCACCCCCCCTTCGGGGTGGTTCAGGATGGAGGTATTTCCTCCGCAGAAATGTAATCTGGTTTTCCTCCAACTGGGCCCCCATTCCTTGGGGATCATAGGGAAAAGCTTTTTTCCCCTTCAGAACAGTTAGAGATTCCCAGACTCTCCTGAGGTACACTCTTCCTCTGGAATGCTGTTAGGGTCGTACTTTTCCCCAAGAAATTGAGCGCAGTATCCTGGGTTCTTTGTTGTTGGTTCTAAAGATGGTGGCCTAGAACCTGCTTTGAATTCTTCCCCCGGATGCATGGTTCAAAGGGTAGTTTCCCCCAGGTTTTTGTCTTGTTAATCCAGTACGGCACTAGGTCCCGGACCCCTTTCCCCCTTCTTGGTTTTTGTCTCCCTTTTCCCGGAGGGAGGGAGTTGGTCGTCGTCGTTGGCGGGCACTTTGGACTTGGTGGGCCTTTTTTCTCCATGTGCCCCCTTTGGGGGAGGTAGAACTCTTCCCCGGTAGGTACTTTTCCCTTTTTTTGCAGATGATGCTCCTCCTTTTTTTTTGAAAAAGATTCGGTTGCGGGTCAATAATGACGGATTCCAAGGATCTTTATATGGCCAGGTCTCACTTTCCCACTCTTAGTTCGGCCGTTACGTAACAAACCATCCCCTTTTCCTCAGCTGACTGTAAAGATTTTCTCATTCGCCATCCCCCCCCCCTCCTTTCCTTTTTCTTCCGTAGGCCCCCCTTTTTCGGCGACCTCGGATAAGGCGACCAGCCATCAGAGTGCTTTCTTCCGGTCAGTTCACAAAAACCAGTTCTTTCTTGCGTACTCACCGTCGTGCTCCCCTTCCCCCCCCCCTCCATTACTTAAGCCGGTTTTTTTCCCGCGATAGCAAGTCTCTTAGGCGAGTTCTTCTTTCCTCATTTCCGGAAGTCGTGTTTCTCATTTTGCAGCAAGTATGTCCTTGTTTTCTTTTCCGCCCCCCAACCCTTCGCTGGTCCCTTTTTCTCCCCTTGTCCAGGCCGGTTCCTGTGTGCCATCCCCAGCGAAAAAATTCCCTAGGCGCAAACTTTTCGGAAGCAGGTTCCATGAACCGTTCGCTCCTGTGTCTTTAAGACTTTTCCGGTCGGCATTAGTACCCTTTCCCTGAGCTGACCCTTTTGTTTTCCACGTCGCGGGCACAGTTCCCCTTCTGCACCCTTTCGCTTGGGTGGCCCTCTTCGCGCGCTGACAGACCCCGCACCCCCAGGGGCTGGAGACCAGCCGAAAGGCTCGAGAGAGGTAGGTCGTCCTTCGGCCGATCCCCCCCGGCAGATGTTAGACAAAGCCAAGAGACCAACGGACAACCCCCCACAGGCCTTGCGTTCCCCCCAAGCAGCGACGCTATTTTCTCCCTATGAGACTGTAGATTGGCGCTGGCAGTAGTCCCACTACTGTAAAACCCCTTAAAAATGCTTCCTGCAACCCCTATATTAGATTCGTTCCCTTGACAGGTCTTTTTCCCGAGTTACAGACGCCTCAACAGAAGTACTGGATTAGGATAGGTGTTGCCCTTAGGCACTCCCCCCAAAAAGAGGTAGGAGTAGAGAAGGAAAGGCCCCCCCGTAAGAAGGGCTACTTCAAAGGGATCCGACCCCGCGAGCGGCAGTTGGGGCCGTTAGGACTTTACGGTTTGGCCAGACCTTGGGGAGATGGTCCCCCATAGGTCTCAGTGCCGCCGCTTTTAACTCCTTCCTAGGTTCTTACCTATCCTTTCTACTACGCCCCCCCCTTGTGCGACTGAGGGCCTCCCTCAAAGAGCCCACCCCCGGCATTCCGAATTAGTCCACCATCAGTAGTGGGATTCTTTTCGTGTAGGGAAGATTTCTTCCCTCTTTGCACTAAGCCTTTCTTACCTTACATGAGACGAGATATCCCATAATAGCCCCGAGATAACCCCAATGGTTTCCTTCTCCTTTTTTTCCCGAACCGGGGCGTTTAGGATGATGCATGCTCCGCAGAAGAACGGGTTCCTTCTGGAGGAAGGCCCGGTCCTTCCGTGGTTACCACTTGACCGAGCGTAGTTTTTCTACTACTGCCAACCCCGACGAAAGTAATCGGCTTCCCCAGGTCCCCTGCACTAACTTTTTCCAACGGAGCACCTCGGATCCCGCCGCTTATGAAAGAGGATAACCACACCGTTTCATACGAGCCCCATCCCTCACGGGAAGAGCCCTGACGTTTCACCCCCTGATAATGGCCCTTTTTAACCTTGGCCCCTTTTCTCCCGCGCGCCGTGTTTCTGACAGTCGAGTGAGGCCTGCCCAAATTTCCTGGGTAAAAGGAATTCTCACTTAGAAGTCTCCCACGTGTGCCTCCCGCAGAGGGACCCTTCCTCCGAGCACGGTGGCCCCCCCGTTCACCGCCCCCATAGAGGTAGGACTGCCGTGTTTTTCCTTTTCACCGTCGCCCCTTTCCATTCAGGTCCTCGGCCTCTTCCGGCACACCTTACTAGAACCTCCTTTCTTCCCGCTCCAGTCTCCTTTTCCCCCTTGTGGGGCTAAGGGCCCCCAGGGTATATTGACCTTCCGGATGCCCTTTGGACTGCTAGTCCCCCCCCCCCCCTCTCCTGAGGATATTCCCCGCCGGGCAGCGGATCCAACAGCCTCTTCCGGACGAGTACTCGCGCCTCGTGGGGACCGTATCCCCTGTATTGCGACAAAGATTTCCTACTGTGCCCCTCCCACACATCGACGGTTTTGGGAACTGACTTGGGCTCTCTGGCTTTTTTTTTCCCCCTTGAGTTAGGATATCGGTCTTCTTCCTTTGAGGCGCCGGTGTCCCCTCAAAGGGCTTTATTTTTCCCACCCTTCCTTTATTGTCAGGGGTGAACTGAGAACGGTCAGGAACGGTTTTTCTGCTTAGGCTATGGGCAGTTTCTCGTTCTCTGAGGGTCGCCTTTCCTTCGTTTTCTCTTACGTCCGGCGGTCCCCCTTCACGAAAGTAGTGGATCGGGATCCTACACCCCCCGCCCTTTTTCGCTGACGCAATGGTTGTTTTTCTCTTGTAACCTCTCGGTTCTTTTTGGACGTCTTTCCGTTCTCATCTCAAACCGCGATAGATCCGCCCTGAGATTCTTCGTGGCCGTACCCTCTCCTTTTAACGGGTCTTCCCTTGTCCTTTTTGCCCCAGTAGCCCCTCCGGGAACTCCCGCCCCAAGGACTTTTCCCGTACCACGCCATTCTTTTGCCACCGGAAAGCCGGCTCCCCCCTTGTTTGCCCCCGTCATGCTCGCTTTTTTCCGTTGTTCCACGTGCGAATTCCCCTTAGCTTTTATAGTGTCCTTTACTTATCTCACGAAGTTTTCTCCTTTCCCCCCTCTTTTTCCCCCGACATGAGGATCTTCCCCACGCACCCTTTCCCCCGCGCCTCACGAACCAGTTCCCTCCACTGATTTCCGTGGGGGGGACTGGGAAGATTTACTTTCTCCTCCCAGCGAGAGGAAAGCGCGCCCCTCACAATTTTTCCTCCCGACTCAGACCGAGAACGGAGAGCCTCACCCAAGCTTTGCCTTCAGGGTTTTTCAGAGTGCTTTCCACGCTGGTTCTCGACACCACAACCCCTAACGGCCCGGGATGCTGTAATGGGCGCCTCTCCTCCTTTTCCCCCTTTCGTCCGTCGTGACCGATTCTCCTTCAAGGCTGACTGACATTGAGAAACTTTTCCCTCGGACACCGCCGTTTTGCCCCATTTTTTTCACCCAGCCGCTCGTCCTTCCCCCCTCTTTGAAACTCGAAAGACTCCATGATAAGCGACCCTTCGTGCCCTGCCTCCTGCCCATTTCCCTTCCCCTCCTTTCCTTAGGCGGAAATTCGCTCCCTTCCTCTAGTGGGGCTCTTACTGATGGCCTAAGTTTTTCATTGTACATCCGAGCTTCTGACACTCTGCTCCTCCCCATCCTTATCGAGATGGATTGTTTTCTCTCTCCCTTCATTGCCGAATAGGAGAGTATGCCCCAGAAGAAGTGTTACGTCTTCGTCGCAAGCTGCCGTACTTTCCCCCATTCATGCAAAGCACCAAGGACAACCTTTTTTTCCCCGTGCCGCAGGCGGCTCTCCCCGTCGTCGTTGGCGTGAGCATCCCCCTTCACACGCACTGCCTCACTCCTTCCCCTTCCTGATGAAACCCGCTGCCCGCTTTCTCTTTTCCCTGTCCGGCCTCGGTGTCCTCCCTTTTTCCGCCTCCCCCCCCCCCAGTACCCTGGACTCCCCAGTCCCAGTAAAACAGTAAGTGTTACCATCGCAGTGTCCTACCTAGTATGGTCAGAGGCTGTGAGGGACGTCCCTTTCTTGCGTGTTCTACTCTTCGGGGCCAAGGTACCCCTGACCCCCGCATGTCGTCACATTCTCAGGTCTTTTTTCTGGACCTTTACCCTCCCCTCTTACCAGTGTTCTCCCCCTTGCTCGCGATAGACCGGCGTCAAGTTCCGCTTTTCCCTCCCCGGTCCGAGAAAGTCATCCCCGGTCATTTAGCCCCCCCCCCCCCATGCGAATCAATACCTTTTTGTGAACTATCAGTGATTATAATGCATAATCTCGGAGCCCGCTCCCCTTCCCTCGGCCTCGCGTGAACACCCCCCCCCCCCCTACCCCCCCCTTCCTTCTGAAGACGCAGCTCGTTTTGCGCTTATGTAAGCTTCTATTGGTACTTTTGGTCGAACTTGATCTAAAAGACCCCTTTCCGGAGCATTTCGTTCCTCCCCGAGTTACTGGTCTCCGGCTCGGGTAAGGGCTTTCTAGAGCCTCGTCCCCGCTCCCTTCCCTGTATCCGTCGTAAAAACGTTATACGTATACCCCCGCCTTCCTAGGCGTTGTTTTTTTTTTTAGAGCCTGAGTAACCCCTCGTCCCGCTGCGCCTTTCTTCCTCACTTGCAGTATGCAATGCCGCACCGTCCGTGGACCCCTTCTCTAAGTAGTGCACTCTTTTTCCTTTGAGTACTCTGAAGTCTACATCCTACGACACGGCTTGCTTCTTCCTTCCAGTAGAAGAGGTCTCCTTTTCAAGCGCAGTTTTCTCATTGCTGTAAGTGCCTGAGTTTGATGCGCGTTCTTCCTTTTTTTTTTGTTGATGGGTTGGTCTGGTCCTTCCCGGAGGTAGCTCCTTTTCAAGACACGTTTGTACGTCTGCCGGTACTTTCCGCACCAGAACGAGCCCTTCCCTGCTGGACGCGTTTTCATTCGACGTACATCCCTCTATGCAAACGCAGTCCGTCTTTTCATTTTTTCCTGACGATTCTCTCCCGCGCGCCCCCTCCTCGGCTGTCCCTTTCTGCAGGAACCAGCTTTTTCTTTGTGTGAGAGTACTCCTCAGTTCATTCCCTCACCTTGCGGTAGTTTTCTCCCCCTCTATAAGTTCCCCTTCTTTGAAAGTCGCCCCTTTTTCCTTTGTGCTGCCGACGACATGCACGCCTTTTCCTGTTGACAGAGAAAGTCCGGTTCTCGGGCATTCCCCTTCTGAGGAGTCCTTCCCCTTTTTTTCTCCGCGTGTTTTCACGGAACTGTTCGCGCTTTAGCACCGAGTGATTTTACATATGCTGCTTCAGAGAGCCTGCAAGTAAAGACAGTGATGAGTCTTTTCCCTCCGGCCTCTTCGACGATTCACGCTCCCGCTTTAACTTTATAAGAGACAGACAGCCATTCTTCTCCCAATGTGTCCCCTCCCCTGTCTTTTCGTCGGATGTTTCTCCCTTTCAATTGAAGGGAAGGGAGCACTCTCATGCCGCCCCTTTTTCCCCGCGTAGATAGGTCACGACGCATTCGTTTTCCATGGTAGTCCCCTTTTCCTTCCCCTTCCCCTCCACGACTTTGCGCAGAAGCGGCTTTTCTTTTTCCCGAGATGGCGGCTGCAGAGTCTCACTTTTCTCGATGCGAGCTCTTCTGTAAGTCGGGAGGTTTCCTTCCCTCACCGGCACTGGTTTTTGGACGAGGGAAACAGAGCCCCGTATCCCCTGTTCCATTACAGTTCTGCACTATTGTCTCTCCTCCTTCCTTTTCCTCCCCTCTTCTTTTCCTTCTTCAATAAAAATGCCTTTTTTAATGGAAGAAAAGCCCTTGTGGGCCCGAGGTGTTTCTTTTCCGCTCCGGGTACGGCGGGCCCCCTTCTCCTCCTTCCTGGCGACTCCTCTTTTCGAAGGCGGCATTTTTCCCCGAAAGGAGCAGGGGCGGTTTTTGTCGGTACGATTTATGTTCGTGCCCCCCCCCCTCCTCATTAAAGACTTTTCTTTCGTGCATGCTTAACGATTCCCTCTTGAGAGGGGTACGTTGTCTTCTTCCTCTAGTGTTTCATCCGTTCCTTGTTGTTGTTTTTCCCCTTTGGTGGACTGGAGAAATATGGGGGCGCCCTTTCAGTGCAGTAGTAACAGCCCTTTTTCCCTGATTACCTTTTACCCATCCGTTTCCTCCTCCAATTCTCGTTTTTTCTCCGGTAAGCGGCTTTTTTTTTTTTTTTTTTGGTGAGACGTGTCGCTCCCTTTTCTTCTTTTTTGGTTTTCCTTTTTTTGTGTTGCCGGCCTCGTCTTGTGAGACCCTTTTGTGCCCTCTTCTGTCAATTCCTGGAAAGGTCTGAGAAGGTCTCTCTATAAGAGCCTCAGACATCCCTTTCCGTCCACTACTATTTTCCCTTCCCCGCAGAGATGGCTCGCTCGGCACCTGGCCTCATCAGACAGTGATGCACCCCTCTCCCCCGGAGCAGAAGAAGCACCCCTTCACACTCCACTTGTCGGCCCAGCCTTAGTCCTCCCCTTCCCTTTCGACTGTTTCAATTCCCCCCCCCTCCCCTTCCTCTGGCGAAGAGAAATTCTTTTCCCTCAGACACCAGTAGACGCTGCACGTTTTTTCCTCCCTCAAGTGAAGAGCAAGTCCAGTTCCCCCCCTGTTTTTTTCCCTATCTTTTCTCTTGCGTGTGTAAGTAGTGTCTTCCTTGGGTGAATTAACGTACTTCCCCCCCTAAGAGA
>Ga0179591_1376998_pt1 | contig 10120 bp, 14 predicted proteins | sample CZOMad2_1_08_16f_FD_182891 | JGI IMG/M metagenome (GOLD analysis project Ga0179591, IMG submission 182891) | Vadose zone soil fungal communities from Angelo Coast Range Reserve, California, USA - CZOMad2_1_08_16fungal (PacBio error correction) | ecosystem: Environmental > Terrestrial > Soil >... | reverse complement strand
GCGCCTGACGGGAAAACGCCACCGGGCTCCGCCGGGTATTTCGTCTCGGCGGCGAGGCAGCAGTGCTGGCGATGGGGCCGGCGCTGATTGGGCGCGCCCCAAAAAGATGCTACCTGCTGGGCGGCGGGACGTCGATGGGGCTGTCGTACGGTTTTTCAACGGAGGGGTGTGCGCGGATCATTTCAGGAGATTTCAACCGCGTGGGAGGGGGGTGGGGGGGGGGGGGGGGGGGGGGGGGGGGGGTCCTGGGGGCGGTTTCCACCATCTGCTGGTGCGAAGCAGGAACTCAACGAGCGCCGTCTAGGTTCCGCAAGCCCCACGGCTTAAATAATGGAACAGGGCAAAGGGTGGTGGCCCGACGGGGCAAAGCGCGACCGAAAAATGCCGGGGGCCATTTGAAGGAACGTCAAGGAGTTGACCTCGGCGGTTGGCCGGGCGGAAGCGCAAGAAGCTTCAGGAATCTGAAAAGTTTCACGGGCGGAAAGCCGGTGGGCTTTAGCTTAGGGAACTACGGTATGTTTGTCGCCCTTTTGGGACATCCGGGCCCTTACCAAAGGCTTTATTTTCAAGCCAGGATGCAAAATCGGATTTCATGTGGCTTCTTGCAAGTCGTATCCGTCGTATTCGCTTCTGTCCGGCCCACGCTTGCTCGTGCTTATTTTGTCTAGGGGCCGATTCGAGCAAATTAGCCGCCCATCTGGGGCTGCGTTTAGCGTTCGATGGTTTTCTACGCAAGTCGGGCGGCTGGCAATTCCTGCGCTTACTCTTGGGGATCCGGTTCTTTTCCACTCCAGCAATGGCGGGGTCTGATCCACAAGCAGTTGCGCGCGCGGCCAGGACTGCAGTTTAATTGCCACCAGGGCCCGTTTCGCAGGCGACCTGTTTTTCTGGTCTAGGCTTTATTTACAAATAGTTTCGCCGGTTTCTTGGCGGCAAAAATTATTACCGCGGGTTTTCGGGGACCGGCCTGACCGGCCCGCATACGTTTGCGTTTCGGTACGGGATCCTCGTTTTTAACCTGCCACCCAGATCGCTTCCTGGTCGAACGGCATTCTCGCGGGGGGGTTCGGGTTTTTTACGGGGCTTAGGTGCTATGTTAACACTTGTTTGTGGGACGTTGTGTACTCCCCATCTGATCGCGGGGCCCGATATCACCCACTCCGCGATGCTATCCCGGGTTGCAAAACGGGAGGGTGAGAGGCTCAAGACGGCCGATCGCATCTCACTTTGTGCGGGCTCATCATTTGCGATCAGCTTGTTTAAAAAAAAAGACCATGCTCGCCGGGACGGCATCCAGCCATAGTCGGGATGGCCTTGGGCCCGGGACGTTCCCTTCATCTATGGCCTGGATCGGAAGTTGCTGGCCAACCCCACCTTTCAGCTGGATGTTTTGTTGTTGTGTTTTTTTTCGAACTTTTCGGCGATTTACGGACCCACATGGCGATCGGCAGTTATCGCTGATGGTTTCGGGCCCGTTTTTCTGCGCTTCATTTTTCCCCAAGCGCCACCAAGGCGGGGGCAGACGAGGCATCAGCGAGGTTTATGGCGGACGATGGGCATGGGCGGCTGTACGGTTTATCTGGGGGGATATTCTTTATCCGTGGGCGGGGGCACGGAGCGGCCGGCGGTAGTTACGTTATAAATTGATTGCCACCCTGAGGGGGCTTTGCCGGCGGCCTCTGGCATGGCCGTCCGGCAGTGAGGACATTTCGTGGCCGTGGGGGCGTTTTTGCGCTTGTGCACGGCGGGTATCTCTGTGTGAATTCAAGCGTGGAAGGCCCCAAAAAAAGGGGGGGGGGGGGGGGGGGGCCCGGGATTATTTCTGCCGTTTCGCCGTTTACGGAGCGCGGCGCCTTTCGTCCTCACTTTTTGTTGGTCGATTCGTCGGTTGCCTGGGGGTTTTTCTTGCGCGCAGAAACGATGCGTCGGCCCGGCCGTATGCTCCTTTCAAGGCCTGGCGAAATCCAACCCACGCTCCCCCTGCGCATTTGCGCGAAGAGTGGTGGCGTCCCATGGTGGGGTGTTCTTGCATGCTCGGGCTGGTTCGCGGCCAAAAAAAAAAACCACACGCCAGACGATCATTGGGGTTTACGACCCATGTGAGACATGGAGGGGTGGGCGGAGGGACCGTATTGGGAACCGGGCAAGGGCGGCCTTCCTCTATGGCCGCAGCCGCCGTGTGGGCGTTCGGGGATTCCTTCGGTTATTCAGCCAAGCACAGCGCTATATTTCTCCTTTCCGTTTTGGAGAACTGGATGTTCTTGTAAATTTCTTTTCGGTTTCCTCGGTGGACGGGTCTGGCGACCGGCCCATTGCTCCATTTGCGGCCTTTCAATTTCCGTGGTTTACGTACCCGGGCAACCTGTTCCGGGACCCGCGGGATTTATTTCGTCCGCTCAGCACACCGACAGAGGCTGGGCCAAATGCAGGGAACTGATCCCGGAGGCCGGATTTGACCACGGTATTGATGGGCCCCATTCGCTTGCGGTCCCCATGTTCGCCAACAGCGAGATTGTCGGGACCGGGGGGAAACTCGGCGGTCCATACCTTCAAATTCGGCGTATTGTCGGGATTCATTCCACTCTCGTTGAGCCAGCGGTTTTTCGGGCTCAACCCCCCCCCCCCCCCCCCCACCCCTCCCCCCCCCCCCCTACGCGGCCCAACTTCCGCCCGCATCCGGAAAGCTGTTTTTGGTTCTGGGAACTGGATGGGACCGATTTTTTCTTTACCAGTTCCGCCGGAGATGCGGACTTCGGGACCGTTCGCCATCCCAGCAGATCTCTATCGGATTGAAACCTCAGGGCGTACCGAATTCTGTTCCAGCCGCGGATTACCGCGGCGGCGCATACGGTCGGGATCGTTGCTTTCGCCTTTTGCAAGCCGTTTTCGGCAACGGTCGCCCAATGGGCTCGCAGCGGGGACATATTCTGACGTGTTCATGGCGAATTTAGGTGGATGAGATTTTACACACCGTGCCTTTGCAGGGCGGATGGGTTCATCGGTATAAAAAAACCAAAGGCCCAAGGGCGCCGTTGGGGCATTTGCGCTTCCACGCGTCAAAACAGTTACCCAAGAACAAAACAATGGCACGTAGTGGATTTGTGGGCACATGGTTTTCGCAATTTTTTGAACGCGCTTTTTTGCTTGATCAAAAATCCGCCCGAAGCGAGGGTTCGAGTCTTACTTCCGCCCCTATTCCGTCCTTGGGGAATACTTGTCGCGAAGCGGAGATCATCCGCAGGGACGCGCTCCCGACCGGTCTATTTTGATTCAGTGCCGATGTTCATCGCCGGATGGCTTGCCGGTTTGGCCCAAACGTCCACGTTTCGATTTTCCGCGAACATCGAGGGGGGCATAACCCACGATTTCTCAACCAAAGATCTGGAACTTATCAACCACTCGCTGTGTGGTCCCGATTCGGGAAGGTTATATCTTCATATTCGGCGGGCACCGGCCGATCCATTGTCGTTCGATCGCAACACGGCAACCGGTTTGGCCTCAATCGGCGGGTGAGTGTGACAGGTTTTTCCCGGGCCTATCATCTTCGGGAACGAACGCCACAGCGAAAGGCCGGGTCCAAAAAAAAAAACAGGAAAATCAGGGGAAGCCGGGCCATCCGGATGCACAGCGGGCGCCGTAAAAACGACCAGGGGGCAAAGCGATTAAAGGTTGCGCGGCCCCAGGGGAAATGGCGTTGAGATTGTTGGCGGGGATTTATAACGGGCGGGCGATGCGGGAGTTTCTCCTGGACAGAGGAGCGGGTTAGACCCATGCGAGGAATTTTTGGGGGGCCGAGTTTCCTGTCGCCACGACGACGCCTCGAGAGCGCGGACCCCGCCGAACCGCGTGGCGGATTTGTTGGTTTCTCGGCGATTGACGGGAGTTGCTTGGCCAAGGCCGATGGACGCGCATTGCTATGCGAAAACGCCTCACACAGCATTTCGAGGCCCGCAAAAGGGGGCCCTGACAGCCGGGGCGGACGCTGGCGCGCTGCCGGTTTGCGCGCAAAGTTCCGATTTCCAGTTTCGCCGGCACAAGCAGCCACCACCGTGCGGGCGGCTTCGTTAAGGGGGCTTACGGCTTCGTTTGGGCCGGCATGTTTACACACCCTCGCCCGGGGGGGAGATATGTTTTAGAGGGACGAGGGACCCCACGCCGCGGGACCAAGTTGGCGCGGACGCCCGGGCCCGTTCGTAGCGGAGGATGCCGGCAGGGCGGAAGTTGGTTTGTGTGAACACCTTCAGGGATAACAACGGACAGCAGGAGGCTCAATATGTCGATTGGCATCGGCGCGCGAGGTTCGATGGGCGTTGATACGGCCGGTTACCGGCATCTCTCTCTTTTACTTTTGGTTTTGTTACTAATAAGTGTTGGTGGGCGGGGGGGGGGAGGGGGGGGGGGCGGTAGGGTGGTTGTGTGGGGGGGGGGGTGTGGGTAGGGGGGGGGGAGTCGGGGGTGGGGGGGGGGGGTGGGGGGGTGGGGGGGGGGGGGGGGGGGTGGTGGGGGTGTGGGGGTGGTAGAGTGGGTTAGGGGGGGGGTGGTATGGGGTGCTGGGGTTTGGTAGTGTGGTGCGTCTGGGGTGTCGGGCTGGGTCGTGGGGCTGGGGGGGGGTGTTGGGGGGGGGGGGGGGGGGGTGTTTGGGGGGGAGGGGGGCTGGGTATGTGTGGGGGGGGGGCGGGCGGGTGGTGTGGGGAGGGGGTGCCTGGACGGGGGGGGGGTGGGGGGAGGGGGGTTGGGTGTGCTTTGGTCAGTGTTAGGTGGGGGGGTCGGGTTGGTGGGTGAGGGGGTTAGGGCGGGTGGGGGGCTGTGGGGGGGCGTAGACAAGGGGTGGGGGGGTTGTGTTTGGAGGGGGGGGCGGGCGCGCTTTGGAGTGGGGGGTGGGTGGGGGTGGGGAGGTGAGGGGGTAGGGGGTAGTGGGAGGGGTTTTGGGGGGAGGCTTGGGGGGGGGTTGGTTTGAGGGGGTTGGGTTAGTGTGGGGGGTTGGCTGGGTGGGGGGGGGGGGGGGGGCGTGGGGGGGTGTGTGAGGGGTTGGTGTGGGATATGGGGGGGTTGGGGGGGGGGGTGTGGGGGGGGGGGGGGTGGTGGGGGTGTGGGGGTGAGTGTGGGTGGGGGTGGGGTGGGGGTGGGTGGGGGGTGGGGGGGGGCGGCGGTGGGGTGGTGTGGGCGGGGGGTGGGGGGGGGGGTGGGGGGGGGGGTGGGTGGGGGGATGGGGGGGGGGGTTGGGGGGGGGGGGTGTGTGGGGCGGGGGGTTGGGGAGGGGTGGTGGGGGGTGGGGGGTTGGGGAGTGGAGCGAGGGGAGGGTGGTGTTGCGCGTTGAAGGGGGGGGGTGGGGGGGGGGGGGTGGGGGCTGGGGGGGGGGGGGGAGTGGTCGTGGGGTCTTGTGTGGTGGGTGGGAGAGAGGGTTGGGGGGTTGTGGGGCGGTGATGGCGGGGGGGTTGGGGGGAAGTAGGGGGGGCGGTGGGGGGTGCGTGGGGGTGGGGGGCTGGGGGGAGGGGTGGTGGGGACGGTGGGGCGGGGGGGGGGGGTGTTGGGTGGGTGGGGTGGTTGGGATGGCGGGGTGGGGGGGAGGGCGGGGGGTGGTGGGGGGGGGGGGTGGGGGCGGGGGGGGTGGGTGGGTGGGGTGGTGGGGGGGGTGGGGGGGGGGGGTGGGAGGGTGGGTGGGGGGGGGGGGGGGTGGTGGGGGGGGGGGGGGGGGGGGTGTGGGGGGTGGGGGGGTTTGTGGGGGGTGTGGGGTGGTGGGGGGGTGAGGGCGGGAGTGGTTGGATGGGGGTTGTGGGGGTCGGGGGGGCGGGGGTGGTGGGGGGGGGGGGGGGGTGGGGGTGGGGGGGTGGTGGGTGGGGTTGGGTGTGGGGGGGGGGGTGGGGGTGGGGGGCGTGGGGGGAGGGGGGGTGGTGTTGGCTGGGGGAGGGTGTGAGGGGTGGGTGGGTGTGGGTTTTGTGGGGTGGGGGGGGGTTGTTTGAAGAGATTGCCGGGGGACCGGGCGGGTTTATCAACGCGGCATCGAAAGGCGCGGCCGAGGAATCAAAGATGAAGGCCCGCGGGGGCGTCCAGTGGGGATTTTTTTTGTGTTGGTTTTTCTTTTTTTTGGTTTTGCTGGTGGAAGACGTTCCAGACCCACGTCCCCGCCCGGCCGGGAATTTTTACCCGCCGGTACAACCGGGCACGGGGCCGCCGCGCACGGGGTCGCGCGGGGTCGCCTCGGGATCGAAGATAGGCCCCGTCGAGGTCGGAAACCAGGCCCGCCAAACGAAAGCGGGAAAGCCTGGAAAAACGAAGGCCCCGCCGAACCGGTTGGGGCGGCCTTTTGACAGGGGGGCAGGGGAGGAGCGGAACTTGCGCCAGGCACGGCCCGGGCGGCGCAGCGGCCGCCCGGCTTGTTTAATGCCTCGGGGACGAATTGCATGTTGAGGGCGTTCGGCAGAGGGAGGCCGAGGGCATCGACTTGCGCAGCAACCGTCCGGAAGCGGCGAAAACCAAATCGCTCGCGTCGGGCCGGGGTTTATTCGCGAGGTCTCGAGGGGCGTCCGTAGTTGGTAGGACCTGAAAAATCTCCACAAAAATGGGCCCATGGCGTCCGCTACACGGCATTTACTTGTCCGAGGATGAAACACTCCGCATCGCCGCGTAGGTTAATCCTGGCCAAGCAAATCTTCGGGGGAGAGGTCCCTGGCCGGCAACATTTTAATCGCTTGCCCTTGTTCGATTTTACTGCGGGCCCGGGGGCTTCCGGATTGGCCCTGTTGCCGGAGTTCGGTTTGGAACCGCCTTCGCTGTTTTGATTGTCCGTCGAGAGGATAGGGCCGTGACCGTCCCTCGCCCGCTCGATTGAGGCCACCGGTGCGTGCCGCGCGACGAATGACGGCCGCCGGCGCCAGAATATTGAATGATTACCTTCCGACGGACAAACAGGCGAGTTGTGAATAAGGGTCCCGCTTAGTTGTGAGATGTGGGTGAGTGGGGGGGGGGGGGGGGGGGGGGGGGGGTGTTGCCCTCGATTGTCCGGCGGCCTCGGCAAACGTGACGTGGGGCCGGTTGCAGCCCTTCGGCGAATGGAATTAGGCCCGAAATTTTCAAGACCGGTGGAAGCGGTCGGCGCAAGATCTCCTCGGCATCCCGCGAACATTCTTTCCGGACGGGGACATCGGGCGGGAAAGTTGGGGACCGCGAAAAACTGACGTCGGGGGCGATTTTTTGATTCCCAAGGGCGAAAAAAAAATCGGTTCCCAATGCCGAAACCAGGGGCCGCCAACAATCATAGGTTGACTATGTTTCTTGGGGTATTGAAGCGTGGAGCGGCAAATGCCCAAACCGGCCTTGTGGTTTATACGGGATGACCCAATTCGGCCTTGTGCAAACGGCCACGCGGTCATCTCATTCCACCTGATCGCCCCTGAATTCAGATTTCTTGCGCCGCTGCGAGCCCTGGGGCGGACGTTGTGCGCGCGGCTTGGCACCGGGGCCCGGCACCGCTCCCCCACAGGGAGTGGCGCGGTCTCGCGGGCTGACCAAACGAGTTATTCGGTTGGGGACGCCTTGAGGTTTTCTCATCGATAGAGACCGTGGGGAGTCGACGTGGGAGTCGATATTCCGGCCCGAACTGAAGAAAATCCGGTCATCCCAGTCCCCAGACAACGAGGCTTCGGTTGGCGGGGATGGCCCGCGTGAGCACGGAAACTCTGTTCAAGGGATGATGAGTACCGAAATCGCCATTTGAGGGATTCGCGAGGCCGAGTTTACCGGGTGCGATTCTCGATTTGGGGGACAAAAAAATGGACCGCAAGCGATGTGCCAATTTCAATACCGTGTAAACATCCTGGGATCCGGATTTCCAGTTCCTGTATTTGCCAATCTGATTGTCGGTGGTAGGAGAGGACGAAAAATCCCGCGATGTCCGGAACAGTTGCACGGCGGGGTCGCAGGAAATTTGAATTTGCCGCCAATGAGCCAATTGGCGTTCGCCAGACCGGACACGCGGAACCGACAAATTATTTACAGAAGGGATTGCCCATTTCATCGACCCTGAAAGTAGCTGAATTCGATGTGCGGGAATTGACGAGAAATCCGAAACGCCCCCACGGGCGGGCGTGATAGAGGAAAAGGGGGGGGGGGGGCCGGCGTTGCCGGTTGGCCAATAAGGGCCCTCGCCACCCGTCCATTTCTGGTCGTTACCCCATGATTCGTCTGCGTGGTGCGCGAACCAGGCAGAGAGTGCATACACGCCACATGGCGGCGCAAACATATCGCGATAGGCCGAGGGGGGACGTTGGGTTGGGTATCGCCCATCCCGTGAAACGGATCATGAGCGCCCCGCCGACCAATGTGTCTGACGCGAAAGAAAACCCAGGCAAACGGAACGATCGACACAAAGGTGAGGACGAAGGGCGGGCCGCGGATCGTAAGGACCGGCGGAACAACGCGGAAAATAGCGCCGGGCGTTGGGGCCATTCCACGGTGATTCAACAGAGATACGCGCCGGCAAGCCGACAACCCCACGCACGAAGGTCCACGCCGCGCCACTGCCGAGGCGCCGGAGCCCACATAGTTGATTCATCCGAGGTTACGTAACGAAACGCGGCCTCTCCGTTGGCCCAAGGGGATATAAAGCTATAGTCCCGCAGGAAACGTGGGGACAGGGCGTATGTTGCCATCGTTAGCCAGAAAAATCGATGAGCTCGTGCTTGTAAGGGGCCCCGAATTTTGAAAATTGAGCGGCAGCAAAAAAAGCCCGAACATCAGCTCGATGTATTGACGATTCCGCCATGTAGGAATGAGCCTTGAAAAGGTTCGAAATAAGATTGAAAGGTGTAGGCCAGGCAACTCCGATTCAGGCAGGTAGAATGAGGGAACCGTCTCGGGGCCAAAAAGGCCAAGCGGCGAACGTGGGCTGGATGCCGTCGGCGAGCATGGTTCTTTTGGAACAAGCCGACCCAAAATCATGAGGCCGCAACCAAAGTGAGATTGGCGGGCTACGGCGCTGCCTTTTCCTCGCGTTCGACCTGCGGGATTTGACATCGCGTGGTGGATTGGATTAGGCGCGATCAGAGGGGGAAAGTACTTTCCAAAAAACAATGGTTGTTAAGAGCCCGTCCGTACCCGCGAAAACCTCCCGGCGGATAGGCGCTCGACCAGGACAGGCCGATCTGGGTTGAAGGTGTAAAACGAGATCCCGACCGGAAGCCCCCACCGATGTGGCGGTATGCCGGTCGAAAAAACACCGCGTTGATATTTTGACGCGGAAGAAGGGCCGGGCCCACATTATTTGAAATAGCCGAGCCACCAGAAGGTTCCGCCGGCGACGCCGGTGGCAAGAAACGGCGCGTTCGGGGCGGCAGGCGGCCGGGCAAAATGTTGTGGATCAGGAAGCCAGCCGATGGCGTTACTTGAAAAAAGGACCGATGGCCAGAAGTAGGGCGGGTGATTGGCAGCCCCGCCGATATGCGTGAAAACCATCGACGCGAACGCAAGCCCCACAGGGAGGGGAGCTAATTTGCTCGATCGGGCGGCAAGGACCAAAAATAGCCGAATTCGCGTTGACCGGCAGGGAAAAAGCGACGACGAAGGATTTAGAATTGAAGAAGCCATTGGAAACGATTTGGCAGCTGGTTGAATTAGCGCGTGAAGGGCGGGGCGGTGTTAAGGGCGGGGGACACAATTACCGTAGTTCTAAGCTAAAAGCCACCGCTTTCCGCCGCTTGACAAACTTTTCAGATTTGAAGACTCTGCGCTGGTGCCGGGGCACCGCCGAGTAGGAACTGCTGACGTTCTTTCATGCGCAGCAGTTGTCGGCCGCTGCCGTCGGAACCCACATTGCCTTTGTTCCATGTTGTTAGGTGGGCTTTGCGACCGAGAAGGCGGCCGCGTGAGTTGCTGATCGACCAGCAGGATGGCGACGCCGAGGGTTTCTTCGCGGTTGATCTCTTGATTGATTTCGCGAACACCTTCCTTGCCCAGTTTAAAAGGGCGGACAGCCCCCAGCGACGGGTCGTCCATTTCAGGATTATCTTTGGGGCGCGCATCCAGGGCGCGCGCCCGGCACCGCCAGGGGGGGGCATTCTGCTGCCTCGCCGCCGGAGGAGATTCTAGCCTTGCGAAGGCCCCGGTTGCGTTTCCTTGCGGCGCA
>Ga0179591_1322670_pt1 | contig 10121 bp, 10 predicted proteins | sample CZOMad2_1_08_16f_FD_182891 | JGI IMG/M metagenome (GOLD analysis project Ga0179591, IMG submission 182891) | Vadose zone soil fungal communities from Angelo Coast Range Reserve, California, USA - CZOMad2_1_08_16fungal (PacBio error correction) | ecosystem: Environmental > Terrestrial > Soil >... | reverse complement strand
TTGGCATCTTGCTTCTGGCTAGAGGCCTTTTTCTGTCTTTTTTTGCGGGAACCGTTGTGTGTTTCCTCCCAGAATCTCAGTTGTGAATCAGGGGGAACGCCTGCGCGCATTTCCTCCCCTCATGTGCTCCGTCTCAGGTTTCCTCGTCTTCCCTGTTTTCATAAACCCTTTCCTGGAGACCTCCGTTCTTAAACTGGTCCCTCTTTCACGACAGGGGCTTTGGGTACGCTTACTGTTTTGGTTTTTTATCCACTTTAATTCCAATCACATCCTTCCAAGACCCTTCCCTGTTTCCTGCACCAACCGTGATATTTTTACCCCCCCCTCTCCGCCACCGACTTGGAACTCTTCTCCTCGGTTCCGAGTTTCTCTCTGAGACCATGTTGAAAGTTTTGTACTCTTTCGATTCTGTTTTTTTACGCTGGAAATATGCCTTGTTGGCGACCAAAGGTCCATTTTCCCTGCGGATCGCCCCCAGCTTCCCCCAGACGTCCGGGCGCTCGTAGAATTCTGACCCTTAGATTCTTTCCCTTGACCCCCCCCAATCTTTTAAAGTCGCTTTTTTTTAGTCTTTCTTGTTCAACTGGAGACTTTTTCTGGTGACTTGATGACTATTCATAGCCCCCCCTTCCGACTAAAAGCTGCTGGAATCAGATAGGTTTATTTTTTAGTTGTGTGTGGCTCTCTATTTTTTTTTTTGGCCGCAGCGGCGTGATCTTCGGAACTCCTTTTTCCCCTGAACAAGGTTGACGCTTCTTTTTCTTCTCTTTAGACCCACCCTCCCCCTGACGTCTCTGGAGAAATGATGTGGTGTTGGTGGGATACACCCTGTGTCGCCTCCCGCCTTTGCTCCCTCTATTCCAACTGAATTCTTCACCCGGTGTTTTTATTTCTTGATACCGGCCTAGATAGCAAATGGGTTCCCCAATGGCGAACTGAGTTTGGCAGATAACTACTCCGGGGAAGTTGAATGAAGGCCATTGACCTCACGTGGAAATACGTGCAGGCGTTTTTTTTTTTTTCCCTCTTCGATTTCCGTTCAGCGTCTATGGGCCTTTCTTGTGCCTTCTTTCCTTAGCTTCCCACCACTTCTTTTCATCCAATAAAACCTTCACCTAAAAGAGGGTGTGTGTTGTGGGGTTTTTATAGAAAGGCCTCCATTTTTATCGGCCTCCGGTTCATCCTAGTGCTTGACCGATTTTCTTCCTCTTCGGGGCCCGTAAAGTACTCCTTTCTATCTTTTGCTCTTCCCCGGTATCTGAACGGACCTCTCCTGGGAACTGGGGACGCCACCTTTTTTACAGTTCGAGATGGACTTTTTTGCCGGTTCTTTTCGGCTCTTTTCTATGCTGGCCTTTCATTGTTTTTTCCCTCTTTTTTTTTTTTTTACCGAGAAGCTCATCAGAACTTCGCGGTGCGTGGTGCCCAGATTCTTCTTACGATCCCCCAAGGTTAAATGGAATCCACTCCCCTTCTTCGAGCACGGAAGCGGAACAAAGAATATTTTTTTCCCCCCCCCCCAACCCCCCCCCCCCCCCCTGGGAGACCTAGGTTAGGCGAGTCTGCCGGCTGACGCTCGCTTTTGTCTTTTAGGCTTCCTTAACGCCCCTACTTCGCCTAGAAAGCAGTTGCTCCCTTTTTTTTAGAATCAACCACTCAAGTATTTCGCTTAAGTGTGGAGATCCGCATGTTCTTAATAGACCTGCGCCGGTGCCTGGCGGGGCTGCCCTTTGTCTTCCCCCTTAACCATGAGTCGATCTGTTGATTTTTTCAGTTCGCAAATCCGTCTGCCCGTTTTTAGGATATTTTTTTTTGAAAGCACCTTTCCTTTTCTTTTGTCCAGCAAGCTCACCCTTTTTTTTGTAGCCTTTGGGTGAGTGATTTTTTTGTGAAGCTGTTTTCCCCCAGCCCCTTAGTTTGGTGCCAAGTTTCTCGCCCCTTGTTACTTAGTGGTTCTTCCTACCCCGGGCTTTTCGTTCCCGGACTGGGGCCTCCTCAAGAATTCCCTGTCACTTTAGGTGGGTTTTCCGTTGTGGGCTTTTTCGCCCCGTTTAATGGACTAGATTTCCTTTTCCCCCTTTTAAAGGCCGTACAATGTTCGATATCCCGTCAAGCCCGGAGCGGGCCTTTTTGTTGGAAGAAGGTGACGGTGCGGGACTGCCGAATCTTGACGGCCTTACTGGATTTCGGGTGAGACTGCATTTCCTTTTGATGGCGTCCTTTATGAGAATGGACCCCTGCTTCCTATTGGGGGGGACGGCGCTGGAAGGCTGTTACCCCTCCCCCTGTGTTCGCACTCGACCTTTGTTTTCCCCCAGTGAAGTACCCTTTCCCCCGAGTGGGCCAGACCTTGCTCTACAAGAGTAGGGACTCCCTGGTCTGGTTTTTTGCTACGGTTTGGCTTCTTCTAGTTGAACAAACTTTTCTTCCCTTTCAGGCAGGCTGGCCTACCTCACGCCTGAAGGAACTAGGTTTTTTGGCCGGGTCACTTTTTGCCACGCTGAAGGATCCCCTTTACCTTTGTTACATTTCCTCCCTTTTTTTAGGGGATCTCCCGTACCCGCGCACGGGTGATTGAGGGAGGCAGACTTATGCTTGTTGACTGACCTGCCAGTGGGACCCCCCTGATCAATATTTCAAGGCGGCGTCTCCGATCAACCTTCTCTCCCCTTGCAAATCGTTGACTCCCCCCTCCCCCTTTAGTGTGAGGGAAGATAGCCCCTGGGATTCTGGGTTCCGCTTTTGGGAAAGACGGTACTCTTTTTTCCCTTTCTGCTTCCCTCTGCGGCCATTTAGTTTGTTCTCTTTTGGCCACTTCGGTCTGTAATGGACCCCTCCAACCCCCCTAAGACCTGTAGTTGCCCCCGTCGAGTTTGTGTAGTTTATCCCCTCATTCCTTGTTTGATCCCCCTTTAATATATGGAGTCATTGTATTCGTTTCTGCGGCACCGTCCTTGGAAAAATTGGTTGGGTGCGGAACTTTTTTTTTTTTGCTGCGGAGACTGATCATCCCCCCCTCCCTCTCTAACCCTTGTTGAAGCCCCCTTCCCCCGCGGATTCCCCCCTTTCGCCCCTCACCTCGAGGTGTAAAGGGGATCTACACCCTCTAGTGGAGTCGAAAGCCTCTTTTTTTTTCTCAGCGAACGAATGTTCCCGCTCGGCCTTTTTCCCAAACTTTTTTCCTCAGATAAGGGGATTCTCGAAATTCGCTCCGAGGTTTCAGGTTTCATTTTGCGGAGCGACCCTTCTTTGTGCTGAATCACCACAGCGAGCTTGAGAAGGACACGAGACGTTCTACGAGAAGTGAAGTTCTCTTTTTTCAACCGCGTGTGTATTCTCGTTTTACCCCTCAATCACCTACTTATGAGTCGGAAGCGGAACCTCTTGCCCATATGCACACTTTTCTCTTTTCCTCCTTCCTTAGTTTTTTTTTTGCTCGAGTGGTAATACTTTTTCCCCCCAGTCGCCTCTCAGTAGGTTATGTTTTTCGATTTCATCCCGCCGAATGTTACTCCAGTCAGTTCTTTTTGAAACGGACGATGCCATGTTCTTCTCTCTTCCCCCGCCTCTGTTTCGCGTCGCCTGCACCTGTCCACTCTCTTCGCCGCTTCAAGCTCACTAATAAGAGACGGAATTCGTTACGGTAGCTTCCCCCTGTCCTTTCTCCAAAGGTTTTACCGCGCCGAGCGATTCCCCCCTGCCCTTTTAGCTCGTAAACAAAACAGCGGCCGGGTCGAATCAACGTTTGCTCTTTTTTTTCTCGCTTTCCTCTGACCGTTGCTCGGGTGCGTTCCCGCTCGTCCCTTTCCTTCCGCCCGTTTCCGTCCACCCTTGCTGAGATTTTTGGTTGGGCTGAAAGGATTCGCAAGAACCCAAACCGCCAGGTAATCCCACTTCTGGTACCATTTTTTCCCTCCTGTCCGCAGCCTCTTGTTATCCCCAAGTTTTCCCCCCCCTGCTCCCTAACCACCCCATTCGGAGAGCAATCCACAAAACCGGTCTCTCCTCCCAGCGCTTCATTTTCTGTCCTTACCTCGTCGGTCGAGTTCTCCCACACTCAGTCCGTTTGCCTCTCGCTTCACACCTTCTCTTCCCCCCCCACTTTAACTCCCAAAGCGTAAACATCGGCTAGATCTTTTCCCTTGCCCTCCACGGGAATTGTCCCACACGTCTTTCACTGGATCTTTGGTTCCCCGGATTCGACTCTGTTATAGTGTATGGCATGTCTCCCGCCTGAGGTCTTGCCGACATCAATCATACCCCTTTCTCTTAAATCGTTAAGTAGCCCTGTTTTTTCCCTCGTGTGCCCCGCCCGTGATTCTTGTCGTCGTTCGACCAGGACCGCCCCCCCCCTTTTTCCTCCCCCCTGCTTTTCTTATTTCCTCCCCTAATTCCCCAAGCATGCCGATCGTTTGGTCCATATAGCTCCTTCTCCTTTACCGATCTTTCCCCTCCACCAGGGGCGTTCCTAACTGTCGTCTCGCCCCCTTTTCTTGTCCCGTTCTTAGAAGTACTTCCTGTGGTTGGCCAGCAACAAGTTCAGGTCGATTTTCCTCCCCCCCATTTTTCCTCCAGCGCCCTGCCCCCCCAAAGCCGCCGCGTTAAGCCCGAGCGCGCCTTTTTTACTTTGCGCCATCCTCCCCCCTTCTGCTTTCCTCCCCTTCCTATTTCTTTTTTCATCTTCTTTGAAGGTACCGAAATCCCTCCCTTTCTGACACCCCAACCACTCTCCGGACCTCATCCTCCTTATTTTCCGTCTTTAATGGGTCCGTCCCTTCCCTCTCCTTCCTTTCCCCCCTCCCCCACCCCCTTTCCAAACAACCCTCACGCTTATAGTACATCTTCACCCCTATTGACATTTCCTTGCCCGATGTTTTTCTTCCCCCTCGTACATTTTCGGGGGGGATTTAGCCAATATGAAAAGCTGCCTGCTATCGACTCCCCCCCCCCCACTTTTTTGGTGCTCACCAATTTGGCCTCCCCTTTCTTTTTCCAGGTCCCCCCCCTCCAAGTCTTCCCCACCACACGGAATTAACCCCCCTTTGCGCCGGATTGCGCCTTGAACACGATTCCCCTCTCAGTTCCTTTTTATCTCCCTCGTCTCTTGCACGGCTCTTGCCCCACATTGGGCTGCCAGGAGAGGAATAATCTTGGGCCCCCTCTTGACTCAAACGAACACCCCCCCTCTCTTTCTATTCTCTTTGCGTTCCCGGTCCTTCACTCCTGCCCCAGAATCCGTGCGCTTTTCCTCCTCCGCTTTAGTATAAAGGGATTCTTTGTTTTTTTTTTCTGCTTCTTGTTCTTTTTTTTCTTGTCCATTTCCCCCAGTCAGGTCTTCCTGTTTCCGTTTTACGGACTTTCCCCCATCTCAGCTCTCCTGTGTTATAGATAGATACGCGCTCTTTTTTTACCCCCCCCCCCCCCCTGAACTCGCCCCAAGTCCCCCTCGCTAACCTCCTTTCCAAGTGCATTTCGTCAACTTCAACAACTTTTTTCCGACGCCCCTTCCGTCTTCTCTTGATTAACTTCATCCTCTCCTCTCTCCTTGACCTTTATTGTAGCCCCAGACTCTGAGGAGGGAAGTTTTCCTATATGGAAGTACTAGGCGGCCCCTTCCTCCCTTCTTTTTTTCGGTGATTTTCGTTTCGTCTTGTGGTTTTTTCATTACATCCGGCTTGACCTCCTCGCTGACTTAAATCGTTATTTTGCCACAAAAACGCGCACCGTCTTTACACGTGCTTTGTCTGCCCGCCTTCTCTTCTCTTTTTTCATCAAAATTTCCTCCCGTTAAAATTTTCGACTAAGTATAGAATGGCCCACTCCCCCCCCTTTTCTTTGGTATCTGTCAGACTTTCTTTTTTCCCCCCCCCTAGTCCTGTATCCCGATCGTCCGTTTTCAGGTCTTCTCCTTTCTTTCCCTCCAGCATCGTCCCCAACTTGTTTTTCTCCCTTAGGCAGACACCTGCACGCGCTGCGCCCCCATGAAACTCCTAGCCCCACCCCCAATTTTCCGACCGCCTCCACTTTCTTCCCGCCTTTTTTAGTATCCGCCTTTTGTTTTCTCTTGTCGGCTTTTTAAAGAATTTATCAAGTTTGTCCCTCCCCTCGCCCCGCAACGCTCCTCCCTTTTCTTTTTCCTTTTCCCCCCCCTAATCTTTTCGAGTTGAGGACAAATCCGGGCTGCCGCTTGTGTATCTAATGCCCTGCCTTCGGCCTCCCCTTTTACATTGGTTCTTTCCCTCCTCTCCCATTCGTACGATTTCTTTCCCTCGCCCTTAAAAGACGGGCTCATTCAACTCGTTGATTCTCGTGTAAACAGCCCCCCCTGCCCCTTTTTGGCCAAGCGGGATGTTGTTTCCTTATTTTTTTCGGCCTCTTTCCCTTCTCTTGTGCTTTACCTCGTTCCCCCTTCCAGGGAGTTGACATTTCCTCGGATGTTTAAATAGACCCTTCGTGTTCTACATGACCCCTTTTATTCCAACCCAATTTTTTTTTATGCCGAGACCCTTGGCGGATCCTCCCTCTCTCCGTCAATTGTTTTGCATGCTTTGTCTTCCCCGCTGCTTTTTCCGGCGAGGTAGTGGTTATTAACCTGAAGGTTAACCAAGGACGCCCTCCAGCCTCAGAATAAGACCCCCCTCCCGTCCCACTCTCTTTCTTTCCTCTTTTGTGTTGAGAGATGTGACGGCGTGTCTATTGCGGAGAGTTTCTCTGGCCTTTGTCGTCGGCCCTTTGTCGTTCACCCGTTTCCTTTCATCCCCCCATCCTCCATTTTCCCCATCGGGGGCTGGATACCCAAGCCCTGTCAATGCCGCTCTATGGCGATCCCTGAATGGGGAGCTTCCCTCGATTGTTGGATACCCCGTTTTATCATGAGGAATTTCCGGGGTCTCTTCCCCCCTCTGTGGCCTTCTTCCCCCTCTGGGGTTTTCCCATTTTTCCGGGCGTGGCTGAGAGGATATAATTTCTTCTTCATAAATACGCGAATCCCCCCCAGCTGCGCCCAGTTTCCGTGTCGTTTTAAATCGAGAACCCCCTATTCCTCCTGCTTCGTGGATCTTTTGCTCTCGCAAGGCCTTTTTTACGATTGCGTAGTGAGGTGCACGATGGAAATGCTTGGGCTGGCCGAATTTTGGCCGGCTGTCCCCCTCGTTAGCTGGGACCGTCGAATGTTCATCCGATTCTCCCCTACCAACCCCTTTCCCGGTTCCCTTTCGCTGGGGGGGGCGTGTTTTTTCCTTCTTTGGACGGGAGAATTGTTGTCAGGATGCGGACCTCGAATTTTCCCGCCGCAGTCCCCTTCCTCGCCTCTTTGCCTAAGGTCGTGGCGTTGTTTACTTTTCGCGTTTGGTGCTCAGCGCGTGTTTCTTCTTTCTTTTACTCCGGTGATCCCTTTGTGACTTTCTTGTCTAGACCAAACCTCCTGAGGAGACATGCTAAACTTCTCTGAAGTGATACCTATTTCAACTGACGTTATTTGAACCGATCCCCGGCGAGATCCCCCCCTTTTTTTTCCCCCCTTTGCTTTCTTTGGTGGTAGATCCTCCCCCCCCGCCGCCTGGACTGAGACTGGACAGCCCATCCTACGGTTGAATTGCCCCTTTTGCTTTATTGTCCTCTTTCCAGTCTTCGAGGGCTGGCCGAGGTCGTCCTTCGCCGTCCCCTGCGATCAAAACCTGAAAGAGGCGAGACTCCTCGCTCCGGCGAGAGAATTCCTTTAATCTGGCGGGCTACCAGTCAGAGTCGTTCGCGGCGGCGCTCCAGCAGGATCCATCTTCCCCTGCCGGAAGCCAAAGGTAGGCAATTTCCTCGTAATTGACCTTTGACGTTTTGCGTTCGGCGTGTGAGCTTGAGTCAGGGGGCACGATTCTCTTGATCCCGCTCTAACATGTCTCGGCGGATTGCGTGACGGCCCTATTCCGGCGGACCCTGTCTCTCATTTCTCCCATCGTAGAGCACGGAATCGGACCCGAAGCCTCCGAGAAAGAGTTTTCGGGCCTCCGAGAACTTAGAGGCCCTTGGTTTTCCCCTTTCACCAAAGGTCGACCAGAAACCCCAGGGGCTTCGTTGATCCATCGAAAAAGACTTGAGCGCGCTCTGGTGGCGCAAGATGTTCGACTCCTCGCTGTACCCTTTCTTGCGCGTGCCTCCCCACTTTCGTAAACCTGAGCCGGATGTTCGAGTTGCGCAAAAATGCGTTTTGGCTGTTTTTCCGGATTGTAATTGTCTCCCTGCCTTGCTCAACTTCGGTTCTCCTTGGTGCTCGAGAGAGGCAGGACGGTAGTGGAAGCCATTTCGGCGCCACTGACTTAGGGTAAGAACTTTTCGGTCGATGTCCCGTGTTACTGAGTTTTTTTTCCCCTTTTGTCCTGGTGAGTACTCTGATCGTTTAGGAAAGGCCGTTTATTCTCGCAATTTCGGCTGCTTCCAAGCCCGGCGGGGGACCTGAATCCGGGAAGGCCTTATTTATTGCTGGGGGGTATTCTGATGTTCTTTTGGCCATGTTCTGAAAGAAGCGCCTGTAACGGGATTGTGTTCGTGCGCTGGAAGGCTCACGAACCGTTGCCATCCCATGGAAGTGGGTCTTGAAATGTGCCCAGAGCTGGCGCTCGGGAAACCGAAAACGTGGGGGCTGAATTTGGTGATGTAGTAGGGTTGCAGTTTGATCGCTATTTCCACCATCTTTCAAACTTCCCAGGGGGCGAGCTACTCGAACTATTTTTTCCCCCACGTCTGGTTTCCTGGTCAATGGTCAGACTAAGGCGCACGTGCATAACCCTTCTAGGTGTCTGGATATCCCATAACTGCGAAGGGGTTTGGCGCTCCCTGCTATGGTGGTTAGGACCGTTGGCAATTTGTCGATCCCCCCCGCTATCAGGGAAATCTTTGACATCTTTTACGGGCGATCGGCGTTTTCTATGCGATCACATGGAAGCTGTTTCCTCCTCTTCTGCACTCGTTTGCCACTGGCGTTGGGATGCAACTTCGAAGGGCCGGACGTTAGTGACCTAACATCCGAAGTTCAAACGGTTTGCTTGTTTTTTTTTTTTTTTTTTTTTTTTTTTTTTTTTTTTGTCTTTTCTCCCTATGCAGGGTTGCCGGGGACCCCGTATTGGCGCCGTCGTTTTGTGGACAGATGGGCAACATCCATTTTGTGAACATTGTTGTGCTTTGACTCTGAGAAGCACATCCATAGCACCATTTACGGAGGTTCCCCATCTGCCCCTCCCCTCGCTTACTCGGGGACGTCGACCTGAGGCGGATGATTTCGCACCGTAGATGGTGGTTCGGCGATTCTCCGGTTTAAGGAGTTTCCAACCTTTGCCATGAACTGAGTCCCCTCCCCTCCCCTCGCTCGGTTCGGGTGAAGGGCTTTTTGGCTCCGAGGATGCTGCAGAGTATCTCTCTGAAGTAAGGACATCGAGTTTTTTTCCTTCGCGTCTTCTTGACAAATGCTTCCCTAAACGACAGCAGCCGCTTGGTGGAGTTGTCTCCCTTTTTCTTCTATATCTTTTTGACGAAGATTTGTTGCTTTAGCGTGATTTTTGCCCGTTAGGTCCGCGCCACCCCGTATTTTTCGTGTTTCGCCAGAGCTTTGGTCTCGGATCGTTAGAAATGATAGATGGAAGTCTTGTTCTTCCCGCCTTTTTTTTGTTAGGCCCAACTTCATTTTGCGCTGCCCTTCACCTGCTCCAGTAGAGATGTTCCGGACCCCTTTTCTTCCTTTGCCAAAGTTGTCGTTTTGAACCTTTCAGCCTATTCACATTCGTCGCTCCTCCCCCCCCCCCCATCGGCCGTGCGAATCATTCGCGCTCCGATGGTCTTGATTCCCTAGTTACCCCGTCTTTATTGGACGAACCTTTTTTTTGTAACCCATTTTAGGTCTTTCTTGTATTTTCTTCTCAAGTCTTTCCGCAAGAAACAAACCCCCAGTGAAGACAGCTGGTTACAAATTTCCCCGTGTGTAAATCTGATTCTTCCTTCTCATATATTCCTATTCCCTTCGGCCCTGCTTCAGGATTCTCACGAACCCAAACTCTCTTGTCCTCATAGCCGCGTCGGTGATTCTTCAATGACATACCCTTTCCGGGATCCACCTCCACTTGGCGAGAGTGTGCCAG
>Ga0179591_1304317_pt1 | contig 10121 bp, 8 predicted proteins | sample CZOMad2_1_08_16f_FD_182891 | JGI IMG/M metagenome (GOLD analysis project Ga0179591, IMG submission 182891) | Vadose zone soil fungal communities from Angelo Coast Range Reserve, California, USA - CZOMad2_1_08_16fungal (PacBio error correction) | ecosystem: Environmental > Terrestrial > Soil >... | reverse complement strand
CTATTTTTTTTTCTCTTTTTTAAGGGATTCACCTCCCCTTTGCAGCCAGTTCCAGCAATAGCCCCCCTGCGATCCGCTCACACTGTGTCTTATGGACGTTTTTTCCCTGTACTCCGATTAATGGATGTCCCCTTCTCCTTATGATCTTAGATCGCGTCCCTCCGCCAGCATTGCCAAGCACCAACCTGCTTTTGCCATTGCACTTCGAGCCCCAATAAAAACCCCCTCTGTGTCGCGGTGGCGGTCCCTTACAATTTTCGGACCGGTCGTCTCCCCCGGTACTGCTCCCCTCATTCCTTTAGGAGTCCCAGCGGCCTCCCTTCCCGATAAGATCCTTTCGCTGCCAATAGATGTCCAGACGGCCGTCTATTCTTTCGATATCGTGCGGATATTTTCTCTATTGGCCCAATATCCACCAGATTTCATTCCGACCTCCTTTAGTAGTTGTTTTGCCGCCCGGCTTGCTCTTGAAAGTGATCTTGGATTTCACTGGTTCCCTCCACGGCCTTTCCCTGTTCCTAGATTCTTCCTTCATCTTTCATAGCTTTCTAGATCCAAAGACAGTCGATCCTTACTCATGTGATAAAACCCGCGGAAGAACCCCATTTGGTCATTTTCCATCCCCTATCGCTATTTTCTTTTTTCGGGCGGCTCCCCAGCCTCCCTGATTTCCGCAACGGGGACGCCTCGATGCATTAAAGCCCCCCCATGAAGAGAGGTTTTTCTCCCCCCTCTTCTTTCACCTCCCGTTTTCTTTCACCCTCCTGATTTTTTCCTATAAGTCCTGGAGCTCCCTAGCATTCATAGAGAAATATGGAGATCCCTCGGATTTCCGTAGTACCCGATGTTTCAGCTCCCTGTTTCTTTTTCCCTTAGGTGAGAATTTCATTGAACTGAGCTTTCGTGAACACTATTGTCCCAATGGAATGTCTGTTGTTTGACTAGTCTTTTTGTCCGACCGTGACGCTACGGATATCATCGACCCCCCTGATCCTTGATATTTCGGACATGTCCGTCCTTCCCCCTCACCTGGTCTCTCTGGTCTAACCCTTTTTTTCTCCTCGAAAGGTTTTTTTTTTTGAGAGGCGATACACATTGTTCAGATCCCTGGTCCCCGCGTTTTGTCCGCCTGTAGCTTTTTAGTCCGGAATAGAGCTTCATTCCCAAGGCCGACAGATGATCTGTTTTCCCTTTAGGAGCTCTACAGCAGCCCCCACCCGTATGCGCGAATTTATATGTCGCATCTTTTCAGGGTAACTCTTCCCCTCCGAAAGCCGTTGCCATGGAAAGAGATTCCTCCAATGTACCGTTTTTGAGGCCCGGTCTTTTCTCCTGTTTATGCTTGGAACAACAGGCGGAACGTGCTAGACTCTAATACTTTCCCCATGACCTCTTTTTTTAGGGTAGCGCCCGGGCCCCACAACCTCTTCTTTTGTTCAGAACTCCGCACAAAACTCCCTTAGCATTAGGGACAAGTAGTGACTTTGGATATGTTTATATATAGTAAAGGGAATCCCCCTATACCAGCCAAGTTTCTTTCCCCTTTCCCTCCCCCCCTCTTTGATTCCCGTGATGCGGCTGTGCGCCGCGAGGCCTGGTCGGCGAGCTTGCAGAAACATTCCCTAGTCTAGCCCCACGTCCACTTGCTTTTTCTTTTTGAGTGTGCTCGTTCAGTCCCCTCAGTAAGCCTCTCTTCCCGGATACTGACGCGATTCGGACGCAGAAGATTTCCAGAAGCATGTTCTCTTTTGGGTGGCTCATTGCCTCGACCGATGCGATCCCCTTTGCTGAATGCTCCACCCCTCTTGTCCTTTTTTTCCAACACCAAGTAATATCGCCCGACCGCCAACCCTCCCCCCCCACAAACCGTGTTTCTTGTTTGATGCCCCTTCCAATCCCTTCCCTTTTTAGATCTTTCCTGAGATGTGATGTCGCTAGACGCGAAGGCTCTCATTTAGGGTTGGTCGTGGTCCAAAGGCATCTTCTATTTTTTTTCCTTTTCTTTCTTTTGTTGTCTCATGCGGGTCGGCTTCTTCTTGTCGCACAAAATGTAGGGCCCCGCTTTCCCTATATCAGAACGGATGCTCGCCCGCCTCCTTTTCCGGCCGTCCCTACATGGACCCCCTTTTTCCCAGGACGATGACGCCCTCTCTATTCCTTGTGTTGTTGAGAGATTTTCTCGGGATCATCGTCTTCTGCCCTTTCCCCCCCCTATAAGGACTCCGCTCGATGCGGTCTTTTAGCGCACCGGCTTTCCTCCCCTCTCCCTACTTCATCCTCCGAACAGCCGTCGATCTCACAGTCTCGATCTGACCTCTTCCCCCCCCTTTCTGAAGATGCTTTGGAATCTGTACCCCTTCCCGAACACCCGTTCGCCGTTTAGACCTGCCCCCCCCCCCGATTTTTTTCCCCCCAATTACAAGGCGTTATTGGCAGCCTAATAAATAAGAACCTTTCCGTTTTTTTTTCTTTTTTTTTCTCTGTCGTTTCTGTTTACGGCCGTTTGGCTCCTCTCTCCCGCTCGGTCTGAGCCTCACATCTTTTCTCTTCTTCTCGCGCCTCAGCAGCACCTGCTGCTTTCAACCAGTCTTCCTTTTGAAAAGAGAGTAAGGGCTGAATCCACGCGGCCGGACCCAGACTTCCGCCCCCCCTCCATTTTTTTCTGAATTTCCCACTTACTCATTTTCCCGCAAGCTCGTCTTTTTCAGAGTGTCATTCTGTTGGTAGCGAGTTTGGAGGTTTATGTGTTGAGGGTGGGGTGGGCCCCTTCTTTCCCCCCTATTCTTTGGGTTTCTTGCGTTTTGCGAAAAATTCCCTATCTTTTTGTTATCCATGTAGCAAATATATATGCGATCCAGTCCCATCTTCCTCTTTTCACTTCGGCGTGAGGAACCCCCCACACCTCAAGTGACTGGGTCTCTGCCCAGCTAACCGACCATTAAGGTTTGTGGGCGTCTCGTCTTTTCCTTCTGCTTTTTTGTGGTCTCCCCACAATACCTCGATCCCTAGGCCCGTTTGTGCCCCTTCCTTTGCGGTCCTTTTCTGGCAACGCCGCATCTTTCCTTTCTCCCCCTTTCCCGAGTCAGATGAGCGACTCGTTTGATTAGGATCGCTGACAGCTTCCTGACAGATCACACGGGCCTCCTTTAGACCTCCCCCTGGACCGCCAAGTTCTGAGTTCTTCAGCAGGCTTGCCGATCCCTCCCCTTGGGAAACGGTGAAGCCTTCCCGTTCATCGCCCCCGAGATTTTTTTGTTTTTTTGATCTAAGCTGGATCTCCGGAGAGATCAGCAGCCCAGATCCTGATACTGCCGTATCTGACTTCTCCCGGAGATTATCCGTCTTTCTCGGCCTCCCCCCCCCCCCCAACTGACTGTTGACCCAAAGAACACCCCGCCTCGGCAAAACTTCTACCTTGCGCGCGACCATCGACATGCCTCAGCCTTACACTCCCCTTCATTTTTAGAGCCACCGCAAGCGTAATTAGCCATGCCGGTTATTTCTTCTCCCCCTCGTTGGAGAGAGAGCTGTCTAGCGACGATTTCTCTTCTCTTCCGAAGTATGCCGCAAATTAGTTAAGATCTTGGTTGTCGACCCCCAAAGCCCCTCCCCCGGCCCTTCTTTCCGGCTTCTGGCCAGGGCTTGCGATCAGGTATCTACCAGCAGAGCCTTGCCTTTCCACGGCACCGCCTCTGTTTTCCCTGCTTCTTTTTTTCTTCCTTTTCCGGTAGGCCCCCGATCAGGCACCAGCCCCCCATTTCTGCGTGTGCTTGTGACCTTTGACAGCATGAGCGCTCCCCCCCCCCTGCTATCAGGCCTTTATTGCGTGGCTTTGTAAACGCTGAAATTAGTTCCCTGTCGTCGACAAGCTTTTGCCTTTGCCTCACTCCTTTCTATATTGTAAAGGCGCTTTTGATTTTCGTGATCTTGGCACAATTTCCACACTATCATAGTCCCCTTCCCATATGCCGGCGCTGGGCTCTCTTTGCATCTTCTTCGGTTAAACCAGACAGAACCGGAGCCCCTTCCTTTCTCCAGGAGGACCCCTTTTTATGGTGATAGCTAGACCCTCCCACCTCCACCACGATGCTTGATTGATGTCGACCCTTGTGTAGGACGTTTTTTTCCCTCATGCCCCCCCTCTGCCAGGTTGGTCTTTCTGGCGGCTTGAGATAGAAATATCTCTTATTCTTTCCGATCCGTTAAAAGAAATTTTGAATCCCGGCGTATTAGGCTATCCTCGAGCCTTTCTACCTTGTAGCGTCTCGCAGATTCAGTGGCTGACACTCGAAAAGTTGTTGGTGAATGTGTAAAGCCCCCCCCCCCTCGTTTAAGTCCAATATTTTTTCTTTTACATACTCCAGTGTGTTTTTCCTCTTTCTCGTGGCTGTTTCCCCGATTAAGTCAAATTCAAATTAAGACAATTTCTGCCAGCCGTCTAATTTCAGCTGAGACACGAGTTCGATGGACTATTTTCTTCCGCGCCCGACTACGCTCCCCTCTTCTCTCACGAATTTCTATGTAGCCCGGACGCGAAAGCTTTTTCCAGCAAACCCCCCCTGGCCGCCTTTTTCTCCTTAGAGAAAAGTTTCACCCCAAATTTAGGTCGAATTCAACCACCTCGTGAGATTTGGTCCTTCAACTTCCCCTTTTTAGTCTTACATTCTTCTCAAACATCAAGTGAGGAATCGCCCCCTTAAAGCCACAGAGAAGGCGCTTCTGTTTTGAAGCTCGCCCTCCCGTGCTCATCGATGCGCCAGCCGGCAGGATTTTGCTTGTATAGTGTTCTTATCGCCAGCGTTGTCCCGCCCGTATCAGATGACGGCCGATTCACAGATTATCGCGAGCTTTTTTTTCTTTCATTTTCTGAATTTGACCCGGCAGGTGAGTACCCCTGCCAAGTTAATTTCAACTTGTAATAGATGGGCCTCTTCCTTTCCGCGCTTAGTCCTCTCTGAAGAGTTCTTTGCTGCCCCCGACCTTTCCTCTTTCCTCCTCCTATGTCGACCTCTAACTCGCGGACCAGAAACCCCTTGGTGCCACGGGGACATCCCTAGCTATGGTGGTCGAAGGTCGGATATCCCTGCTTTATCTCCGACTAGCTTCCTCCCCAGAATGTGTCAAATTTTTTCGGTTTTCGAAACCGCTTTCGGGAACGAACTTTTGTGGATCTGATGCGCGGTACCGGGCCCCTCTCAGATCACATAGGAGAGATTCTTCTTCCCCGCGTCTTGCCGCCCTTTTTAGAATTTAACCTTTATTGCTGTAGTCACGTTTTTCGTGTCGACCGACTGCGTGCTGTCAAGGCGTTCTTTTCCCGTGCTTTCGCGAACGTCGTTTGTTAAGGCTTATGGTGTTTTTGTATCAACCCGTCCCGAAGTTGTTCCCTTCGCCGACATTGTCCGACGGTATCTTCCTTCTCTTCCCAGATATTTAGGCAGCTTTCTAGTTTCGACGACTGCCCGGAGTCCTCTACATCGCACCAGCGTCCTCCCCATTTCAAGAGTCTAGAATTGAACAGCTTTTTTTCCGAGTCCAAGGGAGTGGCTCTTCTTGAACTCCCCCCCCGTATCTTAATCAATCGCCTTCGGAAGGCCATGAGCCTAGAGGGTTGTTTTTTGGGGCACCAGTCAAGACCCTGTATCCTCGTTGGCCTATTTACTCCCACCCCCTTAGAGCATCGCCCTGTCTTTTCCTTTTCTCTCCTTAGGAAAGGGAACCCGTGCGCGGAATCCGGGATCCCATCCCCCTTTGCTAGTGCTTTTGGACTTTTCTTACCAACACAGGCACGTTTTCTTCCCTTTTATTGCGATACGCACACTGCTTTTAGCGGGGAGCGTTTCTCCAACCTCTTTCTTTTTTTCGCGATCCCCCCCTCCAAGACCCCCAAAATGACGTAGCCGTATTTTTTTTTCGTCTAACAAATATTGACTGGATCGCGATGGGTAGCTCCCTTCCCCACACCTCTCCCGCTTCCCCTCGCCTCTCCCCCCCCCCCCACACAAGGCGTCTTGCTGCGACGGACGATCGGCGGCGAGCTTGCACTTACTACCTTTTCTTGGCTTCCCACGTCTCTTGACTCTCTTGCTCTGTGCCCTTGAGAATCAGGAAGTCGGCACCGGTTCCGTCATCATCACTTACTCTCTTCGAAGAAACTGGTTCCATTTTGCCTCCTCCCGATTCTTTTTTTTCACCCTCGATCCTTGAATCCTCTACAGGAGGGCTTCGGGGGCTGAAAAACGGGCTTTCCACCCCCTCCCTTCCCCCAGAAAGCAAACAGAAACCCCCAAGGTTCTGAGTGATTCTTCTTCCCCCGCCTTTTTTTCCTCGAGATTTTGATTTTCGAGGAGAGACGCGCCGCTCTATTTTCTGGGGCGTTGTCCCGATACAACTCGAACTTTTTCCGAAGGGTCTCTCTTTTGCTTTGCGGATTTTGATTTTTTTTGCGAATTCCTGGCGTCCGAGGCACGTTTCTATACTCCACGGAGCGATTGCCTTTTCAGATCTTCCTCTGGTTCAATTTCTACCCCGGACGCATCCCGGTACTGACTCTTCTTTGCCTCCTCCTGCGTTGTTTTTCCCATCCCCCGATCCTCGTCAGCGTAGGGCCATTTTTCAATCAGGGACGTCTTCAGACTTCTTCTTACTTTGTTCTTCTCAATCCCTTTTGAAGCGACTCCCTCCCCTGCCCCCGCACTGATATAAAATTTCGCCCCTTCCCTCTTCCCTAACCCCCTTGCGTCTCTTCGACCACGCCCCTTTTCACACCTTTCTCTCGTCCGATCCCCTCTTTCCCCCCGTCTTCTCTCCTTTATTGACCATTTTCCCCCAGCTGCGGGATGAAGAACCGCCACTCCCCTACCCTGTTCAGGTTTGGTTGGTTTTGCTTTCTTGTAGATTTACTGCCTTCCGCCCTTCCTCTTCTTTCCCCTCCTAGGTAGCTCCTCTCCCCAGTATGCAAACGCTTTGTACTGAAAAAGTATTCTGTTTCGCAGTTCCGCGGATGAGGACTGTCCTTTTGCGACGCGGCGGATTCTCTTAACGAGCCTCTCTCCCTCTTTTCTGAATCCTTCAGACGCTGTCGAATTGGTTTTCAACTCGACGCCCGGGCTCCGGCGCACTTGACCTTCCCTCCCCCGCCTTTTTCTATTGCCGAAAATCTTTCGAGCGGGCTGATTTTAGGCCCTGTAGCTAACCCCATCGCGCTCCAGCTTTCCATCGTTAGTCACTTCCTTTTTTTGGCGGTTTTTTCTGCTTCAACAACAATTTGTCAAATAGTTATTGTTTGCGCAGGGTTCTCCCCTCGACTGTCGCATCCTTCCCTCTCACGTGCCTGTTGTCCTTACTCACCCACCGGCGATCCTCGCCGCGGATGTGTCATTCTTTCTTTTTTGACCTCTCTATCCCCCGGAAGATTAAGCCCTTTATCGTCTAAGATGATCGCCCCATAGTTGAGCGGAACTCGCTCCCCCCATTTCTCCCTTTCTTTCTTGCTCGTCGAATATATGCCCCCGTTCCGCCAACGTCGATTAAGATATGGATTGCCTGACGCTCATCACCCCCTTTCCGCGGAAACAAGTCCATCTCGCCTCTTTTAAAACGTTTCGATGCGCAGCTGCGCTTTAGCGATACCGCAGCTCGTTGAAAAGCTCACCCCTACGGACATCTTCTGACGTTCCTCTCACGGCCCCTCTCGTCCGTAACCCCTCTTTCGAGCTGACAACAGTCGGGATTTCTACAAACAAGACCACATTTTCCACGCCCTTTCCCCCGAACTTTCTGAGCAAGTACCTCAGCTCAACTCCTGAAAACGACCGCAGCTTCCCTCCAGACCCCCGCCATGAAGGTCTCTGCTACAGCTGGGATAGCTCGCTGCTACGCGTCTTCGTCTTTATTCTTGCCTCCTAATCAAGCTATAGTATGCCAACTTAAAACGTTCCCGAGTTTTGTAGCAAACCGCAGTACTGACAAGGAATGGATAATCGCGTCTGTTTTAATCATAGGGTCTTCAGTGAGATGCAATAATACTTCTATTTCCCCTTCGGCCAGATGTTGTCTTCCGCGCTTTCCTGGCCTCCAGGACGTCAGGTAGATTTCGCATCTCCCTGAATGCCCCCCTCTGAGGATTCTAGACTGAGAGCCCATCTTTTTTTAGGTCCCCCGTGCATTTTCCTCCCGGGTCTTTAGTCGAAACGAAGGGCTTCCCACTAGGGCTCATCTTCCTCGTAACGTCGCCCGGATCTCATTCTCTTGGCCGGCGCATATCCCCCCTCATTCTCCTTTACAAGATCCCGGCGTTGTCGAATATCGCCACGTCGGTAGCTTCAAACCAGAAAACCTATTTTTCTTTTTTTCCGCATCGTCCTGTTTTATCACCCTGGCGGAGAACGCTTTCTCCCTAAGCTTTACGACAAACGCTAAACCGATTTATTCCTTTACCATCTGTTGTAGACGTTGCTGGGCCTTTCTTTTTTTCCAACAAAAAGCGTCCAGGTTGCTGGTAGTGCTTTCGCGGCCTCTTTCGCCCCCCTTCTTTCGGCTTTCCTTCCCGTACCAGACAGTGCCGACGGGTTATCGGTGCACAGGAGCTCCCGACCGGTGTCGCGGATCGCCGCTTGAATTCCGGGGCTGACGCCCCTTTGACCTTCCCCTTCAAATCTGCGATTCGCCACCCCTGATATCCCTTGTGAATAATAATCTTTTTTTTCCGAGCTCCGTGCTTCCCGAAGATGAAGTTGGTACCATTTCGAGGATCTTTGAATAACAGCTTATTCCATCGACAGAGTTGTCGGCTGGGAAAGCTTGGCCCTGGACCCGAATACGCGCATGTCCTTTTTAAGCTTTTCTCATCTTTTTCCCGATACTCGACTCGCCAGACACGCTCCCCCCCACCTGGCCATTTGTTGCTGAATTAACTATCCCACGTACCCCTTTCCCCCTCCCCCCCAACCCCCCATTGAGCGTTGTTTTGAGTAAATCACCTCCTTCTGACCTGTCGTCGCCAGGTACATAAAACATCCCTCCGTCCGGTTTTGCACTCCCCCTTCAGCCGGTTCCTCTCTCCCGTGCGCCAATAGATGCGCCGTCTCCGGAGACTTTTTGTACGGAGATTTGCTTATATCCTCTTAATTGCTTCCTACGATCTCCGTTTCATTTTTTGGCCGATATAGCCTGAGTTGTGAGCAGCACGGCTTATTTAGCCCCTTTTCTGGGGGCCCTTTTTAACTCACGGACCTCACAGCACCTTTAACTCGCTTTCTCATGAGTTTTCATAAGACAGAGTTCCCAGATTCGGATCGAACCCCGCCTTTTTCTGCTTTCTCCATGCTCCATCCCGCGCGGAAGAACCATTTTTGCTGTTGCCGGGAAAAAGAAATAGCTCTTTCCCTGGAGAAACGGCGACAGCATACCGAAAGCCGGACGTAAGCTCTGATAAGGAATTTAAATGTCGTTCCCTTTGTTTTCTACGTCTACCGGTACTAAAAGTCAGTGAATAAGAGATGATCCCCCTCTTATTGCTGCATCCCCTATCCAATGGCCGTAGGAGAAGTTGGAGAAGTTTTCACTTTTCTTCAGACTCCCTGGCGCACATTTCTCAACCTCCAAATTCATGCTTCAGAGGGTATAGAGGAGGGACCCAGGCTCGGAACGAATGGGGCTTGGGCTTAGCGGCGGCGTTGTGAGTCCTTAGAGAAAGTGCATTAGTAACGACCTAGTGACAAATTCTTATCCTCTTTTGGTCCGCCCCCCCCCAGTCCCGAAGTATTGTGGAAAATCCCATGCGGATACCTTTTGATATACAGGATATTCTGCAGTTGATCGTCTCTTCTGAACTAGCTAGGAGCTCCGGAAGCTCATCCAAGCGTCTCATTTCAATCTTGTAGATTAAATGCCTCGTCCTCTAACCGGTAGTAGAGGTGGAGTCCCTGCAAAAGCCGTATAATTCCTTTGGAGGGCGGCTTAGATCTCGAGGAAATCCAGTTGATGCATGGAGTCTCGGTGGCTCTCTTTCCTACCACTATTGTCGTCCTCTCTGCATTAATTTTCCTGGAAATCTTCCCCCCTTGCTCTGGAATGCGGCTAGTTCTGAGCACCAGCAGTGGCAGGGTAGCATTTTTTTC
>Ga0179591_1295023_pt1 | contig 10121 bp, 10 predicted proteins | sample CZOMad2_1_08_16f_FD_182891 | JGI IMG/M metagenome (GOLD analysis project Ga0179591, IMG submission 182891) | Vadose zone soil fungal communities from Angelo Coast Range Reserve, California, USA - CZOMad2_1_08_16fungal (PacBio error correction) | ecosystem: Environmental > Terrestrial > Soil >... | reverse complement strand
CTTCCACAGCCTGGGTGAAGTCCTCGTCTTTGCTCCCAGCACCTGAGGAATTTAACGATGGCGTTCATTGGAAGACCCTGCCTAGGTTTTTTTTTTTTGGCTGTCTTCTTTCTCGAGTTTTGTTTTGGTTTTCCTCGGTCCGTCTATTGCTGCGGACGATCATCGACGACCTTCTTGATGCGCTCGTTGTGTTTGTGCGATTTTTCTTCCTGCACGTATGGACCCTCTCCTCCCCCGGTCGTTGTTCGTGCTTCGGTTGGTATAACCGCAGCCAATCAGGAGTTTGAGGCGCTCAATCAGAGAGATCTGCGTTAGAGGGGGCGGTGTCGTTTTGGTGGGTTTTCCCGCACTTCCTCCTTACTTCCCCTTTTCGTCTTCCCTTTCACTATTAGTTTTAACCCTTTCCTAGAGTCATTCCTGACACGACCCGAGTTGGCAGGGTGCCGGGACTCCCTGCGCTTCCGTTTGGCACAGTGTTCCGTCGTGGGAGCAGATTCCTTTCCCCCACTTCTTTTCTTTTTTCCGGTTTCCCTCTGATTTTTTTTCTCGATGTTCAGGGCTTTCTCTCTCGTTCCGGCTGTGTTTTGAGCTTAGTGACCAAAGTGGCCACTAGAGGGTCACCAACCTAGGCACCCTTCCTTCTTTAGCTCCCCCCTTTTTTTTTCCCCTTTTTCCCCCCCCTCCCCGTTCAATAACCAGTTCAGCCACATAGATGCGTTATACCGACCTCAAGAAAGAGCGTATCTCCCCCCCCCTTTCTCCTAAAGCACTGTTGGGAGCGCAAGTGAGTCTTGCCATGAGTGTTTTGAAGACGTCACCTTTAAAAGCCGTTGCGATATCGGGGAGGGGAATTTAGTTCTCTGATGTTCTAGCGTGTTGCCGTGCCGTGCTCCCTCTGACTCTCTAGAAGTCCCCAAGTTCTTTACCCCGTTCACCCTTTTTTGCGCCCAACCATACATTGTGTGTTTACTTTTTAATCAGTCAGTTTAGAAATCCCCTCCGACTCACCCCTCCCCCGGCGAGCTATCCACGACTACCCTTTCTTTCCCCCCCTCCCTTACCTTTTTCCTGCCAGTATAGGGGCCAAAAGATTGCTCTTTGTTCGCGGAGAACATGGCGGGTGTGGAATCGGGGATCCCGAAATCTTTCTATTGTCTGATCACCTCGTCGGGATCCTGCACGATAACTGTTGTTTCCTCCATTGGACTGGCTAAATTCCTTCTCTTTTTAATACGGAGGCTGAAGTAGCGGTTTCTTTTTCCCTCTCGCTGGGTTTTTCCGTTCTCGAACGGCCATCCCTGATTGTCCGGCCAGGATTAACATGTCACGCTTTACTCTCCTCTACGGTGTTTTCATTCCCCCCCCGCAACAAGACTGATCGGACACACGCCACAATCGTTGCCGGCTTGGTAAGGCTATCTTAAGGGTAGTTCTGATTTTTCATTTTCGCGGGCGTTTCCAGCCGGGGCGTTGCCCTTCTTTTCCGTCCTTTTGGGGAAAACCGTAACGAAAATGGTTCCTGGACAGTATTTTAAGCAACACCAGCCGGATGGGTCTACGGCTGATCCTTTTTTGCATTTCCTATGGATCCCCCTCCTGAGACATGTGTCACGCTGCCAACTAATCCAGGAATCGTGTTTAACACGTACGGTTGACTTCTTTCGTTTCCCCAGGTCTTTGACGTGCATGCCTTACGGCCCTGTTAGCTCTTCCTCTGTTCCTTTTCCCCCACATGGTCCTTCTTTTCCGCCCGGACACTGCGAAAAGAAATTGTAGTTACGTCTATCTTTTTCTTCAATCGGGTGTTGGTGAGAGAGATGGAACGTTAAAAGCTCTCGTGCTTTGGTCGTTCGCCGCCCTTCCTTCGCCATTTTTTTTCTACTTCTTCATCTTTTACTTCATGCCTGAGGGACTTCCCCTCCCTTTGGAACAGTTACTGACTTCCCTTTTGGTGGAAAGATGCCTCCCTTGGCTGAAACATTTCCAATGACTCGGTGAAAAGGCCTTTCTCGTTCGTGTATCTGCTTAGAACGGCCTTTTAACCTTGACTCACTCCACCCCTCTTTTTTTGTAGGAGTAACCAAGTGAGTGTCCAGTATGCGAGCCCTCCCCCCCCCCCCGGATAAACGCCCCCCCTGCTTGACTTCTGACCTAATTCTATTAATTTTTTAACCCCTCTCACTCCATTCCTAACCTTCCCGCCCCCCTTCGGTGGCCCCAGTGTGCCCCGAGCGTTTGTGTATGAAGGTTAGCGTCCGGGACGACCGCACTGGGTTTTTTTCCAACAGCCGCCCCCTTTTTGCTTATTACCCTTCCGCAGACACTACGGTCGAGCTGTAACAAACCGCGTACTTAGCACGCAACTGAAGTAATTTGTACCACCTGTCCGAGTTTCCCCCCCCGCCGGCGAACGTCCCAGTTTTCGTTTAAGTCTGTTTTTTCCTGGATCGTATGTGATACTGACCTAGATAGGTATCCCCTCGGCGGTAAAAACCTGTTTCTCTAATTCGGCGTACCCTCCGTGCCGAAACCGGATACTCATTGATCGAAGTTCTTTTTCATCCCCTCCTTCCTTTCCTTTTGCACGAAAAGTTGTATTAGGCTTCTTTTCATGGCGAAAATTCACTGTCTTCTGACCTCGAGGGCCAACATACATGTTCCCTTGGATCCTTGTTTTTTTACTCCCTCCCTTTCCCTCACAAGTTTTTCCCCCCCCTCTATCATAGATGTGGTTTTTCAGTGAAAGGCCCTTAAGCGTCTTCCATGCATCCCCGACCTTTTTCTTACCCCCCCTCTTGACATCCAATCCTCCTTTTACAGAACTTGTTCTTCAAAACAAAATGGGCACTACTCTGAGATCCCCCTACTGCTGTTACCGCCACCTCTGTTCTTCGGGTCGTTTAGAATCGCGTCCCCTTTTCCCTCCTGCTTCTTGGTGTTCAAGGGACAAACCCCTGTTTGTCTGCCAGTATTTGGGGCCAGGATCGTTTGAAAGGCCTCGAGCCGTTGGCTCGCGTCCGAGGACCGGCCTCCGACACGAGACCCCGGTGAACATGCGACCCCCTTTTCCGCAATTCCTCCCCCCCTATCTCCTTTGAGGCCATATCCAACAGACGCCCCTCCAACAACCCCAAAGATACAAAGCGCCCCGTTGAGTCCTTGCAACAATTCCTCTCCTCTTGTGTGCTGCAACCTCGAGTTCGCCCTCGGTGAACCCGAAACCCTCTTTTTTTTTACTTTCTGACCTTCCCCCCCCCCCAACGGCCGCCGAGATGAGCTTACACACCTGCCGCCACAGCCCCTTAGACATGCACTGCCCTGATGGCGTGACCCCTCCGCAATTTGACGTGTGAACAACGCCACCAGCTCAGACGCCCCTCTGAATCGTGTCCTTTTCATAGACCAGTTTTCTCCCCCCCCAAACACATCGACTCGTCCGGCTACTGACAGGCGGCTTCAAAAGAAAAAACCCATCTCTCAACCCCGTTCACACCAATAAGACCACAGACCGGGGCTTACAGTCGTGAAATCCCTCCCAACCTCTCCTCTTCTCTCTTTTCTGCAACACACGTACGGTTACTAATCCGTTTTGACGGAGAATGAAAGGTCTTTCTTTTCGGGCACGAATCGTGTTACCGGCGCGGCTGCCGTCTTTCTCTTTATCAAGTTACCCTGCATGGTATGTTTTCTGTTTGATGGGAGGTCGTGATGGTGTGGAGGTGGGCAGCGCCTTTTAATGTCAGCAGTACGCACTCCGGATAGGCGGGTTGTGTTTTTGATCTTTTTCCCAACCAAACGCTTCCGGGCCTCCTTGCTTCCCTGACGGCAGGATGAATTAGGTGGGTCCTTCCCCCCATTAGCGTGTATGCCAGCATGCAGAGGATGTTTGAAGCCGGATTCTGCTATTTCTTGCCCGTTAGTTGCTCGGTGGGTTGGTTTTATCCTCTCTTCTTCTTTTAGCTTGGATGTTGGATGGAAGATAATGACGATAGGGGTGTCCTGGTTAAAACTAGGCTGACATCGAGTCAGCGGAATCGTTTCGCTCGTGCGTGGGGCATAGTGTACTCACGGGCGCTGATTCTTTTCTGATTCTTTTGGTCTTTTTTCCCCTCTGTTGAGAGAGTCAGATGGAATTTGTTGGTCTCCTCCCCCCCGTATCTTTTTTTCTTCTCCGTCGTGTTCCTGGCCCTCCCCTTCCCCACCGTCTTGATCTCTTCCCCTCCCCCCAAGTTACCTGTCCGCCCCCCCCCCCTGAATAGATACAGTTTGGTAATTGAGCAAATCTTCAATTAAATTTCCTGTTCCGCGAATGAGGTCAGCCGAGTTTCTCGCCGTTTTGAGACGCTTCGTGGGTGTCTGCACTTTAGTATCCTTTTTGTGTTGACTCCTCCACGAGACTGTAGAGAGTTAGATAATGGCCTCTCATTATGGGACCTTTAATGGATGATAGCTTGAGGTTCCCGTGGATCCCCCCTCGCCACCTCACATGTATGAGAAGCAAATTTTTTCGTTACTTTTCGCCCCCCTATCAAGCTGCCCGTTTTCTATAGGTTTCTAATCGCAAAAAGTGCTCTGGACCAGAAAGTATCATAGATAACTTTTACTACTCACCTGAGTTCCACGATCTTTCCTGAAACTTATCCCCCCCTGAATCTTCCGATTGTTGAAAGACGAGTTACATGCGGGGTTGTGGAAGCATGGTTCCCCTCTAGTCATGTTGACAAATCTACCGGCTTCTCCACCCCCCCCTCCTCTACCCAGTTACTCTTTACTTTTTTAGGCCCTCCTTTTCCCCTTCAGTCGGTCAAGTCTTGTGATAACGTACCGTGGGACGCTAGACCGGATTCCATAGCGTATGAGGATGGCCAGAACCCCTCCGTGGCCCCGCGAAGCTGTTTTTTTTTCCTCCTGTGTTTTTACTCAAAGGTTCCATACAAGAAGCATATAAAAGAAAGCGTGAACCCTGATTTTGTCGGAATCTACTACGAGGTAACCGTTGGATCGAACTCACTCGGGCTTCAATTCCAAGCATTTGTCGGTGCGCATTTCTTACTCCGTTTTTTTGCTTTTCAATTCTGAGCTCAGATCCCAAAGGAGACGGTGCATTAAGAACTCCACCCTGTGGTCGAAGGCAGCTGTTATTCCCCTCGCGATACAATCGTTCTGTTTTTTCGGAATTACCTTTCCCCAGACTGAAATATGAAGGAAGGTCATGAGGTAGATTGCTCGAGTGCCACAGTTTGTGCTCCTTCCCCCTCGTCCGACTTCGAGCGAGTCCCCTTAACAGTGATCCAGGCCTTTCCCTCTCCTGAAAAGCGTCTGTGTAGGTAAAACTCCACATATATATTTTCTCTAATCCTTGTTTTTTCTTTCGAGGAAAAAGGTACGAAACGGTCTGGAGTTGTCCTTTTTCTCTCCCTTTGCTCACATTTTGTTTATGCGCTACTATGTGCTCATGCGTTTTTTCTTCTGCTCTGTACCCCCCTCGTGTGCTGAAGAACTAATGCACAAGCGTACAGATTTTTGTTGACCACGTCACGCGGCCCCCTTTCATATCTTGCTTGCCTCGCCCTTTTAGACCCCCTTCCTTAAATTTCCGTATTTTTCCCCCTTTTGGTCGTTCTCCAGGGTCGGAACGAAACCAAGTCAGACTGAGATGCCCCCTCTCCTCAAAACATTTGACTATATCTCCCGCTTTTCTCTTCTCTTCACTTTTTCAGGTCCCTCTTGACTTTCCAAACGCCGGCACTAATCCGCGTGCGGAGGAGTGCTGTACGGGTTAGGAGAAGACGCAAAGATTTTTCTTTTTCTGTCCGCCCCCTCGACATTCGCTTGTGTTCCAACCGACTCCCACCCTCTTGGACATGACCTGGCCACATGTCGTGCACTCCACTCGATAATTTGTCAACCTCCTCTTTCACCCCCGCTCTTTTCCTTCTCTTGAAGATCCAATTTTTTTCCTGGGTGGATATCCCCGTACGTGATCGTAGCTTTCTTCTGGTAACCTCGTTTTTCCCAGCAACCTTTTCCTCCTCACTTCGCTTCCCACCTTTCTCTTGTGACCGGCGCTTGATGGGTTCACCCTCTCCTATCGTGGATCTCTGCGGGAAAAAAAGGGCGTTCGTCTGGCGACATCTGAACTGCTAGAACCGCTAGGGCAATGTCCCCCAGTTCTTTTTAGAATACACATAATTTTATTTATAGATTGTACTCTTATCCCGTGCTGCGCCCAGCATCTTAACACCTCCTTTCCTTCGATGAGTAGTCACCGAGTACACAATACCCCTCCAGTTGGCGCTTAATGCTGTCCTTTCCCCCCCTTCTACCCCCTTTCTTCCCCTGTTCCCCTGTGCGTTTTTCCCCGATGGTTACTTGGTAAGGGCGAGTAAACAACCTGATTTTCTGGCCGTGATCAGGCTCGTGTTGGCCTTCCCTTCGTTGTGAAGCCCCTCTCGCGCACCCTTTGGAGCGGCTAGTCCCTTTTCCCCCCTCGAGAAAAGGTCAAAACCTTACCTGATCCCCTTGTCCACATGCTCCCACGATCGCAAAACAATTTTGACAAAACTAAGTTTCCTTTCTCCCTTCTCTCCCCTCGGTCTCGCTGCCCCCCTTTCTTTCCCCACCCGATCAACCTTCGCTCGCTGTGTCATCTACACCCGCCTATGAGCGCCCCAACCACCACGCCGCCACCTGCCCCCCAAGCACACGCACTTTTATGGTCTTCGCCACACAGCACCCCCCCTTTCTGGCCGAGTCAGATGTTTCTACCACTTTCCCCCCTTTCATCCCGGTCCCCTCCTCCTCTTTTTCGACCAAGCCGAAACCCCCAAAGCCCTCCCCCCCTGCGCTTCTTTATGTGGCGCTAACTTTGAACGGCGGTTGCAACACCTTACCAAACTGCTCTTGCCCCCCCCCCCCTCCCCATCCAACCTCCCAAATCCCCTCCTTCCCCCCCCCCCACGTACGGAAATGAGAGTACCGATTTCCCCCTTCCGACAGAACTACCCTTGCACTCCCTTCCTTTTTCTCCTCACGTTTTTTCCCTCTATGGCCCGTTCTGTCTTCGGTTTCTCCTCCTGTGGAATAGGGTTTTTGGAAAGCGTCTGTGGCGTCTTTGGGGTGTGCTCTGGTTTTTTGCTTGGGCAGGACGCCTTCCCCCACGTTTGATTGTCTCCTCCTCGAAGGCCTCTTCTGATTCCTCCTTTCTCGTGTTATTTTATGACGAACATTGACCATGATCGGAGTGACGGTCCCCTTTTCTTGGTTATTCCTTTCCCCACGCAGGAGTGGTGGTGTTGCAGACCTCTTTTTCGATTAGGTTTTTCGGCGGGTGGTGGGTGGTGTCGTCGAATCTTCTTCGTTGGTTCTATCTTTCTTCCCGATTTCCTTACCCCCGAAGTCCTTTTTCTTTTGTTCAACCCCCCCCCCCCGTTTCCTCCCCACCCTAGCAGAGTCCAGGTCAGAGCGTTTTTCCTTGACATCAACGGTTAGTTAGTTACGGGGCTTGAAGAGGTTTAATTCCCCCCATTATCTGGTTGCATGAGTTCTCTTGGTTTTTTTCCACTTTCCCCCTTTTTTTCTTATTAGGCGACCCGCGGGAAACCAGTTAGTACAGAGGAAGCCATGAAGCACTTCCGCATTGCTCCCCCCTGAGTTTTTTTCCTTTCCACCTGGCACTTTGAACTTCCCTTTCCAACCCTCTTCCCTTTCTCCTTCCCGCCCCTTCCTTCTCGTGTTCGCTAGACCCAGTAGGGTTTTGAGTGAATTTTTTTGTGTGAAACTCACAATCTCCTTTTCCCCCCGACCCTCTATTTGCCGACTCGTTCGGAATTGGCTTTTTTTTCTGGTCTCTCATTTCCTCCCCCGTATAGATCCCTCCTCAGAGACAGGGCAAGGCAGGCGGAATGCCCCCTCCCGGTGCACTGCCCCCTCCACCCTGGTTCTAATATTTTCTTTTTTTTTCCCAGAAACGCCTCCTCCCCCCTGCGCAGGAATTCCCTGACTCCTTCTTGAAAGTATCTGTTGGAGGAAGCCGAGTCTCCAATCCTTTTGGTGTTGACCGTACTTCTTTGTTCCTTCCCCTGATTTCTTTATTAATTCCATGGAACTGAGTCTACCGGAAGTGCGACGTAAGGTGTCCCCGGACTTGTTGCCCGGGCGGTTCCCCCTTCCAGGTTTTTTTTTTTTTCCTTGATACGCATTGTGGACACCTGTTTCGATCTTTCTTGACAAGATGGAGCCTTTCCTAACCCCGGCATACAATCCTCACAAAGCTCTTTTTTTCGTTTGACTTTTTTCTATACTCTTTTCTTTCATCGTTGGGATATAGGAGCTTTTGGTCGCAGTTCAGCGTGCGATCGTACATGATCCGCAAATGAGCCGTTTAACTGACTCCCTAACCCCATGTCCCGTTTTTTTTGTAATCAGGTTTCTATAAGAAGTAGACCCTTTAAGCACCGAGAATTGCCGTTACTCTTCTGCTCTGACCACCGACGACTTGCGATTCTTCCTCTTTTTCTAGTCCTTGGCCCCCCCCCCCCAGTTTTCATGCTGCTTTTGATGCCTATTAGTTCTGTTTTCCTTTTAAATAGAGAGGGTCACACCCGCGAGTTTTTTTTTGGTTACCGGGTTCCCATATATCTTCCCCTGTTGTGGTTAGAGTCTTTTTTTTTTTTTGTTCTGAGTTCTTTCCCCCCTTTAACTTCCTTTAAGGTGTCTTCTTTAGTTTTGAAACCGACGCAAATGGACGTGCGTCTAGGGCTTTATGCAGGGGGCTTCTCTTCAGACGGTGCCTTTCCCTTCGACATCCCCGCCGGTGGGCCCTCTCCCCTCCTTGTACCCGGTACAACCTGTAGCATTTTTTTTAGAGAAAGGCCTTTCGACGCGACCCCCTTATGGGGAGTTGTTCTGGCCCTTCCCGGACCCCTCACCTTCCTCCCTTCCTTGCCCCGCGACGAAACCTTCACAAGCCTTTACGGAATTCCTCGCGCCGGTTACGCTTCATATTTCCTGTAACTGGACTCGGTTAGGTTTTGCCCCGCTTTCTTTGTGCCGTGTGAAACGTTTCCTGAGTGAGAAACAGGCGTACTTGATTGTTCCTTCCCCAGTACGACGTTTTTGACCCGTTTCCCGCCCGCTCTTCTGCCCTACTACGTACACGGGGACACCTTCCAGGCTCCGCCTCCTTTCCCTATAAATGTCTTTTTTTTGCTGTATCCTCTTCCCGGAACACTCCCATATGCGGCATTTCCTATGGCTGTCACCCAAATGTGTCTTTGACGATTGACCCTCAGTTTTCATCCCCTTCTGACCTTCTTGCGCCGCGTCGCATTTGATATGTAGCGTGGATCGATCGCCTGGGTGAACGCCATTTTTTTTTTTTTTTTTGGATGTTCCCCCTCCCTGATCGCTTACCTGTCACTGTATTCACATTCCGGGTATAGTTACTCCCTGTGCAGCAGAGGGCCTCAGATGTGATTATGATCCCTTCCCCCATTATCCCTCCCTCCTCTCACTTATACCCCTTTCAATTCGATGACGACGCTTTAAGAGTTTGTCAAACTCCGTGGACATCCTCCCTTGCGATCCAACCTTCTGTATATAACGGCCGAGGTACTTATCCCACGCAGTCCCTCCTACATTTTCACCCCCTCTATACTAGTTTGTCAATTTTGCCTAGCATATTCGCCACGGATTGCCCTTCGTGCCGCTGCCCGATGAATCACATCTTTTTATTCGCGCCTTTGAATGTAGTTGTCTGGTTTTAATGATCGCGTTGTCAGTGGTAGATTTGTATTCGGATCTTCTTGTCTTGTTTATGCGGGAGGAACAATCTTCCTAAATTTCTTTACTGCCCTTGGGTTTTCCAATGTCCCCAACCTGTCTCTTTTTCGAGCAGTTTCTTCTTCAGCGGAATTGACGCCTGGCATTTTTATGGAGCGCAAGAGAATTTACCCTCCCCCATCTCTCCACCTTTCCCCCAGATATTGAACAATCGACCTGTGGAAAGTCCATTTTCGAAATCTGCCCCCCTAGCCCATTGTGAAACCCCCCCAAGAAAAGCGCCCGCCGAGGACGACCCCCCGCTTTTTACCCGACGGGATGCTGCAAGAGCTTATCTG